>Ga0316603_10001584_pt1 | contig 12177 bp, 10 predicted proteins | sample OWC_soil_day10_n_FD_207649 | JGI IMG/M metagenome (GOLD analysis project Ga0316603, IMG submission 207649) | Wetland soil microbial communities from Old Woman Creek delta, Ohio, United States - OWC_soil_day10_noCT | ecosystem: Environmental > Terrestrial > Soil > Wetlands | place: USA: Ohio...
GCGACCGTGGTGCTCGCGCTCGGGCGCCGCGGCGCACCCAAGCAGCTCGGCGTCCCCGGCGAGGACCTCCCGAAGGTCGCCTACCGGCTGCTCGAGCCGGAGCCGTTCGCCGGCAAGCACGTCATGATCGTCGGTGGCGGCAACGCCGCGGCCGACTGCGCGATCGCGCTCGCCAACGCGGGCGTGTGCGCGAGCGTGTCGATCAGTTACCGCCGCCACGAGCTACCGCGGCTGCGCCAGTCCGTGCGCACCGAGATCGACCGCTGCTTCGCCGCCGGCACGATCAAGCCGATGCTCGGCACCGAGGTGGTGTCGATCGCCGAGCGCACCGTGATGCTGAGGTCGTCCACCGGGATCGAGCAGGTCGCCAACGACGACGTGATCGTGCAGATCGGCGGGCAGCCGCCCAGCGAGCTCTTGCGATCGGTCGGGATCGAGCTCGTGGAGAAGCGCGGCGACGCCTGAGGTAGAGTGTCGCCACGATGAGCCTCTACCCGCGTCCCCGAACGCCAACCCCCATGGGGCGCGGCAAGGTGCTGGTGGTCGACGACCTCCTCACCAACCGCGAGCTGCTCCGCCAGGGGCTCGAGGAGGAGGGGTTCGAGGTGGTGCTCGCGGCCAGCGGGCAGGAGTGCCTGACCCTCGCCGCGGCCCACCGCCCCGACGTGATCCTGCTCGATATCCGGATGGCCGGGATGGACGGGATCGAGACCTGTCGTCGGCTCAAGGACGACGTCAACACCGCGCACATCCCCGTGCTGTTCCTCACCGCCGAGCGGGCGGACGACGCGGTCACGGTGGCGGCGCTCCGCGCCGGCGGCAACGACTTCCTGACCAAGCCGTACTCGCACCCGATCCTGATCGCCCGGGTCGGCAGCCAGATCGCGATCGCGCGCGCCCATGCCCAGCTGCGCCACCAGGCGATCTCCGACGAGCTCACCGGGGTGTACTCGCGCCGGTTCATGATGGACTCGCTGCGCCGGACCATCAAGGCACAGTCGCGGGCCACCGGCGAGATCGGGTGCCTGCTGGCCGACGTCGACCACTTCAAGGCGATCAACGACACCCGCGGTCACCTCGAGGGCGACCGCGTGCTGCGCCACATCGCCCGCGTGATGACCGACCACGTGCGCGAGACCGATCTGGTCGCGCGGTTCGGCGGCGAGGAGTTCGTGGTGCTGCTGCCGCACACCGGACTCGACGGCGCGGTGATCCTCGGTGAGAAGCTCCGCGCGGTGGTCGCCGAGCTGTGCGCGCCGGTGACGATCAGCATCGGCGCGGTGTCGCTGAACGCGGCGGAGGTCGACAAGGTGCTCGACCGCGACGGGATGGAGAGCCTGATCAGCAAGCTGCTGAAGCTGGCCGACCAGGCGGTCTACGCCGCCAAGCACGCCGGTCGCAACCGGGTCGTCGCGGCCCGCGAGTAGGAGACCAGGGCCTGAAAAGTCCGGCGCCATCGGCGTAGCCGTGGGCGAGGACGTGGACGTGGGGGTTGACGCCCACGCCTACGCCTACGCCCACGCCCACGCCCACGCCTACGCCTACGCCTACGCCGATGGTGCCGGACTTTCAGTGACAGGACCTAGCGCACGCGCACGAACGTGCGCATCGTCTGGCCAGGCCCGGTGCGGAACACCGTGGGCCGAGGATCGCCCTCGTTGGCCGCGATGAACAGCAAGCGATCGCTGTCGAGGACGTAGCTTGCCGGTAGCTGCTTGCCGGCATCCGGTCCCATCGAATCGATCCAGGTGACGGACCTGGGTGTGGTCGTCGCGTCGAGGATGAACGACCCTGCCAGCACCACGTGACCGTCCGGCGTGCGCACCGTGAACGTCTCGCCAGCGAAGGTCGTGAGGGCCCCCTCCGCGCCTTCCATGTCCGGCGGATCGACGACGCCATCCGCCTCGAGGCCGACTTGTCGCCACACGCCCTGAAGAGCGGCCAGGTCGGGATCCGTCACTCGATCGCGCCGCTGCCGTAGCGCGACCGCAGATCCGGCAGCGCCGCGGAGATCGCCGCGTGCGCTTGATCTCGCAGCCTCCCGACATCCGCCGCGGTCATGCCGGCGGTGGCGATCGGCGACAGGATCTTCGCGCACGCATGCGCCTTGCCGAACCAGCGCGAGTGCTTGGGGCGCATCTCGCGCGTGCCCGCGAGAGCGATCGGCAGGATCGGAGCGCCGGTGCGAATCGCGAGGTCGAACGCGCCGTCCTTGAACGGCAGCAGGTCGCCAGTCTGCGATCGCGTTCCTTCGGGGAACATCATCACCGAGATGCCCGCACGGATCGCGCGCTCGCATTCGAGCAGGCAGGCGCGCACGCTGTCGCCTTCACCGCGTCGCAACGGGATGTCGCCGCCGAACCGCATCGCCCAGCCGCTGAGCGGCTGCTTGAACAGGTCCTCCTTGGCGACCCAGCGCATGTCCCACGGCAGGAACGACAGCAGGAACGGGTCGGCCTGCGATTCGTGGTTCGCCACGACGACATACCCGGTCTGGTCGATGTCGGGCGGTCGCTCGCCCTCGATGTCGAACTTCCACAGCGTCGAGAGCCGCGTCGCCGTGCGGCCGAGTCGCCGCATCCACTGGCCGGGGACACGCTGCGTGGGATCGCCGCGATGGCGCCACGACGACAGCGCCATGACCGGCAAGAACGCTCCGATCACCGCGCCGAATTCGGCGTAGGCCCAGAGGCCGACGACAGGGTTGGCCTGCTTCACGCACCTGATCTACACCGATCCGGGAGCTCAACGCGAGCGCTCGACCACGCTGCGCAGGAGGTCGAGCTCGACCGGCTTGGGGAGGTGCTGGTCGAAGCCCGCGGCGCGCGCGCGCTCGACGTCCTCGGTCGCCGCGTAGCCCGACAGCGCAATGAGCGGCGTCGCGCGCAGCGCGTCGTCGCGCCTGAGCTCGCGTGCGACGTCATAGCCGCTCGCGCCGGGAAGCCCGAGGTCGCACAACACGATGTCGGGCAGCAGGTCGCGCGCCATCCGGATCCCGGTCAACCCGTCATGCGCGATGTCGACGGTGTGGCCATCGAGCTCGAGGATCGCGGAGAGCACCTCGGCTGCGTCGACGTTGTCCTCGATCACGAGCACCCGCCGAGCCGTGCGCGGATCGGTGGTGCAGGTCGGCAGCATGGCTTCCCGCTCGGTCCGCCGAGCGAGCGGAAGGCGCACGACGAACTCGGCTCCGCGGCCTTCGCCCTCGCTACGCACGCTCACATCGCCGCCGTGCAGCTGGACGAGCCCCTTGACGAGCGCCAACCCGAGCCCGCGCCCGCCGCCGCTACGCGCCAGGGTGCGATCCGCCTGGGTGAACGGCTCGAACAGGCGCTCGATCAACGTCGGGTCGATGCCCGCGCCGGTATCGGCGACGTGCAGCACCGCGCGCTCGCCCGCGAGATCGCGGACGACCGTGACCGTGGTGAGCCCGCCCGCGGGCGTGAACTTGATCGCGTTGTGGATCAGGTTGCCGATCACCTGCGTGAGGCGTGCGGCATCACCCTCGACGAACACCGGCTCGCCGGCGAGTCGGGTCTCGAGCCGAACCCCATGGCTCGTGAACAACGCCTGATGATCTTCCACGACGCTGCGCACGAGCTCTCCGAGGTCGAGCGGCACGGTCTTCAGATTCACCTTGTGCTGGGTGATCCGGCTGACGTCGAGCAGATCGTCGACCAGGCGCGCGAGCTGGTCGACCTGGCGGTCGACGATGGTGCTCGCGCGCCGCGCCTGCTCGCCCCCGGGCACGGCGCGGTCGATCAGGTACAGACCACTGCGGATCGCCGACAGCGGGTTCCTCAGCTCGTGCGACAGCATCGCGATGAAGTCGTTCTTGCGGCGGTCGGCCTCGCGCAGCTCCTCGACGAGCTGCTCCTGCGCTGCGGCGCTGGTGCGCAGCCCGGCCTCGGCCCGTTTTCGCTCGGTCACGTCGAACACCACGCCGATGACACCGTCGATGACACCGTGCGCATCGAAGCTCGGCGTATAGACCGCCTCGAACTCGAGGTCGACTTCGCTGGATGCATGGATGACCTGGTCTCCCGACAGCACCCGCTGGAATGCCTCCCGGAAGCCAGGCACGTGCCCGTAGAGCTCGAGCGCCGATCGGCCGACCAGCTGGCCAGGGGGCACACCGAGCTTGGCGAGCGCACGGCCCTCCGAGACCTGAAAGGTGCCCTCGCGGTCGAGCGCAAACAGCACGATCGGCGCCCCGGCGACGACGTTGCGCAGGAGCTCCGACGAGCGTCGCGCGGCCTCCTCGGCGCGCTCGCGCTCGGTCACGTCGTGGCCGATGACCAGCAGGCCGCTCGGGGCCCCCTCGTCGCGCAGGAGCTCACCGGTCCACTCGACCATGCGCGCTTCGCCCGACCGGGTGAGGATCGAGCCCCTCCGGTCGGTCGGTCGCTCGCCCAGGTAGGCCTGGCGCAACGACGCACGCCTGCGCTCGCGCTCGCGCTCCGGCACGAACGTGTCGAACCAGTCCTTGCCAAGAACCTCGTCGAGCCGGTAGCCGGTCAGCCGCTCGAAGAACGGGTTCACGTAGAGGATGACGCCGTGCACGTCGAGCACGAGGATCATCACCGGCGCGGCTGCGAGCACCTTGTGCCCGAGCTCGGCGTACGGCTTGCCAGCGCGCGGTGCCTCGCCGTCGCCGCCGCCCGCGCGTTCCGGATCCGCCTGGTCACCCTCTCGAAGCCCGCCCATACCGGGACGGATACCCCGCACGACGCAACTTGCCAACATGTCTGCGAGAACATCTGCTGAGATGTGATGTTCTCTCGCGCTTCGTCGACGCGAGGCGGACCGCGCTCAGGCGCCGAGGTTCCAGATCATCTCGAGCCGGCCCTTGCTGACGCCGAAGTCGAAGTGCGGGTTGCGAAACCTCAGCACCGCCTTGGTGGTCGCTGGCTTCGGGCAGCACAGCGTGCCCTTGCGATGGATCACGCGGAACACCTGCTCGGCCGGCGCGGACAGGGACATGCCGATGTACTGCGCTGCCGCGATGCCCTCGACGACGGCGACCTCGCGCTGGCCGGTGTACGCGAAGTCGTACGCCGACACGAGCTCGTCCTCGATCGCGACCTGCTGGCCGCTGCCGTCCATCTCGCACTCGGCGTGGAGCTCGGTGAACGGCTCGTCCTTGCTTTCCTCGGTCCGCAGCGTGACGTCGAAGCAGGTCTCCTGCGGGGTGACCTTGGCGAGCACGATCTCGTCGAGGATCACGTCATGGCGGATGCCGCCGCGCGTCTGTTCCTCGTCGCAGCGGGTGCCGCACGAGGCGAAGTAGCCGGTCTGGCGCGCGTACTTGGTCCCGATGTTGGCGCGGGACAGCGTCGTCTGACGGGTCGAGCTGGCGCAGCCAAGCGCGACGCACACGAGCAGGAGCGGCACGAGAGTGTTCGATCGCATGGGGGTACCGGTAACACGATGGCGCACGCGCCACGTAAGGTCTTGGTAACGCGGCGCGACTCGGTGTGGGGTGCCGACCTTCGCAGGTGTAAGGGCCTGCGCATCGTGCGTATAGTCCCGCAATGATCCGTGCTCGGGGCTGGCTCGGCGTCGTCGTAGGGGGGGCATTCGGCCTGACGGGCTGCGGCACCACCCCGTCCGCAAGTGCGATCGATTCCGGCGTCGCTGCTGACGCAGCGCCGCGCTTTGTCCTCGCAGCTCACACGGACCTGTCCGAGGGGATGCTCGCCCTCCGCACCAACCTGCCCTTGCGACCCGCCGACTGTCTCGCGCTGCCCGACGAAGGCACGCCCTGCGCCGATGCCGATGCCGACGACCTCGTGGATGCCTGGGAGGATGTGTTCCTCGATCGCTTCCGCCCCGTCCTCCGGTTCGACGAGGCCGAGGACTTGTTCGACGACCCGAGCAGCGTGATGGCGATCGTCGGAAGGGTCGCGCCCGCAATGACCGGACAGCACCTGCGCGCGTTCCTCACGCTCGGCTACTCGAAGGACTATGGAAACTGCGGTCTGTCGAGCCACAACGGCGACTCCGAGCGCATCGCCTTCGACCTCGAGCCCCTGCCCGGCGGAGGCGCGGGCGATGTCCGGGCCGTCCAGGTCTACACGGCGGCCCACGAGAACACGCCGAACGATCACTCGAGGGTGTTCTCCGGTGCCGACCTGGCGCTCCTCGAGTACGCCCAGGACGCGGCCACGGGTGAGCCGCGGTGGCGCGTGTACTCATCCGAGAACAAACACGCGACCTACGCCACGAACGCCATCTGTGACGGAGTCTCGGTGATTCCGTGCTTCAAGGAGTCGTGTTCCCCGGACGGTGTGCCGGAGGCGAGCGCCTTCGAGAAGGTGCCTGTCGTGTGGAACGCGGGCGAGCAAGCGCTGCCTCGCCTCACCGATCTCGCGCCGGTCGGCTTCCCTGGCGACGACGCCTGGCTCGACCAGTCCTTCTGCGGGGGCCTGTCGCGCTCCGCCACCTGTGCCGGGTCGATGCGAAGCAAGCTCGTCGACGATCCGTTCGTCCTGTGACTACAGCATCGCGAACATGTAGATGCGTTCTTCGCTGTCGCTGACGACGTAGAGGATCGGGCCATCGAACGCGATGCCTTCGGGATGCTCGATCGGCAGCCGCCAGGCGCGATCGACGTCGAGGTCGTGCTCGAGCCGGTAGAGCGTGTGCTCCTCGTCCGAGAGCGCGTAGAGGTGGCCGTCCTCGGGGTTGAACGTCAGCGCCGAGAGGTCGGAGGCGAAGTCGATCCTGGTGCGTTGGATCTCGCTGCCGTCGGCGCCGAGCTCGAAGATGCGCGCGGGGTCCTTCTCCTTGGCGACGAACAGGTGGCCGTTGGCCCCGAAGGTGAGGCCCTCGATGCCGCTGTTGCCGTCCTCGGCGTCGGGCAGCTCGATCGGATCGTGGCGTGAGCCGTCCGGATCGATGTGCCAGATCCGGGCGCGGCTCTCGTCGGCGACCAGGAACTGGCCGCGGTCCTGGTCGAACCCGAGCGCCTCGAGATCTCGGCCCTGGATGTCGAGGCTCGACAGCCGGTCGCCGGCCGGGGACACCTCATAGATCTGAGAGTGCGCGTCACTGATGGTGTAGAGCGCACCATTGACCATCGTGAGGTCCGAGGGTTCGGCGACATCGAGCCGGCGGCGATCGAGCTTCAGGAGCTTGATCGAGTGGCCATCGGCCTTGCCATCCGAGGTGGACGTATCGATGAACGGAGCGATCTCGTCCACGGGGGCAGCCGCACAGGCCGTCACCAGGGTGACGAGGGCGACGCAGACGGATCGCAAGCGTGTCATCGGGCCCGGGCACAGCAACAGTCGAGCCAGCAAATTCTCCAAGGATCTCACTCCGGTGACGCCTCGATCAGCCGGCTGGCCGGCTACGTGACAAGCCGGTCGCAAGTGCAACCCCGCGTTGTTGCACTACCTCAAGCCCGGCACGCGACTTGAAAACGCCGCCACGCATCATGCGCCTCTCCATTCCGATGGCCCTCGTGCTCGCGTCAGGCTGCACCGCTACCCCGGGCGACGCCCGCGACGATTCGTTCGGCGGCAAGGGCGCCAAGGAGGACGGCGCGTTCAGCTCGTGCCAGCTCGCCGAGGTGCTCAAGGTCGTCAACGAGTCGACCTCGTCCGTCGACACGCTGACCGGGTTCGGGCTCTCGGATGATGCGGCCAAGGCGATCGTCGCCCACCGCAACGGTCCCGACGGCGATCCGGGGACCGCGGATGATGAGGTGTTCGATGACCTCGACGAGCTCGACAACGTCGACTTCGTCGGCGCGCTCGCGCTCGGCAAGCTGGTCTTCGCGATCCTGCCGCGCTGCGAGAATGACCTCGCCACGCGCCCGTTCATGGATGACCAGACGTTCACGGGCCCGGGCGGCGGATTCGCCCGCAACAATCAGGAGGTCGAGTCCGTGCTCGGCGTCCAGGGGATCAGCGGCAAGCGCCTGCGCACGCTGCTGCTCCAGAAGAACAGCGAGGGCCGCACGCTCTATGACCGGCTCCGCCGCAGCAAGCTGATGGAGGCGTTCACGTACAACTTCGCGCTCGACGAGATCCCGTGGGACTCCGACAGCCAGGCCGCCCGCGAGCGCATGCCGCTCGTCTCCCTGACGATCGAGCCCGATCGGTTCGCGCCCAACGACGAGGGCGTCCGCGAGCTGTCGCTCGGCACCGATCTCAACGACGACACCTATTACGACACCCACGCGTACTCGCTGCTCAGCAACGACATCGAGCTGCGCGGCCGGGCGCGCTGGGATAACGCCACGACGGTGCGCCGGCTCCTGATCGCCGCCAAGTTCGGCACCGAGATCGACGCCGACGGCAACAAGGTCAACGCCAAGGTCGACATCCGCACCGACAACGGCAGCTCCCACCTGCTGACGCTCGACGATGACGTCCGCCGCGGCAAGACCAACTGGAACGGCAGCGATCAGATCGCCACCCCGATCCGCGGCGTCTACGAGCAGCTGATGGCCAAGAACCTCCTGCTCGAAATCGGCACCCACAAGGGCGTGCTGCTGCTCGAGCCCCAGGCCCACCTGCGGTCGACCCGCAGCCGCTACCACATGAACGAGGCGAACCTCACGAACGTTCGGCTGATCTACCAGAACGGCGCGACGCGGGTCCAGAACGCGCTCAACGTGGTGGCGCGCGCCCGCACGGCCGGCATCATCCCCGCCGGCGACCTCGCCGCGGTCAACGCCATGGAGGCGATGGGACTGGGCATCGTCGACAAGTCGCTGCTGGTCGCGCGGATCAACGCGGCAAATCCGGCGCTCAACGTGACCGTGGCCAGCCTGCAGCTGCCCGATGGCTTCACCACGCCAGCGACCGCCGAGGACCTCGAGCGTAACCGCGTGATCTCCGAGACCGTGAGCACCGTGTTCCACGAGTTCGCGGCCGCGCTCGACGACACCGACCGCGTGATCACCAATGCGGTCGACGACAACTTCGACGTCTTCACCGACATGTTCCGCGCCTGGCGCGTCAGCCTCGACGCCACGCAGGCGCGCAAGACCACGTTCGACTCCTTCCTCGCCTCCCACCGCAGCCTGTCGGTCGCCGCGAACCGGGCCAGCGCCATCGCCGAGTTCAACACCTTCGGGGCCGCGCAGCGGGCCGCGAACGTCAACCCGTTCGACGACTTCGTGCCGCTCGACGACGCGAGCTGGGACCGGCTCGGAAACTATCTCGAGAAGATGACGCTCACCAACAGCGAGCGGCAGATCGAGACCGCCGGGATCGCTGGCCGCCAGCTGTGGTTCGACCAGGCGCGTGAGTTCTGGGTGCCGGCCTCGAACCGTGCGTTCTCGAACTTCATGATCGACACCACCGACATGACCGAGATGCTCAGCCACGAGGAGTGGACGTCGATCCCCGAGGCCAACCGCACGTTCGCCAAGCCGCTCCCCGCCACGAAGGTGTTCAACACCACGCTGGTCAACGAGCTCCAGATCGAGCTCGGGATGGAAGCGGCCTACGTCGCGCGGCTGCGCGAGCTCGACGCGGCGGTGAAGGCCGATCCGACCAACGCCACCCTGCAGCAGCAGCTCGAGGGCGCCCGGTTCGTGTGGGCCCAGTACACCGGCTCGATGAAGATCCTCAGCGAGCTCAAGGGCGAGAACATCCTGGACCGGCTCCGCAGGGCCGGCGCAGCTCAGTCGATCAAGTGGGCCGCCCCGTCGGACTCGAAGGGCAACATCGCCCTCAAGATCCTGTCGGACCGAGACTAGGTCCCACGGGCGGCGCTACGGGCAGATCGTCAGGACGAGGCTGGGGACGCCCGCGGCCTCCATGCAAGGGGACTCGTCGTGATCATCCGACGCGAACGCCGCCGGATGGTCCGTCCGCAGCTGGAGCGACAGCCGGGTTTGGGGCACGGAGGAATGCTTACCGATCCACGGCGCGGCTGGCACTCTCGCGACATTGGTCATCGGGATCCTGAGAGCGAGCTGCGGGCCAGTCGGTAACACGTCGTCGATGATCAAGGCGCTGCGGTCGGCGGTCCCTGCCGCAAAGTCAGCGCCCCACGGTGTCGCGGCGTCGAGGTTGGTGCTGGTCGCCTCGACCTCGTCCCAGTCCTCGAAATTCCAGAACACCTGATAGGAGGTGGCGCCGGTCGGGCAGGCACCGCAGCCCTGACCGCACTTGGTGATCGGCGTGACCAGCAGGATCGCGGCGGCGACATGCTCGGTCAGCGGATCGACATCGACCCCGAACGTGAACAGCGCGGGCTGCCCGGCATCGGTGATCACCTCGGTCCGGAATCCGGCATCCTGCCGCGGTGTCGTGTCGACGAGGTACGTCGCTGCGAACGGCTCGAGCGGAGAAGTCACGCGGCAGTTCGCGGGGAGGGCATCGCCCATCGCGGGATCATCGCCGGCATCGGAACGCGCCGGGCCATCGAGCGGGAACACGACATTGCATCCCGCGAGGATGACCACCAATGCCGGATACAAGCGCATCACGACCATCGTATCGCGATCTCGGTCGCCACCGGCCTGCGGTGTCCTGATTATCGGGGATCCGCCGACTGTCCGACCGATCACGTTGCGCGGCATGTGATTGTAAACACACAACGATCTCCGCGCGGCTCGGCTGCCCCTTCTGCCCACACCGCACCGAGCGCGTCGTCGGCTAACGCTTCTTCCACCGCGCGTCGGAGGGGTTGGTGAACGCGCCGGCGATCTTGGCGACCGGGCGCTCGCGAATCGCGGCGTAGGCGACCGACGCATCGCCGCGCATCTTCGCGTAGCTGCCACCGGCGGCGAACGCGAGCACCGTGGCCTCGAGCGGCGCCGCATTCGCGAACAGCAGATCGCGGGTCATCAGCAGCGGAACGCGCGTCGCGGCCGACACCTCGGCCTCCATGTAGGCGGCGGTGTGGCAGGCGATCGCGATCGTTCCAGTGACCACCCGACCGGGCTTCGGCCATTCGAACCGTTCGAGGTCCATCAGCCGGTTGTGGCCCACCCACGCCACCAGCTGCGCTGCGCCGCCGGCCTCGAGCGTGGATCGGTCGTCGAGCACGAGCGTCCGCGCGGCGCCTCCGGAGACATCACTTGCGTACGCGGCGAGCGCGTGATCGATCGCCTTGCCGCGCCAGCCGTGCACGACGATGTCGAGCTCGAACGTCGAGCCGAGGCCCCGCTTGCGCCAGCTCGCCGGCGTCTGCACCGTGCGCCGGAACACGTCGACCGCGACGATGTCGACGTTCCCGGTGTCGCCGCCGCGCTGGTGGAGCACGTGCTTCCAGCCGCCACCCTTGCGGGTGAACCAGGCGCCGAACCCGGGCGTGGTGGCCCAGTAGAGGTTGGTGTCCGGGTTGTCGCCATCGCCGAGCCTGGCGTTGCCGCACGCGATGATCGTGTTGTCGCACAGAGGAACGTGAACCTCGGCGACCAGCGGCTTGCCGTGCGCGAGATCGTCGACGACACGATCGGTGAGGCCGGTCAGCCACGCATCCTCGGTCGAGGGCGCCGCGAGGACCGGAGTCGACCACGCAAGACAGACGAGCACGGCGGTGGCACGCATCTCGAGGTGCTGACACGCGGTACGTGGGCGCGCCAACCGTCTCCACATGTGTCGCACCCGTTCACGGATGAGATGGCCATGGGCGACGACCCCGCGTAGGTTCGACCCATGTCCGAAGCAACAGTTCACGTCGAGCATGCTGGCGCGATCGCGGTGATCACCCTCGATCGCCCGGCGCGCAAGAACGCGCTCAACCGGGCGATGGGGGGGGCGCTGGGCCGGGCCGCCGACGCGCTGGCCGCGCGGCTACCGCGCGCGATCGTCCTCACCGGCGCCGGCAGCGCGTTCTCCGCCGGCATGGACGTCAATCCCGACAACCCGCAGGTGGCCGAGATCGTCGCCGCGGTGGCGCGCGGCGACGTGGCACCGCCTCGCGCGATGCTCGACGAGATCCACGCGGTGCTCGATCGCCTGTTCGCGCTGCCGGTGCCGTTGATCGCGGCGATCGGTGGCCTCGCCTATGGCGGTGGCGCGGAGATCGCGACCCGCTGCGATCTCCGCGTCGTCGATCCCGCCGCCACGATCTGCTTCTCGGAGGTGCGCCTTGGTCTGATGCCCGATCTCGGCGGCGGCGTCGCGCTGGCGCGGCTGCTCGGCCCGGGGCGCGCTGCCGATCTGATCCTCACCGCGCGCAAGCTCGAGGCGAGCGAGGCGTACG
>Ga0316603_10001587_pt1 | contig 12174 bp, 10 predicted proteins | sample OWC_soil_day10_n_FD_207649 | JGI IMG/M metagenome (GOLD analysis project Ga0316603, IMG submission 207649) | Wetland soil microbial communities from Old Woman Creek delta, Ohio, United States - OWC_soil_day10_noCT | ecosystem: Environmental > Terrestrial > Soil > Wetlands | place: USA: Ohio...
GAAAGATTTATTACCATGTTTGCTATTAAACCAAACGTACTCAAAAATAACCAGAATGTCAAAGAGCTTCTATTTTACGGCACTATTGCCGCATAAAGTTAAATAACTTTTACCGAACTATTGATTTACAATTATCTTTTTTATCAGGTTTTTGACATTTTGGGTAATGTATTCGAGTATCCATTCTGTTTTATTATCCGTCCAGCGCTGAGGATGTGTATTTATCATTACAGGTAATTGATTGGCTGCATTTTGAATCCATTCAATCAGTTGTGTTGTCGTATGAAAAGCCGGTTGTGATTGCTGAGTTGCATTTAATCTTTTATCGCGGACATTAAATTTATCACCATCCCAGCAACGGCCGGTATCCGTAAAGTACATCACATCGTTCCGGTTGATAAAATCAAAATACGGTTCGCCGATAATTCCTTCCTTGTGATATTCGCAGGTTTTCCATATATCGCGGTTGTCGTAGCGGCTTGCAGGGCTGCCATGCATGGAAATGGTTTTCACCGGATAAAAAGTCCGAAAGTATGCCAGACTTGCTTTATACTTTTCGTAAGCAATAGCGCTGTTGCCGTTTGCCAGTGAAAAATCCTCGTAATGATAGCCTATTTCGTGACCCAGACGGGCAACTGCCTGAATAAAATTCGGCTGGTTGCTCTGTGGAACTATACGGAAATAATAAGTAGCTTTTATATCCAGTCCGGCTTCCAGTTCGGCCATAGCCAGGGATCTCTCGGGTTTACGATCCACATCGTGACGAAGCACTATCGCCTTCACAGTTTCACGACGGACGCACCATTCCTCAAATGTGAGAAACTGATAACCTGCCTGTAGAAGCGATTTTAATAAACGGGAATAAATATCAAGTGTAAAATCTTTCATATCTTTAAATATAAGCCCCCTACCCGTACAGTATCAAATTCGGGACAGGCTCTGAAGGGGAAAATTGGCTGGTTATTAATCATTTCTTTTAGGATTCATTTTTCTGGTCATGAGTACTCCATCTGAGAATAATCGTTATTCATTGAAATTTGTCAGAATAACGGGGGTTTTCTTTCAACATCTTCACACTTGAAGGATAATTTTCTATAAACCAGGCAAAAAACGCCGAAACTTCCACCGCATGTTCCATAAACCGGCTTCTTTTCTTTTCATATTCTTCGCGGATATCCTGTTTATGAATGAGTTCATCCGTTTTTTGCAACATCTCACCAATATGACCGGTTTTGAAGCTTGAAGTCAGTCCATAGTCACGTTCAAGCATATTCAAGACACTTATCTTAGCTGCAAAATCATTAATCCGAAGCGTCGGAGTGCCCAGCAGGGCTGCTTCAACTGCCATACTCTGACTATCGCCGATGAACAAACCGGCAAATGCAAGGGCATGATGAATTTTACTGCTGTCAACCGGAAGTCTGTAAGCTTCAAACTCCTCCGGCAAAGGTTTTTCGGATGAAATGTAAACACTTCCGAATGGTTTTAAGCGTTCTGTTATAGTGCGCAACATTTCAGCATCAATTCCTCGTTTGGCCACATCGTGATAAGCATTAAGCGCAACCAGACGGATAATCGCATAAGGCTTTTTCACATCAATTTCGGGAATACACAACGCATCGGGCGTGAAAACATGGGGATGAAGATATGCTAATTTCTGCGTACCCGGATAAGCTATCTTCTTGGAGGTAAAAATGCCCACTTTTGTGACTTCGGGAGCAACAATATGGTTAGCAAACGGATAGGTAATCAAACTCTGAAGAAAAGTGTAGGTTATATCATCTTCTCCAAAAAAAATATTGGGTATCCGGCGTCTCCGTCCCACCCAGGTCATTTGTGTAAACGACCCGATCATTAAATCAGGATGAAATTCGCGTACCAGTTTATCAAGTTTGAGTGAAGAGCTAATCAGTTTGTCAAACTTACCTGTAAAACCCTTATAATCATTCCGTTCTACTAATTTATAATAATCAATATTTGATTCCTTCAGCAGATCCTCCAGTACATCCTTGGGGGTAATCACGACACTGACAGTATGATCATTCCTTTTGAGAATATCCATTGTTTTCCTGAACAGGTGGAAATGTGCAGGATGACTCATGCCAACCAGTATCTTCATGCGAATATTATATTTTTAATCAGTTGTGAATTATTCAAAAAAGTAATTATCCGTATATATTTATTTTGTAAAGTCCTCAAGCCGGACAGGCTTTTACTTTTTGGCTACAGCCCCAAAAAGTAAACAAAAAAGGCCGCCGCTATCGATAAAAAGCTAAAAATTGTCTGCGTTCCGCTCAAAGCGTCCAAACTCCTCTCCGCCAATAGGCGGATCGTCAGACAAGGACGCTTTTTAACCGCTACACTCCGGCAATTTTATTCACGCTTTTTCTCGAAGGCGATAAGAGGGTGCAGTAATAAAATCAATCCGAAAGTGTTTAATAGCGTTGAATTAAACTGTTTTCAAAATACTAAATCTGTTTGATGATTATTTAGCAGATTTTATTAAAACAATGTATTTCGATTTGAAATCTATAAAATCATCCGATTTATTCAATATTACGTAAAAAACGTGCAGGAACTCCGGCATAAACTGAATTGGAGGGGACATTCTTTGTTACTACTGACCCGGCACCGATGACGGACGACTCCCCGATAGTGACTCCGGGCAGTACAATGACACCTGCTCCGAGCCATGAATCATTTCCTATTTTTATGCTTCCTCTGATTGGTTTTATTTTTTCATTCAGGCGCGACCAGTTAGCGTCTGAAGTAAGTATCAAGGTGACCCGCGGTGAAATGGAAACCCTGTCGCCAATCTCCAGGTTGTAGGTTTCTTCGTTGCTGATGGTTGATATGATCAAACCACTGCTGACATACACTTTTTCACCTACTTTGAAGCCACAGACACGTAAAGCCCACACCCGTCCGGAATTGTGCGGAAAATGTTTTGCTATAAATTTGAAAACTTTCAGCTTTATTCTGAAAAGGATTCCTTTTTGTTTCCTGTTTTTTGTTGTGTTGCCGTAAGCCATTTTTAGTTATTCCGTTATGTTATAATTAAATTTCACCCCCAATTGTTCCTTCGAAATCTTCATTTTGGGGTACTCTATCTTTATAATATATTTCAAATTATTGTTGTCCGACAAAAAGCACAAAAAACACTTCTAATTTACTGTAATCGAAACAAATAAGAATAATGAGCCCCGCAGGGGCTTGCTTTCCTCTCGTTACCAAATTGCTACAAATATTTTGCAACGCTGTTGCAAGAACAGCCACAGAGTGGCTAAATCTTTGTAGTAAGATGTAAAAAATAAGATTTCTTGCCACAGAGTGGCAAAATATTAAACTTTATCGGACAATAGTGATTTCAAATCAATTCTCAAAATTCAAGATGTTCCAGTAATTCTACTATTCTCCCGGCTGTTTTTCCATCCCAGTATTTAGGAGTGTTTCCTTTCTTGCCTTCACCATCCAGTATTTTAGTCACTTCGTATATGATTTCATCCACTTTAATCAGCTGATTACTCCCTTCCCACACGGTGACGGGACGTTCAGTGGTCGGTCTTACTGTCAAACACGGGATATTCAGATAAGTTGTTTCTTCCTGTATGCCTCCAGAATCGGTCAGTGCAAACATCGAGCGGCTCACCAGATGAATAAACTGCAAGTAACCCAGCGGTTCTATAAAATACAAGTGCGGATAAGCATCTATAGTTTGCTGTAATCCAAATTGCTGAATATTTTTATAAGTACGCGGATGCACAGGAAAAATCAACGGAATACGTTCGGATATCCCACCCCAAATACTTACAAGTTTAGTCAGACTGTCGCGGTCATCCACATTACCGGGACGGTGAAATGTCATCACACCATAATTTTTCTCCTTAAAATCCTCACCAATGCATATTGTTTTTGCACGATTGAGAAGCCTGAATTCAAGCTTCGTTTTTCCGGCAGCGGGCAGTTGTTCGGTCAGGCTATCGATCATAAGGTTACCCAGCATAAAGATTTTTTCAGCCGGGATATTTTCCTTCAGCAGATTTTCGTCGGCATCGGCGCTGGTGGTAATAAAGACATCGCTGATAGCATCGGTTACGAGCCGGTTTATTTCTTCGGGCATGGAGCGGTCGCCGCTACGCAGCCCGGCCTCATAATGAATTGTTTTTATCCCCAGCTTGACAGCTACCAGCGTACAGGCAGCCGTGCTGTTAACATCACCCACCACAAGCACTGCATCGGGTTTTTCGTCGAGACAAACTTTTTCAAATCCTTCCAAAATTCGTGCTGTCTGCACAGCATGGCTGGCGGAGCCTACTTCCAGGTTGATATCCGGCGCAGGAATCTTCAACTCGTCGAAAAATTGCCCTGACATTTTCACATCATAATGCTGACCAGTATGTACCAGCACAGGCCGAATGGTAGGATGTCCCTTCAGCGCATGCATCAGAGGAGCTATTTTCATAAAATTAGGACGGGCGCCAGCAACGAGAATGAGCTTCATAAGCAGTTTATCAAGTTTGTAAAGTTCATCAAGTTTATAAAGTTCGTCAAGTTTGTAAAGTTCATCAAGTAGCAAAGAGTTTATTGTTTAATAAGTCATTTGATTTACCGTTTATCACTTATCATTCATAATTTATCATTTAAACCTCATCTGATATTCGGGATTGTCTTTCATTATTCTAGTACTTTCGGGATAGTTTTCGATAAACCATACCTGAAATGCGGCTACGTCAATTTTATCCGCAAGCATTCGTTGACGTCGGCGCTGCCATTCCGATTTAAGGTCGGGGATTGACAGCATCTCCTCAATTTTGTCGAACATAGCATTGGTGTTATCAGGTAGGAAGCCATACGTGAGGTTATAGACATGTTCCTCTTCTTCGAGATATGAAATCCTTCCTACGAATGAATTGCAACGAATAGCCGGAGTACCGAGTATTGCTGCTTCGGAAGTCATTGTCTGGCTATCGCCGATGAGCATGGTTGCATAATAAATGAGCGAATGGATTTTTTCCGGTGATATTCTCAACTGATATTTTTTAAACTCCTCGTCCATATCGCTCTCAGTCGTAATAAACACTTTTCCGTATCGTTCTAGCAAGATAATCAGTTTCCGTTTATTTTCGAGTGACAATCCCTGTATTCCTCCATCGTGATGTGCCTTAAAAGCATTAAAGCGGAGCAGAAAATAGGTATCGCAAGTTTTTAGTCCGGCTTCAGTCAATACTTCCGGATCTGGTGTAAACCTGCCGGGATGCAGGTAAGCCAATTCATGATATCCGCTGTAGTAAATCGTTTTTGATGATTTTCTCTTCAAACAATCAGGACTTAAAATCACATCGGCAAAAGGATGAGCATATTTTACGTAAAGAGGTTCCACTTCATCATCGTCATCATCCAGCAGAATTGAATTCATTTTGCTGATACGCGAAATATGAGCAATTGTCATAGAGGAGCAGAATCCAATATCAATTTTCTCAGAGATAACGAGTTTCAGTATTCTGATATTGTATATAAACTGGAAAAAAGCCTTGCCAGCTATGGTATCTTTTTTACCACCCAAATATATATAAGGTATTTTATAATTTTCGAGCAAACTTTTTGCTGCCGGAATTTCCTTAACAGTTACAATAACTTTGTGTCCTCTGCTAATTAATTCCTTATACACATTCCTAAGTAAATGTACATGTGCAGGATGCGCAATATCCATCAGAATGTTCATTATTTCTGTTTTTTAATCATACGTACTACAAATTCACCAAGCCTGTACAATAAAACATTATTTACACAAAGAAACCGGCCATATTCCACCAGTGTTCCACCAAAGCGGGATTTGAATTCGCGAACCCCGTAACTTTCAGAGGGTTTGCCCGCTCCCATCATATCGAAATAATCATAACCATTTACTGCTGCATATTCAATAGCAGCCCAGGTAGCTGCCGTTGAGGGATAAATGTTTTTATACTTTCCATCCATGCCACAAACAAACATTTCGTACAGTATCCTATTGTCAAATGCGACACAGGCGCTACCCCCGATTACTTCATCGTTGTATTTTGCAATAAATATTCTTCCGTTCGGACGATCCATTAACCGTTCGAAATACTCTACCGGGAACAGTGGTGTTTTAACTTTTGTGGAATATAAGTTTTTCAACAGGGAGTAAAAACTTTCAAGATCCTTTTTTGATGAGGATAATCCCCACTCCACCCCGTTTTTTTGCGACAACTTAATATCCCGTCTTTTGGAGGCATGCAGATTCTTCAGACAAGTTTCCAGATCAGGAGTCGGTACATGAAAATTCAGATGCGGGAAATAGCTGAAACCTGCTTTTTCAAAATTGCTTTTAAATCCGGAAAAATCTTTGAAGTTTCTTATTTCGATATAAATAGCTTGTTTCTTAAGTTCATGCCGCGTATAAGTCAACAGTTGTTTCAGGGCTTCGTCCGAGATATTATTACTCAGCAACGCGCCTCCATTGACAATTGCCCGACGACTGAAGTATTTCCTGAGAATTCCACCTTCAGACTGAATAAATCCGCTAACAATTCCCGTGAGTTTATCGTTTTCGGCAACTCCAAATACAAAGGACTGTAAAAAGTTTAACGAACTATAGAAATCATATGCTTCGGGAGTCTGAAACCAACTGCTACTGGCTGAGTTTTCGATCAGTTGCTGCCACTCTTTCCAGTTTAATGTCTGTTTATCGTAAAGGGTCATTATTCGTTTTAGTGTGTAGATGAGGTATTCTATATTACGTATTTCCTGTGCAGCCAGAAAAAATGCTTTTCGAAATTTCAAACTGACAAGTTTGTTAAATCTGTCAGGTTTGTTATTTAACCATTTTCAAATGTATTAAAACTGTTTTTTTGAAAAATTCCGGATATTTTCTTCAAAACTACGAATTTTTCGAATTATACGAATAATTTTATGTGATTAGTTAAAACTTAAATTAAAATTCTATCATAATATTGTCCAGACAGGACTTTTATTTAACTACGAATTTCACTAAATAAACTAATAAATTCGGTTAATTTGGGTGATTTGAGTGATTTGAGTAATTCGTTGATAGAAAAAATAGTTTATTCTGACTTCAGCACAGATTTATAAATACTTAGAATCTGATTTGCAACTGACATCTGATCGAGGTTGCGGGCAATAATTTCGTTTCGTCCGTTCGTTCGTTCTCCCTTTTCAAAGATTTCATTGAGTTTATCTGCTATTTCTTGAGCATTATTTTCACTGACATAACAGTGAGCTGTATTTTGTATCATTTCCCTGACATCGCCTACATCGACCGATACGATGGGACAGTTGCATGCCATCGCTTCTTTGATTACCTGCGGCGATCCTTCCGAATGGCTGGTCATCAGCAGGGCGTCGACGGCATTCATCAGTTCTGATACTACCAACCTGTCATATCCTTTCAATTCTATTAGTCTGACATTTTCCAACAGACTGACTGCATCTTTTGCAAGTGATGAATTTTTAACCGGATTGTCAAAAGCACCCGCAAAAAGAACAAGTTTTTCGTCAGAAGTAAAACTCAATTTATTTCTTGACTGATTCTTATCTGAAGGTGAAAATAAATCTGTATCAATTCCACAGGGTATTATTGTTGAATTATTTTTATGATTTGCTTTTTCGAAATTTTTCAGTGAAACAAATATATTAAAGAAAGACAAACGAATGCTCCATTTTGAAAAACGAAAGACAGCATTATTATTAATATCACTCCCGTGATAGGTTGTTATAACTGGTACTTTTCGCTGCAGGTTGGCCATTAATCCCGACAGACCGTAGTGAGCATGAATTAAATCTGGACGATAATCCGTTATTTTTTTTATCAGTGACTTTCTGTTGTATAGATAACCTTTCCATCCCTTGCTTTTTATGGTAAAAAAATCAGTTTTCACTCCCAGCTTATTCAATGCCTCAGCCTGCTCCAGAATAAAGGGAGCAATTCGGCCCGAATTTTCACTGCAAACGAGAAGAATTTTCATGGAGTGATTAGTTATTAGTGACTGGTGATTAGTGATTAGTGATTAGTGATTAGTGATTAGTGATTAGTGATTAGTAACTAGTGACTGGTGATTTGTAATTGGTGAATAACTTAAAAACTAAATAACTAAATAACTAAATAACTTATAATTCATAACTTATAATTCATAATTTATCATCAAATCAACCCTCTTCCTGACAGTTTAAACCAGTTCCAAGCTATGATGACTACAAAAATGATTATCATATACCAGATGAAGTAGTTTTTCGTTGGTTTTGTGACATGAGTTACTCCGTACGCTGCGAACATCAGGAAAAAAGGAATGATGGGCAGGTGAAACCGTTCTGATTGAGCGAATGCACTAAACGCGATTATCAACAGATAGCTAAGTAAATATACTCCCGGTAAGGTAAAATCACGCCATTTACCCGTGTCAATAATCACCAGAAATGCCAAAATCAGGAAAAAAGCCATAATTTCCTTCACAAAGTTACCCCCGTGAAGTAACTGCTGGTTTTCCTGCCCTTCGATATTCACCATGGTAGGGATGGGTATGATAAAAATGGCCGGAGCAAAGACAGCTGATGATGCAAAGCGGGCATAAGGATTTCCACCTTTTGCTTCGGAACGCCATTCCAGGGTTTCTTTCTGGTTGGTCGTTCTCCGCGCCCATACATCCTGTACTTCATTCGAAATATTTCCTCCCAAAAAAAATGCCAGTGCCAGTATCACCCACGAAGTAATGATAACCCTGTTGCTGAATTTCAATATGCGAGAAGAAGAAAAAAACAGGGTGGTGATAAATCCAAACAAAACTGCAGCTCCCAACACGGTGCGGAAGAGGAAAATTAATCCCACAAGCAGGATGGGAATGTAGAGGTTTTTAAAAACGTACTTATTAGCACGAATCAAGTTATCTGTTCGTTCCATGGCTGCCATAGTCAGAAAAACCATCTCCGTTTCCTTGAGATGCAGACCGCAGTAATAGATAAGGTTGGGCATAAGCATACAAAATACCGCGGCAATACGCGCGGTTGATTCTCCAAAATTACGTACGGCAAATTTATAGACCAGTACACAGGTCCAGGCTGCCAAAATTGCTTTTAGTAATCGGGCAATCAGGATAGAATTTCCAGTGATATAATAAATAAAACTCAGGTAAACCGGATAACCCAGATCGGAGAAGGCCAAATCTCCGGCATATTTGCCGAGTTCTTCATAAAAATTAAAATTCCCCTGTGCTATCAAATGACTTCCATATTTGGCAATTTCATCATAAAAAAGCACATCGGCTGCACCAAATTCAAAGGGTTTCCCAGTCATACTCATATAGAAGAAGTAGCTGAAAACTACCCACACAATTCGTAAAAGCAAAGCCGTATAAAATACTTTTCTGATAAACCGTTTTGGGGAAATTTCCGACCACTTTTTGGTCAGGGTATTTGAAAAATAGAAGAAACCAACCACCTCAGTTAATCCGAATAGAAACCATACCACATCCATTGCATATCGGAAATACAGGAAGGTGACCGCTATCAATGCCAAAAAATAAAGCAAAACGGATTTGTTGAGAAAATATTTCGGAAAATAGTTCATTGAGTTATCGGGTTAGTCTTCTTTTTGTTTGTACCAAAAAATCTGTAAGTTTAGCACCTAATATTTTATAATATATAAATTCCTTTATACGTTGCAAAGTGCTTTTTTGCTTCCAGGAGCTTGCAAAATGATGTATGCAATATGTATTTTCAGTTAATATTAATACGCGGGTACTTGTCAACGGGCAAAAATAATCGGAAGGGAAACAGTACATATCGTTTTTATAGACCTGATATTCTCCGGTGAGTTCAAATCCATTTTGCTTCATAATTGATGATATAGTTTCAGTATTTGTTGTCATATTAAGACTACCATCCGGATTTTTAAAATGAACATTCTTGTAAAAGTCGAGTTGCTCCTTCACCCAGATACCACCTGCCTCACTAGCCATCAATCCGGTAGGAAAATTGGAGAACTTATTACTTTCATAGCCTGAGAACGCCGACAGATTTAACAGGTCATCCAGAGGTTTAAGAACTTCCACATCTGTATCCATATAAATGCCTCCTTCGTGATATAATGCATACAGTCTAACATAATCAGTCACAAAAGCAAATTTTCCAGCTTCGTATGCTTCCTGTGTATATGGATTAGAATTCACATTAAAACTATCTTCATTCCAAAGTTTCATTTGATAGTCCGGTAAAAATTTTTTCCATGATTCAAGACATTTAACCGCTAACTCAGGCATAGCACCTCCGCCAAACCAACAATAATGTATAATTCTAGGTATCATGAAGATGTTTATAGTTTATAGTTTGTAAAGTTGAAATCAGTTAAGAGTTCTGGTAATAACCAGCGTTATGTTACAATAACAAAATCATCTCTGTCTGGTTAATTCTTCGTGATCATATCCCGCAATATTATATATATTTTCAGTTAATTTGATACAAAGTTAATAATTTTCAGTTCATGTGCTTTATCATTTTACTACGAAAAAAGATGTCCTATATTTCCAACTGTAGTCGGATAAGTTCTAAGGGGATGTAAAGATTGCCAAAATACCGCCCCAGGTCTCCTGAAACAAGTTCTATACTGACACTAAAGGAGATGTAAAAAATATCTGTAAAAAATTATTCTTCAAGTTTTGACATACATCTAGCAGTAGTGTTTCAATACCGCCTCTATTTAACGTTCCTAATAAATTACGAGTCCTTATTTATTATATTATCATAGCAATTAAATATTAGTGAAGTTCAGCATTTTTCTTATTTCTATTATAAATTAACCGGCAATATAATGCAGGAGAGATGTTTATCAGAACAATCCTGATTTTATTTCTTTTGGTTGTATGAAAAAAACTTAATGGGAAAATTTGTTTTGAACTCAAAGCTTGCAGATACAATTTCTTTTTGTTGTAAAAATTTAATGCTACATAGCTCAAATAAGACATTACTGTGGCTGAAATCATTCCATCAAACCAGCGAGTATCTTTGTGTGTGTGTTTTTGATTCATCAAGGAATCGATCAGAATTAATTTATCATTCAACACTTTCTGTTTTTTTTCTTCACCCTGGCTATTTGTAATTGAGCCAATTCTTAATAAATAATTATAAACAATTAAATCTGTTGAGTTTACACGCAGTGCATATACCAAAGCTCGTGGAGTCCATTCGGTATCTTCAAAATAAATATTTTCCTTAAAATAAATTTGATTTCGATTTATTACTTCTTTTCTAATAACAAATTGCCAGACATAACATGCAAATCCCAGACTTTCGTTCAGGAATGTAAAGCCATCTGTCACTTCATCATTGTAATCAACAAATTTCCCGGGATTTTTATAGGGATATATTATTTGATATTCTTCATTGACATTCTGATAATTAAATCTTAAAATATCCAGATTTTCCTGATCTATCTTATCCAATAGAAATTTCAAGACATTCGGTTGAAGGTAATCATCGGAATCAACAAACTGAATATATTTACCCTTTGCTATTTTAATTCCGGTATTCCTTGCTGAACTTAAGCCAAGGTTTTGTTGCTTGATGAGAATTATTTGAGAATATTTATCCGCATAACTTTGGGCAATACTTTCACTATTATCGGTAGTGCCATCTAAAACAATGATTATTTCATATTCATTCTGTTGTATATCCTGTGATAATAGACTATTTAGACATTTTGCAAGGTATTTTTCTACGTTGTAAACAGGAACAATAATACTTAACTTCATTTATTTATAATATGGAATCATTGATAGACGGATTGAACAATAATATTTATTCATGCAAAGATAATTAAATCAGCAATAAAATATAATTGAATTATCAAATTATTGAAATATGGTTTGCTAAGTATAAATTATAGGATTCCCTGTGGCATAATCCGAATAGTTAGAGTTAGAGTTTTATTTTAAAATTAATTTTTCTAAACTATTTCAGGCATCCCCACTTATGGGTACTTTTTCCAAAGAAGAAAGATAAAGAGAAGACGTATCTAATAAATAGTCGCTCCTTATTATTTCTTATATATCAGTATATGAACAATATAACCTCCAAAATACTTGCATATATTTGCAGGATTATGTATCTTTACGGTATAAAACTCTGCAAATAATGATTGGAAAATTG
>Ga0316603_10001593_pt1 | contig 12154 bp, 9 predicted proteins | sample OWC_soil_day10_n_FD_207649 | JGI IMG/M metagenome (GOLD analysis project Ga0316603, IMG submission 207649) | Wetland soil microbial communities from Old Woman Creek delta, Ohio, United States - OWC_soil_day10_noCT | ecosystem: Environmental > Terrestrial > Soil > Wetlands | place: USA: Ohio...
ACGACCGGATCGGCGCCGCTTGACGGGAAATCGGCCACCACCCTGAAGTTGCGCAGCGATGTGCCACCGCGCCATGGCCTGCCGCAGGACATGAACACGCGCATGCTCCCGTCTCGCGTCGGATCGACATAGGCCATGCCGTCGACGGCCCATCGCGGAAAATTCAGCGTGGTCGCCAGTGCCAGGATGCGGTCTTTCAGGTTCGCGTCCATTGGATCGAGCGGCTTCGATGCCTTGAACCCCAGCGGCAAACGGCAGGCGCTCATGCCGGTGACAAGCACCGTCCAGCGGCTGTTGTCCGGGCCTGCGCGCACGTGCATCGACACGCGCAGGCCGACTTCGCCGCCGGCACTGGTCTTGTCCTTCATTCGGTAGCCGGCGAGCATGACCAGCGTGTGGTCAGGGCCAGCACCGCGAATCTCGCGCGCCACCCGGAAGGAGCCGCGCGGGTTGGGTGACGCTTGTTCCAGCTTGCCCGGGCCCCAGGTGAGCGGCAGCCAGCCGAACTCGGGGCGATCGTCCTTGATCAGCGCCTGCAGCACAGCATTCCCGATCGCTGCGCGTTGCTGAACCAGCGTCAAGTACTTGTTGGCCAGGTCGCGTATCGCGCCGATGCCGCCGGAGCGCACCACGACTTCGGCCAGCGGATAGCCCGGGTGGCGCAGCGTCACCGACCACGGCGCCGCGCCGCCGGCGCTCGAGGTGTCGCACCACACAGCCGGATGGTCGGCCGACCAATGGGAGCTGTCCTCCCTGGGCACATCGCGGTCGCTGTTCATACCTTGAGGCCCCGCAGCAGGGCGGCACGCGCCGTCACGGCGCAGTGTTGCTGCGCCGTGCGCCGGAGGTCAACCACTAGTTTGTTGACGGCCCACCGGCCTGCCCGGTCGGGCAGGCTGCCACGCATCAGCGCTGCGGCATGTCCTTGACCGAGTAGCCCAAGCTGACCGTGGCATCTTCGGGGATCGGCGGCATCGAGTCGTTCCAGGCCTGCCAGGCGGCGCGCAGGCGCTCCAGGCGTTCGGGCTCCAGGACGGCACGGTTGGCGCGCTCGCGCTCGTCTTCGGCAATGTTGAACAGGTAGTCGTTGCCATCCACGCGCAGGTACTTCCAGTCGCCGTCGCGATGGGCGCGCTGGCTGCGGTGGTTCATGCGCCAGTGCATCGGCCGCGCGAAGTGAGTTGCCGGCTCGCGCAGCACCGGCAGCACAGACACGCCGTCCAGCGGGTGGTCGGCATGCGCCATCACGCCAGCCGCGTCGAGCAGCGTCGCCGACCAGTCCATCGTCAGGCAATGCTGCGCGCTGACGGCGCCGGCCGGGATGACCGCGGGCCAGTGCGCGATGTAGGGCACGCGGATGCCGCCTTCGGTCAGGTCCATCTTGCCGCCGACCAGCGGCCAGTTGTCGGAGAAGCGCTCGCCGCCGTTATCACTGGTAAAGACCAGCAGCGTGTTGTCCATCTGGCCGAGCTGGTGCAGCGTGTCGAGCAGCTGGCCGATACCCTCGTCCATGTGGTGGATCATGCGCCGGTAGGTGTGGATGTTGCCGCCGGCCAGGTGGAACAGGCTGCCCTTCAGGTTGTGCGCCAGCTCGCGGTCGTCGCGCGTCTCCCAGGGCCAGTGCGGCGCGGTGTAGTGCAGGCTCAGGAAGAACGGCGCGTTGCCCTTCGCCATGCGCTGCACCCAGTCCAGCGCGCGCTGCGTGATCAGGTCGGTCAGATAGCCGTCGGTGGCCCGCTCGGCCGTGCCTTCGTACAGGTCGTGCCGGCCTGCGGAGTCGGCATGGGTGAAGTAGTCGACGCCGCCGCTCATCGGGCCGAAGAATTCCTCGTAGCCCGAGGCCAGCGGCCCGAATGCCGGCGGGTATCCCAGGTGCCATTTGCCGATCAGCGCGGTGCGGTAGCCGGCATGGCGCAGCAGCGAGGGCAGCGTCGGGTGTTCCGGAGGCAGGCCGAGCGTGGGGCTGCCGCGGCTTCGGCTGTTGATCGGCTCTTCGGCTGCGCCTCGCAGCCGGTACTGGTAGCGCGCAGTCATCAGCGCGAAGCGCGTCGGCGAGCACACCGGCGAGTTCGAATAGCCCTGCGTGAAGCGCAGGCCGTGGGCCGCCATGCCATCGAGCACCGGCGACACCGGACCGAACTCGGCATCGCGGCCGCCGTAGCAGCCCAGGTCGGCATAACCCAGGTCGTCGGCGACGATGAAGATCAGGTTGGGGCGCGCGTGCATCGTGGACTCAGGCGCAGAGGATCGACACCGCCTTGGTGTTCAGGTAGGCCTCCAGCGCCTCGCTGCCCCCTTCGGAGCCGTAGCCCGAATCCTTGATGCCGCCGAAGGGCATCTCGGCCCAGGGCAGCGCCGGCTGGTTGATCCACAGCATGCCCAGCTCCAGTCGCTGCGCCAGCAGATGGGCGTTCTTCAGCGAGCGCGTGTAGGCATAACCGGCCAGGCCGTAGGGCAGGCGGTTGGCTTCGGCGATGGCGTCTTCGAGCCGGTCGAAACCGCGGATCGCGGCCAGCGGGCCGAAGGGTTCCTGATTGAACACCGCGGCCTCCAGCGGCACCTCGTCCAGCACGGTGGGGGCGAAGAAGTTGCCGGCCGAGCCGATGCGCTCGCCGCCGGCCGCGATCTGCGCACCCTTGGCGCGCGCGTCGTCGACGAACTGGGCCATCGCCGTCAGGCGCCTCGCATTGGCTAGCGGGCCCATGGCCGTGCCTTCGGCCAGCCCGTCGCCGACCTTCAACGACTGCGCGTGCCTGGCCAGCTTCTGCGCAAATTCGGCGCGGATGCTGTTGTGCACCAGGAAGCGCGTCGGCGAGATGCACACCTGCCCGGCGTTGCGGAACTTGGCGGCACCGGCGCACTTGATGGCCAGGTCGATCTGCGCGTCCTCGGCCACGATCACCGGCGCGTGGCCGCCCAGCTCCATGGTCGCGCGTTTCATGTGCGTGCCGGCCAGCGCGGCCAACTGCTTGCCCACCGGTGTGGAGCCGGTGAAGGTGATCTTGCGGATCACCGGGTGCGCGATCAGGTAGGCCGAGATCTCGGCCGGGTTGCCATAGACCAGGCCGATCACGCCGGCCGGCACGCCCGCATCGACGAAGGCCTGGATCAGCGCCGCCGGCGAGGCCGGCGTTTCTTCGGGCGCCTTGACGATCATCGAGCAGCCGGTGGCCAGCGCCGCCGACAGCTTGCGCACCACCTGGTTGATCGGGAAGTTCCACGGCGTGAAGGCTGCCACCGGCCCGACCGGGCTGCGCAGCACCGTCTGTTGCACAGCGAGCGAGCGCGACGGCACCACGCGGCCGTAGACACGGCGGCCCTCTTCGGCAAACCATTCGATGATCTCGGCCGACATCGTCGCTTCGGCCTTGGCTTCGGCCAGCGGCTTGCCTTGCTCCATCGTCATCAGCGCGCCGATGTCGGCGGCGCGTTCGCGCATCAGCGCGGCGGCGCGGCGCATGACCGCGCTGCGCTCCAGCGCCGGCGTGTCGCGCCACAGCTCGAAGCCACGCTGCGCGGCTTCGAGGGCGCGGTCGAGGTCGGCGATATCGGCGTGCGCCACGCGGCCGATCTCCTGGCCGGTGGCCGGGTTCAGCACGGCCAGGGTCCGGCCGCTTGCGGCGTCGCACCACTGGCCATCGATGAAGAGTCGGGTGTCGGGATAGTTCATGGGTGTCGCGGTGCGTTGGTGCGGAGCGCAGCTTAACGCCGAATGGCGGCCGCGATTCCCCGATACTGCGGGTCCGCACTTCTGGGGACACGACGCCATGCGCAAGGTCTACGTCATCGGCACCGCGTGCACGCCTTTCGGCAAGCACGAGGACAAGTCCTTCCAGGACCTGGCTCGCTGGGCCTATGGCGATCTGCTGCTCGACTGTGGCCTCGATGCGCAAGGCGCGCGATTGATCGAGCAGGCCTGGTTCGGTAACTGCGGCATGGGCCAGTGGGGGCAGGGCGGCATCCGCGGCCAGGTGGCCTTCACGCCGCTGGTCGAAGAAGGGCTGTTCCCCGAGCGCGTGCCGATGATCAACGTGGAAGGCGGCTGCGCCACCGCGTCCTTCGCCTTCCACGGCGCCTGGAAGGACGTGCTCTCGGGCCAGGCCGAGGTCAGCCTGGCGATCGGCGTGGAAAAGCTGGTCAGCCGCGACGACCCCGGGCGCACCGCCGCGATCTTCGCTACCGGCATCGACCAGCTCGACAGGCAGAAATGGCTCGACTACTACGCCGCGGCAGGCGCGCAGGCCGGCAAGCCCTTCGAGACCGGCCCGGGCCGCACCGTGTTCATGGACACCTACGCGATGCAGGCTGCATGGCACATGCGGGCCTATGGCACCACGCAGCGGCAGATCGCCGTGGGTGCGTCGAAGAACCACCACCACGGCAGCCTGAACCCGAAGGCGCAGTACCGCTTTGAGCTGACGGTGGACGAAGTGCTGGCCGACCGTGAGATCAGCTTTCCGCTGACGCGCGCGATGTGCTCGCCGCTGGGTGACGGCGCGTCGGCGGCGCTGCTGTGCTCACAGGACGCACTGGCCCACTTCCCGCGCGAGGTGCAGGCACGCGCAGTGCTCGTGCGCACCAGTCAGCTGTCCGGCGGCAAGTACCGCAAGCTCGACGAGCCGGGGCTGTCGCGCATCGCCGCCGACAAGGCCTATGCACGGACCGGCCTGAAGCCCGCTGAGATGCATCTGGCCGAGGTGCACGACGCCACGTCCTTCTGCGAGATCTACCAGCTGGAGATGCTGCGCCTGTGCGCAGAAGGCCAAGGCGGGCGTTTCGTCGAATCGGGCGCCACGGCGCTGGGCGGGCGGTTGCCTGTGAATGTCTCCGGCGGGCTGGTGTCCAAGGGTCACCCGGTGGGTGCCACGGGGCTGTCGATGGTCTACGAGGTCTGCCAGCAGCTGCGCGGCGAGGCCGGCGCGCGCCAGGTGAAGGGCGCGTCGCTGGGGCTGATCGAAAACGGCGGCGGCGTGATGGGTTTCGACGAAGCGGCCTGTGCGATCCACATTCTCGAAAAGTCCTCATGAGCATCGACTACCGCCCCGAAGACCCGGCCACGCTGGCCAACCCGTACCCGCTGTTCAACCAGCTGCGCGACGAGGACCCCTGCCACTGGAGCCCGCGGCTGAAGAGCTGGGTGCTGACGCGCTACGACGACGTCAAGGCCGTCACGCAGGACGGCAGCATGTCGTCGAACCGGCTGCAGCCCTTCTTTGCCAGCATGCCCAGTGACGAGGTGCGGAAGATCGGCGACATCATCCGCTACTTGTCGCTGTGGATGGTGTTCAAGGACCCGCCCGAGCACACGCGGCTGCGCCGGCTGACCTCGCGCGTGCTGCATGTCAAGTCCATGCAGGGCATGCGGCCGCAGGTGGAAGAGATCGCCGAGTGGCTGCTGGACGGGATGCGCGGCAAGGAGCAGTTCGACTTCATCGCCGAGTTCGCCGGCCCGCTGCCCTGCCTGGTGATCATGGCCCTTCTCGGCGTGCCGCGCGAGGACCTGGGCCTGATGAAGCAGCTGTCCGACGACATGGCACTGTTCATCGGCTCGTCGCGCGTGTCGCCCGAGAAGTACGACACCGCGCAGGCCGCCACGCACGCCATGGCCGAGTACTTCCGCGCGCAGATTGACGCGCGCCGTGCAGCGCCGCGCGCCGACCTGCTCGGCGAGCTGGTCCACCTGCGCGACGGCGACGATCGCCTAAGCGAAGACGAGCTGGTGGCCACCTGCATCCTGCTGCTCTTCGCTGGCCACGAGACCACCACCAACCACATCGCCAACGGGCTGCTGTCGCTGATGCAGTTCCCGGGCGAGATGCGCAAACTGCGCGACGACCCGTCGCTGACCCATGCCGCGGTCGAGGAGCTGCTGCGCCACGAAGGCCCGTCGGGCGCGCAGGTGCGCATCGTGCGGACGGAGCACCAGCGCCACGGCAAGACCTTGAAGGCCGGCGACCGGCTGTTCATGATGCTCAATGCGGCCAACCGCGACCCACGCGCCTATGCAGACCCTGACCGCCTGGACATCGAGCGCGACGGACCGGCGCATCTCACCTTCGGCTATGGAGCGCACATCTGCCTGGGTTTCCCGCTGGCGCGCACCGAAGGCCAGGTGGCCTTTCCGGCGGTGCTTCGGCGCTATGCGCAGATCGAGCCCGCCGCGGCCACCCAGGAGTGGCTGAATTCGCTGGTGTTCCGCGGCATGACGGCGCTGCCGGTGCGCGTGCGCACCGGCTGAGCGGCTACTTCATCATCCAGCGCGCGCTGGCGGCTTCCACCATGGCCGGCAGCGGCGCGCCGCTCTGCCGCAGCGAGCGCAGCCAAGTGGCGTCGTTGCCTTCGAACAGCGAATCGCGGATCTGGTTGTTGGCGTCCAGCGAGCGCAGATCCAGCGCATGCTCGGCCACCCGCGCCAGCGTGCGGATGATGTCGTCGCGCAGCTTCTGGCGCTGCTTGGTCTTGGGATCGACGATCTCGCCGTCCAGGCCGAAGCGGCAGGCCTGAAAGCGGTTGTAGGTGTAGACCAGGTAGTCGTCCTCGGCCGGCTCGAAGGGCCGCTCTTCGCGCAGGTAACGGCACAGGCTCTGCAGGTAGCAGGCCAGCGCCGCGGCCTTGTCGACGGTCAGCGGCGTGTCGCACACGCGCAGCTCGATGGTGCCGAACTCGGGCTTCGGCCGGATGTCCCAGTAGAAGTCCTTCATCGACTGCACGACGCCGGTGCTGGTCATCTTCTCGAAGTACTGGCCGAACTCGTCCCAGGTCAGCACGAAGGGCGCGCGCCCAGACAGAGGGAAGGCGAACACCGAATTCAACCGAGCCGAATGGAAACCGGTGTCCACGCCCTGCACGAAGGGCGACGACGCGCTCAGCGCGATGAAGTGCGGCACGTAGCGCGACAGCGCGTGCAGCAGCCACAGCGCGTCGTCGCCGCTCGGCACACCGATGTGCACATGCTGGCCGAACACGGTGAACTGCTTGGCCAGGTAGCCGTAGAGCTCGCTGATGTAGTGGAAGCGCTCGGTCGGGTAGATCTGCTGCTCGCTCCAGTGCTGGAAGGCATGCGTGCCGCCGCCGCCGATGCCGATGTTGAGCTTGCGCGCGCCGCGCGACAGCTGCCGGCACAGGTCGTGCAACTCGTCGCGCAGCGAGGCGTGTTCGCGCTGGATCGACGTGCCGATCTCGATCATGCTGCGCGTGATCTCGGGTTTGACGTCCCAGGCGCCGGGGTGCTTGTCCAGCGCGCGCAGCAGGTCCTGGGCGCGCGGCGCGAGGTCGAATTCTAGGGTGTCCAGCAGTTGCAGCTCGAGCTCGACGCCCATCGTCAACGGCTCGGACACGCTAAAGCTTTCAAGCGGCATGGGCCGTCTCCTCCTGGCATTCGCCGGCCACGCGCCGCAGGCCCAAGTTCAGCCACAACGGGCCGGTCAGTTGCATGACCGCGGCGGCCACCAGCAGCGCCTGCATCACGCCCAGGTCGAAGCCGGGCAGTTGCTCGCTCCAGCGGAAGTTGTCGGCCACCAGCAGCACAGCCAGGCTGCCCATCGGCTGCAGCGCCAGTGTCAGGCCCGCCGCCTGGCGCCAGCCCAAGCCGCTGGGCCGCGCCAGCAGCGCCACGCCCACGCCCTTGCCGACCAGGCGTGCGGCAATCAGCGCAATCACCCACGGCCACACCATGTGCACGCCTTCGAGCGTGAAGAGCACGCCCAGGCTGATGAACAGCAGCACCGTCAGCGCCGCGCCGGCGCTGCCCAGGTAGGGCTCGACCGTGAGGCGGTGGCCCATCAGCGCGCGTGCCGTCATGCCGGCGACGAGCAGCGTCAGCAGCGGCGACAGTCCCCAGTTGGAGGCCAGGGTGGAGGCCAGCATGACCAGCGCGATCTGCAGCACCGGCGTCCCCGAGCGCTGGTCGCTCAGGCGTGTGGCGCGATCGAGAATCCAGCCGCCCAGCAGGCCGAGCAGGAAGGAGCCGCAGATCACGAACAGGGCGCTCGCCACCCAGGTCATGGCGTCGCTGGCCAGCGATTCCTGCCCGGCCATGGCCAGCAGCGGCCACAGCTTCAGCACCAGCATCGCCAGCAGGCTGTTGATGGCGCACATCATCAGCAGCCGCTCGCCGACCTGGCCGCGCGGCCGCAGCTCGTGCACCGCGGCCATGACGATGATCGGCGAGGTGGACGCGGCCACCGTCGCGGCCAGCACGGCCGACAGCAGCGGCGCACCCAGCCACACCAGCACCGCGCCCACGGCCAGCGCGGCGCACAGGCCTTCGAGCACACAGCTGGCGGCCAGCCAGGGGTTGTCGATCAGCCAACGCGGGCGCAGTCGGCTGCCCAGCTCGAATACCAGCGCAGCAATGGCCAGGTCGATGATCGGCTTCCAGCCGGTGAGGTCGTCCGGACGCAGCAGGCCCAGGCCCAGCGGACTGGCCAGCGCGCCGACCAGCATGTAGCCCGCCAGCCGCGGCAGTTTCAGCAACCGGTGCAGGATGCTGGCCGCGACCACGGCGATCAGCATGACCGCGGCCAGACCCAGCACCGGGTCGAGCTGATGCAGGTCGGGCCAGTTGAACGCAGGCGCCTGGGGCAGAATGCCTGTTGTGCCGGTCGTCGTCATTGCGGCGATGCCCTCCTGTGGCGGCTGTGGGTCAGTCGCGCACCGCTCTGCGGCGATGGCACGGGCAAGGTCGGACGGCGGTGCGGCGCTTAAAGTTCCTGCTGCGCTGCGGCAGGAGCTCATGCCCGACCCTTGAAAGGGCGCGAAGCTTACCCCATATGCTCGGCGGTTCCGGCCTCATGCACCATCTTCAGACACATCCCGATGAGCAAACAGACTCTTTCATTCCAGGCCGAGGTCAAGCAGATCCTGCACCTCGTCACCCATTCGCTGTACTCGAACAAGGAGATCTTCCTGCGCGAGCTGGTGTCCAACGCGTCCGACGCGTGCGACAAGCTGCGCTTCGAAGCGCTGGACAACAGTGCCTTGTGGGAAGACGCGCCGAATCTCGAGGTGCGGGTGTTCTTCGACAAGGAGGCGAAGACATTGACCATCCGCGACAACGGTATCGGCATGAGCGCAGAGGAGGCGGTGGCGCACCTGGGCACCATCGCCAAGAGCGGCACGCGCGAATTCCTGGCGCGGCTCGAAGGCGAGAAGAAGAAGGATGCCAACCTGATCGGCCAGTTCGGCGTGGGCTTCTATTCCGGCTTCATCGTCGCCGACCGCATCACCGTGTTGTCGCGGCGTGCCGGGGCGTCAGCTGCAGAAGGCGTGCGCTGGAGCAGCGAAGGCGCGGGCGAGTTCGAGGTCGAGGCCATCGACAAGCCCGAGCGCGGCACCGACGTGATCCTGCACCTGCGCGAAGGCGAGGAGGAGTTCCTGTCCACCTGGAAGCTGAAGTCGATCATCGGTAAGTACTCCGACCACATCTCGCTGCCGATCCTGATGAAGAAGGAGGCGTGGGACGAGGAGAAGAAGGAGCAGGTGCTGAAGGACGAGTGGGAGACGGTGAACAAGGCGGCCGCGCTGTGGTCGCGCGCCAAGAGCGACATCACCGACAGCGAGTACCAGGAGTTCTACAAGCAGATCAGCTACGACCAGGCGGCGCCGCTGGCCTACACGCACAACCGCGTCGAGGGCCGCACCGAATACACGCAGCTGCTGTACATCCCGAGCAAGGCGCCGTTCGACTTGTGGAACCGCGACAAGCGCGGCGGCGTCAAGCTCTATGTCAAGCGCGTGTTCATCATGGACGACGCCGAGGCACTGATGCCGGTGTACCTGCGCTTCGTCAAGGGCGTGATCGATTCGGCCGACCTGCCGCTGAACGTGTCACGCGAGTTGCTGCAGGAAAGCCGCGACGTCAAGGCCATCCGCGAGGGCTCGACCAAGCGCGTGCTCGGCATGCTCGAATCGCTGGCCGACAGCGAGGACGCGGCCGAGCGCGACAAGTACGCGGCCTTCTGGAAGGACTTCGGCGCGGTGCTGAAGGAGGGCATTGGCGAGGACCATGCCAATCAGGAGCGGCTGGCCAAGCTGCTGCGCTTTGGCAGCACACAGGCCGATTCGGGCGTGTCCCAGAATGTTTCGTTCAGCGACTACGTCAAGCGCATGAAGGAAGGCCAGGAGGCCATCTACTACATCACAGCCGACAACCTGGCCACGGCCAGGAGCAGCCCGCAGTTGGAGATCTTCCGCAAGAAGGGCATCGAGGTGCTGCTGCTGGTGGATCGGGTCGACGAGTGGATGCTGAGCCACTTGTACGAATTCGAGGGCAAGCCGCTGCAAAGCGTGGCCAAGGGCGCCTTCGACCTGGGCAAGCTGCAGGATGAGCAAGAGAAGAAACAGGCCGAGGAGGCAGCCGTCGAATTCAAGCCGGTGCTGGAGCGGCTGAAGACCGCGCTGAAGGACCGAGCCAAGGACGTGCGCGTGACGACGCGGCTGGTCGACTCGGCCGCCTGCATCGTGGTGGACGAAGGCGACATGAGCGGCCATCTGGCGCGGCTGCTGAAGCAGGCCGGCCAGGACGCGCCGAAGTCGCTGCCGACGCTGGAGGTGAACGCCGCGCACGCCCTGGTCAAGCGCCTGGAGAGCGACGAGCGCTTCGACGATCTGGCGCAGATCATCTTCGACCAGGCGTTGCTGGCCGAAGGCGGCCAGCTCGAGGATCCTGCCGCCTACGTGCAGCGCGTCAATCGATTGCTGGCGGCCTGAACCTCAAAGCAGCGTGGCCAGGCTGGGTGTCTCGGCGGCCACGCGCAGCTGTTCGCGCAGCTGCAGCGCCTGCTGGCCCCAGTAGCCCGAGCTGCCGAAGTCCGGGAAGGCAGCGGGAAAGGCCGGGTCCTGCCAGCGCTGCGCCACCCAGGCGTTGTGGCGGATCATGCGCAGCAGCCGCAACGGCTCGATCAGCCCGAGCTCGGCGCGGTCGAAGTCCATGAACGGCGCGTAGCCGCGCAGCAGCAGCCGCAGCTGCCAGGCCATGGCCTCAGGCTCGCCCGACAGCAGCATCCACAGGTCCTGCACGGCCGGGCCCATGCAGGCGTCATCCAGGTCCACCACATGCGCGCCGGCATCGCGCCACAGCAGGTTGCCCGGGTGGCAGTCGCCATGCAGGCGGATCGGCCTGGGCACGTGCGCGGCGAAGGCGGTGTCGATGCAGTCGATGGCCGCCGCGCAGGCCTCGGCCCAGGGCCCTTGCTGGTTGTCGCTGACGAAGCCCCCGCTCTGCAGCAGGGCCGCGGCCTCGCGCGCATCGTGCGGCGCGTCCAGTGTGCGCCGGTGCGCGAAGGGCCGGCGCGCACCGACCGCATGCAGCCGGCCGATGAAGCCGCCCAAACGCTCCAGCACGGCGTCGTCCTCCAGCTCCGGCGACCTGCCGGCCTGGCGTGGTGATACCGAGTAGCGGTGCAGGCCCTCGGGCCCCGGGCGCAGCGCTAGCGTGGCCGGCCCGGGCTCAGGCAACAGCCGCACGTCGGATGCCGCGTCGTGGAGGATGCAGGGGGCCACCACCGGCACTTCGGCGCCGGCCAGCTCCAGGGCGAAGCTGTGCTCTTCGGTGATCTGGGCATCGGTCCAGCGCGCGCGGCGGTAGAACTTGGCCACCACCGCACCGCCGTCCTCCAGCATGACCTGGAAGACGCGGTTCTCGTAGGAGTTGAGCTGCAGGATGCGGCCGTCTCCGCGGAAACCGACTGCGTCCAGCGCGTCCAGCACGCCAGAGGGCGTCAGGTCCGCATAGCTGCGTGGCGCTTCGTGTGCGGGATTGGGCATGGCCTCATGCTACGCGCGCGCTGCCGTGTATCCGCCACGCCGGTCAGTGGTGCCTGCGCGGGCTGCCGCCGTCGGAAGTGTCGTCGCCGGCTGCGGGCGTGGCCACCTCGCGCACCGAGACGCCGCCGCGCAGAATGCTGCCGATAGAGCCGAACTCGCTGCCCGTGCCGGCATCGGAGCGGCCTTCGGCGCCAAAGAAGGAATCCTGAAAGAAACCGGAGTCCTGCCACAGCGCCGAACGTTCGCGGCGCCGCGAGGTCCCGGTGGTGGACAGCGGGTCGCGCGCCGTGTCGACGCGCGGCGCGGCCTGGGGGCCGCGGGCTGCGACCGTGCTTTGCGGCACCAGCAGCTGCAGCTCCGGAATCGAAGGCAGGTGGTCGACCGGGCA
>Ga0316603_10001594_pt1 | contig 12148 bp, 10 predicted proteins | sample OWC_soil_day10_n_FD_207649 | JGI IMG/M metagenome (GOLD analysis project Ga0316603, IMG submission 207649) | Wetland soil microbial communities from Old Woman Creek delta, Ohio, United States - OWC_soil_day10_noCT | ecosystem: Environmental > Terrestrial > Soil > Wetlands | place: USA: Ohio...
GACGAAGCGATTTTATAAAATTGCCCGGTTAGAAATTATCAGCCTGCTTAGCTTCGCTCGCCGCGCAAATTTTCTGGCGGAGGGAGTAGGATTCGAACCCACGTCCCCTTTCGGGGAAACGGTTTTCAAGACCGCCGCCATCGACCACTCGGCCATCCCTCCGGGGATTCGCCCCGCGGGGGCAAATCAGAATCGGCTTATAGCTTGCAGCTTATAGAAAGCAGGATAATCGCTGTGCTCTCGGTGTCCTCCCTGGTGAAGGTACGTCCTATGAATTTTTGCCGATCCTCTCCATGCCACCCATGTACGGCCGCAGGGCTTCGGGGATAGTGACGGAACCGTCGACATTCTGATAATTCTCGAGAACCGCCACCAGAGTACGGCCGATGGCCAGCCCCGAGCCGTTCAGGGTGTGGACGAATTCGGTTCCTTTCTTATTCCCGGGGCGATAGCGGATATTAGCCCGCCTTGCCTGAAATTCCTCGAAGTTGCTGCACGAGGAGATCTCTTTGTACGTATCCTGGCCGGGAAGCCAGGCTTCCAGGTCATATGTTTTCGACGCCGAAAAACCCAGATCGCCGGTGCAGAGCATGACCACGCGGTAATGGATCTTCAGGAGCTGCAAAACCTTCTCCGCATCGGCGGTCAATTTTTCGAGTTCATCGTAGGAATTTTTCGGAGTCGAGAATTTAACCAGCTCAACTTTGTTGAATTGATGCTGCCGGATCAACCCCCGCGTGTCCTTCCCGTATGAGCCCGCTTCCTTGCGGAAACAGGGCGTGTACGCCGTATAGTACAGAGGCAGATCCTCCTCGGCCAAGATCTCCTCCTGGTGAATGTTGGTAACCGGCACCTCGGCCGTGGGGATCAGGAAATAGTCCGGGTCGCTGAGCTTGAACAGGTCCTCCTCGAACTTGGGCAGCTGCCCCGTCCCCGTCATGGTTTTCCGGTTCACCATAAAAGGCGGCAGGACCTCCCGGTACCCGTGGCGGGTGGTGTGCAAGTCGAGCATGAAATTCATCAGGGCCCGCTCCAGTCTCGCCCCCGGGCCTTTATAAAGGGTGAACCGGGCGCCGGTGATCTTGGCCCCCCGGTTGAAATCCAGGATGTCGAGGTCTTCGCCGATGTCCCAATGCGCCCTGGGCTGAAAGGAGAAAACCGGTTTTTCGCCCCATTTCCTGATTTCCTTGTTGTCCGCATCGCCCTGGCCGACGACCACGCTTTCATGGGGAATATTGGGGATCACCAGCATGCGTTCGCGGAGGGCCTCTTCCTTTTCGCTCAGGCGGGTTTCCAGCTCTTTGATGCGGTTGGAAACCTCCTTCATTTGGGAGATCTCCGCCGAAGCGTCTTCTTTTTTCTTTTTCTTGGTAGCGATCAGGTCATTGACCCAATTGCGCTGGGCCCGCAGACCCTCCGCCTCCTGGATAATGGCCCGCCGTTCGGAGTCCAGGGTTGAAAAGAAACTCCAATCGATAGCTTGCCCGCGCCGCCCGATTTTCTCTTTGACCTCGTCGAAATGCTCGCGAACGAATTTAAGATCCAGCACGACCGTGTCCTTTTATTTTTTCTATTGAGGTTTCCGCAAAAACCTCTATTTACTTCAATAAGTTACCATTTCAACTGCCCAGAGTCAACAAGGTAGTGCCGCTCGCCTCCCTTCACTTTTTGAAAAATAGAAAAGGTTCAAGCAGTTCTAAGCGCCCGCCGGGGCGCGGGGGCAGCGCCTCTCTTTGCGGGAAGCCGTTTGGGATCGCCGAGAAAAATTAAAGTCCCAACCGGTGCTTTCGAGAATCGCGCCGCCGCCCCCCACGCCCAGTCCAAACTTTTGCCTTAAAACAAATGCCAAAATTGAAGGGGACAAGGGTTTTGCCTCTTCACCCTTATCAAAAAACATGAGGGGCCCGAGCATTTCCAAACCTTCACCGGGGGTTCGCCTCAAGCAGAAATAATGAATGGGAGAGGAAAACGGGAAAAAATTATTGACAAAATAGCGAGCTGAAATATGATGATGTTGGTTCATTCTTTGCCGATGAAAATCTCATTCGGAGTTCATCCATGAAAGTCATCGGAGTCCACCTTGACCGCTGCACGGGATGTCGCAGCTGCGAGCTCTACTGCGCAGCCGAGAGGGGCAGCAGCCAAAAAAACCTTCTTCAGGCTATCCGGGAGACCCCTTTACCCCAGCCCCGCCTGCGGGTGGAAGGAAACAATCAAAGCCCCCTTCCGCTGCAATGCCGCCAGTGCCTCAAGGCCCCCTGCCTCGATGCCTGCCTCAACGCAGCCTTGGTTCGGGATCCTGAAAGCAATGCGGTTGTGGTTCGCGAAGACCGCTGCATCGCCTGCTGGACCTGCACCCTCTATTGTCCTTTCGGAGTCATTTTCCCCTGGCCGGAAAGGAAATTCGCCCTCAAGTGCGACCGGTGCACCTACATGGAAAATCCCGTTTGCGTGGAAGTCTGCCCCTGCAAAGCCCTGGAGCTTGTCGAGCTGGACGATCTGGACAAAATCCCGCGCAAAAAGCGGCTGGAAGTTTCCCGAAAACTTGCCGGGCAAAAACCTCATAAGGGCCTCCTTTTGCTGGATTTGGAGGATTAGCCTCCTTCAGCACTTTCCCTTTCTTCCTTTAACGAGCGAGGAGATCCGGGAAGACTTCCCAGAGGAGATTTCTAATGGAAACGATTCATCTGAAGACTGTCGACCCGATCAGCCAGGAAATTCTGCTTGCCGCCGCCCGCCGCGAAATTCCCCTGCTTTGGGAACGTTTTGAAAAGATGCAGCCGCAGGACGGCTTTCTTCGCCTCGGACTGAGCTGCCCTTATGGGTGCCTTCAGGGGCCCTGCCGCATCGATCCCTTCGGCCGGGGGGCCGATCGGGGGATCTGCGGACTCGACCGGGACGGCATGGCTGCCGCCCTTTTTTTGCGCCTGGTCCTTTACGGATGTTTGGAAAGCGGGAATCCTTTTGGCATTTCCGGGAAACCAGCCCCGGCACAGTCTCCTGTTTGGGAGAAACTCATTTCCCGGGCGGTGAAAAATTTTGGCGGAGGGAACCTATCCCCGGCGGAGCCGGGAGAATGCGCCCAACTTCTTTCCCGCCCCATGGCCGACCCCGAGGAATTGATCCGCCGTGCACTCCGTATGGGCCTTCTCGCTTTGACCTTCGCGGAGAAGAACGTAAAGGAAGACGGCGGGCCTCGAACTTCTTCGATAAGCGCCGGCTATGGGCTCCTTTCCGAGAAGAAATGGAATATCGCCATCGGAGGCCAGCCGGAGGACAGGCACTTGAAGGCTTTGGCCAAGCTCGCCGGCCAGGAGGAGGCGCAGATTCTTTCCTTGGGAGCTTGGATTCCTCTGGATGGTTCTTATCTGCCGATCGTCTGCTCCTCGGGGGAAGGAGAACTGGCCCTGGCCTCGGGGAGGATCCATCTTTTGATTGCCGGGCCGGGAACGGACCCGGCCTTGATCGAACTTTGCCGCTCCCTGGGCATTTCCTGCTTATTCCCCGCCGACGGGAAGGAACAGAAGAAGGCCTTGCAGCGTCTCCGGCGGGAAGGAGAGAGATTGGGTTCCGGATCCTTCACGCCGGACTCAGCCCTGATCGAGAAGGCCCAAGTCATCAAGGACGCGGGGGATCTGGCGCAGGCGATCCGGAAGAAATCTCCCAAACATCTTTGCTTCCTGGGTGGCGCGGACACGCCCCAGCAATCCCTGGGCTGGATTCCGGGCGAGGCGGCCGCCTCGCTTATCGGCAAGGATTGCCTGGTTGGCGCCTGGGGGGATGCCGCCTTATGGATACTCAAGAAAAAGCTCTGCTCAACTGCCTACGAATCGTCAGTTAAAATCCTAAATCCGGAAAAAGGACCGATCCTTGCTCTGCAAGCCTGCGCAGCCACGAACCGGATCAAGGATCTCAAAATCTGCTATACAGGCCTTAAAACCTGCAAGGACCTGGCCTTCGCCTTAGGCGCGGCGGCTCTGGGCGCCCAGGTCTGCGCCGCCGTTCCCTTGCCCCTTTGGGGAAGCGAAAAGGATCGAAAGTTATTAATGGAGGGGTTGGCAACTCAGGGGGCGGAATTCCAGCATTTTGACCACCCCCCGGGAGCCCAGGAGATCCTGGATTGGTTCTCGCGAAATGGCAAATAAGAGGGAGAGCCACTGCGTGATTATTGGCGGAGGGCCGGCCGGCCTTCAGGCCGCCCTCCAATGCCGGCGAAGCTGGGCGGGAAAATCCGTTCTCCTCCTCGAAGCGGAAGAGGACCTCGGATACTCGAAACCTTCCCTTCCCCAATTCATGTCCGGTCAGGCGGGAGAAGAGCAGCTCTTTTATTGGCGGGCGGAAGAAGAAGATGTCCTTCTGCAAATTCAAAAGGGAACCGGCGTTCAGGCCCTGGATCCGGCCAGGCGGACCCTTCGTCTGGAAAACGAAGAGGAAATCCGCTATGAAAAACTCATCCTCGCGCCGGGCGGATTCCCTCTTCTTCCTCCTCTCTTGAGACGGGATGATCTGCCCGGCGGCATTTTTGCAGTCCGGACCCTGCAAGCGGCCCGGGAAATCCGGAAATGGCTGCCCACGCATCGACGCGCCGTTATTTTGGGCGCGGGTCTTGTCGGGATTAAGACGGCCGCTTATCTCCGGGTGGCCGGCTTCGACGTCGCCGTAGTGGACAAGGAAGACCGCCTTCTCCCTCAAGCCCTCACCGGGGAAGCAGCCCGGGTGGTGGAAAAGCACTTCCAAAACCTGAATGTCCAGGTCTTCCTGGGGTCTCTCCTGGAAGACTTCCAAGGAGTGAAGGGCGAAATCACCGCGGTCCGGGTCGCCGGCAAATGGCTTCCCTGTGACACTCTTTTGATTGCCGCGGGATCCGCACCCCGGCTGGCCTTTCTTCAGGATTCCGGATTACTGGAGAATGGAGAACTTCTGGTTACCCCATCCCTGAAAACCCGCGATCCTCACATTTTCGCGGCCGGGGACGCGGTCACGATCGCCGATCCTTCGGGAGCGAAGTTCAAACCCTGGACCTGGCCGCAAGCGGTGGCGCAGGGAAAGAGGGCGGCCGAGAATTTATACCTTTCGTCGCCCGCGCCAATCCTTGCCTCCACTCACCCCAATTCCATGAATCTCCAGGGGCTTTCGCTGGCGGTCCTGGGACCCCGAAACCCGGGCTCCCAAGTCCTTTCCTGGCGTAAGCCGTCGAGAGGCGTGCATCGGGAAATCTTTTTGCACGATCGGAAGCTCGATGGAGGCACCTTGATCGGGGACATCTCCGGGGCCGGTCCTCTGCACCAGCTTATGATCAACCGGGAGGAGGCCGCCGAAAGGGCAATGGAAGGACTCAAGCCCGCCAGCCGGGTCTATCCGCAATCCCCGAGCGGTTCACCGCCGAGACGCCGCCGGGCCCGAATTCTGTTTCCTGAGGAGAAAGGAAAATGATCATCAAACAGGAGATCTGCGTCGGCTGCGGGCGATGTCAGCCCTACTGCCCGACCTCCGCCATTCGCTTTCGGGGGCTGAAAAGCGAAGTGGATCAAGAAATCTGTTACGAGTGCGGAACCTGCCTGCGGGCGGAAATATGCCCGGTCGAGGCCATAGAAGAATCTCCCCAGGTGTTTGTTTATCCCCGGGCGCTTCGCAAATTTTTCAGCGATCCCAACGCCACTCATGCCCTGACCGGCATTGCGGGACGGGGAACGGAAGAGTCGAAGACCAATGATGCCACCGGACGGGTGGGGCCGGACGAAGTGGGGATCGCCATCGAGGTGGGACGCCCCACCATCGGCATGGACCTGACGAACATCCAGAAGATCACCCGGGCCCTGGCCAAGGCCGGGGTAACCGAAATCGAGCCGGAGAATCCTTTTAACGACATGATTCAAAATCATGAGACTGGAGATTTAAAGCCGGAATTGATGGGGGAGCGGGTCCTGAGCGCGATCATGGAGGTCAAGGTGAAACGCCCCTTGTTAGGACCCATCCTGCGCACCCTGAAAGAGGCGGCCGGAGAAGTGGACAGCGTTTTTTGCGTGGATATCATCACCCGTCTCGAACCGGGATTGACCCTTCCCCGGGAGGTGGCGCGGACGATCGAAGCCGAAGGGTTTACCTGGCGGCCAAACGCGAAAATAAATTTGGGTCTGGGAAGGGCGCATAAGGGGAAAAAGGCATGACTCACAGCCTGCATCGCGAAGGACCCGCGGACCTGTTGAACCGGGAATACGTCCTCTTCATTTACCCGGCCCGGGGTTTCAATTACGACGGCAGCGGACCGAAACTGAAGCGTCTCGCCGAGGTGCTTTACACGAACGGGCCGGCGAATATGCTGGTTTCTACCCTCCGCCGGAATCTTTACAGCGGGGTGAAACCGGAGGAATGGTTTCAGAGCATTAAAGACGGGGCCAAGATTTACAGCGTTTTTTCCGACCGGGAACAGCTGAAAAAGGCATTGATCCGGATCAAGGAGATGGATGAGGGCATTTCAGTGATGGTCAGCGGAATGATCGACCGGGTCCGGGAAGTTGCCGAGGAAGCCGGTCTGCCTCCCCACACCATCAACATCTCCTTAGGATTTCACGGGGATAAAACTCGCGTTCCCCCTGCCGACCTGCGCCAGTTCACCACGATGTGCGGGCACGGGATGGTTTCTCCCCGGCTGGTTCGGGAGGTCATTCGCAAAATCAAGACGGGGAGGCTGGATTTCTGGAAGGGAAGTCTCGTGCTGGCCGGTCCCTGCACCTGCGGAATTTTCAACCCTTGCCGCTCGGCGGAAATGCTTCGCCATCTCGTCCCGCTTTACAGCAGGAGCCGGTGGTAGTTCCTCCTCCCGGCCCCATCCTATTCCGGGCGCTTCGCTCCCTGGAACCGGAAGCACTCGGCCCAAACGGCCCCCCTTTTTAAAGAACTATGAGCCTACCCGTAAATGAAAATCCCCCCTTTGCAAGGGGGGGTTGGAAGGATTTTCTCCAAGGCGGGCCAGATCAAATTCCCCTCTGTCCCCCTTTTCAAAGGGGGCTTTCAGCCATTCCCAGTTCCTTAAGAATTTCTTCCGTATCCTGCCCCAAATCCGGGCAGGCTTTTTGGATTTTGCAGGGGGTCCGGGAGAATTTCATCGGCGTTCCCGTCACTTTCAATTTCCCTAAACGAGGGTGTTCCACTTCCACGACCATTTCTCTCTCCAGAATATGCGGATCGCTGACGACCTGGGCGATGTTATTCACCGGCCCGCAAATGATCCCCTCGGGCAACAATAAATCCAACCATTCGGCGGTTGTTCGGGTCCGCATCAATCCGTTCATGAGCGGTTCAAAAGCGGAGTAGTTTTTAATCCGGGAGGAGTGGCCCTGGAAGCGGGGGTCGGTGAGCAGGTCTTCCCTGCCTGTCAACTTGCAGAACCTCTCCCAGTCCTCCTGCGAAACGGTTATGAGCACGAGATAACCGTCCCCGGTGGGAAAAATTTGGAAAGGAGTTCTCAGGGGATGCCGGCTCCCCAAGGGCTTGGGGACTTCTCCCGTGGCAAAATAGCGGGCGCAGGCGTTCTCACAAAAAGCCACCTGACAGTCTACCATGGCCACATCGATCCACTGACCTTTTCCGCTTTTCCCCCTTTCGTGAAGGGCGGCCAAAATGGCGCTGGCCGTGAACAGACCCGCGCCGATGTCGCCGGTGGAAAAACCAACCCGGACCGGCGGGCGGCCCGGTTCCCCGGTGATACTGACCGTCCCCCCCATTCCCTGGGCGATCATGTCGTAAGAGGGCCTGGCCGAATAGGGTCCTTTCTGGCCGAATCCGGAGATGGAGGAGTAGATGATCTTCGGGTTCCGCGCGGAAACGGCCTCATAGCCGAATCCCAGCCGCTTCATAACTCCGGGGCGGAAATTTTCGACGACGATATCCACCCGGTCGATAAGCTTGAAAACCACCTCCTTGGCCTTTTCCTCTCGAAGATTCAGGGCAAGACTTCGGCTCCCCCGGTTAATGCTTAAAAAGTAAGAGCTAAGTCCCTGAATATGGGGTCCCATGGCGCGGGAGTCATCGCCCTTCGTTGGTTCTTCGATTTTGATTATCTCCGCCCCCATATCCCCGAGGATCATGGTGCAATAGGGTCCGGATAAATGATGGGCAAAGCTCAAGACGCGGATTCCTTCCAGGGGGCCGGGCATCGTTCAACCTCCTTAACTCGGTTTCATTTTCAACCAAATAATCATGACTCAGACAACACCTATAACCCATAAAAATGCCCCCGTGCCCCCCTCTGCAAAAAAGGGGGGGGAGGATTTAGCGTTTATTTCGATAGGTATTCACTCTGGCATCAACATTCTTATTTTCTTCGGGCCTTTCAGGCGTTTCATTACGGCTTTGCGGGTTTCGCCTTAGCCCAAAGGAAGCGGATCAAAGGGCTGAAGAGCGAAACCAGGGCCAAGCTCAGAAGGGTTAGAGAAATCGGCCGGGTGAAGAAAATCGAAGGGTCCTGATGCGACATCTGCAGCGACTGCTGAAGGGCGTTTTCCATGAGCGGGGTAAGGATGAGAGCCAAGACCACCGGGGCGGCGGGAAAACCGAATTTCTTCATGAAATAGCCGATGATGCCAAAAAGCAGCATGATCCAGACTTCGACCAGATTATTATTCACGGTGAAAACCCCGACCGAGGAAACCGCGAGGATGAGGGGAATGAGGAGATAATGCGGAATCTTCAGCATGCGCGCCCAGATCCCTACGAAAGGGAGATTCAGGATCAGGAGCATGACATTGCCGATATACATGCTGGCGGTGACCGCCCAGAAAAAATCCGGGTGCTTTTCAAAGAGCAGGGGGCCGGGCCGCATGCCGTGAACCAGCAAGGCTCCCATCATGACCGCGGCCGTGCCCGAACCCGGAACGCCCAGGACAAGCAAGGGGATCATGGCCCCGCCGGTGGCCGCGTTGTTGGCGCTTTCCGGGGCGGCGACCCCTTCGATGATTCCCGTCCCGAATTTTTCCGGGTGCTTGGAGATCTTCTTCTCGGCGGCATAAGCCAGCATGGAAGCGACTGTGGCTCCGGCTCCGGGCATAGCGCAGGCAAAGAAACCGATGGCGCTCCCCCGGAGGATTGGAAAAATGCACCTCTTCCAGTCCTCGCGGTTGGGAAGCAGGTTGGAAATCTTGTCGATGTAGGTGGGGGTCTGGTGAGACCGTTCCGCCATCTCGAAAACCTCGGAAATCGCGAAGAGCCCCACCGATACGCTCACGAAGCTGAGCCCGTCCAGAAGCGTCGGAATTCCGTAGGAGAAACGCTCAATGCCGGTCGTCGGGTCCATGCCGATGGTACCGATAAAGACCCCGAAGGCGCCGGCGATCAGCCCTTTGACCATGGATTCCCCGACCAGAGAGATGACCAAGGTCATCCCCAGCGCCATCAAGGCGAAATATTCCGGCGGGCCAAAACGGATGACGAAATTGGCCAGCGGGGGGGCAAGGAGCATCAACCCGATCACGCTCAGGGTTCCGGCGATGAAGGAGCCGATAGCCGCAATTCCCAGGGCGGCGCCGGCCCGTCCTTTCTGGCCCATCTGGTAACCGTCCAGGCAGGTCATGACCGAGGAGGATTCGCCGGGAAGATTCACCAGGATGGAGGTGGTCGAACCGCCGTACATGGCCCCGTAATAGATGCCGGCCAGCATGATGATGGCAGTGGTGGGATTCATGCCGAAGGTGAAGGGAACGAGCATCGCCGTTCCGGCCACCGGGCCGACTCCGGGCAAGACCCCGATGATCGTCCCCATGGTGACCCCGAAAAAACAGAAGAGCAGATTGACAGGCGAAATAACTGTGCCGAAGCCTGCAAGCAAACTCTCAAACATAATCTTAGCCCCGCCTTATACGCCCAAGAATCCGCTGGGCAGTGGCGATTGCAGCCAAAGCCGGAAAATGGCGTAGAGAAAGAACGTGAAAGCCGCACTGGCCAGCAGCGCTTTCGCCCATCGGCTTTTCCCGAGGTAGAGGATCATCGCGGCGAAAAAAAGAAACGTAGAGGGCACATAGCCGATCGCCTCAATCAGGAAAATGTAGCCCATTAAGAGGGCGACCGTGGTCACGACCCGCAAAACGCCCCCTTTTTCGCAGATCGGCCCCTCCTTGATTCCCGCCCTCCCCTTCAGGATGCCGATTAGAAGGATAACGGCCAAAGCCCCGATCAGGAGACTCATGGAAAGAGGCAGAAAGCTGATACCAATCCCCAACTGCATCGTTCGCTCCAGCCGCAGGGATTCGATGATCCCGTAGAGAGACAGGCCGATGAGGACGATACTCGCCGCGATCATCCCTTTTTTCAACTGACCCTCCGCGTTTTTTTTGCTGATCCCGCAAAAAGTCCTTAGATCGATGGTTTCGTAAAAAGCTCCAGATGCAAGGCGCGCAAGAGCTGAGGAGTGAGGCGCACTTAAAGGTGCGCCGCAGCGACGAAGTTGCAGCGCAATCCCGCTCCGAGCGGGACAGGTGGACTTTTTACGAGACCATCCTATTTAATTACGCCCATTTCCTTCATGATCCGTGAGCAGGTTTCGTTGTTCTGCTCCCAGAGCTTTTGGGTTTCCGCGCCGGTCTTGTAGTCCCAGGTCAGCATGTTTTCCTTGATATATTTTTCCTTCCATGTTGGAGAATCCGCCAGCTTGCGGAAGAGCCCCTCAAAGTATTGAACGGCCTCCTTGGGCAAGTCGGGGGGCGCCGCAATGCTGCGGACCTGCTGGAAGGAAGCGTCGTATCCTAACTCCCGCAAGGTGGGGATGTCGGGCGCCGCCGCCAGCCGCTTTTCACTGGCCACGGCCAGAATGCGCACTTTTTTGGCTTCGAACTGGGCGAGCGCCTCTCCCGGATTGGGGTAAAACATGTCCAGATTCCCTCCCAAGAGAGCAACCATGGCTTCCCCGCCGCTCTTGAAGGGGATGTAATTGAATTTCACCCCGGCGGCTTTGGCCAGGAGATGATCGATGAGCGCATCGGTACCGGGGGCGTAAGTCCCGCCGGTCCGGATCTGTCCGGGCTTTTTCTTGGCGTCCTCGATGAGATCCTTCATGGTTTTGTACGGCGAATCGGCCCGGATGGTTACGAAGAAATCGTCATAGGCGAGGTTGGCCAGGGGAGTGAAGTCCCGGTAGGTGTATTTTGATTTGCCTAAGAGCGGAGTGGTCAAAAAACTGGTGGTGGCGGTGAGCCAGATATGAGGATCGCCCTTTTTCCCGGCCACATACGCGAAGGCAATCGCCCCGCCGCCGCCCGCCCGGTTTACGACCGCCACCGGCTGGGAGCAAAGCTTCTCCTTTTCGATGACCGACTGCATAAACCGGGACATGATGTCGCTTCCTCCCCCAACCGCGGCGTGGCAGACGAATTCGAGGGGTCGGGTCAGGAATTTCTGCGCTTGGGAAGCGACCGGGATGAGAAGCAAAATCGAAACCGATAAAATGAGCAGCGTCAACCGATGTCCTTTCTTCGCCATGGGAAACCTCCTTATCAATATGGTGACCCCCTTTGGGGAACTCCCGGCTCATAAGGCCCCTCAAGGACTTTCTGCTCGATTAAAACGGGTAAAGACATTTTGCGCCCCCTAATATACCAGCGAAAAAGGGGAAGGCAAAGTAAAGATTTTCAGGCGTCTTTTCCCTTGCTCAATTCTCCTTCCTCTCTTCGAGGAGAAAACCCTTCTTTTATGTCCATTCCCTCCGGCAGGAAGTGAACCCAAGTCCAACCATCGCCCTTAGATAACCTTTTGGCCCTTCAGGGCTGCGATTTTGTTTGCGGGATATCCCAGCAGATCTTTCAGGATCTGCTCCGAATGCTCTCCCAACGCCGGGGGATAGACATACCGAATTTGATCGACGCCGGATACCTTAATGGGGGTACCCACATCCTTGGTTTTGCCCACATGGGGGGAATCGATCTCCACGACCATATTGCGCGAAAGAACTTGAGGATCCGCTACGGCCTCGGCCACCGTGTAGATGGGGCCGGAAGGAACCTCCCGCTTGAGAAAGAGGTCCCACCACTCGGCAGTGGTCTTTTTTAAGAAGGCCTCTTCCAGGATGCGGTCCAGCTCTTCCCGGTTTTTCAGCCTGCCGGTCCGGGTGTTGAAGCGGGGGTCGTCGGCCAGGTGCTCCAGATCCATGTTTAGGCAGAGG
>Ga0316603_10001597_pt1 | contig 12140 bp, 8 predicted proteins | sample OWC_soil_day10_n_FD_207649 | JGI IMG/M metagenome (GOLD analysis project Ga0316603, IMG submission 207649) | Wetland soil microbial communities from Old Woman Creek delta, Ohio, United States - OWC_soil_day10_noCT | ecosystem: Environmental > Terrestrial > Soil > Wetlands | place: USA: Ohio...
AGGACCTGGACGAAGAGGAATACTTTCTCGAGGAAGAGTTCAACATCGAGCGGATTCTCGCCCTGGTCGAGCAGATCAAGAAGCTGGACGAGAAAAACCGGCAGGCCAAGGATAAGCTGAGCAAAGGACGGCTCCCCAGCACCCTCCGGGCCCAGACGGAAAAGCGCCTCCAGGAGAACAAAGAAAAAATCGTCTCCCTGATGAAGGATATCAATCTCAAGACCAAGCATATTGACAAAATTGTTCAGAAGCTGAAGGGGCTGGCCGACCGGGTGGAAAAAGCCGATGCCGAATTCCTGGAGGTGCAGCTCCAGGCCAAGATGCCTGTCGAGCAGCTCAGCCGGCTCCTGCGCCTGATGCACCGGAGCGGCGAAGAGTTCCGCAAATCCCTGCGCAAAACCGGCTTGAAAAAGAACGAGCTGGAGGAATACGAGCGGGTCATCAAGAACGCCCAGCGGAAGATCCGCCGGGTGGAGATGGAGTCGAACCTGCCCGTCGAGGAGCTCAAGCACACGCTCCAGGCCGTCAAGAACGGGGAAACCAAGGCCGAACTGGCCAAGAACGAACTGATCAAGGCCAACCTCCGCCTGGTGGTTTCCATCGCCAAGAAATACACGAACCGGGGGTTGCAGTTCCTGGACCTTATCCAGGAAGGGAATATCGGCCTCATGAAGGCGGTGGACAAATTCGAATACCAGCGGGGATATAAGTTCAGCACCTACGCCACCTGGTGGATTCGCCAGTCCATTACCCGGGCGATCGCCGACCAGGCCCGGACCATCCGCATTCCGGTCCACATGATCGAAACGATCAACAAGCTCATCCGTACCTCGCGCTACTTGGTCCAGGAATTAGGACGGGAGCCCACCCCCGAGGAAATCGCCGAACGGATGGACTTCTCCCTCGACAAGGTGCGCAAGGTTTTGAAGATCGCCAAGGAGCCGATATCGCTCGACACCCCCATCGGGGAAGAGGAGGACAGCTATCTCGGCGACTTTATCGAGGACAAAAAAGTCACCGCCCCTTCGGAAGCAGTGGTCCAGCTGAACCTCTCCGAGCAGACGCGGAAGGTCCTGGCGACCCTGACCCCCCGCGAGGAGAAGGTCCTGAAAATGCGTTTCGGAATCGATGAAAAGGCGGATCATACCCTTGAAGAGGTGGGGCAGAACTTCGATGTAACCCGGGAGCGCATCCGGCAGATCGAAGCCAAAGCCCTGCGCAAGCTGCGTCACCCCTCCCGGTCAAAGAAACTGCGCTCCTTTGTGGAGGGATGAAAGGAAAAGGACCGCAGATCGGAAAGGCCGAAGGTGGGGGGAGGGAACCATCAACACCCCCCGCTGCATTGACAAGGGGCCTGAAAACGGATATTCTAAGGAAAAGCGGGCCCATAGCTCAGCGGTAGAGCCACCGGCTCATAACCGGCAGGTCCCTGGTTCGAACCCAGGTGGGCCCACCAGGATGATGTGCGAGATGAAGGTTAAAGACATCAAAATTTGCGGGCCGTACCCGTCCCGCCTACAAAGTGCTGAGGTTTGATTTGAATGGAAAAGTGCACCTTTCGGGTGCACTTTTTTTATGGGAGGAAACGGAATTGCGAGAGCAAATGGAAAGGTTGGCGGTTCTGCAGACCCTGGATTTGAAAATCCGGGAGATGCAGCGGGAAAAAGACCAGATTCCCGCGCGGCTCGCGGCCCTGGAAGCTGAGTTCAAGAAGGAAGAAGAGACGGTCTTGAGTCAGAAGGCCGAGCTCGATCGCCTGCTCAAGGAGCGGCGGCACAAGGAGAAGGAACTCGATGAAGAAACGGAGCGGGTGAAGAAAACCGAAGCCCGAGTTTTTGAAATCAAGACCAACAAGGAATACCAGGCGATCCTGAAGGAAATCGACGGGGCCAAGAAGCTGAACCGGCAGCGGGAAGAGGAAATTTTGGGGCTCCTCGAGCGGTTCGAGGAGCTGCAGAAAGCGGCGCGGGAGGGAGAAAAGGAACTGGCGGTCAAACGGAAAGAATACGAGCTCTTGATTTCCGACCTCCGGGAACGGGCCGCTCAGTTCGATCAGAAGATGGCCGCCGAAGTGAAGGAACGGGACGAACGGCAGAAAGGACTCCCCCCCGATATCCTGGGCAAGTACCAGATGCTTCTCGAAAAACGGCAGGGTCTCGCCGTGGCCTCCGTTTCTAACGGCGTCTGTCATGCCTGCAATATGAATCTCCGCCCCCAGCTCTACATCGAACTGCAGAAACAGCAGACCCTGATTCTCTGCCCCAACTGCAGCCGGATTCTTTTCTGGGAAAACGGGACGGAGAAGGCTAAACAGCCGTGAGCTCGGAGCAATCTCCGCAGGGCGGGCTCTTTCCGGATGAACAGGATCTATCTCCTCCGACAAGCGAAGCCGTCGTGTCTTATCTCGCCCAGACCCTCAGCGTATCCAAAACTCTGAAGCGCTTCCCTTCTTTGAAACCCAAAGATCTGCAGCAAATCCTGGAGCGCTGCGCCCGGCTGATCTCCGAGGGAGAACCAAAGCCTTCCGTCTCTTCCCCGGGGCCGGGGATCGCGGAAATTTCCATTCATGCCGATGGAGCCTCCCGCGGCAATCCGGGAGAAGCCGGCGCGGGCGTGGTGCTTGCCGATGAGCGGGGAAAGACCCTCAAGGAATACAAGTCTTACCTGGGCCACGCCACCAATAATGTGGCCGAATACCGCGCGGTTCTGCTGGCCCTGGAAAAAGCTTCCGCTCTCGGCACGGAAGGCGTTATAATTAATATGGATTCCGAACTGGTGGTCCGGCAGCTCCTGGGAGAGTACAAGGTACGGGAGGCTCATCTGAAGCCCTTGCACCGGAAAGCCCTGGAGCTTCTGAAGCGCTTCTCGAGATACCGGATCCGCCACGTCCCCCGTGAGGAGAACCGTCGCGCCGACCAGCTGGCCAACGAGGCGATCGACCAGAAAGAAGAAATCTAAGGGGGCCGAGGGTTCAAGCGGGAGAATTTGGGAACGATTTTCTGGCGGATTTTTTCTATTATAGCTGAACCACGTGTCGCCTTGAGATTCTTGTTCTTCCGGAGATTAGGTAAGTCTCCGTGATCTCAGTGCGCTCGGTGGTGAATATTTTTTTGATTGCGGAAGGGGGTCGGGTGGCCGCCTGCGCAAGCAGGAGGAAAGTCCGAGCTCCACAGGGCAGGGTGGTCGCTAACGGCGACCGGGGGTGACCCCAGGGAAAGTGCCACAGAAAACATACCGCCCCGCGACTCCGCGGGGTAAGGGTGAAAAGGCGAGGTAAGAGCTCACCGCGGTCCTGGCGACAGGGCCGGCAGGGTAAACCCCACCCGGAGCAAGACCGAATAGGGGAGCGCTGGAGGGCGGCCCGCCCGAGGCTCCCGGGTAGGTTGCTGGATCCCGCCAGCAATGGCGGGGCGAGAGGAATGGCCACCCTCTCCGGATTCCCGGAGAGACAGAACTCGGCTTACAGACCCGCTTCCGCATCTCTAAAAAGCGCCCGGCGCATAGGGCAAAAAAATACGCCCTCTTGGATCCTCTCGATAAGACTCCACGCATCTTTTTGATCTCCCGAATCTCCCGGAAAGGATTAATTTTATGCCCATCTACGAATTTGAAGGCAAGCGCCCCCAAATCGGCGAAACGTCTTTTGTTCACCCCGCCGCCGTCGTGGTCGGGGGGGTCACGGTCGGGGAAAACTGCTACATCGGGCCGGGCGCGGTCCTGCGCGGCGATTTCGGATATATCGAGGTCGGCGACGGATCGAATATTCAAGAAAACTGCGTGATTCACACCTTTCCCGAACAGACCGCCCGCCTCGGCGCCGACAGCCACATCGGCCATGGGGCCATTGTTCACGGCTCGAAAATCAAGGAGAACGTTCTGGTGGGCATGGGCGCAATCTTGCACGAGGGCGTGGAAATCGGCGAGAACTGTATCATTGGGTCCGGATGTGTTATAACCGACAACCGAACGATCCCCCCGGGGAAATTGGTTGTAGGCGTTCCCGGGAAAATTATCGGCGACGTTTCCCCGGAAATGCAGCGGGCCAAGATTGCCGGGACGAGGCTGTACCAAACCCTCCCCCGCCGTTATAAATCCGCCCTGAAACAGGTCGGCTGAATTCGCCCTTTATCCAACTTCGCCTTCCTCTTTTTTCTCTGGATTCTGGAAGGAAAATGTGCGGCGGAAGATCTTTTATGGGTATATTGTAGCCGGGGCTTCCTTCGCCATCATGACGGTAGCCTGGGGGGCCAATCGCACTTTTGGGGTTTTTCTCGACCCGATGGTGCGGGAGTTCGGGTGGACGCGGGCCGGATTCTCGGGAGCCTTCACACTGGGCATGATCAACCTCGGTCTGGTCAGCCTTCTGGCCGGCAGGCTCATGGACCAGTTCGGGCCTCGGGCGCTCCTTGTTGCCTGCAGCTTGTTTCTGGGAGCCGGCTACGCCCTTTCTTCCCGGGTTGAAACCCTCTGGCACCTTTATTTGTATTACGGGGTTTTCGCAGGAATCGGCATGAGCGGCGCCTGGGCCCCGACCATGTCGGTGGTGCCCCGCTGGTTTGTCAAAAATCGTTCGCTTATGTCCGGGCTTTTGGCCGCGGGACCGGCAATCGGGATTGCGGCTTTTCCCCCCCTCTTCAGCCTTTTCCTCGAGCTTCTCGGATGGCGCCTTTCTTTTCTTCTCCTGGGGGGGCTGAGTTTCCTGGTTATTTTCCTGGCGGCTCTTTTTATGAAAAGCGATCCGGCGGAAATCGGGCTTTCCCCTTACGGAGCCCGGCAAAGTTTCTCTCCCGGGAAGAGAGTCTCGGAAAGGGAGATATCCTTTGGGAAGGCCGTTCGGACCCGAACCTTTTGGCTCCTGGTTATCATATCGTTTTGCGATTTCCTGCTGATCAACGTCGTCGCCGTTCACATCGTTCCCCACGCCATCGGGCTGGAGGTTTCCCCGATTCAGGCGGCAACGGTTCTGTCTCTGGCGGCGGGGGTGAGCATCCCGGGCAGGATCTTTATGGGCGGGCTCGCCGACCGCATCGGAAACCGCCCGGGGTTTTATGTCTGTCTGACCCTGTCGGTGGCCGCATTCCTTGTCCTTCAATTTTCTCGCACCCTGGGCATGCTTTATTTCTTCGCCGTCCTGTACGGCCTCGGCCTTTGGGCCACGGGGGCGATTCTGTCCCCCTATGTCGCCGATCTGTTCGGCTTGAAATCCCACGCTTCGATATTTGCCGCCATGGTTTTCTCGGGTACTCTGGGGGGCGGACTGGGGCCGATGTTTGTCGGCTATACCTTCGATATTACGGGCAGTTATCGGCTGGGGTTTCTGCTTTGTCTTTTCGCCAGCATCGGCGCCTGGATTGCTCTTCACCTGGTCAAAGAGGTTCACGCCAAATGAAAAACCTAAGCCGGTTTTTGCCCGGGCTTTTTATTGGCGCTTCTAAAGGCGGCCGGGATCGTTTGGACAGCCCGGCCGGAGAAAGGAGCCGTTCCCCTTTCGAGAGGCGGTCTTATCTTCCCTTTCCTTCGCCCCCCTGCCCTCCCCGCTCCATCGGCCGGGGCTCAGATCCCTTCTCCTTTTCTTTATCTGCGGGTTTGGGCCGGGCATTCTCCTTTTCCGGAGCCCGCGGGGCTACCGATCTCTCGGTGCCCTTTTCGGAAATTCGGGAGGGCGTCGGCTTTTCCACGCCTCTTTCCGCGGGTTTTGCGGGTTTGGGCTTTTCGACGGATCTCTCTGCTGGCTGAGCCGCTCTGGCTTTTTCGACTCCCCTTTCTGTTGGCTGAACCGCTCCGGGTTTTTCGATCCGGCGCTCAGGCTGAGTCCGGACCTGCGGTTTTTCAACTGCCTGGACCGCCGTCTTCCCGGGTTTCGGTTTTTCGATCTCCCGCTCCGCGGCTTTCGCCCTTCCGGGCTTCTCGAGGTCTCTTTTCGGCGGACTCGGCTGACCGGATTTTTCTGCGCCTCGAGCCTCCGGCGTCCCTTCCCTGATCTTCACTTTCATCTCCCGCGGGGGAGCTTCCGGCCGCAGGACTGAGGCCTCCTTTTGCCGCACGAGAGGACGGTTCTCCTTTATCTCCTTGACCTTAACCTCCCGGATAGGCGCGGGCGGCTTCTTGTCCTGGGGAACTTCCCTGACCACGGGCATCTTGGTCGTCCGTTCCGGCTGGATGTCGGGTCGGCCCACGTGAACCCTTTCGCGGTGAAACGGGTTTTCCTGGACCTTGACGTCCAGGCGTTTGCCGGTGACAAAGGTTTCCCGGTGGATGACCGTCACGGCGTTCGTAACGTTGACATTCTTATAAACAACCTTTTCCACGTTGACGTTGGTCACATTGACCTTAGTGATATTCACACTGTGGGGCCCGTAATTTCCACGGCCATAATACACTTCCCGCGGGGCCAGGGGAACCCACGATACATAGGTGGGGGTGACCACCCAGCCGACATAACCGGGACCCCAATAAACCGCCCCTCTGACGGGAGGCACCCAGCACCACCCGATGTGGCCGACAAAAGCCCAGCGTCCATAGTGATAAGGGGCCCACCCCCAGGGTTCGTAAGAGACCCAGGTATAATCCCCGCCGATCCACACCCATCGCCCGACCCGGTACGGAGCCCAGCCGACCGAAATAACCACATTGGGAGTCCAGACCTGCCCGTATTCCTCCACATAAACCCAGCGCCCGTTTTCATCCAGGTCCCGCGAGTAAGAACGCAGTTCCCCGGGCAGGTATTTGGAAGGCGGTTTCCATTCGGCCAGCTTTGTGTCCCTCTGGCGGTTCCACTTTTCCCATTCATCGGCCGGCGGCAGCGGGCCGAACTCCGCATCGCCTCTCTCCGTTATGTAAAGGGTTCGTCCCTTTTCGATCTGGGTCCTTCCCTCGCGGCTTTCGGCATAGATCGTCCCGCGGAAATTGGTTATTTCCGTCCTTCCGGAGTCGAAGACGTCTATCCGGAATTTTGACTTTTCATAAGCCCGCACCGAGGATTCCGGCGTTTCAATCTGCAGAAAGGCGTTATCTTTGTCCCGATAGTTGACGAACAGGTGTCCGGTGGAAAGATGAAGTTGACAGGAGTCCTTTTCCAACGTGAGGACTTCGAGGGCCGATTTCTGGTCCAGGCGGAGGTAGGCTCCGTCTTTCATATTCAGCTCCACCCGCCCGCGGTCCGCCGCCCAGATCCGGTCCCCTTCTTTGAGCGGCATATTAATGGAAGCCGGAACCCATTCCCCCGTTTCCTCCGTATATATCTGGACTTCCCCTTCGAGAAGGCTGATGCGCATAAGATCCAGCGCGGCGTACGATGAGACGGGAAGCAATAAGATAATCGATAATAAAAAGGCCGTCCATTTGGATCGTTTCATTTGATAGCGCCTCCTCTTGTTATTTTGTCGCGTTTTTACCATTTTCCTTTTAATTTTCCTTTTAATTTTACCTAACGTCCGATTCCTAAAAAAGTTGACCATTAATAATTATCCTGCTTCTTCCGATCTCCAAAGATTTTTCCAACACCTTATTTTCATTGGCTTTTTACAAACCGACGGCCCCCTTCTCGCTTATTTTTGGGACCAACCTCCCTATCAGGATTTTTCGAATTATCTGCGAAATTCCTTGACCGTTCAAACCTGTTTTTTGTTCTGAGGTTTAGGGATTTACGCCTCTGCTTCAGGAATTCCGTCCAGCGTCGATTTCAGGAAGGGAATCAAGAAAAGAGGGATGACCCCGATGACGATGGTGGCGAAAAAAAACAGCGGATAGCCTAAGGCGGCTGCCGCGTATCCGCCCAAGACCCCGGCCAGGGAACGGCCCAGGCCAAAGAGGGTGCTCAGAAAGGCATAGTGAGTGGCGCTGAATCGTTTGTCGCAGAGTTTCATGAGAAAGCTGAGGAAGGCCGCCGTAGCCAGCCCGATGGCCAGGCTCTCCAGAAGCGCGGAAAAATAGATCGCCTCGGAAGGAGCAAAAGGAAAGGAGGAGAGAAAATAACCCAGGCCGGCCAGAGCCTGGACCATTCCGAGCATCCAAAGGGACTTGGCGATCCCCCAGCGGGCGGTCAGCCATCCTCCCGATACTGCGCCAACGATGCTGGCCAGGGTCCCGAGAGTGCCCACGACAAAGCCGATCTGCGCCGGGCTGAACCCACGGTCGATCCAGAAGGGATTGGCCATCGCCACAAGCATCGCTTCCCCGCATTTAAAAGTGAGGATGAAGCAGACGGCGACCCCGAAATGCGGCATCCGGGAAAGAAGACGGATCGGCCCTAACCACTGCTTCTTCCACGAGGCGGGCCGGAGGTGGCCCTGGCGGCTTCGATGGAAAGCGGGAGAAGAAAGAACGATTAAGGCCAGGACGAGCAGAACTCCTGCGGTTGCGATAAACGCCGCGCCCCATCCAAACCAGTCGCCAACCATCACCATGAGACCGCCGGCGGCGACCAGCGCCACCCGGTAGGCGGCCGAACGGATCCCGTTGGCCGGCCCCAGTTCTTTCTCTTCCAGGATGTCGATGGTGTAGGCGTCCGCCGCGATATCCTGGGTTGCCGAAGCAAGGCAGACGCCTGTCAGGAGAACCCAAAACCAGGCTTTGTCGCCGATCGGGTCAAAGACCGCCAGCAGGGCTGTGGACCCGGCCATCGCCAGCTGGGCGGGGACAATCCAGAAAAACCTCTTCCCGAAGCGATCGACCAGGGGCGCCCAGAGCAGTTTCAAAGACCAGGCCAATCCCAGAAGGCTGAGGAGGCCGATCTCTTCCAGGGAAATTTTTTTCGTCCGGAAATAAACGGACAGGGCGCTGTTGACAAGGCCGAAGGGAAGCCCCTCGGCAAAATAAAGAAGGGCCACGGCCGCCATTTTCGTCGGAGTGGGGAACAGGTTTGAGTTCAAAGGGGATACCGCAATTTCTCGGCGATGAACTTAAGAACAAAACGGAAACCGATGCTGCCAATCCCCCCTCGCCCCCTTTTCACAAGGGAGGGGATTTTTAAGATAGGCATCAAGACTCAAATGCAGCCTGTTCGGAGTTTCGGCCGCGCCGAGCGAGGGTTCTTAACGGAAATTCTGAATGATATCACCCACCGGTTTACGGCCGGTGGTTTTCGGGCTCTCGGCCGGGTACCCGACGGGAATCAAATCCACGAAATCCCATTCGGAAGTCACCCCCAGGAGCTGCTCGATTTCCTTCTTCGCTTGCTGCGGCCCCGCCATCCAGGTCGTCCCCAGTCCGAAATAATGCAGGATCAGCAGGAGATAGGTGATTGCGGCAGCTACGCTCTGGAGGCTCGAGTTGCCCATCTGCCGGTACGAGCGGATCTCCCGGGCCGCAGGGTCGATTTCCCCCCTCGCACGCAAAACCTGGTCGGCGATGCTGGAGTAGCGTCCCATCAGAACGGCAATGCAGACCGGAGCGCCGCGGAAGAAATCCGAGGTTCTTTTCCAGCGCTCCAGGGCGTCCCCACAGACAACGGCTTCCGGCCAGGAAGCCATCATTTCGGTCTTGGCCTTTACGGCGTCGCCGATTTTTTGAATCAGGTCCTTATTCGAGACGATCAGGAACTTCCAGGGCTGGAAATTGCCCCCGTTTGGCGCCCAGGCCGCCAATTCAATGGCCTTCACTAAAAGATCCTCCGGCACCGGTTTTTCCTGGAATTTGCGGATCGACCGCCGCGTTTTGATCAATTCCCCGAACTCTCCAAAATCAATCATGAGCCTCCTCCTCCCTGGTTTGCTGGGCTTTCCTGAGCCGTCTCAATTTTCATTCCGGAGAAAGGCAAAATTGCCGCGGCTTGCGACGAGCCAAGAAATTCCGGCTTTATTTTCTTCCCCGAAAGGAATTTTATGCTAACCGCTGATTGCTCAAAACTCAACCATCTCTTTGTCCGCCTTGTTGGCTCGTCTGGGCTCGCCCCAAGAAGAACTATTTGCCCTGGTACTCAAGGATGTGCATTCCGTGGCCATCCCGGTCGGTGATGTAAATCAACCCTCGGGAATCGAGATCCACATCATTCGTCTGGACATATCTCGTTCCCGAAAATCGGGCCGCCTTGGAAGGATCGGGGATATAAAAGCCGACCTCTTCGGGACGGTGTGGACTTGAAATATCAACGACTCTCAAACCGGCATTGAAATAGGCGATATAGAGCAGGTTTCCGCCGATGATTTCTCCATCCCGCGTCTCGGCGAACTGGTGCGGGCCGAAGCGGCCGCCCCGCTCGCAGAAATTGCCGTCCGGCACCCTGAAGTCGGCAATCGGAACGGGTCTGGATTCCTCGGTGGCATCCACGATATGGAGCTGTCGTCTGCGTTCCCGGCAGCCGTAGGCAAAGGCCTCTTCGCTTACCACCAGAAAATCGCGAACCAAGCCATCCTTTCCCCGGAACGGCGCCGTGGTATGAATGCCCGAGTACGGAGGCGAAAAGTCCAGATGGGCAATCATCCTGGGGTTCGCCTTGTCACGGATATCCAGGATGACCATGTCGCCGCCGAAGAGATAGGAAAGATAGGCGCGGTTCCCCGAAACAACAGGGTGGTGAAGGCTGACTCCGGCGCCTTCTTTGTCCCCCGGTCTTTGCCCGGGGAGACCCCAGTTGGAAACGAAGCGGGGGCGGGAAGGCTTGCTCAGATCGTAAAGGATCAAATGCTGGCCGTGCCAGCCCGGCTGGGTTCCCGAAAGATAGGCGTACCCCGAGTGAGAATCCCACCAGCTTTTATGCGCGGCCCGGAGGGGTCCGATAGTCGAGATCATTTGGGGATTTTTCTTATCCGTAATGTCCCAGATTTCAAAGCCGGTGAAATCTCCGGCCTCCTGGTTTCTCAGGAGGTAATCCCGGCCGTCAAAGAACCGGGTTACAACCTGGACCGCCCGGCTTTCCGCCCCTTTCCTTCCGGGGATGTGCTTCAAAATAACCGGTTGCGCCGGATTGGAAACATCCACGATCGTCGTGCCGTTGGGTTCGGATTTTCCAGTCAGGGGATTGTCTCTCTCGCCGCGGTGATGGCCGATATAGGCAAAGTCACCTTTCAGCACGATCTGCAGGCTCTCCCGCTCTTGAAGATCGTTGTATCCCACCAGCCGCACCTTCTGCGCCTCCGCGGGAAAAGCCCGATCTTCCGGAAGGAGAGCCCCGAAAAAAAACACGGCCGCCGCCGTCAGGAAATGAATGGCCAAACTCCGATTTCTCTTCCTGTCTCGAGAAGTAAATTCCCTGCTCCTTGGCGGGGGAGGGTCGGGGTAGGCGTGATCAGAGGAGCCGAAAAGATTATTGCGCCTTCCGGGCCGCCTCCACCAGCTGCTTGCACCTTTCGCGGAGATCCAGGTGGTATTTCGCATCCTCCCTCCGACCGGCGGTTTGATGGCCAACCCCGCCCTTTCCATCTTCTCCACATACCCCGGGTAAAAAAATACCTTTTTGCTCCGCTGAAATCAAGCTTTAATTGGAGGAAAGAATCCTTATCTCGCTGTTTCTCGGCCGGAGAATTTGTAGACATCGGAAAGGCTATTGGATATACTCTATTCGTTGCCCTAATAGACGGATTGGGGAGTGGGTATTGAACAAAGGGATAAATTTTCGGATTGAATGCGGAGAATGCGGGAGGACTTTTCTCACCCCCGATCGAAAGAAAAAGATCTGTCCGCGCTGCGTGGAAATAGTCCAAGAAAGGGAAGCCTGGCGAAAAAGGGAAAAGGAAATCGAGGAAAAGAAAAGGGCGGAGGTTAAGAAGCAGGCAGCAAGTAAGCCCCACCCGCCGGTCTCCAAGCCGGCCCTTTCTTTAAGCGACGAACTCAAAGAGCGGATTTTCAATGAGTTTGAACCTTACCGTCATCAGGAACCTCTGCCCTGGAAGGAGATTCATCGCGCCCTTGCCCAAAAGATGAAGGTCCCCAAAAGGCTGGTTGGAGAAGCGCTCAGGGACGAAAGAAGGCGGCTGATTATTCCCAAAGAAACCCGGGAGGAGATTATTCGGCGATATCGCGACTATGTGGTGCGCCTGGACAGGCCTCCGCAGGGAAGAAGGAAGACGATCGCGGAGGATTTGGGAACCACTTTTCGGGCGGTTGCCGTAACCGTTCGGGATTGGAAGAGCGAGCAGTGCTCGGTCAGGGAATTAAACCGGGAACAACGGTTTCGGATCGAGAAATCTTATTTTCAAGCCTTA
>Ga0316603_10001598_pt1 | contig 12137 bp, 9 predicted proteins | sample OWC_soil_day10_n_FD_207649 | JGI IMG/M metagenome (GOLD analysis project Ga0316603, IMG submission 207649) | Wetland soil microbial communities from Old Woman Creek delta, Ohio, United States - OWC_soil_day10_noCT | ecosystem: Environmental > Terrestrial > Soil > Wetlands | place: USA: Ohio...
CGGCCTACGCGCCGGACGACCGCCTCCGGCTGTGGGTGCCGATGGAGATGAAGGAAGCCTACGAGATGGAGTCGCGCACGCTCACGGGCACGGCGACGTACACGAACTTCCGGCGGTTCGAGACCGAGGTGAGGTTCCTGGGCGTCAAGTAGCGCGAGCGTGGCCGGTCCGTGGGTCTCGCAGCCGAACGCCCCGTGGAGCCGCGTTAGACCCTTGGCAGCTGGGGCAGGCAGTCGAAGTGGGCGTCCCTGGCATGCAGGACCAGGTTGTGCTCGAGCACGAGCGCGGCAATCCACATGTCGTTGGTCGGCACCGGCGACCCGTGCTCCCGCAGGTGGCGGAAGACGGCCGCGTAGTGAAACGTCGTCTGCGCGTCGGCGAGGAGCAGATGCACGCCCTCACGCTGCAGGAAGCGGCGCAGGGTCCGCTCGTTCTCGGCGCCACGTTTCCCGAGGGCGAAGCCGGCCCGGAGCTCGCCGACGACGACGAACGGGAGGAAGACGGCATCGGCGGCGGCAACGAGCTCGAGCGTCGCCTCGAGGCCCTTGCAGAGGTCCACGTACCGGTTGGTGTCGAGGGCAAGCCTCATCGCCAAAGGGTCTCGTCGATGACGTCCTGCGCGGCGAGGGCCTCCTCAGTCGCGCGATCGCGCTTCCACGAGCCCGCGATGTCGCGCAGATCCCGCCGGGGGCGGACGCCGCCAATCCCCGCCCCGTCGGCCAGGGCCTCATTGGCGGCCTGGTTCAGGCTTGTCCCGGCCTCGCGGGCCCTCCGGCGGATGGCGGCGTCGACTTCCGGCGGCACACCCCTGATCGTGTACTGCATGCACTGATTGTATGCAATGCCTGCAGCTGATGCAAGCATGCGGCGCGGTCGAGTACCTTCAGCGCGACGTCGCGCTCCAGCCGCGTGTCGCGCGCCCGATCCACTTCCCCCATGCCCCCGGCACCGATGGCCGAGAGGATCTCGTACGGGCCGAGGTGCGCGGCAGTCTTCGGCGCACTTCTGCCCGGGCGCATCAGGTCCACGCGCCGCCGGTGCTACAATCCGGCCGGCGATCGAGCGCGATTCGGCCGGCGTCCGTTTCGGCCCGTTTCAGCTCGTGCGGCTTCGCCTCCGAAGGTCGGGTCCTCGAGTTCCTCGACGGAGAATGCCCCGCGTGAGGGGAACGACATGGGATCGGGTGTTCGAGCTGGCTCCCCGCCGCGATGGTTCGGGCGCCCCGCTGTGGTCGTGCTGCTCTTCCCCGCTGCCTTGCTCCTGAGCGGTTGCCAGAGGGGCGTCCAGCCGCCGAAGTCCGCACGCGCTCCGATGACCCGCACCGACAACGTCACGGACGTCGTCCAGGGCGTTCCGATTGTCGATCCCTACCGCTGGCTCGAAGACGGCAAGAGCCAGGAGACCCAGGCCTGGATCCAGGCTCAGAACGGATACTCCCGGACTATCCTCGCGTCGGTGCCTGGCCGTGAGCGCCTGAAGCAGCGCCTCGCGGAACTCAACGACGTCGACACGGTCGACTGGGTGCCGATGGAGCGCAACGGGCGATACTTCTTCAGCCGGCGGCTTGCAGGCCACGAGCAGTCCGTCATCTGCATGAGGCATGGGCCGGGGCCGCAGGAAGAGGTGCTCGTCGATCCGCGGGCGGTAGGCCCCGAAGATTCGACCAGCGTCAGGCTGATGGCAGTTTCCGGAGACGGCACGCTCGTCGCCTATGCCGTCCGGGGGCGGGGAGACAAGGGCGCCGCCATCGGCCTGTTCGACGTGGAGACGCGCAAGAACCTGCCCGACCGTTTGCCCCCAGGCGACTATTTTGACGTGTCGCCGACACCTGACAGGCGCGGACTGTATTACTCGCGCCATGAGAACGCCGGCTGGCGCGTTCGTTACCACGCCATGGGAACGGACCCGGCCGGCGACGCTGAAGTCTTTGGCAGTGGTTTCGGGCCAGACAAAGTCGTCTTCGCCGGGCTCTCGGAAGACGGGCGCTATCTGGTCATCCACGTGGCCCACGGTCCGAGGGATGCGGCAGAGAAGACGGAAGTCTACTGCCGGGATCTTGCCTCCCGCGGCCCCATCACGCCGATCGTGAACGACATTGCCGCACGGTTCTACGCCCTGGTCGGTGGCAGCCAGCTCTTCCTGCGGACCAACTGGAACGCGCCGAACGGCCGCATCCTTCGCGTGGATCTGACCAGCCCTGAACGGGAGCGCTGGCGTGAAGTGGTTCCAGAGGGCGATGCCCCGATCGCCGCGCTGGCGCTGGCAGGCGGCAGGCTGGCTGTGACCTACACACGGAACGTCAGCTCACAGGTGAGCGTGTACGAACCCGATGGCAGGCACGTGCGCGACCTCGAACTTCCGGCCATCGGCTCCGCGGCGTTCGGGGGACGATGGGGAAGCACGGAAGGCGTGATGGCGTTCAGCTCCTACGCCGTTCCCATGACGATCTATCGCTGCGACATGGTCACGGGCCGCGACGAAGCGTGGGCGCAGCCGGCAGCCGCTGTCGAACCTCACCGGCTCGAGGTGAAGCAGGTCTGGTACGAGTCCAGGGACAGGACCAGGATTCCAATGTTCCTGGTCCACGCCAGGGGCCTCCAACTCGATGGCTTCCGCCCCGTGCTGCTGACCGGCTATGGCGGGTTCGCTTCCAGCTATGAACCATATTTCACGCCCGCGGCGGTGCTCTGGGCCGAGCGCGGCGGCGTGTACGCGGTGGCGAACCTGCGCGGAGGCGGGGAATTCGGCGAGGAGTGGCACAAGGCCGGCATGCTCGACAGGAAGCAGAACGTGTTCGACGATTTCATTGCTGCCGCCGAGTGGCTCGTCCGGAACCGCTATACGAATCCTTCGAAGCTCGCTATCGAGGGCTCGAGCAACGGCGGGCTGCTCGTCGGCGCGGCGCTGACGCAGAGGCCCGACCTGTTCGCGGCCGCGAGCTGCAGGTATCCCCTGCTCGACATGATCCGCTACCACAGGTTCCAGGGGGCCCAGTGGGCGGTCTCGGAATACGGCTCGTCGGAGAACCCACGGCAGTTTCCTTTCCTGTATGCCTACTCTCCGTACCACCACGTGAAGCCGCTCACGAAGTACCCGGCCGTCATTGTCACCACAGGGGGCCGCGACGAGCGCTCGGATCCGTTTCACGCGCTGAAGTTCGTCGCGCGGCTGCAGGCCGCGACGGTGCCCGGCCGGCCCGTGCTGTTGCGCTACGATGCCGGCGCGGACCACGGCGGTGCCGGGCTTCCCCTGAGCAGGCGAATCGAGGAAGCGACAGACGAGCAGGGCTTCCTGTTCTGGCAGGTCGGGCTGATGGCCTTTCAGCCGTCAGCGCTCCGGGACGGGCCAGCGGCGCCGTAGCCGCGCTGCCGTTACCTGGCCTGCTTCAACGCGGCGGCGCCGCCCGCCGACGCCATGGCGCAGGCCCGGGCGATTGCGAATGACGGAAGTCTACGGGATGGAGTCGCGCACGCTCACGGGCACGGCGACGTACACGAACGTCCGGCGGTTCGAACCCGAGGTGAAGCTCCTCGGGATCAAGCAGGAGGAACCGTGCGCAGACTCGCATGGCCGCTGACACTGGCCCTTCTGGCCCCGCTTCTGCACGGGTCCGCCGCCGCGCAGGCGCCGGCGGCGCCGCCGCAGCCCCCGGAACGCCCGCCGCAGCGGCTCAACGTCGTGCTGATCATCCTCGACGACGTCAGATGGGATGCGATGGGCGCGGCGGGCAACAGCATTGTCCGGACCCCGCGGATCGACGAACTGGCCAGGGAAGGCGTGCGCTTCGAGCAGGCCCGCGTGACGACCGCGATCTGCATGGTGAGCCGGGCGTCGCTGCTGACCGGGCAGTACATGTCACGCCACGGCATCACGGAGTTCGGCCGCGCCATCGCTCCCGAAGCCTTCTCGCACACCTACCCCGCCCTGCTCCGCCGCGCCGGCTACTGGACGGGCTACGTGGGCAAGTACGGCATCGGCCAGGCCCGGCAGGGCGACTTCGATTTCCTCCGCGCGTACGAAGGCACCCATTGGATGTCCGGCTCCGGGGGGGCGCGCATCCACGTGACCGAGAAGAACGCCCGTGACGCGATCGAGTTCCTCCAGGCGCGCCCGAAGGACAGGGCCTTCGCGCTGACGGTCGGCTTCTTCGCGCCCCACGCCGAGGACAATGCGCCTGAGCAGTACCTGCCCCAGGACTGGAGTGCGAGGCTCTACGAAGGCGTGACGATACCGCCGCCCCTGCGCGGCGACCCGAAGTACCTGGCGGCGCTGCCGCCGTTCCTGTCGAACGAGGCCAACGAGGGCCGGGTCCGCTATCACTGGCGGTTCGACACGTCCGAGCGGTATCAGGCTTACATGACGCGGTACTACCGGCTCGTCACCGAAGTCGACGAGGCCATCGGCCGCATCGTCGGCGAGCTCCGGGACCAGGGCGTGTACGACACCACGCTCGTCGTGCTCATCGGCGACAACGGCTACTTCCAGGCCGACCGCGGGCTCGCCGACAAGTGGTACCCGTACGAGGAGTCGATCCGGGTACCGCTCGTCGCGCGCGACCCGCGGCTGGCGCCGGGACGGCGTGGCCTGACGCTCGGCCAGTTCGCGCTCAACCTCGACGTGGCGCCCACGCTCGTCGCCGCCGCCGGGCTTGCCGTGCCAGGGGTGATGCAGGGCCGCGATCTGAGCCCGCTCTATCTGAGCGCGCGGGCGCCGGACTGGCGCGACGAGTTCCTCTACGAGCACCCCACGGTCACGAGCAGGAACCGCATCCCGTCGTCCCAGGGCGTCGTGCGCAGGGACTGGAAGTACGTCGAGTGGCCGGAGTTCGACGTCCGGCAGCTCTTCGATCTTCGCCGCGATCCGGGAGAACTCCGCAACCTGGCCGGGCAGCCGTCCTACGCCGGCCAGGAGCGGCGGATGCGGCAGCAGCTCGAAGCGTGGCGCCTGCGCGCACGCTGACGCCCGGGGGAACGGCGGAGGCCCGAAGCCGAACCGTCCCATGAGCGCGCGGCGGCAGGATGGCCCTGACACCATCCATCCGGGCGCCGCCTGCACCCCGCCGATGCTGATGATGAGCCGGAACCGCCTGGCCGCGCGCATTCTCCTCTTCACATCACCACGTCTCATTCGCCATCTTCGTGCGTCGGGCCAACTCCTTCTCGCTCGGCTCGGCACCGGGGAACGTGCCGGGCTGGATATCGCCGCCCGGCACATAGGTGCTCATCACCACGCCGGTGGTCGAAACCTGAGAGCGAACGAGCCGAAGCGCCGATGGCCTGGCAGCCTCGCTGAAGAGGCGCTTGCCCCGCCCGAGCACCACTGGAAACGTCCACACGTTGTACTCGTCGATCAGTGAGGCGGCCTGGAGCGTTTGAATCAAGTTGCCGCTGCCGATGAGCTGCAGGTCTGGGCCCGGTTGGGCCTTGAGATCGATGATCGCCGAGCTGACATCGCCGTGGAGCAGGGTCGAGTTGTTCCAGTGGAGCATCGTCAACGTGCGCGAGGCGACGTACTTCTTCGCTGCATTGAGCGTCTTCGCAATCGGATGGTCATCCGGCTGATACGGCCAGTACGCCTCGAAAATCTGATAGGTCCTGCGCCCGAGCACCAGCTCACGATCCTTGCCGTCAAAACCCGATGCCGAGATGTCCATGCTCTCGTCCGCGTACGCGAACATCCAACCGCCAAGGGCGAAGCCGCCAGTGGGGTCTTCTTCCGGTCCGCCGGGTGCTTGCATGATTCCGTCAAGCGACGCAAACGTGGACGCGATGAGTCTCCTCATGGAAACACTCCTGTCGTGAGGCGGGTCTTGGTCGTGCAGGCTGACTGCCGACAGGCCGTTGGCGCCAGTTGCTGGACAAGACCGGCGACACGCCGCCTGGGCTGTCGGTGCATGGCGTGGCTCGCCAGCATTCTCGCCCCTGGCGGCGTTGACGACAAGCCCGGCGGCGGCAGGGCGCTTTCCCCGCGCCGGCGCGGGGTGGCTGACGTAACATAGCCACGCGCGCTCAGACCCGGCCACGTCGGCGGGTGCGCACGTACCTCGTTTCCGGCCATAGAGGGCACGTCGTGAGACCTGGGTTCCGGAGCCTCGGCCGGCTCGCCATCCTGTTCCCGGCCGTGTGCGTGGTCGCGCCAGTTGGCGCGCAGCCTCCGCCCGTCCGGGAGTCCCCGAGAAGCTTCACCATCCAGGGCCGGACGCACGTCGATCCGTACGGCGGGCTGGATGAGCTGTCCGCCTCAGAGCTGCGGACGCACCTGGAAGCCGAGAACCGGTACGCGAGTCACGTCATGAGGGGCAGCGGCGCCCTCGAGAAGCGCCTGTTGGCGGAGATGTTGCGCAGGACCGAAGAGAGTGACCTGCGCCCCCCGACAAGAATCGCGGGTTTCCACTACTACCTTCGGCGGCCGGCGGGCGCGCGATACTGGGTGCTCTGCCGGAAACGCGGCAGCCTCTCCGCACCTGAGCAGCGCGTACTGGACCTGAACCAGTTGGCCGGCGGCCAGAACCGGCCCGCGCTCGGCGTCTGGCGGGTCAGTCCGGACAGCCGGCTCCTGGCCTACTCCGTCCAGATGAGGGGCGACGAGGTGTTCGAGATCCGCGTCCTGGATCTCACCACCCTGCGGAACCTGGAGGGCGTCGCTCCTCGCGCAGGCCGGTGGCTCGAGTGGGGCGCCGATTCGAGCACGCTCTACTACCTCACGCCTCGCGGGGAATGGCCGGCCAGGGTGCTGCGCCACGGGCTGTCGGACGGCCCCGGCCGGGACGTCGAAGTCTGCGCGGAGGAGGACGGTCGAAGCCATCTGGCGCTCATCAAGACCACCAGCGGTGAGTTCGTCATCGCGCTCAGCTACGGCGGGGACGGCTGGGAGGTCCGCTACTGGCGGGCGGACGAACAGCCGCCGGCGCCTCGACTGCTGCGGCCGCGGCAGCCTGGCGTGCAGTACTGGCTGACGCACCGCGCGCCCTGGTTCTACGTCCGCGTCAACGAGCCCGGAGGCGAGTTCCGGCTCATGAAGGCGCCGGTGGACGCGCCACTCGCCGGCGCCTGGCAGGACGCGCTTCCGGGCGGCAACGAGTCGCCGGTCTACGACGTCGCGGCGTTCGCGAACCACCTGGCGGTCCTCGAACGGGCGGACGGCCGCGGGCGAGTGGTCGTCCACGACCTTCGCTCGGGCGCGTCCCGTGCAGTCCGCCTCGACGAGCCGGTCCACGCCGTCAGGCTGCCGTCACAGCTGGAGCCGGAGTTCCAGCTGAACCTCGACTACTCCTCCACCATCCTGCAGCTGCTGTACAGCTCGTTCGCGGTCCCGCGATCCGTGATCGAGTACGACATGGAGCAAGGGTCGAGCAGGATGGTCTGGCAGGAGCGCGTGCGCGGCCTCGACACCGGCCTGTACGCCACCGAGCGCGTCCAGGCGAGGGCGCGAGATGGAACCGCGCTCGCGATTTCGCTGGTATACCGGAAGCCGCTCGTCCGCGACGGCAAGAGGCCGATGCTGCTCTACGGCTTCGGCCACTCGGGGATGTCGGTAGAGCCGTCGTTCGATCCGGACCGGCTCAGCCTGCTGGATCGCGGGGCGGTCTTCGCTGTCGCGCACATCCGCGGCGGAGGGGAGCTGGGCAACCGCTGGCACGCCGGCGGAACCGGCCTCAACAAGATCAACTCGATCACCGACTTCGTCGCCTGCGCGGAGCACCTGCAGCAGCTGAAGTACACCTCGGCCGACCGGCTGGCCATCACCGGGGCGAGCGCGGGCGGCATGCTGGTCGCCGCCGCGGCCAACATGCGTCCGGAGCTCTTCAGGGCCGTCGTCGCCAAGGTCGCGTGGGTGGAGGCGCTGATGCCCGACGGCGACGGCCGGCAGTGGAAGCGGTCGCTCGATCTCCCGGATCCCAACACCAGCGAGGGCTACCGCGCGATCAGCGCCTACTCGCCGTACGACAACGTGAGGGCCCAGGCCTATCCCGAGATGCTCTTCACGTGCGCCGCCGACGACCCGCGCGTGCCCTGCACCCAGCCTGCGAAGATGGTCGCCCGGCTTCGTGCGGCTACGACCGGCGTCCGCCCCGTGATTCTGAAGGCGGACTTGCAGGGAGCCGGTCACTTCGGGGCATCGGACCGACGCGACAACCTGCTGGACACGGCGTTCGAATACGCCTTTCTCCTTCGCGCCTTCGGCATCAGCCACTGACGCCCGGGGGCCTGCCCCATTTCAGAACCCCTTGCCGTGATCCGGATCGCGTCGTCGTGGCGCCGGGCGCAGTTCGGCGTCCACCACCCGGCCGATGCGCGCCACGATGTCGGGCAGCGCCTCCACATCCTCCCGGCCGGTGTGGAAGTTCACGATGCAGGCGCGCAGCACGTAGCGGCCGCCGACGATGGCGTTGGAGACGAAGGCCTCGCCTCCCCGCTGAAGCCGGTCGAGGAGCTCCCGGTTGAGCGCGTCGAGATGCTGCTCGACCGCCGGCTCTCCGGCGCGGGCGCGAAGATCCTGCGGCACGTAGCGGAACGTCGTGATGCTCAGCGCCTGGGTGGTGAGCTGCAGCTCGGCGTGCCCTTCGATCGCCCCCGCCATCGCCCGCGACAGGCGGATGTCGTCCGCGATCATCGCGCGGTAGCCCGTGGCGCCCGCGTGCCGCAGGGCCAGCCACACCTTCAGGGCGCGGAAGCCGCGCGAGTTCTGCGGGCCGTAGTCGACGTAGTTCGTGGCGCACTCGTCGAAATGGTAGTACGGCGGGTGGTAGGCGAACGCGGCGCGCAGGGCCTCCGGGTCGCGGACCAGCGCGCATCCGGCCTCGAGCGGTGCATAGAGCCACTTGTGCGGATCGACCGCCACGGAATCGGCCAGGCTCAGCCCGCGCAGGTTGTCGGGCGCGTCGGGCAGCGCGGCCGCGAGGCCGCCGTAGGCGCCGTCCACGTGAAACCACGCGCCGTGCTCCCTGCAGACCGCCGCGATGTCGGGCAGCGGGTCGACGGCGCCCGTGCCGACCGACCCGGCCGTGCCGACAACCAGCAACGGCACGTCGCCGGCGGCTTCGTCGGCCTCCAGCTGCCGGCGCAACGCGGAAACGTCCATGCGGAGATGGGCATCGGTCGGGATCCACCGGATCGACGCGGTGCCGAGCCCCCCGAGGTCCGTGGCCTTTTGAATCCACGTGTGCGTTTCGGCCGATCCATACACGCGGAGCCGCCGCCCCGGCTCACCGGCCACGCCGCGCTCCCGGATGTCCCAGCCGGCTTTCGCCGCGCGCGCCGCCAGGAAGCCGACGAAGTTCGCCATGTTGCCGCCGCTCACGAGCAGCCCGCCGCAGTCAACCGGGAAGCCGATGAACTCGGCAATCCATCGCACCGTCTGCGACTCGACTGCCGTGGCGGCCGGCGACAGCGTCCACGCGCCGACGTTCGGGTTCACGGCCGCGGCGAGCAGATCGCCCAGCATCCCGATCGGAGCCGGCGCCGCGGTGATGTACCCGAAGAAGCGGGGATGCGCGTTGAACAGCGAGTGGCCGAACAGAAGCTCCGCCGTGCGTTCCAGCAGGGGCCCCGGGTCCGTGCCCGCGTCGGGGAGCGGGCCCGTGAGGTCGAGCGCGTCGCGCACCGCGGAGGGCGGCGCATCGCGGGTCACCGGGCCTTGGGGTATCGCGTCGAGGTGCTCGGCGATCTGGTCCACGAGCCGATGGCCCAGCGCGCGGAAGGTCGCGGCGTCCATCGCGAGCGCCGAACGGCGGGGCGACTCGCCGCCCCCGCCAGGTTCCCGTGCCGCTGATGCGCTGGTCATCTGCCGATCCCTCCGCCTTGATCGCCAGAATACCCGACGCGAGACCCGTCGGGGAAACCACCGCGAGGTCTGCTGACGCGCCGGGCGGAGGCGCGATGCGCATGGTTGACACCCGGCCCGGCGCGGGAGCACACTCGGACCCGTCCATTTCGTCAAGAAAGCCAGGCGCGAAGGAAATCCCGCAATGACGCGCCACGTCACGTCTGCCGGCGGCAACCGTCCGCGCATCCGGCCCCCGTCTGGCCCATTCATCGGTCATTCGCGCAACACCAGGAGGCTCTCATGAATCCGAGAGGCATGTCGAAGCTCGCCCGCCGGGGCGCGGTGCTCGTGTCCGTCGCGCTGCTGGCGATGGCGGGGCTGGCCGGCGCTCCCATGGCCGACCACAAGGGGTTCCCCGCCTACATCGACATGTACGACGACACGCCGTCGGGCGTCACCGTGGACAAACCCGGCAACGTGTACGTCAGCGTCCGCGAGGTCAGCGGCCGGAACGTCATCTGGAAGTACACGCCCGAGGGGACGGCATCGTTCTACGCGAACATGGGCAGCAACGGGGTGGTGTACGGCCTCGCCGTCACACCCAACGGCGACCTGTACGTCGCGATGGCGATGCCCGGCACCGACCACGGCGTCTACAAGGTTGACCGGAAGGGGAACGCGGAGCTGCTGCCGGGAAGCGAGAAGATCGTCTTCCCGAACGGATTCGCCTTCGACGCGCGCGGCAACCTCTACGTCACCGAGTCGTTCTCACTCGTGCCGGGAGGGTATGGCGAGGGCGGCGTCTGGCGCATTTCGCGGGATGGCGCGACGGAACTCTGGGCGCAGGACCCGCTGTTGACTGGCGTCGCCGTGCCGGGATCGTCCCAGCCCCCCGTGGGCGCCAATGGCATCGCCTACTACCACGGCGACCTGTTCGTGACCAATACCGACAAGGGCACGGTCGTGCGGATCCCCGTGACGGGCGACGGCAGCGCCGGAGCGCCGAAAGAGTGGAAGCAGATCGAAGAGGTGCCCGAATCCCCGCTCGCGGGCTCGGCGTTTCCAATCAAGCCCGACGGGCTGGCCCTCGACGTGCACGGCAACCTCTACACGACGGTCCTCACCCGCAATGCCGTCGTCCGCCTCATGGCCGCCGACAAGGCGCAGGAGACCGTCGCGGTGCTCGGTTCGACGGGCCAGGCCCCGTCGGCGCTGTTCGACTTCCCAGCCAGCCTGGCGTTCGGCACGGGCGCGGGCGAACAGCAGAACCTGTTCGTCACGAACCTGGGTTGGATGGTGAGGTATGTTCCGGATCGGCCGTGGCCGGGATCGGCGGTGGTGAAGGTGCGCGGCGGCGCGCCCGGCCGTCCGCTCTAGAAGGCCGGCCGCGCGCGAACAGTCGCGACGGGCGAACGCCCTTAGCGGGGCACGACGATCTTCGCCGAGGTCTCGAACCGCTTGAAGTTCGAGTAGCTGGCCTGGCCCACCGTGCGCCCCCTCACGGGCGCGCGCGTGCCGAGCGGGATGGGGCCCTCGTACACCTCGGTCATCTTCACCGGCATCCAGATGCCGGAGTTCGCCTCCGGGCGGTAGGTGACGTCGATGTCCACCAGGCTCTCGAGCTCCACGATCGCGGGAGACAGGTCCAGGGAGTCGGCGCCGCCTGACGCCGCTTTGGCGCCCGCCTGGGCAAGCGAACGATCGCCCGCGGTGGGCGCCGGCTGGCTGGCCCCCGAGGGAGCGGCCGGCGAAGGCGGTGGCGCCGGTGACGGCTGGGCCGGCGCCGACGGCTGGGCCGGTGCCGGCGTCTGCACGACGGCCGGAGCCTGCGTCCCCGGCGGCGGCGACACGAACTCGGCCACCGCCGTGCCGCCCGACGGCCAGCGATCGCCGCCGGTCATGAACGTCATGTTGGCGAAATTGCGCAGACGCAGCCTCGTGCGGACAATCGTGCCATCCGCCGGCACGACCCAGACGGTACCTTCGCACGGGACGTCGCTGCCGTCGCTCCTCATCACGAGCGTCGGCCTGCGCGTCTCCTTGAAGTCCAGCGCCCAGGTCTCCACGCCGTCGATCTTCTTGGTGCCCGCGCGGCGGAAGGTGAACCGGCCGACCAGTTGCGGGTGGAAGAAGAACAGCGCGGTGGTGGGCACGTTGAAGTTCCGGATGACGGGTCCCACGTTGTAGCGCGCGCTCTCGTCCGCGATCCGGCGAAGCTCGGCCTCTTTGCCGGCCGGGCCGGTCAGGAGGCTCAGCAGGCGATCGCGCCGGTCGGCCACCGGCTTCCCGTCGACCTCCACCACGTCGCGGTACCCGCTCCAGCCGACGCGGCCGGCCGCCTTGACGATGGCGAACTCCGCGACGAGGATGCG
>Ga0316603_10001600_pt1 | contig 12131 bp, 11 predicted proteins | sample OWC_soil_day10_n_FD_207649 | JGI IMG/M metagenome (GOLD analysis project Ga0316603, IMG submission 207649) | Wetland soil microbial communities from Old Woman Creek delta, Ohio, United States - OWC_soil_day10_noCT | ecosystem: Environmental > Terrestrial > Soil > Wetlands | place: USA: Ohio...
CAAGCCGTTAAATCCCGCATCCTTGCCGCATGTCACGCTGCCGGGCGGGAAGCGGGCGCGGTCAGCCTGCTGGCGGTCTCCAAGACTTGGCCGGCGGACTGTGTGCGTGAGGCGGCCAGTGTCGGCCAGCGGGCCTTCGGCGAAAACTATGTGCAGGAAGGAGTGACCAAGATCGCCGAGGTTGCCGCCGCAGGCGTGACGGGGCTGGAATGGCATTACATCGGCCCCCTGCAAAGCAACAAGACGCGGCCGGTGGCGGAAAACTTCGCCTGGGTGCATTCCGTGGAGCGCCTGAAGATTGCCGAGCGCCTCGCCGAACAGCGCCCCGAGAGTCTGCCGCCGCTGAATCTGTGCCTACAGGTGAATGTCAGCGGCGAAGCCAGCAAGAGCGGTTGCGCCCCCGCCGATGTGGTGGCCCTGGCCCGCGCCGTGGCAGCCCTGCCGCGCCTCAGGCTGCGTGGCCTGATGGCGATCCCCGAGCCGACCGACGACGAGGCCCTGCTACGCAGCCGTTTCGCCAGCCTGCGCGCCTTGCGCGACCAACTCAACGCCGGGGGCCTCGCCCTCGATACCCTCTCCATGGGCATGTCCCACGATCTCGAATCCGCCATCGCCGAAGGAGCTACCATCGTTCGCGTCGGCACGGCCATTTTTGGCGAAAGGAATTACGCAACATGAAAATCACCTTCATCGGCGGCGGCAACATGTCTACCGCCCTCATCGGCGGCCTCAAGCGCCAGGGCTATTCCATGGCCGGCATGCAGGTGGTCGAGCCCTTTGCCGAGGCGCGGGAACGCCTGACCAGCGAATTCGGCCTGCGTTGCGCCGAGAGCGTCGATGCCGCCGCCCTCAACTGCGAAGTGCTGGTGCTGGCGGTGAAGCCGCAACAGATGAAGGAAGCCCTGGCCCCGGTGGCGGGCAAGCTCAAGGACCAATTGGTGGTGAGCATCGCCGCCGGCCTGCGCATGACTGACCTGGCGCGCTGGCTCGGCAACCACCGGCGTCTGGTGCGCACCATGCCCAATACCCCGGCCCTGATCGGCGCCGGCGTCACCGGCCTCTGCGCCGATGCCAGCGTTGATCTCGAAGGTCGCGCCGCCGCCGAGAAGGTGCTGAAGGCCGTCGGCACCACGGTCTGGATCGACGACGAGGCGAAGATGGACGCCGTCACCGCCATCTCCGGCTCCGGCCCGGCCTATGTGTTCTATTTCATCGAAGCCCTGGAGGCCGCCGGACGGGAACTCGGATTTGATCCCCTTACCTCCCGCCAACTGGCGGTGGAAACCTTCCTCGGCGCTGCGCGCCTGGCCGACCAGAGCCAGGAGGAGGTGGCGACCCTGCGCCAGCGCGTCACCTCCAAGGGCGGAACCACCGAGGCGGCGCTGAATTCCTTCGCCGCTGATGCCGTCAATCAGGCCATCCTGCGCGGCATCCACGCCGCCGAAAAGCGCGGCCAGGAACTCGGCCAACTGCTGGGAGCCGACTGATGCTGATACGCATCTTCCTGTTCCTGATCGAAGCCGCTGCCAGCTTGCTGAGCTTTGCCTTTCTCGCCCGCTTTGTTCTGCAATGGGCGCGGGCCTCGTTCCGCAACCCCCTCGGCCAGTTCGTTATTGCCATCACCGACTGGGCCGTCAAGCCGGCGCGGCGTGTGATTCCCGGCCTCTGGGGTCTGGATATGGCCAGTCTGCTACTGGCCTGGCTAGTGCAGGGCATGTACCTCGGCCTCGCCTACGGCCTGCTGGGCGGCCCCCTGGCGCCGGAAGCCATCGCCGTGGTCGCCGTGCAGGCCCTGTTTGCTCTGGTGCGCATCGGCGTCTGGCTCGCCATTGCTGTGGTGTTGATCTCTGCCATCTTCTCCTGGATCAATCCCTATGCCCCCCTGGCTCCCTTCTTCAATGCCTTCAGCGCCCCGATGCTGGCACCCTTCCGTCGCCTGATTCCTCCCATTGGCGGTCTGGATCTCTCACCCGTCGCCCTGCTGCTGACGCTGCAAGTGATCCTGATGGTGCTCGACAGCGCCCAGATGGCGGTAATTTCGGCGTTGTTGCCGACGCAGCTTTTCTCCCACCTTCCCAGCGCCCCCCGGTGAGCCCCTCCTGGCTGACCAGCGCCGGGGCCGATGTGGTGCTGAGCCTCCACATCCAGCCCGGCGCCAAGAAAACAGAAGTCGTCGGACTCCACGGCGAAGCCCTCAAGGTCCGCCTTGCCGCGCCGCCGGTGGACGGTAAGGCCAACGAGGCGCTGATCGCCTTTCTCGCCGACATCCTCGGCATCGCCAAGGCCCGCGTCAGCCTGGTCTCCGGCATGACCTCCCGCGCCAAGCGACTGCGAATCAGCGACTACGCCGCCGAAGCGGCGCGGCAGAGCTTGTTGGGGGAATAGCTTTGCGCGTGGCCGCAATGCGCATGGAACGGCGGTTGCGGGCAAGGCATCGTCGCAACCTGCGTGGAACGGCGCCCCCAGCCTTGCAGATAGGGATCGTCGGCTATAGCTCCCGCCAGGCCGCGAGGGCCTGGTCGACGCCGATGTCCGCCACATTCCGGCTCGGTGTCTGGAGCAGTCGATACGGCACCCCCCAGGGGTGCCAGCGCTGGGCGTCGGAGTTACCGAAGAAGCAGACCAGAGGCTTGCCCGCAGCGGCAGCGACGTGCATGGCGCCGCCGTCGGAGCAGATCACGGAATCGCAGAGGGAGAGGCCGGCGATGAGTTCAGCCAGGCTCTGGGTGGGCATGGGGGCGAGGGGCAGGTTGCCGAGCCGGGTGGTCAGATCGGCGGCATTCTCGTCGTCGCCCGGGTGCTTTGGGTCGGCGGCGGAGCCAGGGGCCCAGAAGAGCAGGAAGCGGGTGTCGGCCTCGGCGTGAAGGCGTTGCGCCAATTCGGCGTAGCGTTCCACGGGCCAGCGCTGGGGCGGTTTGCGCGCACTGATATGGAGACCGACGAGGGGGCCGTCGCCGGACGGGATGCGGCGGACCAGTTGCTGAGTCAGGGTAGCGTTGGGTACCAGAGTCATGGATGGCGGCTTGCCTTCGAGGCCGAGGCGGGGGGCCAGGCGGAACACGACTTCGGCTTCCTGCAGGCCTTGCGGCGGGGCCAGGCCGTCGTGGCCGACCACCTGGAGCGCGCCAGAGATGCGGGCGAAGCGTTCGGCGCTCTGTTGGTTGCCGGCGGCGGCGAGGACGGCGATATCAATGCGTTGACGGCGCAGTTCACGGATCAGGCCCAGGCGCCGGGTCAGGGCGCCGAGCTTGGCGCCGAGGCCAGCAACATGCTTGCCCTTGTCGTAGCTGAACACCGCATCCAGATGCGGGTTGCCGGCCAGCACCGGGGCGTTGTAGGAATTCACCAGGGCGCCGATCCAGGCATTGGGATAGCGCTGGCGCAGGGCGGCGATCAGCGGCGTGGTGCACAGCAGGTCGCCGATATTGTCGCGGCGGATGACGAGGATGCGCGGCTGGGCCGGGTCGGCGGCGCGGAAGGGCGGCGGCGTGGTCATAGGGTGTCCAGCACCCGACAGAGGCGGGCGCGGAAGGCCTCGGCGGAAAAGCGCGCCAGATGCTGCGGATGGGCCAGGGGATCGGGCCGGGCCGCCGGGTCAGCGATCCGTTCAAGTAGTGTGGCGAAGGCTGCGCCCTGGTCCTGGCGCGGGTCGCGGTAGAGGAAGCCACCGGCGCCATCCACCACGGTTTCGGTGAACGGCGGCGCATCCACCGCCAGCACCGGTGTGCCGCAGGCCTGGGCCTCGATAACGTTGAGGCCGAGGGCCTCCCGCTCGGGCAGGCCGGTGAGCACGTAATCGACATTGCGATAGATGCTGGCCACGTCACGCTGGTGGCCCCACCAGCCAACGCGGTTGGCTACGGGCGCGAGGGCACGACGCAGGTCGCGCATGGAGGCATAGCCACCGCTGCCGAAGATTTCCAGCCGCAGCTTTTCCTCGCGGGCAAGGATCGGGGCGAGAATCGAAAACAGCAGCGGAAACTGCTTGATGGTGGTGATGCGGGAGACGATGGCGAGAGTGAGGAAGCCGGGCTGCTTGCGATAGCCGGGCCGTGGCAGCAGGCGACCCCAGAGGGGCTCGGTGGCGCCGAGTAGACGGTCGCGGCCTTTGCGCTGATCCCAGTCGAACAGGGGGCCGCGTCTTAGGGGGCCATTGGACACGGGGCGATTCAGATCGGCGACGCCATAGAGGGCTTCGTCATGAACGTTGGTGATGCCGGCATCAAGCAGGCCGTGGCGCACATAACCGGACACCGGCAGCACGCGGTCGAAGCCGGCGTACGAGGCGGCCTTGCGCCCCTGTGGCGGCATGTGGGCGAAGCAGGTTACGGGATGGCCGCGGCCGGTGAGGGCGCGCGCTTCGTCACCCGGTGCATGGCATAGCAACGGGCTGCCAGGCGTCAGGTGGGGTGCGATATCGGCGTGGCCGGCGACTGGAATCAGCTCCGTGGCGCCCAGGTCGAGACTGCCCCAGAAGCGGGCCTCGGGATGGACGAAGAGGCGCGAGCGCCAGCCCAGCTGTTGCAGGGCACGGGCGACGAAGGCAGTGTACACTTCGCCGCCGCCGAACTGGCGCTGGAAGTTGACCTGATAGCAAACCCGCGTCACGCAGCCTGCTCCTGCCGGGCCACACCGAGCAGGGCACCACAGAGCAGCCAGAACATCAGGGCGTGGTCGCGGATGAAGAAATCGTCTGTCATGCTTTTAACGAAAACTCCCGCCATCATGGCCAGACAGGCGATGACCCAGGGCTTGAGATCAGGGCGAGTGCGCAGGATGCGGTAAGCGGCGGTTGCCATGGCAATCCACAGGGCGAGAAAGGCGACGATGCCCGGAACGCCCATCTGCACACCCTTGTTGATCACCATGTTGTGGGCGTGCCAGAGAGGCGAGCCGGTGGAGAGATGGTAGTCGCGGTAGAGCAGGTTGAAACTGGCGCGACCGAAGCCGCCGCCGCTCAGGGGCTGCTCGGCGATGCGCTCGAGGCTAAAGCGCCACAGGTCCCAACGTACATCGCGCTGAACTACAGATGTGCTGGCATCGGCGCTGGTGTTCTCGACCGTTGGATCGACCATGCCCTGATGCCGCACGGAGAACTGGGTGGCGACCAGGGCGACGAATAGAAGGGCAGCACCTGCGACGAGGACAAAACGTTTTGGCGACCAGAACTTCCGGCCGAGGCAGGCCAACCCCATCAGCGCCGAAATGCCCAAGGCGAGCCAGCTCTGGCGGTTCATGGTGAGGAACAGGGTGCCGAGGTTGGCCAGGGCTAACAGAGCGAAACCGGCTGCCAGGCGCAGGGAGCCCCGGCTGTAACATCTTGCGGCTAGGGCGACAAGCCAGGGTAAGGCAGTGATAACCACAGTACTGGTGGCACCGACACCAGTGCTCCAAGCGCCGATACCGGAGTTGTTGAAACCCTTGGTGGCCAGCATTACTAAAGAGCCGACGACGAAGATCAGATTGCCGAGTGCAAGAAGCTGGGCAACAGCGGCCACTTCTGATTCCTGTCGCACCCAGGCGATGGCAATAGCGAAAATGAGCAGCCCATAACCCACTTCGGCCTTGATTTCGCCGAAGGAATAATCAGCGTCCGCCGCATACAGCAGCGAGACCAGGGATACCAAGGCATAGGCGAGCCAGGCCCAGCGCAAGGGCAGGGCTGGAGCGATCTGTCGGCGCAGAGTGGCCGTCAGGGTCAGCAGGAATAGCGCGACGAAGGCCAGGCTGCGCAGGGCTACCGTGCCGCTCAGGGGCAGCACCACCACGTAGAGGGCGAGGGCAGCGAGGACGCCGCGAGAGAGGGCGTCGCGCCCGAGCAGGCTAGTGGCAGGCATCGTGCAACAGGCCGGCGAGGCGCCGGGCGCGGGCGGCCCAGGAATGGGCCTGCACCTTGGCGAAACTGCGTTCCGTCATGGCGGCGGCGCGGGTGGGGGCCTGTACCAGGGCAGTGATGGCGATGGCGAGGGCGGTTGGATTGCCTGGTTCTGCCCAGGCGGCGTCATCGTCGCCAAGAATTTCCCGGATCGAGGGCAGGTCAGTACTCACCACGGCACAGCCGGCGGCCATGTATTCGAATAGCTTGAGAGGCGAAGTGAAGGCGCTGTCCGGGTCGGGCCGGTTGGGCAGCACGGCGATGCAGGCGACAGCCAGGCGGCGTTGCACCTCGCCGTGGGGCAGGTGGCCGGCGAACATCAGCTCAGCGCCGGCGGCAGGAGCGTTCTGGCGCAATTTCTCGATGTCCGCCGCGCTGCCGCCGACGATGGTGATGCGGCAGCCGGGAAGAAAGGCGGCGGCGGTGACCAGATCATCCACGCCTTTCCAGCCGAACAGGCTGCCGGTGTAGATGATTTCCTGGCTGATGCGTGACCAGTCCTTAACCGGTTGGCTGGTGGGCAGGCGGACACCGTTGGCCAGCACTTTGGCTGGCCGCGCCGCCGGGTAGCGCTGGGCCAGCCGCTGGGCCGTGGCGGCCGAGTTGGCCAGCAGCAGGTGGGCGCCATGGACGGCACAGGCCTCGGTAGCGGCGGTGCGGGTCGGGCGGCGGCTCTCGGTGGTATCGGCGAATACCTCATGGGCCTCGTAGGCTAGAGGCAGGTCGGGCCGTGCCCGGTGCAGGGCGCAGGCAAGCTTGATGTGGCGCACGAGGACAATGTCGGGGTGGGTGGCATCGAGGGTCTTCAACAGGCGGCGCACGAAGCAGCGCTGGGAACGGGCCTTGAGCCTGTGCAGGGGCCAGGGCAGGGCGCGGGAGATGGGGTGCAGGGTGATGTTGGCCGGTTTCTCCAGGCCGTAGGCGGCAAAGGGGTCGGCGTTGCCGGCCACCGGCTCGAAGGCGAAGTCGATGGCCCCCACTTCCGCCGCCAGGGCCTGGACGGCATGAACCACCTGTACGCCACGGGCGCGCGGGAGGGGCAGGGGTTCGGGGAAGGCGTAGAGCAGGCGCAAGGTGATGGACTTCGATGCGAAGGCCGACATTGTATGCGGCTGGCAGCAACACTGCTTGGCAGTAGAATTGTGGCCCATGCGCATCCTCTACCTGCATCCCAAGGCTTGGTCGGGCGAATACCCGATACTAGCCACCCTGCGCGGACGCGGCCATGATGTGTTCGTGCTGGAGGAATGGCGCGGCGAAGCGAAGACAAAAGGCGGGCGCAAGCGCCCGGCCATGTTTGCCACACCCGAGTTCCTGCGTCCCGGCGATGGCATCGAAACCCTCTGGTACGACCCCCACCGTGGTGCCGGCAAGCTGCTCACCTGGCCGGTGGATCGATTCTTCAAGCGCGCCTTCTCCGGGCGCAACCTGGCCCACCGCATGCTCGTCATCCGCGCCGCCGTGGCCCGCCTCCGGCCCGACGTGGTGGTTTGTACCGACGGTTTCACCTATGCCCTGCCGGCGGCTTATCTCAAGCGCCTTGGCCTGCTGCCGGCACGGCTGCTGGTGAGCTACATCGGTGGTGACATCCTCGACTGCCCCGACGCTGGTGTCGGCCGCCGCCGCACGCCGCTGGTGGACTGGATGATCCGCACTTCCCTGGCTGGCATCGACGTGCTGCGCCCCCTGTGCGACTCCCTCGCCCGCATCCTGCTGCGGGACGGCGCCGATCCGGCGCGGTTGCATGTGATCCCGATCCAGCTCGGTCGCCCTCTGGCCGAGTTGCGTGCTGTGGCTGCCGAGCGCACCGCCGTCTCGGCGCGCATCCGCGCCCGCTACGGCATCCCAGTCGATGCACCGCTGGTGGTGACACTCTCCGGTAACCACAAGGGCAAGGGCCTGCATCTTCTCGCTGCCCAATGGCCGCGCATCCGCGCTGCCGTGCACGGCGCCCGCTGGCTCCTCTGCGGCCCCGAGGAACCCTGGCTGGCCGAAGGTGTGCGGCCGCTGCTAAGCCAGGCCGGCCTGCTCGACACGGTGAGCTTCAGCGGTAGCCTCTCCGGCATGGATGTGTACGAGCATTTGGCCGCCGGCGACATCCACGCCAACCCGACACTGTGCGAAGGCCTCAACATGGTTACCGTGGAAGCCGCCGCAGTGGGCACACCAACGGTGACCAGCGACGGCGCAGGCGTGGCCGATTGGCTGGCCCGCTTCGATGCTGGCGCCGTGGTGCCGGCCTGGGAGGAGGCGCCTCTGGGCGATGCTATAATCCTCGCCCTCTTGGACGCCACCTTGCGGGCCGGCTGGAGTCAGGCCTGCGATCGGCTGGTGGAGGAATTCTCCCTTGACCGCATCGCCGCCGCCCTCGAAGACCTGATGGTTCATCCCGACCCTCTTTCTCCTGCCCAACCATGACTTCCTCCGGCCCCGACACCAGCATTCGCGCCCTTGCCACCGAGAATCACTATCCGGCGATCCTCGATCTGTTCCGAGGCGCGCCGAAGGGGCGCATTCTTGATGTCCCTGCCGGCCATGGCGCCTTCGCCAGGGAGCTGCTGCGGGAAGGCTACGACGACATCCATTGCCTGGACATCGCAGCGGAAACCTTCGTGGTGAATGATTCTCGGGTGCATTTTCGCCAGCACGACGTCATCAATCCGCTGCCCTTTCCGGACGCCCATTTCGACTATGTGTTCAGCATCGAGGGCATCGAGCACTTCGAGAATCCCTGGACATTCGCCAAGGAATTGTGTCGTGTTCTGAAGCCGGGTGGCCGTCTGTTCCTGTCCACGCCCAATACCCTTTCGGTGGATGCCCGCCTGAAGTACCTGCTCGGTGGCTATTTCCCCCGCTTCCGGCCCCTGGCCAAGGAGCCGTCCAAGGTCATGCACCAGCCGGTGGATGATGCCCATGTGAGCCCCATCTATTTCTGGCAGTTGAATTTTTTCCTCATGCAGGGCGGCGTCACCATTGAGCGTGTTTCCGCCAATGAACTGGTACGCAAGCCGCGCTGGATCAACCGCATCATCGAGAATTTCCTCGCTGGTGTGATCCGGCGCAACGTGCAGTCCCGTGGCTTCCCCGACCTGGGAATCACTTCCAATGCCGCTCTCTTCGGCGACTGCATCATCATTGAGGGGCGCAAGGCCGGCTGATGCCAGCCGGATTTCCCTTCCGGGCACCGAGGCCATGAAAGTAGCCCTGCTGGCCCCCCGCATCTGGAACACCATCTTCCTCGACCAGGCCCGCGCCTGGGTGCGTCAGGGTCACGAAGTTGCGGTGTATACCGAAGATGACCGAGGTGATAGCGGCCGCCGCTTCACGCGACTGCGCGATGACGGCATCGAATTCTGGATCATCCACGGCACACGCCGTCACCCCCTGCTCGCATTGGCCGATCGCTTTGCCAAACCTTGGCTTGGCCGACGTTTCTTCACCACCCTCTGGGCGGTGATTCGTTTCCTGCAAGCTAACCGCAATGCTGATGCGGTGTTTGCCGAAGGGGACTCCATTGGCCTCTACGCGGCCATTGCGCGACGCTTTTTTACCTTCCGCTGGATGGTTACCCTCCACGACACCCTCTATCTGCCCATCGCTCTCGACTATCCGGGGCGTCCCCAGGGGGGCTGGCAGGCGCGGGCCAAGATGTGGGTCCTGCATAGCGCTGATTGGGTTCGTGCCAATTCCCCAGTAACGCGGGATGCCCTGCTTGAAGCTGGAGTTGCAGCAGATAAGCTGCGCCTTGTGCCCCTGCATATTCCGGGTTGGATGGGCATGGATGCCGTCGCCGATCTCACCACATGGCGTTGCTCATGTCGCGAAAGCTTATTTCGGCATCTTGGCCTGGCGACGGATGCCCGATTACTGGTCACCATGTCGCGCCTCACCCCGGTAAAAGGTTTGGAACTCGCGATCGAAGCCCTCGCCGCTTGCGGCCGATCTGATACCGTGCTTCTCATCTGCGGAGGTGACAGGGATGTGCCCGGGCTTGGCAGCTACCGCTGCCACCTCCAGGCTCTGGCCGACCGTCTGGGTATCGGATCCCAGGTCCGGTTCGCTGGCGAAGTGCCTATCGAGGAGGTGAAGAAAACCTTGGCGGCGGCCGATCTTCATTTGGCGCCATCCCTGATGGACACCTTCAACTACGCAGTGATCGAAGCTGCTCTGGTGCAGACGCCAAGTCTGATGTCGGACAAGGTTGGTGCCGGTCCCTGGATCGCCGAATTGGGTGGCGGCGAAATACTGGCGGGCCGTGATGCCGGCCAATGGAGCGCCCGAATCGCCACCAACCTGGATTCGCCCCCCGACCTGGCTGGGTTGAGTGCCCGTTGCACGAGCCGCTTCCAGGTGGACACCATTGCAGCAAATCTCCTGTCAGCCACTGCCTCCCGCAACTGATGCCTGTCTAGCGTCGGCCGAACTGGCGGGCACGGGCATCAATGTCAGCCACGTCGTCCCCATGAGTCGCCATCCAGGCAACGAGGGCTTGACGCTGGCTCTTGAGGGCCGTCTCTATGCTGAAAGCGTCGAGACGCTGTCCGAAATCGCCGCAGGGGATGCTCTTACGCCCCAAGAGGGCGCGATCAAGCACTTCATTTCCGAGGGCGCGACGGAAATGGGCGATCTCACGATACCAGCGCATGGCCGTGGTGGTGTCGCCTGCTGCCGGCAGGGGCTCGGCGGTGCAAGGGCTGACGGCGCTGAAGTCCAATAACTCGGCACCCTTCAACGTCAAGGCCACCACGTCGCGCTTCCATTGCTCATAGGTGGGCCACAGGCCAGCGCTTTCAAACAGATAGCTGTGGCGAGCATGGATCGGATTGATGAGCAGAGTGAGGCGAATATCCCTGTCAGCCGTTAGCGCAGCGATCATTCCAAGTTGGGTAAATGTGTTTCTGTAGCCCCGGCGGAATATCTCCGTTTCAGTATTTTTGAGCGTACTAGCGAGAAAGCTTGCTTCTACGCGCTTTGATGAACTACGGCTTCCACCTTCACGGGCGACCTGCGCGAGATCGGATTCATCATCGCGCAACCCTGAGGGGAGATACACGGCTACTGGCTTGCTTTGGTGCATTAGAGACCACCAGCTATCAGACAGGGCATCTCCGGAAAGAATAGTCCGTCCCAATCGATGCCAGCCCCAAGTTGGACTGCCGATGGTTCCAGTTTCATCTGAAAGAAGATTCGCTTGATAGGGATTGCCTTGATTCCACGAGGTGGCATCAAACATGGTGAAGTCTAGGGCAATCACGATGTGACGTACCTCCCCCAAGGCAAGAGCCTCCAGAAGATAGCGACGGGTTTCGTCCATACCGCCGCCGCCCATGGCTAAATTGTAGACAGGAGGTGCAGTGAAGCCGGAGTGCTCCGGGTCATACCCAGCTTCGGCGCGGGAGTTGCCGACAATCACTGTTGCGGGTCGAATTTTGTCGATAGCGAGAGCTTTTGCCAGTCTCAGTCGATGATTGAAACCCAGGGTCTTCTCATTGATGCCTTTCAGGCGCGGAGCATTGAAATAGCCATAGGGATTGATGAACCAGTTGAACAGGGCGATTCCCGCGAGAAGGGCGATGATGCAGGCAAGGAGGCGGAAAAGATAATGTCCCATGCTGGTCATCTTGACGCGTAACGCTCCATGTTGGGAGCACAGCGCCCCAGCAAATCGGTAATTTCCGCTACGTCGACAGAGGTCTCTGCGCGCCAGCGATCCAGGGTACGGCGGTCGGAGGCTAAATCTGCGTCCAGAGTCTCCGACTGTAGATGGCGACCATAGCCGGAAACTTGCGGTTCTATTCCGTAAATGCGATCAAGGGCTGCCGTGCCGGCACTGGACAGGGCGTGGGAGGATTCCCGGAACCAGTGCATGGCAGTTTGGTTGTCCCCTGGCGGAGGCACAGCCTCGGTGGTAACTGGATTGGCCTGGGAAAAATCCCACAAGGCGACGCCGTGCATGTCTGCAACGCCTGCCAGGCGCCGTTTCCATTCCTCGAAGCGGGGCCAGAGTCCGCTCTGGCGTATGACTTCGAGGTGGCGTACATGGATCGGTGGAATCAGCAGGGTGATTTTCACGCCCTTACGCTGGGCATGATCGAGCAGTTCTGCCACCAAGGCGATGGTGTCGACGCCAGTATTTGGATTGCTGAACGTAAAGTCCTGGACCTGGCTAAGATAGCCGCAGGCGAAGCCCTGCTCGTTATGCATGAAGGTTTTGCGGTGGCCACCGTATTCGTTAAGGATTTCCGGGATATCGTAG
>Ga0316603_10001602_pt1 | contig 12129 bp, 8 predicted proteins | sample OWC_soil_day10_n_FD_207649 | JGI IMG/M metagenome (GOLD analysis project Ga0316603, IMG submission 207649) | Wetland soil microbial communities from Old Woman Creek delta, Ohio, United States - OWC_soil_day10_noCT | ecosystem: Environmental > Terrestrial > Soil > Wetlands | place: USA: Ohio...
CGATAATCATACTGCATGGCGATGTTGTCACTCGTCGTGGGAGCGGCCGGCAGGACCGGATTGCTGCCCAGGACGCCACCCTGCACACCTCCGCCAAACACGAACAGCGGTGCGGCTGCCCCGTGATCGGTACCATTGCTGGCGTTAGATTTTATCCTCCGCCCGAACTCGGAAAACGTCATTCCCAACACTCTCGATTCAAATGACTGAAGCTTCGCATCATCCATGAACGCCGTGATGGCCCCGGAAATGCGCCCCATCAACGTGGCGTGCGTCCCGGTTTCGGTGGCTCCCACAACAACCTGAGCTGAATGCGTATCAAAGCCGCCGAGACTGACAACGTAGATGCGTGTCTTGAGCCCGCCCGAGATCAACTGCGCAACGATCTTCATCTGATCGGCGAGCGTATTGCTGCCTGCTGTCGGATACAACGTCGACAGATTCTTCCCTTTCGTCGCAGCACTCTTGACCACCGTCGCGTACAGCGAAGTCTGCTGTGCGACTTCACGCAGAAATGTCAGTTCGTGCCCTGCAGGAGTGTCGGGTGGTGTGTCCGCTCCGCCGGGAAGGATATACGACGTGTTGGGATTGGTGATGGCCAGCCCCATCGATCCCGCCGGACCGTGCAGAACAGGCAACACGACTGATCCGATCTGAATTGCCAGCGGATCCGGCATTGAGGTGCTTGGATATCCTGTCGGGTATCCCGGGTATTCAAGATCCAGATAGCGGCCGAGCCAGCCGGTCGTCAGAATCTGATTCGAGTCCGAGCCGGTAAGCCAGATGTCCGTTGCTCGGAAATGGGAGAAGTTCGGGCTGGGATATCCGATACTCTGGCACACCACAAGCTTCCCTTCCTGATACAATGCCTGCAATCCCGTCAATGAGGGATGCAAACCGGTGGCATCCGTCAGGGGAAGGACTTTCGCTTCCGGGATCATGATGTTCGAACGGGCAGCTGCGAGTGCGGCATACTGGTCCCGCGGGATCACCATATTCAATCCATCATTCCCACCGTTCAACTGAATCAACACGAACACGCGATCTGTGTCTGCGGCAATTGAGGCGAGCGTTTCAAGGAAGGACGTACGCCCGAACGCATGGACGGAGAACCCTCCGAGAAGAAACGGAATGGTCGTGACGGGAACGGTGCGCTTGAGAAAATATCTGCGATTCATGGTCGTCCCCCTCACTGTAATTGGTACTCTGGCATGGACAGCATGAACGCGTACAGATTCTGCAGCTTCGTTTTTACCACGTTCAGCTTTGTCGTATTGCCCGGATCGGCAAGGTAGTCATCCCAGTTCCTGGTCCATTCACTGTCTGGTAACCCGCTGTTCAGGAACTGTTTGAGGAACGTCTTCTGTCCTTCCGTAATCGGGATGGCAAACAACAGCCGCGCGGCTCCCTCGGTCAGTGCATTCGGATCGCGCGGATTCGAGAGATTCAGCGTGAAGGCAACCGAATCGATGATGTAGGTGAATCCGGTGGGTTTGTAGCCCGTGCGGACAAGCGTGTTGCTGAGCGTCGTCCTCCGCGGGAGCGTATCCGAGTTGATCCAGACCTGATAGAACTGTGGACTCTGATAGTATGCAGACCATCCGGCAACAGAAGGGGGATCGCCCAGGTCCTGTTGCATGGCAGCAGCCTGCGTCACCACATAGTTGTACACTTTGTACGCGGTCACGATGTCCGCCGGGTATCCCATTCCAAACACACGGGCCATGCCGGTGGCAAAATCGACCGGACTCTTGATCATGCATCCCATGCTGAGGGGATCATAGAAGTGGGCGCTCTTCAGCAGGGTCTGCACGACGGGCAAGACGTCGTAGTTGTTTGACCGGAGAATATTCGCAAGCGGCACAATGATGTTCGTTTCCGTCCATTCGTCGATGACGTAGTAGACAAACCACCGGTAGAGTCTTCGGCACAGGTACTTGGCCGTTTCCTCCTGCGCAAAGATCATATCCAGAAGGTCGTTGAGCTCACGCAGACCGTCCGTGCCGCCGGCGATCACCCGGTTGGCGTACCGGTTCGAAAACTGCTTGTCCGTTGTATCGTGACGGCTTGCCGTGAACTTCCAGGGCTGCGAACCGGGCGTGGTCAGCACGGTGGCATCATCCTGCCAGCCGGTCAGAACGCGCGCGGCAGCCTTGACATCCGTTTCGGTATAGAATGTATAGTCGCCCGGGGCGACTTCAGGTCCCTTGCCGATGGTGAACAACTCCTGCAGTTCGCGTCCGTAATTCTCATTCGGACTGGTTCTGGTATTGGTGTTGCCATTCAGGTATCGCAGCATCGCACCGTCCATCGTCACCTGGCGCGTAAGATCTTTCCAGTTGCCAAGCGCATTCGTGCGCAGCAATGCAAGGTACCTCCAGGTGAACCGGGGATCATTCACCGTATCGCGTTCGGTGACAAAATGATTGTGCCAGAACAACACCATCTTCTCACGAATGGAGAGCGGTTGGGTGAGCTGGAGATTCATCCACCAGGATTTCAATGACGTTGTCCGGATGCTCGTCGGCGTGAATGTGGAATCCGCTTTCTTGTAGAGAGCGTACACCCAGGTCTCCCCGACTGGAGCAAGCTCTTCACGGGAGTCCGTCGTCAACGGCATGGAGTTCTCGGCCTGAATGGTCAGGATCGTGTTGATCCCCTGCTCCATGCTCATCGTCTCGAGTGTCTGCACATCCGCAGGGACAACACCGAATGTGGTCCTCCGCAGGAGATGCAGAATCTGGTCTGTGCCCCAAATCCCGCTGTACGGTTCCAGTCCGCCTCCCGTGTGGTGAACGGTCGGAAGGACCTTGTTCGCAAACAATTGCTCGGAGGAATCCATCGAAGGAAGATCTTCAGTGTGAAGAGCACCTTCAAGGATTCCGTTCATTGCATCGCGTCGGTTCATATTCACCGTTGCCAACCATGATTGTGGACAATGGCAGCATCTCTATAGGATGGTGTCAAGATTCCGATCGAGTTGCAAGCACAAGTATGCATCCGGTACATATGCGTGTCACCCAAGCGTGTGTGCGACGTCGTATGAGACGGGCACATGACAACGATGATCACACAGAGTACTCAAGTACCGTCCGCACCGCGAGGCTTGACAAACCATCAAATTCTCCTATATTACGGTGCACCGCGTTGTACCAACCCTTGAAATTCTCACCTTTTTGGAGGTCCGTATGAAAAATGCCTTGATTGCATTGACGCTGGTTGTTGCCGTGGCTGTCCTCCTGGCGGGCTGCGGAAAGTCAGAAGAAATGAAGAAAATCGAAACAGCCCTGAACACGGAGGTAATGGCGAAACATGATGAACTGATGAAGTCCATGGCCGGCCTCGAGGATCTCACTGCCCAGATCACCACAGCAGTTGCCAAACATGATGAACTGGTCGCGAAGTATCCCAAGGAGACCACAGGTCACACAACAGCCGATCTGGTTGCGGCGCAGGAGAAGATCACTGCGGCAAAGACGGCAATGGAAGAATGGATGAAGGGCTTCAAGCCGTATGATCCGGAAGGAAAGCATGAAGCGGTCGTTGCCGGACTAACGGCAACTAAGGATGCCCTCGCTGGCCTGGAGAAGCAGTTTGCCGAGGCAACGACTGCGGCAAAAGATGCTCTGGCAAGCCACACCAAAACCGCCGATGACCTGATGGCAAAAGTCGCAAAGAAGAAACGCTGATTGTTCTCATTCACGAATCGTCGAGGGGATCATGCATGCCATGATCCCCTTTCGTTTTCATGTCCCGTTATAAATTCCTGATTGAATACGAGGGAACCCGCTATCGCGGGTGGCAGCCCCAGAAAAACGTCCGCACCGTCGCGGGCGAACTGCAACGCTGCATACATGAAGTCTGCGGTGCCGCACCCTTTGAGTTTCAGGGCTCCGGCCGGACCGATGCGGGTGTTCATGCGCTCGGGCAGACTGCACACCTGGAGATCTCTACCATGCTTGCACCCGAGATCCTCCGGATGAAACTCAACGATCTTCTCCCGGCGGATATCGTCATTCTCGACATCGCAAAAGCTGATCCCCGTTTCCATGCACGCCACCATGCCGTCTCAAGAAGTTATCTGTATCAGATCTCGCGCAGACGGACAGCACTCGGAAAGCGCTTTGTCTGGTGGGTGAAAGACCCGCTCAACGTGCGGCGGATGGACGAAGCGGCGGCACTCTTCACGGGAATGCACGACTTCCGGTCATTCACTGAAGACGACCCTGAAGACAAATCGACAAAAGTCCAGGTGGAGGAACTCCGGCTTGCAGAAGCCGGCGACCTTATCCTCGTGCGCATGCGCGGCTCACATTTTGTCTGGAAGATGGTCCGCAGAGTCGTCGGGATACTTGCAGAAGTCGGCCGCGGAACAATGACCGTAGAAACCGTCGGGGAACTCCTGCGCCACCAGTCAGCCGAGCCGGCACGGTTCACTGCGCCCCCTTCAGGACTCTTCCTGGAGCGGGTCTACTACCCGGGCGATTCGATCCTCACACATCTCCAACCAGTACTCCACATCACGCACGGCTGACAACAATCACGCATGGCTGATAACAAGATCATCTTCTCGATGGCGGGCGTTGGCAAAGTCTACCCTCCCAACCGTCAGGTCCTGAAGGACATCTACCTCTCATTCTTCTATGGCGCAAAGATCGGCGTGCTCGGTCTCAACGGCGCTGGCAAAAGCAGTCTGCTCCGGATCATCGCCGGAATCGACAAGGACTATCTCGGCGAGATTTCCGTGCAGAAGGGAATCACGTTCGGCTACCTCCCCCAGGAACCCGAACTGGACCAATCGCGCACGGTGAAGGAGATTGTGGAAGAGGGAGTAGCGGAGACAGCACAGCTGCTCAGACAGTTTGAGGAGGTCAGCAACCAGCTCTCGGATCCGGACGCGGATTTCGATGCCCTCCTTGAGAAGCAGGCGGCAGTGCAGGAAAAGATCGACCACGCAAACGCATGGGATCTCGAAAGCAGGCTGGAGCAGGCAATGGATGCGTTACGATGCCCGCCGGGCGACACCTCTGTGAAGGTTCTTTCCGGAGGCGAACGCCGCCGGGTTGCGCTCTGCCGTCTCCTCCTTCAGAATCCCGATGTGCTGCTGCTCGACGAGCCGACCAATCATCTCGATGCCGAATCGGTGGCATGGCTCGAGCATTTTCTCTCGCAGTATCCCGGAACGGTTCTCGCAGTGACACATGACAGGTATTTCCTGGACAACGTCGCGGGATGGATTCTCGAACTGGACCGCGGGGAGGGGATCCCCTTCCAGGGCAACTACTCTTCCTGGCTGGAGCAGAAGAAGGCCCGCCTCGCAGTTGAAGAGAAGCACGAGTCGAAGCGCCAGAAGACACTGGAGCAGGAACTCGAATGGATCCGGCTGAATCCGCGCGGACGTCACGCCAAGAGCAAAGCCCGTATCGCGGCGTATGAGAAGATGCTCGGCGAGGATTCACAGAAACGGAATGAGGAGATGGAAATCTTCATTCCACCCGGTCCCCGGCTCGGCACGGTCGTCATCGAAGCACAGGGTGTATCCAAGGCATACGGCGAGAATGTGCTGTTTGAAGACTTGAGCTTTCAGCTTCCCCCCGGCGGCATCATCGGCGTCATCGGTCCGAACGGCGCCGGCAAGACCACCCTCTTCAAACTGATCACCGCTCAGACAGATCCGGATGCCGGAACGTTCAAGATCGGCGAGACAGTCAAGCTCGGATACGTCGACCAGAACCGTCCTCTCAATCCAGACAATACCATCTGGAAGGAGATTTCAGGAGGGCAGGACCTTCTGATGTTCGGAAACCGCGAAGTGAATTCCCGTGCATATGTGGCGCGGTTCAATTTCAGCGGAACCGACCAGCAGAAGAAAACGGGTGCGCTCTCAGGCGGAGAACGGAACAGGGTGCATCTGGCAAAGGTGCTGAAGGAAGGCGCGAATGTGTTGCTGCTGGATGAGCCGACAAACGATCTCGACGTACACACGCTGCGCGCCCTTGAAGAGGCGCTCCTGAACTTTGCCGGGTGCGCGGTGGTGATTTCCCACGACCGCTGGTTCCTCGACCGCATCGCAACACACATCCTGGCATTTGAAGGGGACAGCAAGGTGGTGTGGTATGATGGGAATTACACGGAATACGAAGCCGACCGGAAGAAGCGGCTGGGCATCGAGGCGGACCGGCCCCACCGCATCAAGTACAAACGCATGGTACGATAGGAGTACCTCAACACTTCTACTTCGCCAGCATCATGACCCGCGCAGTGCAGGCATCGTGCGTCTGCAGTGTGTACACCAGCGGTCCGGATGCGAGCGCAGAACCATCAAACACCACCGAATGCACCCCGGGGCTGCGCACACCATGCAGAACAGTCCGGACCTCCCTGCCGAGCAGGTCATACACCACGAGCTGAACCTCTTCTGTTCGCGCAACTGCAAAGCTGATCGTAGTCGTCGGGTTGAAGGGATTCGGTGCATTCTGAAAAAGGTGTGCATCACCATCGGCGTCGAAAGGCGCGCCTTCGCCCCACTCCGTATCCTCCACGCCGCTCGGCACAGCCCCATATCGGGGAAGCGGGATAACACCTTCATCGCTCAAGAGCGGCCAGAGCGTCTGGTCAGTCACAATGGATGCCACAGTTGCGGGCACGCCATCGAGCGTCACTGAATCCTGAACCAGACGGATCCCGTGGCTGTAATCCGCATAGGTCTCGCCATGGCCATTGTACAGCGGCTGGATGGGAGTGCCGTTGAGCTGGTGCCAACCGTAGATCACAACCGGTTTCGGGACCGCGGGCTTCAGATTTGAGACGATCGAGTTGGAAATGATCACATCTTTCTTGTGGCCTCCGACAAGCAACCCGAGGGGATACTGTGCAAGGGTGGTGGCACGCTGAATGCGCACGCTGTCATTATGCTGCTTGAAGACGGGAACGGTCGTCATCGCCGCGCTTGGAGCGATCGGCTGAGGAGCAAGCTTTACTGCAGCATTCGAATAGATTGCATTGACCATTTTCCGCGTCGGCATGGTACACCGGAGTGCATCGGCGAGACGCTGGGCCAGCAGAGGTGTCAGCGGCATCAGGAAGAAGTTCTCATCCGATCCAATCGCAAGGTAGTCCGGAAGCACAAACCACGTCACTGCGCGGTCGGCTCCGCCGATGGTCGCCCGCGAGGAAACGGGCACCAGGGTACGGAGGAATTGCGGGACATTTCCCGCCATCACTTCCTGGAACACGCGCTCTTCACGGTCAGCACGCGAAAGAGATGAGACGGATTCGGCGAAAGCATCGCCGGTGCTGGCAGAAGAGGATCGGGGCGGAAGGGGCAGCGTTTGCGACGACGCTGTGAGCGTAAAGAACATCAGAACAGCTATCGGCCAGAACCCGGGTTGAAAGGAAAATGTCTGGGGAACAAACATCCTGCTATCCTCGTGCAGCAACAACGATTCAGATGCGAGCGGTGCGGATGAGTGGCAGGCAGACTGTGCCTTCATCGCTGCAATGGAGCTCTGGCTACAGGAGATACATACCCAGGGCAATGTTGATTTGCCTGGTCGGGCATTGGGGCGTACCCGCGCACATGGTTCGTGCGCATACCACCATGAGGGTTCCTTCCTGCAGCACCGCACTCATTGGCAATATAGGATACGCACCCTACTTCCGCAATGCGGCAATGCGGTTCTGCAGCAAATCCTTCTGGGCGGAAGTGAGGCCTTCCAGCCGGGTCATCGCTCCGTACTCCGCAATCGCCTCCCCTTTCAGATTCGCCTCTTCCATGGCCTCTGCGAGCAACAGCCGGTGGTCGAATACGGAGGCCAGTGACGGGAAGAGTCTGAACACCTGCATCATGCGCAGCACACCGGTTGCCGAGAATCCGTTCTCCAGAAGCACCTTTGTTCCATTCAGGAGGAAACGGCCGATCTGTGGATCATTTTCGGCAGTCTTCCCCTTGCTGTTTCCCCCCGTTCCATGTACCACAGCAGCGTTGGAGATCTCGAGTCCGTCCTGTTTCTTCTGTTGTGGCGCAGAGCGGACTTTCTCCATGGTCAGCTTCAGCATCAGTTCTTCCTGCGTGAGGACGCGGATATCCGACATGTCCACGATCACCATTGGCGGCAGGGAGAGCCGTCTGGATGCACTTGTACTGTCGTTCCGGAGCATCAGGGAGGCGGTTCCGTCCTTTCCGGTCCGCATTGTATCATTGGGCTTCAGGACATCGCCTGCAGCGACACGTACCCACTCCTCCGTCACGCCATGCCGGACGCTGACATCGCCGTTTGTGTTCTGGACGATGATCGATCCCCCGAAGAGCGGCATTGCCACACACAGGAACGTAATTACACAAACCAGAATTCTCATGTTTTCCTCCGTCAGTCCAAATCCACGATGCGCACCCATCCGTGCGCGAGTCCGAGCCCTACCTCGACGTCGTCAAAGTACTGCTGTGCCCCACCGCTCCAGGCCTCTTCAAAACCCCTGGCTATCATGGTCGTTTCGACCGGGATCCACACGCGATCTTTCCCGGAAGTCCCGCGCCGTATGACATACCGTTTCGGGTTCTGGGCGATAGCCGACCCGAAGCGCGGTTCCAGGCCGGTATCGACGAGCAGAAACAAGTGTGCCTGATCCGGATTCCCCGGGGGGATAACATCGACAAATGCCGTGGCAATACCGACGCTGGCCAGGAGAGATGCAAAGCAAACTGCCAGATCATCACAGTCGCCTCCGCGGAGGTTCACCGTCTCCACCGGATATTGCACAAAGTCTGCGGTGAGGCGCGGATCGTTGACATACTGCAATCTGCCCGTAAACGATGCCAGCAGCAGGCGGGCCTTTGTGAATTGCTCCAGCAGGCCGTCGACGCGCGCCAGACTGTCGCGATGATCCAAGAGGACATCGCGCGAGTATTTCAGAATTACCGGATCATCCGGAGTCACAAAATAGCGGAGGGTGTTAACATCGCCATCCCATGCATTTCTGCCGTGGAACACGACACGTGTCTGCGCCCTGTCATCGTATTGCTCCGCCGGAGTGGCATGGATGAAGACATCTCCTTCCTTGATCGTCAGCGAGGTTAACTGTCCGATGCGATCATTGAAGACAGCCGTGAGCGGTATGTCGGCTTCCCCGCCCGGCATCAGATACACCGGCTGGGATTCCGTGGGAGCATCCATCAGACGATCGACATAAAACGTCGCCTTGGCATGGATGGGCTGTGATGAAATATTGCGTACCTTCACCGATCCGATGGGCTTGTAGGCGAACACTTCGCGGGCAGCCGGGTACACACCGCCGGTCATGGTCACGCCTTCAATGCGGGCAAGGCTTTCCCGCGTGCGGCCGAACATGGCCCGTGCAGAGAGCACGATACGATCGCGGCTATAGGGATGGAAATCGAGGTTGACGATATCGTCCACTGCAAAATCATCGAGGGACGAGCTCCCGCGGTGCGTTCCTTTGGAGAGAAAGTGGAGGTATGCGGCATCCACATCAAACACGTCATACGACCAGCCGAAACCGGCAGTGAAGGCACTGATGACATTCTTCTCAGCGCGGTTTGCCAAGACGCTGCCGCGAATTGCGAAACCCGAACCCGGCAGCCACTGCGCACCCACTCCCCCTATCCCTGCTGTGCTCGCAGAAGCACACAACGCCAGATGGCTCACGGGCACGTAGTGCAGGCCGCCTTCAAGAGCGATCTTATCGGGTAACCGGAAAGTTTCCAGGACATCATTCCCGTCGCCCGAAGAAATGCGGATCAGGTTTCGCCCGACCAGAGCGAGGCCCCAGCGTGCCGAAGGTTCCCACTGAACACCAAGGTCCGCGAGCCAGACCGACTGATTGTAGGTTTCCTGTGAAGCAACGGGATACGCTATGGTGTCCCTCACAATCAACTGGTATCGCGTATCCGTCACACGTTCCTGTCGGTTGCGAATTCCGATTCCTGCGGCAATGCGTTCGGATAGCGCAACGGCAACGCCGGCAGTAAATGGTTCGCGGTATTCAAATTCCCTGTCCGCCGATTCCGGAAGATTGGAATCGCCGAGCAGAAGGACGGGCGGAACGACAAAAGTGAGATTCGTGCCCGGTGTATACCGGAACGCTGCCGCGGCGCCATCGAAGAGCCGTTTTCCGAGTGAGATCCCCTGGAAGACAAAGCCGCTCTGGTTGTATGACGGCTCCGTGTACGTCGTCAGGCTCAGATCCCAATCCCGTATGTGTATCAGTCCGGCGGGGTTTGCTGCGAAGTCACGTGTGTCACGAATTGCCGCGAGGGATGCGCCAAGCCCGAGCGACCGGGCGTCCGTGAGGGATTGAGCGTGGAGCATAGTGCTCATCAGCAGGATACCGATTGTAGCGAGACCGGTCCGGTCCACAGGCATCTCTACCGGAGCTCGATGTAACTATTATAGACAAACGCCGCCTGTGCCAAGATTTTGCCCGGCACAGGTTGCAGGATTTCCGATTCCTTCTTGTTTGCCAGAACGAAGGTCAGGACGAATGTCGTGCCGGAAGGCAACTGGGTGAGCAATTTGGAAGGGATAACAGCTCTGCCGTTGTTGGTCCGGACTCGCAGGTCCAGCAGCGGTCTAGTCCGTTTCCGCACAGGATCGTACACACTCATGATGATGGACATCTTGCCCTTGCCACCCGTCCATTGAATAGGAAGATTTCGCGAGCGTAGATGCGTCGTTCCTCCCCGCGGACTGATTACGGAGAGGTGTTCGGGTGTTTCCAGTGCCACAGTGAGCACCGGAACAAGACGATTGGTGACCACCCAGGTGTACAGGTGGTCGGGCTGATACGAACCGGTCAGATCTGCCAGGTACTGGACCCCCCGCACAATTGCTGTATCGCGGTTGAAAATGCTGCTCAGGGATATACGGTGAGCGATCTTGAGCATGAGGTTGCTGTTCAGGCTGACCGTACCGATATCACTCCCCTGGAATCCAACGAGGCGGTTGAGAACACGGACAGTGCTGTCCGCGACAAACACGCGGGAATACGCAATCGATTTCAGCACATCTCCTGCATCCCAGGTCACTGCATTGATCACAAACGATCCGTTGAAGCGCATCTGATCGTCGGGCAGGACCCCCGTTGAATCTACCGAGATGGCCACGAAGTTCGTATCGGAAAGCACAACCGGATACGCTTCGAGATTTGTCGTATTCTCCTCTGACACGAGCTCAACGTCGGAAGGCTGGCGGCAGCCAGCCGCGAAAAGCACAACGCACAGAAACGCACAGGAGAGGCGGTTCATGATTGACCTCACGTACCGGAGAGTGCTTCGCTATAAATCTGTTCGAGCCTCGCCGCCCGCTCATCGGGCCGGCATTCTTTTGTTATGCGGTCCAGCGCGCGGGTCCCTTTCTCCCTGACGATCTCGGGGTGTTCGCACACATCCTTCAGTATCGCATACAGGTGGTCTTCAATCGTGGCAGACAGAAGCTCCCGCTGTTTCTGCCGCTTCCGGTATGCGATCCCGAATGCGTTCTTGGGAACTGAAATCATCCAACCCAGGGAATTGTCGTTAATTTCGGGAAGAGCGCAAACGTCGGTGGTAATGACCGGACAACCTGATGCCTGTGCTTCCAGAACCGAGTAGCCGTAGATGTCATCGTACGTCGGGAGAAGCCCGATATGGGAGTTGACAAAGAGCTTCAGTACTGCAGCATTGGCAAGGTTGCGGTAATGACTCACGATGGGTCCGAGGCGATCGATGAGCCGTTCAGCAACCCGAACCTGCTCGGCGCCAGCCTGTGATGCGTAGTCCCACGCATCCAGGGACGACACAAGATTCAGATGAACAGGAAGCCGTTCGGCAGCAAGGCGGTCAAACGCCCGAAGTATCTCCAGCCCTCCTTTGCGGAAGAAATCCGCACCTACAAACGTGCACTCGATGACATCACGTGAAAGCTGTTTCTGCTCGTACGCCGCGATCAGCGGATGCTGGGAGGGATGCACGATGCACATCTTGCCGCGGACGGTTTCACGGTATTCGGGAAACCGATCCAGCACATATTCCTGGTAGATGTACGCAAAGTTGCTGATCGCGATGAGCTTCCGGCATGCCGGACGGGCAAGGAGACTCACGCCATGGCGCGAAGCCTGGTTCCAGCGGGGAAG
>Ga0316603_10001603_pt1 | contig 12126 bp, 10 predicted proteins | sample OWC_soil_day10_n_FD_207649 | JGI IMG/M metagenome (GOLD analysis project Ga0316603, IMG submission 207649) | Wetland soil microbial communities from Old Woman Creek delta, Ohio, United States - OWC_soil_day10_noCT | ecosystem: Environmental > Terrestrial > Soil > Wetlands | place: USA: Ohio...
GTACTCGATCCGGTGATGGTTGCAACGGCCGGCAATGATTTACTAAAGCAGGAAGCTGTCTGTACTTTACAGAATGAATTAATTCCGCTGACAAGAATCATCACCCCGAATATCCCTGAAGCTGAAGTCTTATCCGGACAGAAAATAGAAAGCAAGGAAGATATGCTGGCGGTAATAAAGAATCTTTCATGCAACAATAAGGTCTCGGTGCTACTAAAAGCAGGACACCTTTCGGATGATGAACTGACTGATATCTTCTACAATGCAGAGACGGGAGAGGTTCTTGAACTAAAAGCTTCGAGAATAGCTTCGAGAAATACACACGGAACAGGATGTACATTATCCTCGGCCGTGGCTTCTTTTCTGGCTCATGGTTTCTCTTTGGATGATTCCGTAAGAAAGGCTAAAGAATATATGACTCAGGCAATATTGTATGGCGCCGATTATGAGATAGGAAAGGGGCATGGTCCGGTTCATCACTTCTTTTTTTTCTGGAAATAAATACTTCTTCGTCACTTTTGGTGCAAGTTATTATATTGAATCTTTTATTTATGGCATTTTGCCGGCTTTTTATCAGAATCAATAAATGGCTTATCAAAAAATATGTAGAATATTGATTGAATAAACATTTGAGACAGTTTACTTGCACCTAAAGTGACGAATAACCAAATAAATTCCAGCTTCCTTCCTTTAGATAATTGCCCTGTTGCTAACAAATCTTATTTATAGATTCAAGCATTCTGTTACATGTAGCCTTTTGATTATTACTCTGTTGTTAACAAATACCGCATAAATAAATGCGGCAAACTATATGAGGACCATATATTGTTTGCCGCACCAGGTTTAGTTATAGTTTAGTCTGGAAAAATATTAGTGAGTAGCAAGTAAGATAAGACCAGCAGCTCCTAAGATTGTTCCGGCTACCTTAGCACCGTCGTTATGATGATGGTGTCTGCGTTCGTATCTCTCTCTTCTGCATTGATCTTCTCTGTATCTCATTTCGCGTTCTCTTTCTTCGCGCAAATCCCTGTAATCATCGTATCTTCTGTTATCTCTATATACATAACGGTCACAGTCTCTGTCATCTCTGTAGTAATCATGGCGATCACAATCTCTTCCGTTTTCATAACTTATAATAACTTCTGTTCTTGCACCTTTGTGGCGGTGTCCATATCCGTGTCCTGCCATAGCAACTGAGCTCATTGATACCATTATAATGGCAACTAATGATAAAAAAATCTTCTTCATAAATACTCGTTTTAGTGAATTAGTAATCTAGTTTTTTGTTATGCAACAAATATATAGCGAGGAGAATATCCTGTGCAGAGATAATCCCCAATGTTTTATAGGAATTTCCCTAATATGGAAATTATCAATGATTGGAATATTTTTATTGTAAAAACGATTCATATCTTTATTCTTTGTTTTATCTTCGTATTCAATTAAATTATAAATCTACTTATATGAGAAAAGGAATTATTTCGTTTTTATTTATATTCTGTTCTTTAGGCATGTTTGCCCAGGACATAGTAGGCGATTGGAATGGAACACTTAACGTTCAGGGAACAAAGTTGCACTTGGTGTTCCATTTTAAAAATGATAACGGTACGTACAAAGGAACTTTAGATAGCCCTGATCAATCAGTAAAAGGAATTCCCCTGACTAGTGTTTCCTTTAAAGACTCGCTTGTTAATGCGCAGATAACATCAATGATGATCGATTATTCCGGTAAATGGGATGGGAAAACCATAAAAGGTACGTTTAAGCAGTCGGGGATGACTTTCCCGCTCGATCTTGAAACCGGAGAAATTGTGGTAAACCGTCCGCAGGAACCGAAAGCTCCTTTTTCATATCAGGCTGAAGAAGTGACTTTTAAGAATGAAAAAGCTGGTATTACCTTTGCAGGAACTCTTACTTATCCCAAAGAAAAGGGCATATATCCGGCAGTGGTATTAATTACAGGCAGTGGTCCAGAGAATCGTGATGAAGAGCTTTTCGGGCATAAACCGTTTCTTGTTATTGCCGATTATCTTACCCGTCACGGTATAGCTGTTTTACGCTTCGACGACAGAGGTACAGGAAAATCCGGAGGCGCTTTTAAAGGAGCTACAACAACCGATTTTGCTACCGATGTGCAGGCTGCCGTTAATTACCTTCAGGGCAGAACAGAAATCAATAAAAAGAAGATTGGATTGGTAGGGCATAGCGAGGGAGGAATAATAGCTCCGATAGTTGCTTCTACCGATAAGAATATATCTTTCATCGTATTGCTTGCCGGACCGGGTGTTACGGGAGATAAGATCATAATACAGCAAACTAAAGACATGGTTGGCGATTCTATGCCCGAAGCTGAAAAGGAGAAACTGGTTAAAGTTCCGGCTGATTGCTTTAAGATTCTGTCTCAATATTCCGGAGAATCTGCTCGTGCAGAGCTAGAAAAGTATTTTAAAGACAATAAAGACAGTGTGTTTGCCTATCAGAAAGTTCCGGTAGAGCATCAGCAGGATTATGTAAATGGGATGATTAAACAATTTATGGATCCATGGTCTCGCTGTTTCCTTAGCTTAGATCCCGTGAAGTATCTCACTAAAGTACATTGTCCGGTTCTTGCTTTGAATGGCACAAAAGATAGACAGGTGAAAGCTGATATCAATCTGGCTGAAATAAACAAAGCGCTGAAAAAAGCCGGAAATAAGAATTTCCAGACAATGAGTGTTGAAGGCTTAAATCACATGTTTCAGGAGTGTAAAACAGGAATGACTACTGAGTATGCAAGTATTGAACAGACTTTCTCTCCTAAAGCTCTTGAATTAATCGGGAAATTTATTTCAGATGTAACTAAATAAGCGTTCAGCTAGTTAGCTCACTTATATAAAACGTATAAAGTTAAACCGCTAAAATGGATAACAGTATCCAGACTTAGGTTAGTACACTTATATAAAAGTAAAAAAGGCTCTGTAAAAGGAGCCTTTTTTACTTTTTATACTTTTACGGATTGCATTATTAAGCCGCCAAATAAAACCAACCTACCTTTCTGTTTGTTAAAGTGAAAAGATTCTGATATTAATACTTTATTATTCCATCAAAATGATATCTTTGTTAGCATAACCCTTAATAAATCAGGTAACTATGAAAACAAAACTTCTATTCTGGATATTATTTGTTGCCACTTTATTTTCCTGCACAAGCAAGGATAAAACTGTTTCCGAAGCCGAGAAAGGCATAATAAAGAAAGAGGTTAAGAAGATTGTGAATATGTTCTTTGTAGGCTGCGAGCAAACCAATTTTAGTCTGGTAATGAAAACAATGAACTATTCTCCTGAATTCAGGTACATTTATAATGGCAATGCTTTAACCTACGAAGATTGCATTTCTATATTTAAACCTCTCTTTAAAACTCAGGAAGGGCAGAAAATTAATATACTGGACGAGAAATATGAGATTCTGGATAATTCAACTGTGCTGTATACGGCAAAGATAAATAGTCGTACTGACTATAAAGACGGACATTACATCTTGGTAGATCAGGGAATTCTGTTTTTCGTCTTTAAGCGAATTGATGTAAGATGGCAGATTCTATACGGGGTAGAATCAACCGTAGAGAAGGCTATAAATGATAACAAAAAGAGAGAGCTTAATCAGATAAAGCTGTTTAAACAGTTTGCAGGAACGTGGAAAGGTAAGCTAAGCAAAGACAGTACTTTTGTGTGGACAGGGAAATACTCCAACAACAAAATTGAAGGTAACTTCAAGGTTTTGGTGAAAAAGAAAACAGTAGTGGAAGCCAAAGTTCTTAATGTATATGATAAAAGTACCGATTCATTTATTGAAACTGAGATTTATAAAGGATCTCACCCAATGGTTTTTGTATCGCGGTTTACTTCAAACAAAATATGTGAGGCGGTTCTCTTTAAGGATTCCTCTGACCCTGAACAAGCAAAGCTTAAAACCCGATTCGAGTTTAAAAGACCCGATATGTTTGTTCAGATAACCACCCTGAATAACACGCCTATTGATACTCTTATCTGCTACAGGATAAAGAAATAATCGCTATACCAATCAGCTACAAAAAAATCTGCGGTAACGATGTAGAACGAATCGTTAACCGCAGATTTATATTAAAATTTGAGTTGTAGAATATCAAGTTTTTTTGTTTAGGCTTTCCACCATACATGTATAACCTCTAAACTTTTACCTGTGAATCTCTATTTTACAGGTGATTCTTAATGACCGGAATTCAATAGAACGAGAGCTGCTGTTCCAAGAACTGCACCTGCTACTACAGCGTCTTTGTTGTGACCATGGTGTCTGCAATCATAGCATCTGTCATAACATCTGTGCTTTCTGCATTTCACTCTATGATCTCTTTCCTGGCAAAACCTTTCATTCCTATAACCGTCATATCTTCTGTTGTCATGGCGGATATAATGATCTCTGCCTCTGTAGTCTCTACCTCTATTGTTTTCGTGTATTACGATAACTTCTGTGCGATTACCCTTGTGATGATGTCCTCCCTTATTGGAAGCCATGCAAGCTGAACTCACTGATACCATTATAATGGCAACTAATGATAAAATTATCTTCTTCATAACGCTTAATTTTTTTAGTTTAATACTTAGTCTGTTTTGTTATGTCACAAAAATAAGATGAGAAAATTCTATCGGCTAAAGATATTCCCCAATCTTTAATAGGAATTTCCCTAAAAAGAGAATAACTACTTTTTTCTGGTAACTATTTAAAGATTAAATAATTATATTTTCAGAAATATTTTGTAATTTTATATTTCAGAAAAAAACGTAATATTATGAAGACAAGAACCTTATTTCTTTTTTTGTTAGTATGGAATTCTCTCAGTGTCTGTGCACAGGAAATAGCAGGAGACTGGAACGGCAAACTTGAAGTTCGGGGAACCAAACTGACTTTAGTTTTCCATTTTAATTGTAATAATGGTCTGTATACGGGAACTATGGATAGTCCGGATCAGTCGGCAAAAGGAATTCCAATAACGAGTGTTACGTTTAAAGATTCATTGCTGAATGTTACCTTAACTCCTCTACAGGCTGAATATTCGGGCAAATGGGATGGCAATTCCTTAAAAGGAACGTTTAAACAGATGGGCATGTCTTTCCCTTTAGATCTTGAAAAAGGTGCGTTAAAACGGAATCGTCCACAGGAACCAAAGGCACCGTTTCCGTATAATGTAGAAGATGTAACATTCTTAAATGCAAAAGATGGTATCTCGTTGGCAGGAACATTAACCTTGCCAAAGGGGAATAGTAAATATCCGGCCGTAGTAATGATTACAGGCAGTGGAGCCGAGAATCGTGATGAAGAGATATTTGATCATAAACCTTTTTGGATTATAGCCGATTACCTTACCCGTAAAGGCATAGCCGTGCTACGCTTTGACGACCGTGGGTTTGGAAAGTCGGGTGGTGTGTATAAAGGCGCTACATCTGCCGATTTTGCTAAAGATGTTGAGGCTGCAGTTGCTTATCTAAGAACACGAAAAGATATCAATAAAAAGAAGATTGGGTTGATGGGGCACAGCGAAGGAGGTATTATTGCTCCAATGGTTGCTTCTACCGATAAGAAGATTGCCTTTATTATTTTATTAGCAGGACCAGGACTATCGGGTGAAAAGATTCTGATTCAACAAGGTGGAGATTTACTTGGAGACTCTTATTCAGAAGAAACTAAGCAAGCATTAGCAAAGATTCATAAAGGAAGTGCCGATATATTGCGTCAATATCCAGGAGAAAGTGCCCGCCCTCAATTACAGAAGTTTTATAAAGAAAAGGAACAAGATATTTGTTCTATTCTGAAATTTAATACACAACAGGGAGATCTCTTCATCAATAGCATGATTACCCGTTTTATGGATCCCTGGTTCCGTTCTTTCTTGTTTACTACCCCGGCCGATTATTTGATGAAGGTGAAATGTCCGGTATTAGCTTTGAATGGAACGAAAGACAGACAAGTTCGTGCAGAAGAGAATCTGGATGGAATAATGAAAGCATTGTATAAAGGTGGAAACAGAAATATTGAAACTGTCAGTATATATCCATTGAATCATCTTTTTCAGGAATGTAAAACGGGAATGCCTGCCGAGTATGGAGTGATAGAAGAGACTTTCTCTACCAAAGCACTTGATAAAATATGGGATTGGTATTCAAGAAAAATGAAATGATTGCGATAAACTATACAAGGAGAATGTGACGAATCAGAATAACTATTGCCCGAACAAAGAGAACGTAGCGGATCAAAATAGGCGTTTACAGCTTTAGCCAATGCAGCAGGTACAGAATACAAGGAGAACGTAATAACGAACCGGAATAACTGTAGTCCAATGAGATCATAAATAAAAAGCGTGAACCCAGTACAATACCGAGCTCACGCAAATATGAATTGGTTCATTAATCGTCTAACTTTTCGGGGTCTCCTTACTTTGTTCGTCTAAGCCTTTATAAGTTCTATACATAGCAGTTAAATTGATAGAACCCTACATATCTTACTTTGTTTGTCTAAGCCCTTATAAGTTCTATACATAACCATTAAACTGATAGAACCTGATGCGTTCGCTTTCATAGAACCCTACATATTCTTTAAAATTAGAGATAAGTTTTTCAGTTATCTGCCATTCGCTGGAGCAGATTACATTGTTATCTCCTGTGTCAATACAATCAAATTCATCAATAATCCCGTAGGGGCTGTTATAGAATCTATATTTCTCTTTATCGTTTAACTTATCAAAAGCCAGTTCAATTACCCCTTCAATATAGTTCTCCAGAAAAGTAGTGTCGTCTACAATAGTAGATCGGTAATAAACCACCAATGTTTCGAAAGGATCAAGATTACCATAACTGTTATTGATAAGGTCATTAATGATTTTATCTGTTATAATTGAATCTTGTGCAATTCTAAGTACCTTTTTCTCGAGGTCTTCTACTGAGGGAATTGATTTATTCATATCACACATTTTTAGCATGTTAGATAATGACAAGGTAAGAATATTATTGCGATATTTGTCTATTAATTAACAATTAAAATAAAGTGCTATGTCTGTAGTTATGAATTTTGCTATTTTTCCCATGGATAAGGGAGAACATGTGAGCCTTTACGTAAAGAAGGTAATTGAAATGATTGATGCTTTGCCTTATAAAAGTCAGCTTACTTCAATGGGCACTATTGTAGAATGTGATACGATGGATGAATGTTTGTCGGTTATCTCGAAGGCAAATGCTATTCTCGAAGAAAGTACTAATCGTATTTATTGTACTGCTACGTTTGATAATAAGCCCGGCCAGAAAGAACAAATGGAGCATAAGGTTAATGCTATCAGGCAAATATAAAGCATAAACCTTTGATGAGGCTGAATAGGCTGATTGTATAATTAATGTTAATATATTATAATTAATTGATATAAAAGAATCTTAAAATTGTTATAAAATGAACTGATAGATAGAGTATTGCGATTAATCCTTAAATCCAATCTGTTATGAGAAAATATATCATCTATGCGTTCATGGCTATAAGTCTTTTAACACTACCATCCTGTAATGCTTATCGGTTGATAGTTCATAGCGATAACAATTTTACTTTGCATATCCTTCTTCTGGGTGCTGCAATCTTAGCTTTTGCCGTCTTGTTTGTAGTATATAACAATAAAAAAAGACGGGAAGATGTAGCAGAACATATATTGAACAGGCAAGGTTTGTCTGCAAGAGATTTTGTTGAAAGTGGAACCTATATAGGCGGACATCCTTCTGTAACAGAGATAATACCTTCGCTTGTCTTTAGAAGAACACCGAACGAGTTTGTGTTTTATGTCAGACCGGCTAATGTATACATACCCGCTGAGAAGTTTTCTATACCTGTAGGCTCAGTTGTAAGCATTGAATTGGAAGATACTTCAACTGTTGAAGAGAAAGTTACGGCTCATAGAATATTGCTTTTAGGTCCGTTTGCTCTGGCTTTCAAAAAGCAAATTAAAAGAGATTCTTGCTTTGTTTCGATTGAGTGGAGAGATGGAGAACAAATATACAGTACCTATTTCTATTTTGATGGTTATAATGCAATGCTGAATGCAAATGAATTCAGGTACAAACTGATTGCTGAAATGAATAAATCATAAGGTTGCGCTGAGACTTCTTTCCCTTCCGAGGTGTTTTTTATTCTTCTGGAATAATTTTCTTGTAATCCTGTACAAAACAATGCATTCTTCTGTACAAAGGATTTAATTCTTCTGTACAGATCAATGTATTCTTTTGTACAGGAATTCATAAATAAGTTTGCTTCTTTTTAATAATTACGCCGGAGTATAACAGTACTCCGGCGTAATTATTGTGAATGATAGTTTTTAGGAAACTATTTCCATTACGGATTGTTTAGTTAATGGATGAGAAGCAATTTAGAAATAGGTCTTCTCATCAAACGTACAACGATAGTTGCAAGTTCCTACGTTTCTTGATTAATGAGTGCCAACCGGAGTGAACAGGAAAGCAATGACATTAAAATTAGATAATATGAAAAAACTATTATTACTTTTGGTCATCATATTAGGATGTAATATGCTAACTATGGCTCAGGATTCTAAAGTTTCCTGGAATGCTAAAGCTGGTCTGAATATTAGCAACTGGACCGGTGGAGATTCTGAAGGAACTGATGCAAAACTTGGCTTTAAAGTCGGTGTAGGTATGGAATATGCATTTGATAATATATGGTCATTACAACCTTCGCTATTCCTTTCAACAAAAGGAACAAAGTATTCAGAAGTTATAGAAGGGTATTCTACTAAACTTACTGTTAATCAAATGTATCTTGAATTACCTGTCAATATACAGGCTAGAGTACATATTGAAGGTGAAACTAATCTTCTTTTTTCTGCAGGTCCGTACATTGCATATGGTATAGGAGGTAAAACCTCTTTTGATATTTCAAATATAGGAACTGACATTGATACTTTCGGTAATGATGGTCTTGGTCTCGATGAATTTGATGCCGGATTGGGATTTGGTGTAGGATTGGAATTCGGTAAGGTACTTGTTGGTCTTGATGGACAGGTTGGCTTAACAAAACTAAAAGATGTTGAGGGTGCAGCCAAAAACATAAACTTTAGTGTAACACTTGGCTATAAATTCTGATCCGTAAATAAGTCACATTGTTTTAACGCTTATAAAAAAACTCTCTTGCATTGCTTATTTGAATAATGAAGTGACCCCCAAAAGTTAAGTACAAAACTTCTGGGGGTCACTTCATAAGTTCATGCCTGGGAGTTTTTAACAATGTGTACTATTTATTTATTAATATTTATGAATAATAGTTTTTTAGTTATATATTTGTCAGTATAAAAGAAATCTCTGACGGAAATAACTTAAACTTTCAATCTGATAATATGAAAAAAATAATCTTTACTCTTTTAATATTCACCAATCTCAGCTGCTTTGCTCAGGAGGGTGGCTGGGTAACTGATAAAACTAGCGGATGTAAATGCTATACGTCTAAGAACATAGATAAACGATATATCAAATGGAATGGGTCATGTCTCGATGGATATATTGACGGGTATGGAAAATGTGAGATGTTTGATAGTGATACACTGATTTACACTTATGTTGGAAATCTTTCAAAAGGAAAATTCAACGGTCATGGATCCATAACTTATTTAGATGGTACAAAATATGAAGGTGGATGGAAGGATCATGATTTTGAGGGTAAGGGCAAAATAAGCACCCCAGGTTTAGGTACGTATGAAGGTGATTTTAAGAACGATAAGATGGATGGAAGGGGGATATTTACCTACACTGACGGATCAAAATATGAAGGTGAATTCAAAGATAATAATTTTGAAGGACAGGGTATGTTATTCTTGTCTGATAGCGTTAAATATACAGGTCAGTTTAGGAACAACTTATATGATGGCTTAGGCACATTAAATTTACCAGGTGGAGCTAAATATGTAGGAGAGTTTAAAGAAAATAAGGTCTGCGGTCAGGGTACATATACAACAGACAGTACCAAATATGTAGGTCAGCTAAAAGATGGATATTATGATGGTCAAGGTACCTTTTACTATGCTGATGGAGCAAAATATGTTGGTGGATGGAAGAATGGTCTGTTTAATGGTCAAGGTACATTTTTCAAAGCCGATAGTACCGTCTATTCTGGCATGTATGTCAATGATGAACTCAATGGTCAAGGTTCAGCCTCTTTTGCTAATGGTCAGAAGTATATTGGAGAGTGGAAAAACGGAATGTTCAACGGTCAGGGCACATTTACCTTCCCTGATGGCCGCAAATATGTAGGAGAGTTCAAAGATGACAAATACGAGGGCCAAGGAACGTTTACTTATACAGATAGTACAGTATATGTAGGTCAGTTTAAAGACGATAATCTCTGTGGTCAAGGCACCATGACCTTCACAGATGGTCGTAAATACGTAGGTCAGTTTGAGGATAATCATTACAATGGTCAGGGCATATTTATTTTCCCTGATGGCCGCAAATATGTAGGAGAGTTCAAAGATGACAAATACGATGGTCAAGGTATGTTTACTTATACAGATAGTACAGTATATGTAGGTCAGTTTAAAGACGATAATCTCTGTGGTCAAGGCACCATGACCTTTACAGATGGTCGTAAATACGTAGGTCAGTTTGAGGATAATCAGTACAATGGTCAGGGAGAGTTTACTTATGCTAATGGCCGTAAATACATAGGTGAATTTAAAGATGATAATTTCAACGGCCAGGGAACATTCATTTATACAGATGGTCGTAAATATGTGGGTGAGTTTAAAGATGATAAATACAATGGTCAGGGAACATTTACTTTTGCCGAGGGACATAGCTATGTTGGCGGATTTAAAAACGATAAAATTGATGGCTTTGGAACCTATCTCTTTACCGATGGTCGTAAATACGTAGGCAATTTTGCTGAGGATAAAATCAATGGTCAGGGTACTTTCACTTTTCCTGATGGACGTATATATGTAGGTGGGTTCAAAGATAACAAATACGAGGGTCAAGGAACTTTCACTTTTGCAGATGGGAGAAAGTACGAAGGTGAGTGGAAAAACGATAAGTTTAATGGGCAGGGTGTATATACTTTCCCCGATGGACGTAAATATGTAGGAGAATTTAAAGATGGCGATTTCGATGGTCAAGGCACCTTTACCTATCCTGATAACCGGAAGTATGTTGGTCAATTTAAAAATGGTATTGCTGAGGGGCAAGGTGAATATTCTTTTGCCGATGGCAACAAATATATAGGCGAATTTAAAGCTGATAAAATGAATGGGCAGGGTACTTTAACCTTGACTGATGGTGGTGTATATGAAGGTCAATTTAAAGATGGAGCAGCTTATGGTCAAGGTAAATTCACTTATGCTGATGGTAGTAAATATGTGGGCGGATGGAAAGACGGAAAGAAACATGGAGGTGGAAGACTTTATAAAAGCAACGGAGAAATTCAGTATCAGGGAGTATTTGTAAATGACAATTTTATTGGTAAACGGTAATATAATTATTTTCTGTCTTTTTATTTTTTGATAACTCTATATAAAATAAGGCAGAATGGAATAATCAGTATCCATTCTGCCCAAAAGATAAGACTAAAGATAGTTTAGTTTTTGCTGTTTCTATATGTTATTTCTATATCACAGCTTATCACAGTTCTAAGAGTAACAAGCTAGTGTCTAATATGGCAAAACTTCATCTTCCATATAAGTAGAACTTTCTACCGGGAGAATAAATCCTCTTACCGGGAAGCGGTTCTTATCCACTCTGTAAGAGTAACACGTTAGTATTTAATACGGCAAAGCTTCATCTTCCATATAAGTAGAACTTTCAACCGGGAGTATAACCCTCTTACCGGGAAACGGTTCTTATCCATACTGTAAGAGTAACACGCTAGTGTCTAATACGGCAAAGCTTCCCCATCCATATAAGAAGAACTTTCTACCGGAAGAATAAATCCTCTTACCGGGAAGCGGTTCTTTTTTTCTATATTACAATCTCTGATTGCCTGAAGCATCTTGTTGGCACTCTCTTCGGATGTAAAGGCAAAGAAGAACATTGCATTGAATTTCCCATTGGAACTACCATACCAATTATCGAGCATGTTGGG
>Ga0316603_10001605_pt1 | contig 12110 bp, 17 predicted proteins | sample OWC_soil_day10_n_FD_207649 | JGI IMG/M metagenome (GOLD analysis project Ga0316603, IMG submission 207649) | Wetland soil microbial communities from Old Woman Creek delta, Ohio, United States - OWC_soil_day10_noCT | ecosystem: Environmental > Terrestrial > Soil > Wetlands | place: USA: Ohio...
AAAATACAATTGTAAAACGAAACGGCAGAACCGCCGATATTACGAAAGTTGTAATTGATACATACAACAAAGACTTCAACCAGGTGCGAGATCTGGCAGAAACTTTCAAGGCAGGAACAATCGCAGAAACCTGCGAAAACATTTTTAATTACATCATTGAAAATGTGCATTACAAGGTTGATCCACCGGGCGTGCAATGGGTAAAGAACCCGGCTCGATTGATAGCTGACAGTTCGGGAGACTGTAAAAGCATGTCGATATTTACTGCATCTTGTTTGAGATGTTTGGATATAGATCACTTTTTTCGCTTTGTTAGTTTTACTAATAAAAAAGAGGCTACACACGTTTACGTTGTTGCTCGTGATGAAAATAACAGTGAAATAATTATAGATCCGGTGGTACGTCCGGTTCAGTTCAATAAACAAGAACCTTATACTTTCAAATCAGACATGGCAGGTACAGATATATATTATATGTCCGGAATACGGAAACAATCCGGTATCGGTGAAATTGCTCCGGAACGCTTTTCGGTTTATTTGGGTGAAAATGAAACCTCACCGGAAACATTCGAACTCTATAGTAAATTAGATCTACTCTGGGAAATGGTGAATATAGCCACTTCCGAAGCTGAAAAAAATCAGCTGTATGCACAGATTGAAACACTGAATAATACGATCAATTCCATTAACACTCCGACTATTTCCGGCATATTCGATCTGGCAAGCTCACGCAAAATGGCTGACAAAATGAAGGAGTCGGGCATGTTTTATATTTATCTGTTCATCCCGGATTCGGAAATTTCTAAATACTCTGAGTTTGTAAAAACAAAACGGGCTACACAGCAGAAAACATTCCGGTACGCCGAACAGGCTGACATTTGGCACAATACAAGCGCTTGTATGGACCTTGCACGCTCCGGCATCATAGCCCGTACAGGAATGCAGCCGGAAAAATTTATAGAGAGCTGTAAAAAAAATGATTACAAAATTGAGGGCGTTGGCTCACTAATGGTCATCTTAGGAGTAATATCCTCAATCTTAAGTATAATCCAACTCATTACATCTATTTTCGGAAAGAAACGCGATGAACCTACTGAATCCGAAGTAAACAGCGCGCTGATTAAAACATCTACCGATTTTCCAAAATCAGAAAATAAATCGAATGTAGTAACTGCCGGCTTGGGATCATACTTCCCTTACGTTTTAGGCGGGGCTGCACTCTTAACACTTATTGCGAATAAATTTTCAAAAAAATAAGTGTAGAAATTTTCAATTTTCAATTATCAATTATCAATTAATATGGCACTCATACCGTCCGACTTAGACAAACTTAAAAAAGGAGCTATTAACTACCTCTATATTTTTATAGATCCGAATGCGAAAGGTCTCGCTCCTATCGTGATGCAGAAACGCAATGAACAAATTGCAGCTCTCAAAAAGATCTACAGTTATAATACCGGCTATACGTTTGCTGATATGGTTCAGATTATTCAGGTCGGTATTCAGCAACGGTACTCAAAAACACCGGCACAGCTGCTTCAAAAAATCTATGAGACAGCAGTAGGAAACCCGTCTGTAGGTGATGCCACTACAGATGCTATCAAAGAACAAGCTGCTATCAAGGTGCACAACCTGACAACTTCTGTATCAGAAGGTGGTGTTACAAAAACATCCAATTTTTGGACTGATGCAAAAAGCGTAATTGAGTGGCTCGTGGAAATCTTTACAAAATTATTCGGAAGTAAATACACAAATCCAACCGTCTATTCCCCTGATTCTGACCATTGGACGTATGACAACCAACCCTCCGAATCGGGTCTCTCATCTGCCGGATTTGGTGTATTACCAATGCTCGTTGTAGGTGGTGTACTCTATACATTATATTCTACTACGCAGAAAAAAGGGAAAAAGAAAAAAGACAATTAATTATCGTTTAATATAAAAAACAAAAAAAACAAAAAACAAAATGGCAAAATTAAAAATGAAACGGTATCCCAAAAAACCGAAGGTATCCGCATCACTGCAAGTTATGCAAACCTACTTGGACCGTTGCAGGGACGTCGACAAAGAAAATGCTAAACGTAAAACTGAGAATGCAAAAGCAGCCAGTTTGCGCAAAAGGATTGCCGGAATCAAACAAAAAGTTTAATCTTTAAAAATTTGAAATCATGGCAAAAAAAATGAAATTCGATTTTAAAAAAATCGCAATGAACACATTAATCGCTGGTGGTACCGGTGCTGTGGCACAGGTAGCATCCGAAGCGATTGACTTGAAAGATCCTTCGATTATCGATTACGGAATGATTGCTGCCGGTATCATTCTTCCGGAAGTGGTGAAAGTACCGGAAATGGAAACTGCCGGTGCAGCACTCACAGCCGTTGGTGCATATCGCATGTCTGAAAGAAATGATCTGGCTGGTAAACTCGGATTCAAAACCGATACTACTACTGCTGCTACAGCTGGTATGTACGGCAACTACGACGTGATCGGTTCGGGCTGGAGACCTACTCAGAAAGTTTACACAACCCCACCGCCTGCTTCTGAAAAAAAAAACGAGACGGTGAAGTAACGAATGTAATTAACTAATTAAAAAAAAACGAATAAAAATTATGAGTTTAGAATTTGCTCGTGCACGCTTTGAACGTGCAAAACAAATAGCAGCTGCCACCGGTAAAGGTGCACCTCAAACTGCAAAGATCCGTATCGCTGTTCCTTTTGTGAAAGGACAGAACTTCTATGACATCGACATAAAAGATGGAAAAGGACATATCACAAATCGCGCATTGCTCGACAATGACAAATTTGTGTGCCGTGCCATCGCACTGGGTATCATGGTGGAAGATGATCTGAAGAAAGGACACGCTCCTACTTTATCGTATCCGCTGTTGAAATCAGCTGCTGTAACAGCTGCCGGTCTCAAAGGACTTGACAATGCCGATGCACATGTCATTTATAACGGCGATTGGAGTCTGCGTACAAACCAGGAAGTCAATTACCAACAGTTCCCGGCTTCTTTGTTCCTGCGTGTGCCCGATGCACAACCGGCAAATGTTTACGGAAGTAACGTGGAACATGCTGCTTATGAAATGCCCGAAGAGGTTGTTCTTTCCGGTAAGGAAGAACACAAAATCCGGATTGAATATCCGGGCAATGCCACAACTGACATCAAAGGTGAAGCCGGAAGTACGGCATTTCTTGTTTTTGAATTATTCGGCTGGACCATTCAGGGAGCTGCTAAATAATATCTGTAATACTTTTTTCATAAACTTTGTCAAAGCGTACATTCTTTGACAAAGTTTTTTAATCTTTTTCTAAAAAATTATCGTTTATGTTCATCATTCAAAACCTGGCTTGTGTTCCTATTTTACTTAATAGGGAAGATCACCGTACAATTTTTTTCAAAGACGTACTAAAAAACAAGCGTGTCAATAAAATAATGATATATACTGGCTCTCCAAGTGGAGATGTTCTGTCGCCGTATATTCTGTACCAAACTGTTAGCTCTTATGTGTTTATGGATACATTATCATTATTTTTATCCTTGACTGATAATAAAAATAAAAAATTTATCAATGATTTGAATCTTCGTGATTTTACAATAAAAACAGACCATAAAAATAATTTTGTAGAGATACTTATCAATCGTGTTTTAGACTATAATCAATCTTTTGTAAATTGGAAAGTAGATACTAACGGATTTGAAAAAGCATATTTTCCATTTTATTTTTTCTATCAAAAACAAAAATTAAATTCTTTTTCGGACGAAATAAAAGGAAGTGTTACCGTTCAAATTACACCTTCTGCAGAATGGGAAGATATTCAGCTTTCAACAATCATCAACAACATCCTGAAAGGAAAATTTATAAAAAAAATAATATATAAACCAATGAGTCTTGTCGAAAATGCCGGATACTTAGATATTGTTTGCAAAGACGGGAAACACATTGAAAATATACCCCTCGACTTTCTCTGTATTAAATCCCCTAAAGATTTTTGGTTTGATCTACTGGATATTGATTTTGAAAAGTCATATTATCGAAACCGACGGACATTAAATGAATACATTTATACATTCTCACTAACATTTATCTATTAATCAAAACAATATGAATAGACTTGTATCCGGCGCTATCGGCGTTGAAATTCGCGTTTTAGCAACAGACAATAAATTATATTTTCCTGACATTCCTCTTTTGCGTGGAAAACGAATAAAACACGTTGATGCTTGTAATCCATACAACTTTAAAACGCCTACCGGAAAAGATGTTATAGAGCACTTAAATAGTACTTTTGTTACTTTTGTAGAATCAAACACGAAAGAAGAATTAATCAAATCGCTCCCCTTATCATTATTAAGTAGCGATAGCAAATTATACATTAACAAAATCATTGATTTGCCTCTCTCTTATATCGATCTCAGTCATTTATCGGAAGCTGAGAAGGAAGATTTTTCTCTCTATTTTGTTTTTTGGTACGATGAACCCGCCGTCTGGGGTGTTCTGTCTGAAAAAAACAATAGTACTGAGATTCATTCGCTCGAATTGACATTGACTGGACAAAGAACATACTTTGCTAAAAATGCAATATTTGAAAATAGACGAGTTCAAAACCTGCTTTTTTCATTACCTTATTTCACCCCAACCGGTTCAGTAGGACTACGCGAATCCTATTATCAAAACAAATTTCTTACCCTTGCACGCGGTCAGGTTGAGTTTATAAAACAAGTGCCTTTGTATTTGTTCATGCAAACAGATCCAAATTATGCTATACGGCTTCAAAATATTGTTTTTGACCTCGTAAATTCCTACATCGAAACGACTACTACAAACGCTGATGATTTGAAAACTTGTTTTTTCAATGTCATTCTGGATGATAACAAAAAATAACAATCAAAATTAATATTACAGATTATGATTGCAAATGTAGATAAAGTGCTCGATTGGCTTTCTGATAATAGTCTGGAGTTTTGGACTGTTTACACAAAGGACAGCGATAACGCAAAAGTTTTCGAAACTGCTGATGATGAAACGCTTGAGGATAAAAAGGCTCGTTTTCGTAAAGTCATGGAATACTGCACCGGCAGTCGCTTCATTATCAAAGCAAAAGTTGTAAAAGGTTCCGGGCGTGGAATTTTCACGGAAGAATTTAAAAATCTTCCGGACGGTTCCATTTCACAAAATGCTACAATCAGCGGTGTACCTCAAAATATCGGCGTTGGTTATGTCTCTATCGATGAACTGGAGAAAAGGTTACGGGATCGCGAGGAACGGATATTAGAACGCGTGAAATATCAGCGCATCGAGGAGGAAAACAAAGATCTGAAAGATGAACTGAATGCCCAAAATACAACGCTTAACAATGTTCTTAAAAGGGCTGAACCTTATGTTGGTACTATTTTGGGAAATATAGCAGGTAGGTTTATTCCGGCACCGGTCGCTGTAGGCGTTGCAGGTATGGAAGATGTTACGGTTACGGTAGATGATCAGGAACGACTCGAGCGGGCGTTAGCTCGTTACAGTGCTGTAGAACCAGACTTTATTCGCATCATCGAAAAACTTGCTGAAATGTGCGAAAACAAAGATCAGATGTACACAATTGCTAAAAACACATTAATAAAATAACCATGTACGAAAATATTTTTAAAAACTACGATAAGAACTGGGAGAATCGGGAAGTTTATTCCATCGCTCCCACTGCCGAAGTCGGGATTGATGTGCCGGACGTTCAGAACATGGATGTGTATATGTACAAATCACGAAATAACCAGCCTTTTCTCGTAGGTATCTCTACCGGTCGTATGTGTGTGATTAACAGTTTTGTTTACCTGCAGATTGTCGGTGACTTTGGCGCCTATGGCTACGGTTACATCAAGATGTTGGAAGTAGATCAAAATCGCGGGAAAGTAGTCAGCAAAGCATCTGCCGAAATGGCTAACATCCTGCTGAAAGGAATTATTTCAAACAACAAATATATATTGCAAAACAATATTGTTTGTGCCGGCATGATTGCTAAACTCGACAAAGCGAATATTAAAATACCGGTTGAACTTCGTTCTCAACTTCATGTCTTGCAATCCAATTTGATGGACAGAAATAACCGGCTGTTAAATTCAAAATATTTAACAAGCATCCAAACGGCAGCACCCACCGGATTGGATGCAGCTCAAAAAGATTTGTCTGCATTTATGGCAGATCCTAAAATAGGAATCTTACCGGTTGCAGTTCCGGTCTATGTCATTGTTATAGCAGCTACATTGGTAGGTGCTCTGCTTGCCTGGATTATTTATCTCATTTTCAAACCGGATTACGATAAAAGTAAATTAGAATTGAATTACAGTGATTCGCTGAAAGCCGGGATCGCAAAATATCTTCCAAAAGAGTTGCAGGAACAATTGGCAAAAGAAAACGAAGCATTCGTTGATGTTGCTAATGCAAAAGTAGCCGGAGCTAATGGTATGGGAATGTTGAAAACTGCCGGTTATGCAGCAGCAGGGTTAATCGGCTTCATGCTATTGACAAATATTAATTCTAATCTGAAAAAATAAAATGGTAACAGATTCAGCAACTATTCATTATGATGAAAGCTTAAATTTTCAAATGGCTAAGGTTCGCTGCACGTGGGCAGCCGGTTACACTGAACCGAAAGTAGAGAAAGGGTTAAGAGTTATTTCTTTCTCACCTCACAACGCCCTCTGTGGAAGATTAACGGGCAATCGCGTAACGGTTGGTACCGACAAAATTGTATGGGTAGAAGTCGTTCCGGAAATACAAAATCGCAGAAAAGAAATATGGATGCGTGTCAATGACATCAATATACCTATCGCGGATGACGGTACCGGTACCGGTACCGGTGGTGATAGCAAAACAAAATCTACCGGCTGGATTAAGTGGCTACTTGGTGGTTTATCCTTATTATCCCTATTAAAATAAAATATTATGTATAAAACAGATAAAACATTCTTCTCTCCGGATGCAGATCAGACGTATAAATACCTGTATGCAAAAAAGGACGGCACTTGCCGGAAAGATAAAGGGCAGGTTGTCCTATCTTCCTGGCAAGCATGGAATAAATGTACAGCTGAAGATCAATTTCTTTTGCCGGATGAATATACATATCGTGCTACGGATTTGCTGTTGTTCCCACAGTGGTACCTACAGCTTGAGAACGGAGATACCTACCGGCAGGCTTTAATTTATTCGAATGACAAAACGATTTGCCCGACGGGTAATCCGGTTCTTTTCGTATTGAAAAATGCAAAAGCAGAAGATTTTTCCGAATATCCTACACTCAGAGAAGTTGACTGGATGCAGGACAAAATAATTGCAACACTCAACTACATGAACCAGATGCACGTCAATCTTTGTGCTGCTACTGATCATGTTATTCAAATCGTGAATAAAATCACTCCGGTGATCAATGTCAGCTATGATCAGATCTACTCCGGCGTGAATGCAAAACGTGCTGATATTCTGAAAGTATTAGACTCTAATCTTTTGAAACGGTTATCCGGTTTGTGCGGTACATTCTTTTTTGATGATACGTTGTTTCAAACTCACGCAGGCGTTACGAATATTCAACGAGGACCGACACCAGGCACAGAGAAAACGTCAGCTTCTTTAGTACAGTATTATTCGTATCTCGGTGATTTCTTGCCTGAGCGTGCGTGGGGCAGACGTGAAATAAATTATCCTGGTCCCATTCAGTCTATTCAATATTCAGATCCGACACAACTCTATGATCTGGACGGTTGGATGAAAGATATGCCGGCAAAATTGAAAGCTACTGAAAATATTTTGAGCGAATTGTCGCTTGTTGTTTATAAGATCCCCGATCAGGTTACTGCAGTAGAAAATCCTGCCGGTTATCAAAAACCGGAAGATCCATACTACAAAAAACCGCTTACTGATGTAGAAATCAAACAAAAGTTTATAGATCCTGCTGCTATTCAGAAAAAAGGAACGACACCAACTACTACGGCAAAACCTGAAAAACATCGGCTAATGCTTGCAGGCGGAATCATATTACTATTAAAACTAATTTTCTAAATTTTTGACAAGTTATGACAAAAACTGAATTTGTAAAAAAATATTATCCTGATGCAGCCCGTATCGGTGAAATGTTTTTCATGCCGGCTACGGCGGTGCTCGCACAGGCAGCGCATGAAAGCGCGTGGGGAAAATCAGCACCAGGTTATAATTTTTTTGGAATGACAGCTTCCGGATCCTGGAAAGGGAAAAGGCAACTATTAAAAACAACGGAATATCACAGCACGCGAAATGTACGCTATCCAGTAATTATCAGCATTGCTTACAGCTCTGCGATGAAAGCATATAAATATATTGTACGACGTTATTTTAGATTATATTCAGATGCACTGTTTTGTTTTTACGATTATGCCTGGAATTTAGCTACTAATGATCGCTACGCCCGTGCATTCAGTTATCAGGATGATGCTGTTAATTTTTTAACTGAAATTGCTAAAGCCGGGTATGCTACAGATCCGCAATACCTAAATAAAATACTTGCTGTTCATAATTCTATTCTCAAAGAACTTGAATATATAGAAAACAATCAAGCTTAATTAACGATGACACAATCGCAATTTATCAATACATTGTACGCGCCCGCGATCGAAGTTCAACGAACGCACGGAATACCGGCGTTGGCTATTATGGCGCAGTCTGCACTTGAAACCGGCTGGGGAAGTTCTGTACCTGGAAATATGTTTTTTGGTATAAAAGCCGGTGGTTCCTGGACTGGCAAAAAACAATTACTCTGGACACATGAATGGATTAATGGAAAATATGTAAAGGTACAAGATTGGTTCAGGGCTTATGATACACCGCTTGACAGTTTGCGCGATTATGCTGAATTCATTCACCGTAACAATCGCTATGCAGCTGCGTTGAAGTATCCAACTAATCCGGAAGCTTACATCAAAGAAATAGCCAAAGCCGGCTATGCTACAGATCCGAATTATTCAAGTAAAATAAATGCTATCATCGAAATCATAAAAAAAAAATCCCCGAAATAGTTGAAACGGTTGGAATCTCTGCCGGTGTCGCTGTATTATTCGGATGCGGGCTTTATTTCTTATACAAATATTTATCTGATAAAAACTAACTCTATGAAAAAAACTATCATAAAACCAAGCGTTGTTACTGAAAATAAGTTTATAAAAGCAGATGGATACAACTGCATATCAATTATTAATAAGGGTGAAACGGATGTTTTTCTTGAAGATAATATTCAGGTGAAGCCGGACGAGGCATTTTGCTGGGACAATGATTCGGATGTTATTGTCGAAACTAATATCACAATTCGTTTTATCGGCGCAGGTGTAAACAAAGCACTCATCATTAAAACCTACATAAAATGAGCGTGACAATCAAAACAAATAGTAAAAGTACGAGTACAAGCGCACAAAACCCGAATGTAATTGATATGAAAAAAGGTGAGTACCTTAGTGATATAGTGAAAGCGATCATCACAAAAGGCGATGCAACAGCCGAAAATCCGTATACCATCAATTTTTATAATCATAGCAAGACTATGAACTGGAGTAATTTTACTGAAAAAATACTTTTTCCAATGCATGTGTATCTGGTTTTTCAGGGTGAAATAAAATTCTGGGATGATAGTCTTCTTGTTCCATTTACATTTTCTGACGAATTTATTACAGATGAAAGTAAAACATTTTTAGGATTCTCATTTAATAGAGAGAATGATGACCAGTATAAATTATTAACCGGCTTGCAAGACCGTTTAGTGTCTATTTGCTTTTCAGGATTTAGTGATTTTGCAGAAGATTATAATATTCTCATGTCTGATATTGACAATTATGGGAATAGTAGCTCTCATCTTGTTTTTGCAGGGGGCGACTCTACTTTTGAAAGCAGAAATTCAAAACTTTATAAAAAATTAGCTGATAATACGCTTATAGATGTTACTGCTGATTTTTCATTTGCAAATTTAGCTTTAAAGAATTTAAGCTACAGCTTTTTTTTAGGAGCAAATCTTAGCTCTGCAAATTTCTATGGTGCAAATTGTCAGAAAGCAAATTTCACTCATGCAAATTGCCAATCGGCAAATTTTGAAAGAGCAGATTGTTAATCATCGACATTTCCAGCTGCGAATATTTTAACTGCAAGATTTGAATTTTCAAATTGTAAGAATACATATTTCTCAGGAGCAAATTGCCAGTACGCATATTTCAGTCATGCAAATTGTCAGGGGGCAAATTTTTATATGGCAAATTGTCTATCAGCAAGTTTTAATTATTCAAATTGCCAATCAGCAAGTTTTAATTATTCAGATTGCCAATCGGCTAATTTCAAGAATGCAGATTGCCTGGGGGCAAATTTCAATAGTGCAAAATGTCTGTCAACCGACTTTACGAATGCAAATCTAAAAAATGCTGATTTTAGAATATCTTATATTACCAATGGGCATTTTAAGGGTGCAAACTTGACTGGTGCGATCTTGCCTGATTGGCTTAATACAAAAGCTAAATTTATCGCAGAGGTTGGCGCCGGCAATGTTGATGCAAACACAATCTGGATAGACGGTACATCTATCCTCAGCTAAAATAAATTTAATCTATGTCCGAAATAATAATAGCGATAATTTCAAGTACAGCACTCACAACTGTAGTAACCACATTAGTGAATCGTCGTACGATGAAAATAGAAGATGAAACAAAAGATGACATGAACTGGAAAGAACGAATCAAGTTTCTTAATGAAAGCATTGCGAACTTAGAAACCCGGACAAAAAAATTAGAAGAGTTAGTTTGTTACAATGAGACCTGTAAACGCCGTTTATCAGAATGATCAGAATGAAAAAATACAGTTATTTTTTTTTCGCTATTCTCATTTGCAGCTGCACAGCTACAAAGAAAACAGCCGTAAGTACTGATGAAAGTAAAACCAGTACTGACCTGGAGCAAAAAGCAAAAGTAACAGTTAATGTAGATAGTACTGTTACGGACAAGTCAAAAACAAAAACTGCTTTTCAGAACGAAAAAAAAATTGAAGAAACAAAAACGGACAATACGGTTACGAAAACAAAAACAACAGATTTTGACACCTCGAAGCCTATTGATCCTAAATCCGGAGCACCACCAATCCGGACGATCACAGAGACCAGTACTGAAAACAAAATTAATACACAAACTACTGAAGCTGAAAAAGCAGAATTAATATATGAGATTGAAAACAATATCCGGCAGGAGTACGAAAAAAAATACTCCGGAATGTTTACTGGTTTTATGACTGTAATTGAGCAACTTAATAGAAAAAACACCACAAAAGAAATTCCGAACAAACCATATAAATATTTCCTTCTCGGGCTTATCATTCCTATTTTAATCTATTTGATAATTTTTGTTCGAAAAAAAATAAAATTATTAGGATATATATGAAAATAGCATTATCTTTGAAATCTGAAATACAAAAATTCAAAATCATTTTTTGTTTATCAATACGATAAACTAAAACCAGACAAGGGCTACTGATATTTAAATACTGAAACGAACTTGTCGCATATACAAATCCCCATGGAGAAAATTTTTATCCATGGGGATTTTGCATTTTTATTATAAACGATATTTTTCAATGTCTTTTCGTGTGATCCCGTGCTTCGTGAAAAAATAGTTTTTTACCCGTATCAAATTATTTACATCTTCCCGGTTATATTTCATTGCAAATTGTCGCTTTAACGGATTATTCCAGTCAGCGTGCAGCTTCCAGATGTTTGCTTTATATTCCATCGTTTCGCGCTGAATGCCTGCCATTTTTTCCAGGTCGGCAAGTTTGTAGCTCGGCAGTTCCGGCTCCAATCGCTTGATGATTGTCAGTAGATTGAAGCAATAATAATAATTTTTCAGATCACAATCAAAAAACTTCTCAAGCATTCCTACATCAGGACCGTAACAATAGATAGCATCTACATCTTTCAATATTCCCGCAAAAGCTGTTTTATTAATTGTGTGCTCAAATAGCTGAAATGTCCCGGACAAGTTGTAAGCATATCCGATCAGATAAATATGCTGGTTCAAATACCATTCTGCATCGATAAAAATGTTTTTTCTCATAGTCGTTGTTTTTTTA
>Ga0316603_10001607_pt1 | contig 12105 bp, 10 predicted proteins | sample OWC_soil_day10_n_FD_207649 | JGI IMG/M metagenome (GOLD analysis project Ga0316603, IMG submission 207649) | Wetland soil microbial communities from Old Woman Creek delta, Ohio, United States - OWC_soil_day10_noCT | ecosystem: Environmental > Terrestrial > Soil > Wetlands | place: USA: Ohio...
CCCGGCATAAATTCTAATCGTTTCACACCGCTCTGCGAATCAATCACTCTGACTGTCACTGTTCTGGATTTATAGGTGTCGGAAACCGTATAGCTTGAATTAATGACCGGGCCTAATTTATCTTCTACAACCTCATATACATTAACAATCTCATTACCGGCATAATCGGATGCGTAGAAGGAGTATTTTCCGGCTTTTGATACCGTTATCTGGTTATCTTCTACCGGTGATCCATTCACCCCTCTGGCAAAATCAGCTACCGTTTTCTCGCCTAAGCTCCAACGTACCACTCGGACATTCGAAGGTCCTTTATCAACTACTTTAACCGGAACCACCATACTGCCATTTTTATATATTGTATCAAAGCTCATGATCGGAGCATCAAAATCCTGCAACAGTGAACCGGATGCCATCAACGCACGGTATGCATTCGGCATTCCTCCAAATCTAAGATAGTCATCCAATTCGGGAATTTCTTTTCTATTTGATAATATAATATCCTTAACATTTGCCGGATAGAGGTTGTTATTGCTGGCATAAAGCAAAGCTGCCACCGCTGATACCTGAGGTGCTGCCATCGAAGAGCCACTCATGGAAGCATAACTTCCGACAATCGTACTTAGAATATCTTCACCCGGTGCTGCAATATCAACTGCATTCTGGCCGTAATTCGAGAAGCTGGTGAGTTCACCTGCGGAGTCAACAAAGGTAACAGAGATTAGATTATCCAACTTTAAACTAGCCGGATAGATCGGTACCGAATTATTATTATCCCCGGTATTACCTGCTGCCGCAACGAAAAGCATATCCGATTCTTTCATAACCTGTTTCAATGCCGCTGTGTACAAAGCAGTTCCCCAGCTTAGGTTACAGATATTTGCGCCCATTCTGGTTGCATATTTAACTGCCTCTATTGCTGAAGCAATATTTCCTGTTCCTTTGGGTCCGCCATTTATCTTCAGTGACATGATCTTTACATTAACCTTGGAAGCCACACCCGCAACACCCATTCCATTGTCCAGGGTTGCGCCGATAATTCCTGCTACATGCGTTCCATGATCATCGTTATCCTCTGGTGAAGACACATTCATGTTCAAACGATCCGAATAGCTATAATGGCATATCGTGGAGTCATCATTATAGAAATCCCAGCCATAGATGTCATCGACATATCCATTATTATCGTTATCTATTTTATCTCCAGCAATCTCACCTTTGTTGATCCACATATGATCCTTCAGATCCGGATGGGAATAGTCTACACCGGTGTCAATAACTGCTACCACTACCTCTCGTACCGGAGGGATATTGGATAATAGGTTCCACGCTTCGACCACATCCATATCCATATCAGGAACCGCCGGTCTGTCTTTTCGTCCCAATTCCGATAAATAGATGTAATGCCCCGGGTTATCAATTGCCCATTGTGCATCCGCATAGGTATCATTGCTAAAACCTAAAGTCGAAACCGAAGTATTTGCCTGAACCTCAGCTACCTTCGGCTCTGCTTTAAGATTTCGTAATATATTATTAAAATATGAACTGTCCTTAACCGAGAGAAGAGCATAATCGTCAATATGTCTGACCACATTGATTTTATTATCGTATTTATCAACGATAGAAAGAAGCTCCTGATCGGAGATTTTCTCACTGAATATCGTTACGATTTCTCCCCCTGCTTCGTTATAAGCTCTTTCTTCTCTGTGGCTGCGAACCCCTGTAAATACGGAAGCCGTAACAATAACGATAGCAACGGTAAGAATAATATTCAATTTATGTAAAGCCATATTGTTCTTCTTCATAATATTATCTCCACTGTCAATACTATCCTGTTTATGATATTATAGTAAGCCTTACAATTGGCATTTATGTGGCAGAATTATAACGAAATTATTATATATTTTATATTTTTATTATAATCGACTGTATTCGACAGATACCCATATTTTGGTGGTGCAAATTTTCCTAATCTGTGCTATACTTAAATAAATAAAAACAGTATTACCATCGAAATCCGTTTTTTTGTCAGCCTTCAGTGATTTAAGGATGCAGCGTGTGCACCACCTATCACCATGATCAGAGGAGGTATACTTATGAGTAACTCTACCAGCACGATGGGATCTACTAATTCCAAGGAGTTTTGGGAAAGCTTACATTTGGATATCCTAACTTCAAATCAAAAAGCTATGCAGGAGGATTACAGATCCTTTATTGAACGAAGCTTTATTTTTTCTTTATTATATAGAGGCTGCCATCCGCTTGAGCTGATCGGCTTCCGTAGGATTCTTTCCATCAAAGAAAATGGATATATTATGATACTTAAATTCTCAGAACCTCAGTTATCCGGAATAGGGGAGGAAGCTGTGGATGAGTTTGATATCCATCAATCGATCCGCCGACTGTTTCCGAACAAAAACATTTGTGTTGGTCCTTTGATCATGAATAGGATTTGCCTGTTGATCACGGATGATGATCCGGTAGCAGACCAGCTTCATAAAGAACTGAGCCTCCGTATCGCCGAAGAACTATCCGTTGAACTGAAACAACATTTTCATTTAGATGCTACGATAGGAATCGGAAGCCAGCAGAATATTAATACGATCTATTCTTCCTTCATCGCTGCTCTTTCTGCTCAATATCATTGGAATAGTGAAATTATCTATTATCAGGAATCGTTTCAAGATGATTCAAATGCTCATTTTGACTACATTTTGGCCGAGCAACATCTCCTTGAATCGATTCGTCTTCGTAAATCGGAGGCTTATGACTATTTCAGTCTGATGATGGATAGCATCCGTGCATTCAGTGATGCTACTAAGAGAAATAAGATATTAGAGATTCTGGTATTATCCAACCATGCGATGACTCTCGATAGTCAAAACGATATTAAATTTATTAATTACACTGGAATTGCTGAGGAACTAAAGGATCTTAAGGGCGAAGAATTAATTGAGAATGCATATCGGAACTTCATACTTATCACAAGCTATGTTAAGCCCCAAAGCAATATAGATTATTCAAACCATATCGTGAAAGCTACTAAGGAATATCTGGAGAATCATTATTCCGAAGATATCTCACTGGAAGATGTAGCAGAGCAGGTGAATATCAGCCCTCAATATTTTAGCAAGCTGATCAAGAAGACCACCGGGTTTAATTTTATCGATTGGCTCTCCATGCTCCGTGTAAAAAAAGCAAAGGAACTGCTAACCAATTCTAACCTCACGGTGAAGGAGGTTTGCTTTATGGTCGGTTATAAGGATCCGAATTATTTTAGTCGTATCTTCAAAAAACGTATCGGTATCACACCAAGTGAATACATATATAACATGAAACGTTAAATTATTTACCGTAACCATAAAAAATAGCTCTTATTCTAACAATAAGAGCTAAAGAATAAACCGCTGTACATTGAGGTAATATAAGGATTCGTGAAGGTCTTCGCTTCCTTATTTGGATAAGTAACCACTGTTTTCTCCAAGTATTCCATCGGATTTATTGCAATAGACTCCGCTTTTTCCATGAGTCTTGCGATAAATCCGTTTTCTTTTGTAAATAAGCTTTCCATGGTCCCATCGACTGATGCTTGGACTGCCAGTGAGTCCCGAAGCGTCAGATATCCATTCTCATCCGGTGTAATACCGCAGGATTCCAGCTCATTCGAATACATCTTCTCCATACTTTTCATCTCACCGATTAATTTGGAAGCGCGAAAATGCTCCGAATTGTCTTGCATTCTGTTATGAGCAATCCGAAGTAGACGATTATAGGTATTTAATACACCCTCTACGGCCCCTAAGATCTTCTCACTATCTGGAACGATTTTAATCGTAACCGGTTCTTCACTGGTTTCATTTAAGGTAATGCGCAGCTTTCCGTCAAGGTTAAAGGTATTAGTGGAGGTCTGTCGATAAACCTCATTGATGTAAAATCCTGCGGTATCCGAGGGCTTTTCCACTCGGTCCAGACCAAAGTATTCCACAACACCTGTTTGATAATAATCCGTGTCTGAAAACTGAAATGCCGGTTCTCCGTGTTTTCCTGCTTGTTCTGACATAACTACAATTCTTCCGTATTCCGGATTCAAGCCCCGATCCACGGTTGCATTTACTCCGGGCAACGCTAAATTAATGAACTCCGCCATCTTCTTCAATGCGTGTTGATTCTCGATCCTGCTTTCGTGATGATAGGTCAGTTTATAGTCCTGGTTCATCACCTTGGCATTGAATTCATAATCGCCGGGTGCTAAACCCCTGGAGATCAGCATCAATTCCTTACCGGCATTGATCTGAATGGAGGCCAGAGAATCCACCTGAAAATTAATCTCTTCCGGCAACCCTTCCACATCTTCCTTCAATAGCTTGGCAGATAGAACGCGATCATCACTTACTGCAATCGTCCTTGAGTCAAATCCGGAGGTCTCCGGATCTGCCATTCCGCCGATCTTTGCTTTCAGTTCCAGAGCTGTTTCTTTTATTCCAAAGGTATATTCCTGATTATCCTTTGATATATTTATTTTGTAAAGAGGAGAGCGTTTACTAAGGTTTACAATATTATTGTAAACACGCTTTAGTTCACTTCTCTTATGAGCCGGATACATCACTTCCCTTTTGATGGGGTAGCTTTCCAGCAAATAATTATATACCGGCATCATACTGTTTCCTCCTCTCTGTCTACTTATTGCTAATTCATCTTCTTAACCGAGTTGCCAACAATTAATGTCTGCTTCATAAATATGGTATCCTGCTGTAACTCTTCCGTACCCTCAATCATCCGGATCAGCTTCTTTGCGGCTTCCTTCCCGATCGCTTCCCTTTCCTGCTTCACCGTAGTCAGCTTTACACCGATAAACTGTGACATATCCAATCCATCATATCCTGCAATTGAGATATCCTTCACCACTTGTAATCCGATTTTACGTATCGCACTGACTACACCCATTGCCGAGGTATCGTCCGGTGAGATAATACAGGTTGGTCGATTCGGTAACTGTAACAGCTTGAGTGTCTGCTCCTCCGCCATTAGGGAATTGCGATACGGACTTTCTCTCAAGTATTCCTTGGGAATCTTCACCCCATTTTCTTCCATCGTATCAAGAAATCCATCGATACGATTGCGAGTCACCAGTGTATTCCCTCCATGGATAAATGCGATATCCTTATGACCTTGTCGTAAAATAAAGCTTGCCAATTGCTTCATACCACCATAATTATCCGAGATAATCGAATATGCTTTCTGAAAAGCATAATCTATGGTCAGTACTGGGATCTCACTGTTCACCAGCCTGACAACTTCCTCGTTCTCAAAATCTGCACAAACAATACATACCCCATCAAAATGCCGGTACTGGCAATGCTCCAGATAAGTCATCTTCCTTCTGCCAATGTTATGTTCAATAAAAGTTATATCATATCCATTCTGTGCAGCCTCATCCTTGAAGGCCTCTAAAATGTGAGCAAAATATTCATTTTTTAATCCAAGATTGGAAAGGGTATTAAATAGAACACCAATATTATAGGTTTTCTTTAGCTTTAATGCTCTCGCATTTGCATTCGGAAAATACCCCATCTCGTTTGCCATTTTTATTACTAGGTCCCTTGTCTTATCGCTGATATCCGAGTATCCATTTAATGCCTTACTCACCGTTGAAACCGATACCCCACAGCGTTCAGATAGTTCTTGAATCGTAGCCATTTAACTCTTCACCTATTCCCTCACAAATCAATGTTTATATGAATTCATTCTATAGTATTTTTTTTAATTATTCAAGTGGCAAGTAGAAACCGTATTTTTAATAAACAAAACCTACTGCCTACTTAAAAATGCATACAAGGAAGTCGCCGATTGAAGCACTTCTATGTATGCATTTTATATAGTATCCGATAAAATCGCAATTATGATATAGCCTTTACCTGGATCACCTTCACCGGGCATACTGCAACGCACTTGCCACAGTTGGTACACTTGCTATAGTCAATATATGCCAAATTATTATCAACATGGATTGCATCAAATTCACACGCTTTGACGCAAAGCTTACAGCCGATACAGCCTGCAGAACAAGCTGCCTTAACATCCTTGCCTTTGTCTAATGAGCTACAGCCCACCAGTGTTTTCGCTCTGTCCGGAACCATCTCAATCAGTTTATTCGGACACTGCGCGGTACAAGAACTGCAACCGGTGCATTTCTCTTTATCTACGACTGCGATACCGTCTACAATATGGATTGCGTCAAATGCGCATACCCGAACGCAGGAGCCATAGCCCATACAACCGTATGAACACTTCTTATTGCCCTTACCGGGTGCAACTGCAGCTTTATTGCAATCCTGAACACCATAATATTCATACTTAACCTCGGTCTTGTCACAAGTACCGACGCACTTTACAAAGGCTACCATTTTCTCCGACTCTTCCACCGAGGTACCCATAACTTCAGCAATTTGCGCATGAGCCTCTTTATTGGCAACCGGACAGGCATTCGCAGGTGCTTCACCTTTTGCAATTGCTGCAGCCAGACCATCACAACCGGGATATCCGCAACCGCCGCAATTCGCACCGGGAAGAAGTTCACGAACCTTAACCTCTCGTTCATCCTGCTGTACTGCAAACGTCTTTGCTGCGAAGCCTAGGAACAGTCCGATAAACAGACCTACTCCGGCAACGATTGCTGTTGCTACCATCACACCCTGAAAACTGAATGCAGCAGCAACACGAAGCATGTCAGGAAGGAAACTATCTTGCATCATATTCAACATATCTATTTCCCCCTATTCTATAAGCCTGCAAATCCGAAGAAAGCCATAGCCATCAGACCTGCGGTGATTAAAACAATCGGTGAGCCTTGGAAGGATTTTGTGACGTCATTGTATTCAATTCTCTCACGGATACCCGCCATAATGATAATGGCAATCGTAAATCCTGCCGCAGTTCCGAAACCGTTAATCGTACTTTTGACCAGACCATAATCCTCTGTAACATTAATCAATGCAACACCAAGTACTGCACAGTTTGTTGTGATCAATGGAAGATATACACCAAGTGCGCTGTAAAGCGGACGGCTGTATTTCTTCAGAATCAGCTCTACGAACTGAACCAAACATGCAATAACCAAGATAAATACGATGGTCTGAAGATATCCCATGTCCAGCGGAACCAATAATTTAGAATAAATCAAGCTGCATAGTGCAGATGCTACCGTAATAACGAAGATTACCGCCGCTCCCATGCCTGCTGCTGTATTTGTTTTCTTTGATACTCCGAGGAACGGGCATAAGCCAAGGAATTGACTTAAGACAACGTTATTCACGAGTGCCGATCCTATAATTATCATGATGAGCTCTTTCATCTTAATCAATCCTCCTTATTTCTGATTTTGTGTGTCGCCTGCTTCGGATTTCTTTGCTATAGTTACCTTCGATGTCTCTGCCTTGGAGGATATCTCCTCACGGTTCGTGGTACAGGTGCTTCCCATACAGTGAGAGCAATCACCACCACAGCCGACATTGTTGCCTGCGGAACCGTTCGTTGCAGACGGTAATTTTAATTTGTTCTGCAACGCAGTCAGGATTGCCAAGGTAAATAACGCTCCCGGTGCGAGAATGAAGATCGAGATCGGCTCAAAGCTATCCGGGGTAATCTTAAAGCTGAAGATCGTTCCGGCACCAAGTAATTCACGGAAGGAACCGATGATACTTAACGCCAAGGTGAAGCCCAATCCCATACCGATACCGTCGAAGAGGGATAACCCGATGGAATTCTTTGCTGCATAAGCCTCCGCTCTGCCTAGAATGATACAGTTAACTACAATCAGAGGAATGTAAATACCCAACAACTCATTTACTACCGGGAGGTAGGCTGCCAAAAGTAACTGGACTACGGTAACCAAGGAAGCTACGACTACGATGTATGCCGGAATACGAACCTTGTCCGGGATAAATTTACGAAGTGCCGAAATCAGTAAGTTAGACATCGCGAGTACTACCGTTGTGGTCAGACCCATATACAAACCGTTGTTACCGGAGGTTGTTACTGCCAAGGTCGGACACATACCAAGCATGATTATAAAGGTAGGATTCTCCTTAATAATACCGTTATAAATACGTTCTACATATTTATTCATCTTCATTATTGTCCGCCTCCTAACTCTGTGGAATGTGCTGTCACAAATTCGATACCAGCATTCACCGCATTGGTAACCGCTCTGGAAGTAATGGTTGCACCACTGATTGCATCAATCTGCTCGTCTGTGGTTGCTCCGGTCTTAGTTACTACGAATTGCGATACCTGCTTACCTAAGAATTGCCCAGTAAAATCCGGTTCTTTCGCTTTCATACCGAGACCTGCTGTCTCACTGATCGCTAAGAACGCAATTCCCTTTAGACTTCCATCCAAGGAATATCCATAGACAAAGCGAATGCCATCCTTGTAGCCTGCAGAAGTGGAAACCGTGATATTATATCCGAGCATTTCGTTGCTGCTGCTTAAGGCTTTGCTAATACTGTCAATTGTTACACCTGCATAGTCTGGATTGATGCTGACTAGATCTGTGCTACCAAGAATATTCATTAGATCTTCATCCTGTTCAAAGGAGGCAGCATCTGCGAAAACTTCCTGATTTGCTTCCAACGTCTTTTGCTCTGCCTGTATGGCAATGGGTTCTTTGGTGATCTCATAAACATAGCTGAGACCCAACCCGGATACTAAGGTTATGATAAAAAGTGCTATCGCATCTCTGATTAATTCAGACTTAATAAAGGGTTTCTTATTTTTCACGAACAGCACGCTCCTTTCCAAAGGAAGTCTGTCTGGTTACCTTCTCTATTAACGGCACGAGAAGATTACAGAAGATGATTGCATAGGATACCCCTTCTGCAGAACCTCCCTGCAGACGGAACAATCCGGTCAGAAGACCAAGACTGATACCAAATACGATCTGACCCACGCGGGTAATCGGACTGGTAACATAATCCGTTGCCATGAAGAAAGCTCCGAGGAGTAGACCACCGCCAAGAATATGTCCCAGTACAAAGGTCATATCAAAGCCTTTGCCTCCGAAGATAAGTACAAATACCGCCAGGGAGATGATATAAGTTAGCGGAATGCGAAGAGAGATTACCTTCCTGAATAACAAATAAGCTGCGCCAATCAGGATTGCAATGGCACTGGTCTCACCGATGGTACCACCGGTATTACCGATCAGCATCTTCCATAAATCAACTGACTCTCCGGCTTTTAATGCTGCCAAAGGAGTTGCACCGGATACCCCGTCCAGGGCTACAAAGCCATGCTTTATATAGTCCGCTGTATTCGGAGTAGTTAATTTCTCTACTGCAAAGCTTGTCATTCGCACCGGGAAACTGATCAAGAGAAAAACACGAGCTGCCAGAGCCGGATTCATAAAATTTTGTCCCAAACCGCCAAACAGCATCTTAACAATCACAATTGCAAATACGCTTCCGACGATCGTCATCCATATAGGAAAGTTCGAAGGGAGATTATATGCCAGTAACAGACCGGTAACCACTGCGCTGTAATCACCGATGGTAGCAGATTTCTTCATAAATCTGCAATACAGGTATTCTGTTAACACACAGGCAGCGATGGAAACTACAATCACCGTCAGAGCGTTGATACCAAAGTTATATACACCGAAGATACCGGCGGGAATTAATGCAAGCAGTACATCCTGCATAATGCTTTTTGTTGTAATCGGGCTTCTATTATGGGGAGCTGCCGATACATGAAATAAGTCACTCAACGTTTACACCTCTTTCATTATTTATGTTCGAATTACGCTTTCTTACGCTTGCCAATAATACTGTTTCTTGTCTGCATAATTGACTGCGATAAGCTTCTCTTCGCCGGGCAGATATAGGAACAGCAGCCACAGCCACAGCACTCCATACCATCGGATTTAACAAAGCCATCGTCATCATTGCGGTTAGCAAGAGCAGCAAGCTGGAAAGGCATTAATTGTAACGGGCATTTCTCAGCGCACTTACCGCAACGGATGCAGGGACTTTCCTCCACTGCTGCTGTATCCTTCTTAAGACCAAGAAGTGCTGAAGAAGTCTTCATTACAGGAACATTACAGTTATACAATGCGATACCCATCATTGGTCCACCGGAGATCATCTTCTCCGGGCGATCGGTAAAGCCACCTGCTGCCTCAAGAATCTCCCAATAATCAATTCCGATTGCAACACTAAAATTCTGAGGATTCGTAACCGCATCGCCGGATACAGTGACAATTCTACGGATGAGCGGTGTACTCTTAGCAACCGCATTATAGATTGCAATTACGGTATCTACGTTATCCACGACACAGCCTACATCAGCAGGAAGCTTCTTGGAATTGAGTTTTCTTCCTGTAATCGCATATACTAATTGACGCTCTCCGCCTTGCGGGTATTTTGTCTTAACACTGGCAACTTCAATATTGTTCTCCGTTGCAGTAAGTTCTCTTAATTTTTTAATTGCTTCGGGCTTATTATCCTCAATTGCAATCACACCCTTTGCATTTTCAAACAATCTTAATATTATCTTGAGGCCACCGATGATCTTCTCCGGTTCTTCTAACATCATACGGTAATCCGAAGTAAGGTAGGGTTCACATTCCGCACCGTTAACAATAACATAATCAATCTTACTGTCATCCTTCGGGGTGAGCTTCACATGGGTCGGAAAGCCTGCGCCACCAAGACCCACGATACCAGCTTCTTTCACATAGCTGCGAATTTCTTCTTTTGTCAGTTTGTTTATGTCACGTTCTTTGCCAAAGTCGTCTACTGTCCGGTATTCATTGTCATTTTCTATTACAATGGATTCCACCATGTTTCCTGATACAGTTAATCTCTTCTCAATTTCTTTGACTGTTCCTGATACCGAGGCGATCACATGCGCAGAGATAAAGCCACCTGCCTCTGCTATTCGCTGACCGACGAGGACCTTGTCTCCTTTTGCGACGATCGGTTTTGCCGGAGCTCCAAGATGTTGAACCATAGGAAACACCAGATCACCCTTAGGTAAAAGAACAGTTGTAGGCTTGTCCATCGTCAGATCTTTACCGTCATACGTGTGGATACCACCCGGGAATGTTGACTTACCCATAGAACCTTTTCCTTCTTTCTTTTGATTTATTATGATACTTTTATTTCAGACCGAATTTATTAGTAAAAATGGTATTGTAATGCATTATAATGTATAAAAATTCAGTCTTTGTTAAACATGCTGGTAAGTTTGTTAAGTATAAAACTAAGTTCGTTAAGCTTAAAACAATGTGTTTATCCTTAAACGCACAAAAGGTATTATAACACAACCCTACTTATTTTGACAGAATAGTTATTAAATTAACAATAAAAAAAGCCTCACCGATTACGGTGGGCATCTTTTGTACGATTTTTCTCTCTGCCTACATTATAACCCCCACCCCACAACCAAACAATATGGAGTTCATGGAAAGATTGAGTTTGCCCAAATACAAAGAAAAAGAGATTCTCCAAAGGAAAATCTCTTTCACTCATTGTTGGCTTACAGTCGAAACAATTCACCCTAGTAAGCAGAATTATATCTTGTCTTATGAAGGTATTTTTCCTTAGTAGCTAAACCGCCTCTGATATGGCGCTCCGACTTATTGAGGTCCAAGACTACCCTGGCTCTTTCTGCTAGGGAGGGGTTGATCTGCGTAAGACGTTCTGTTACGTCTTTATGTACGGTTGACTTCGATATCCCGAACTGTTTTGCGGTCTGCCTCACAGTCGCATTATTATCGATGATATAATTAGCGATTTCAACCGCCCGTTCCTCTATATAGCCTTTCATAGGGTTCCCCTCTATTATCGTTGTTGTTACATTGTATGCAGGGAAAATAGGCGGTAGTACTTGGAATTTGTTTATCTTTGTACTGTTTAAAACCTTCTACAAAGAAATCTTAGTAAAAGGTTTTCAATTCTTAATTATAGTCTGATTGTCAGCCGAATTATCATCTTTATCGAGGAAGAATCATCTAATAAGCATCCTTATCTTTCAGTATCATTTGAATAGCTGTTCTAAAAATTATTTTTAGATCAAGCAATATATCCCACTTGTCTATGTAAATTGTAT
>Ga0316603_10001610_pt1 | contig 12102 bp, 6 predicted proteins | sample OWC_soil_day10_n_FD_207649 | JGI IMG/M metagenome (GOLD analysis project Ga0316603, IMG submission 207649) | Wetland soil microbial communities from Old Woman Creek delta, Ohio, United States - OWC_soil_day10_noCT | ecosystem: Environmental > Terrestrial > Soil > Wetlands | place: USA: Ohio...
CCGTGAGGGTCGATGGGAAGAGGCGATCGACGTGCTCGAGAAGCGCGCGCTCGTCCTCGACGACGAGACCCAGCGTCGCGACACGCTCCTCCAGGCTGCCGCCACGTTCGAGGAGAAGGTCGAAGACCTCGCGCGCGCGGCGGTGGTGTACGAGCGGGTTCGCGCGTCGGATCCATCGAACAACACGGCCTCCGATCGGCTCGAGGCGATCTACTCACAGCAGTACAAGTGGGCCGAGCTCGTAGAGATCTTGCTCGAGCGTTCGGAGCTGCGCCCCAACGTCGACGAGCAGATCCAGATCCTCAACCGGGTCGCGAGGATCTACGAATCCGAGATCGGGGACCAGGAGTCCGCGTTCTACGTGCTCCAGGCCGCGTTCAAGCGTGACTACTCCCACGACGAGACCGCGAACGAGCTCGAGCGCCTCGCGACGGCGACCAACCGCTGGGAGGAGTTGCTCGCCGAGTACACCAACCGCGTGAACGAGCTCGAGCGGGACGACCGCAGCGCGGCCGCGGACCTCTGGGTCAAGGTCGGTCGCTGGTACAGCGAGCACCTGTCTCACCTCGAGTACGCGATCCATTCGGTGCAGCAGGCGCTGCGGATCGATCCGAGCCACACCGGCGCGCTCGCCGGGATGGGCGATCTGCAACGCAAGCGCGGATCGTGGAGCGAGCTGATCGAGACCCTGCAGCGGCATGCAGCCGTCGAGACGGCACCCGAGAAGAAGACCGAGCTGTACATCCAGCTCGCCGAGTTGCTCGAACGCCAGATGCAGGACCTGCCGGGTTCGATCCACGCGTATCAGCAGGCGCTGAACTACAACGCCAGCTCGCCGAACGCGCTGCTCGCCCTCGACCGGCTGTATCGCCGGGCCGAGCAGTGGGAGCCGTTGATCGACGTGCTCACGCGGCGCGCGAAGAACGAGACCGACGATCAGACGATCATCAAGTACCGGCTCGAGATCGGTCAGATCTGGGACCTCCGGCTGTTCGATGCCGGCCAGGCGATCGCGGCCTTCCAGCAGGTGCTGCAGCTCGATCCCACCAACCTGACCGCGTTGCGCGCCCTCGAGCAGCTCTACGAGAAGACGAATCAGTCCGAGAAGTACCTCGAGATCCTCGAGGCGCAGCTCGACGCGTCGCCGTCGGATACCGAGCAGATCGGTCTCTACGAGCGGATGGCCGCGGCCTGGGAGGAGCGGTTCGGCAAGCTCGATCGAGCGGCCGAGTCACTCGAGAAGATCGTCGCGCTCGATAGCCGCAACTTCAGCGCCTACCGCGAGCTCGCTCGGCTCTACCAGCAGTCGGGCAAGTGGGAAGCGCTCGTCGAGACCTACCGCAACCACATCACGAACACCGGCGATGTGCAGACGCGCATCGACCTGTACGTGGCGATGGGCCTCACGTACGAGCAGAACCTGGGCGATATCGACCGCGCGGTCGAAGCGTACTCGGACGTCGTCCAGATCGACGGCCAGGAGCAGCGCGCGCTCGATGCGCTCGGCCGGCTCTACGAGAAGATCAGCGAATGGGACCGCGCGATCGACGTGATGGCGCACCTGGTCCGGCTGTCGGAGGACCCGCGCAAGCAGGTCGATCTGTACTGGCGGATGGGCCGGATCCAGTACACCCAGCTCGGCGATGCCGATGCCGCCGAGTCGAACCTGCTGCGTGGCCTCGCCATCGATCCCGCGCACGTGCCGACGATGGAGGCGCTGACCAAGCAGTACTCCGATCAGGGCGACTGGCTGAAGGCGGCCCAGATGATGGTCCGCGCCGAGAGCTACACCGCGGTGGCGAAGGACAAGGTCCGGCTGCTGTTCGAGGCGGCTCGGATCTACGAGGAGCGGCTCCACCAGAAGGACGCGGCCAAGCAGCTCTATGGCGCCGTGATCTCGCTCGATCCCGAGCACGTCGATGCGGGGCGCCCGCTCGCCGAGCTCTACTTCGAGTCCAACGAGTGGGCCGCGCTGTCGCCCGTGATCGACATGCTTTGCCGCAAGGTCGGCCAGCTCAATGCCGATCCGCGCGAGCTCAACGACCTCTACTACCGCGCGGCACGCACGGCGGACGAGCTCGGCGACTTCCAGCGTGCGCTCGGCTACTACAAGGCCGCGTACGACATCGACTCGACGTATCTCCCGACGCTGGTGGGTCGCGCAGACCTGCTGTTCAAGATGGGGGACTTCGAGAACGCTGGAAAGATCTACCAGACGATCCTCGTCCAGCATCGCGATGGCCAGCAGGAGGCGGACGTCGTCCGCATCTACCACCGACTCGGCATGGTTCGTCAGAACCTCGGGGAGCGCAAGAAGGCGCTCAACATGTTCGAGAAGGCGCTCGAGATCGATCCGACCCACCGCGACACGCTCGAGGCGGTCATCGATCTGCAGCAGCAGCAGGGCGACTGGGAGGCCGTGGTCCACGCCAAGCGCGGACTCATGGTCACGGCCCAGGCGCGCGAGAAGACGCAGCTGCTCGACGAGATCGGCGGCATCTATCACGTCAAGCTGCAGAACGCGCAGAAGGCCACCGCCGCGTACCTCGAGGCGCTCGAGATCGCACCGGATGACCACCAGCTGTTGCAGAAGCTCCTCGACCTGTACACCGAGACCAAGGCCTGGAAGAAAGCGGTCGAGACCATCGAGCGGTTCATCGCGCTCGAGCCCGAATCGGTTCGCCGCGGTGCCTACTATCACGCGGCCGCGACCGTGTGCCGCGACGAGCTCAAGTCGCTCGACGATGCCGTCGACTACTACAACAAGGCTCTCGATAGCTTCTTCGAGAACGCGGAGAAGCTGCCCGAGTCGATGATCCCGCGCGCCTTGAAGTCCTTCGAGGCGATCGACAAGGTCCTGACGACGAAGCGCGACTGGAAGGCGCAGGAGCGCAACTACCGCGACATGATCAAGCGGATGCCCAAGCAGGGCTCCCCGACCTTCCACAAGATCCAGGTCGGGCTGTTCGACGGCCTCGGCGAGATCTATCGCTCTCGCCTCAAGCACTACCAGTCGGCCACCCAGGCCTACGAGATCGCGCAGCAGCTCGATCCCAAGAACGAGCTGCGGCCCGGCGACGATCGCGCCGAGATCCTCGCCGAGCTCTACCTCGTCGCAGGACCCGAGTACACCGACAAGGCGGTCGCGCAGCACATGCTCATGCTGCGGAACGAGCCGTTCAAGTACGACTCGTACAAGGCGCTGCGCCGCATCTACATGGACGCGCACCAGTACGACAAGACGTGGTGCGTCTGTAACACCCTCGCGTTCCTCAAGAAGGCGGACCCGGACGAGCTGCAGTTCTACGAGCAGTACAAGCCGCGCGGGCTCGTCAAGGCGAAGAACGTGATGAGCAACGAGACGTGGGGCAAGCTCATCCACCCCGACGAGAACCGCTACATCAGCGCGATCTTCGGGGCGAGCTGGCAGGGCGTCGCCGCGATGAAGGCGTTCCCGCACAAGGACTTCGGCGTCAAGCGGAAGGACAAGCGCCAGCTGCAGGGCGATCCGTTGATGTTCTCGAAGCTGTTCTACTACGTGTCGCAGGTGCTGAACGTGCCGCTGCCCGAGGTGTACCTCGTCGAGGACAACAAGGCGGGCGACATCCAGCTCGCGAACGCGATCGAGAAGACCGAGCTGACGCCGTCGTTCGTCGTCAGGCCGCACCTGCTGCAAGGCAAGTCGGAGCGCGAGATCGCGTTCCTCTCGGCCCGTCGGCTCACGTTCATGCGGCCGGAGTACTACCTGAAGATGCTGCTGCCGACGAACACCGAGCTGAAGGTGGTCGTGCTGTCGGCCATCGTGATGGTGCAGCCGCGCTTTCCCGTCCCCCCGGACATGGTGCAGCTGGTGCAGCAGTACCTGCCCGAGATGCAGAAGCGCATGCCTCCGCATGTGCTCGAACAGCTCGGCGCGGTGGTGTCTCGGTTCATCCAGGCGGCGCCCGAGATCAACCTCGCCAAATGGGGCCATTCCGTCGATGCGACCTCGCATCGCGCTGGCTTCGTGGTGTGCGGTGATCTCGAGGTCGCGGCACGGATGGTCTCGGCCGAGCCAGTCACCGTCGGTGGGCCGCAAGTGAAGGACAAGATCAAGGAGCTCGTGCTGTACTCGATCTCCGAGGAGTTCTTCACGGTGCGCGCGCAGATGGGCCTGACGATCGCGGGCTAGCGCTCGTCGCACTCGTGCTCGCAGCTGGGTGGTGGAGCCCGCCGCCTTCGATGCCTCCGTCGAGAGCTTCGCTCGGTTCTAGCCGTTGGTCGGGCCCGACCACTCGCCCGCGACCGGGGTCGTGAGGCTCCGCAGGCCGCCCACGCGGTAGACCTTGAGCTCCTCCGCCTTGCCCTTGACCCTGACCGGGGGGAGGGCGATGGCGTCGATGCGGCCAGCGACCTTGCGGTAGGTGTCCTCGGAGATGATGATCTCGCCGGAGCCGGCGACGTTGACGAGGCGTGAGGCGACGTTCATGGCGTCACCGATCGCGGTGTACTGGAGGGCGCGCGTCGAGCCGATCGACCCGGTGATGACGTTGCCGGTATTGATGCCGATGCCGATCCGGATCGCTGGCATGTTCTCGGCTGCGCGGGTGTTGTTGAACTCCTCGAGCGCGTGGAGCATCGCGATCGCGCAGGCCACGGCCTTGAAGGGCGCGTCCTCGAGCTGGATGGGAGCGCCGAACAGGCCGATGATCTCGTCGCCGACGAACTTGTCGAGCGTGCCGCTGTACTGGAAGAGGACGTCGACCATCACCTCGAAGTACTCGTTGAGCGTGTTGACGACCTCCTGAGGCTCCTTGCCGTCCGACATCGTGGTGAAGCCACGGATGTCAGAGAACAGCATCGTGATCTCGCTGACGCGGCCGCCCTTCTCGATGACCAGCTCGCCCTTGAGGACCTGCTCGACGACGGCGGGCGGGATCAGCCGCGAGATCTGCGCGCGGGTCTGCGCCTCCTTCTCGATCCGGCTGGCGAGCCGAGCGTTCTGGATCGAGATCGCGGCCTGCGCGGCCATGCCGGTGCAGATCTGGAGGTCCTTCTCGGTGAACGCGTTCGACGTGAACAGCGAGTCGAGGTGCATGATGCCGAGCAGGTCTCCGGCGTGGAGCAAGGGCAGGGTCATCGTCGATCGGATGCCCTGCATGATGATCGAGTGGGCGCCCGAGAACCGCGCGTCCATCGTGGCGTCCGACGACAGCACCGCGGCCTTGTTGTTCGTGACCTCCGCCATCACGGTCTTCGAGAGCACGATGTTGGGATCGCTCTTGCCGCTGCGCGTCTTGACGTGCCGGGGCGACAGCTCGCCCTTGTCATCCATCAGCAGGATGACGCCACGATCGGCGTTCACCAGCTCGAACGCTTTCTCGAGGATCTTCGGGAGGAGCTTGTCGAGATCGAGCTCGCTGCCGACGGCACGGGCGAGCTCGTGGCCGATGCGCAGCCGCTCGTAGTCGCGTCGCAGGTTCTTGTCATCGCCGATCTGCCGCTCGGGCATGAAGTCGCCGGTGTCGGCCTGGATCCGGCCGCGGATGTGGCTCTCGGTGAGGCCCGGCGCGATCGTGACGCGGCCGAGCGCGTCGTCGATCTTCGGCTTGTCGACGAAGACGATCCGCGTCGAGCCCATCGTGAACTCGTCGCCGTCGTGGAGGTAGTGGTCGGCGACGCGCTCGCCGCGCATGAACGTGCCGTTGAGTGACTTGAGATCGCGCAACATGAAGTGGCCGTCGGGGGCGCGCTGGATGTGTGCGTGTTCCTTCGAGATAATCCGATCCAGGATCTGGATCGTGTTATCCGGATGGCGACCGATCGTGTTGAAGGCGGCGAGCTCGAACTCCTGCCGTTCCTCCCCCGAGATGACTATCAACTTGGCCATCTTGCAGACTCGTATCGATGGTACGCCGTGACGCGCCGGCGATTCAAGCCAGGTGCGCGACAACTCCTTGCCTCGACAGGGGAAAAGTGGGACCAGGAGACGATCGTCGTGCGTCCCCACGCAGTCATCTTCGGCGGTTAGCTCCGAGTCGCCTGGGCCCCAGTCGCCGCTAGCTCGCGTCGCTGGGGCGGGTCGCCAACACGCTCTCGAGCAGCTCCGCGAGCTCCTCTATCGAGCACGGCTTGTTGAGGAACCGAGCGACGCCTAGCTGGGTACCCTCCTCGACGACCTTGTCGCTGAGATAGCCCGACATCGTGATGACGGGGAGCCCCGGGTCCAAACTCCGGAGCTCGCGCGTCAGATCGCTCCCCGACATGCCTGGCATGCGGTGATCGGTGACGACGGCGTCGAACCGGGCGGTCCCCGACCGCACCGCCTCCAGCGCCTCGAGTGGACGCGTGAACGCGGAGACCTCGAAGCCGAGGCTCTCGAGAGAGCGTTTCATGACGCCGATGATCGAGGCCTCATCGTCGACGAGCAGCACGCGTCGCTCGACATCGCGCCGCGGCTTGGGCCGGGGTGGCGAGCTCGCGACGACGTCGACGGCCGCGTCGACCGCCGGCACATACAGCTGGAACGTGGTCCCGTTGCCGGGGCTGCTGACCACGGTCACCACGCCAGCGTGCCCTTTGACGATGCCGTGCACGACGGCGAGCCCCAGGCCGGAACCTTCGCCGACGGGCTTCGTCGTGAAGAACGGATCGAAGATGCGCTCGAGGGTCGCCGGGTCCATGCCGGTTCCGGTATCGCTCACGGTGACCACCGCGTACCGGCCCGGTTCCAGCTCGGGGTGGATTCGCTTGGCATCGGCGTCGACGGTGAGGCCAAACGTCTGGATGCCGAGACGCCCGGGTTGCCCGGCCATCGCATGCCAGGCATTGGTGCACAGGTTCATCATGACCTGGTGGATCTGGGTCGGATCGGCGGCGATGCTGGGGGTGTCGACCGCGAAGTCGGTGGCGATCTCGACGGTCGCGGGGATGGTGGCGCGGACCAGCATGAGCGCCTCGTCGATGATCGCTGGCAGCGCGACGACGCGCGTCTGCTGTGGCTCGCGGCGCCTGACGGCGAGGATCTGCTGGACGAGCGCGGCAGCCCGGGAACCTGCGGTCGAGATCTCCCCGAGGCTCTCGCGGACTCGGTGCGAGAGCCCGACGTCGAGCAGGGCGAGCGAGGCGTTGGCCATGATCGCGGTCAGGATGTTGTTGAAGTCGTGAGCGATGCCTGCGGCGAGCGTGCCGAGCGCCTCCATCCGCTGTGCATGGTGGAGCTGGGTCTCCAGCAGGACGCGGTCTGCTGCCGCTTGCTCGCGCTCGGTCACATCCTGCACGGTCGCCATCGAACGAATCGGCCGGCCGGCCTCGTCGTACACGGTCTCCATGCGCTGGTGAACGTGCTTGATCCGCCCATCTGCGAACTGCAGCCGGTACGTGAGCTCCGACCGCACACGCGCCGCCACCGAGCTCTGGAAGTCAGCGAGTACGGCAGCGCGGTCATCGGGATGGACGGTGGCGAGCCAGGTGTCGCGCGTCGGGAGGTGATCTCGGTCTAGCTCGAAGATCCGGAACAGCTCGTCGGACCACAGGAGCTTGTGGTCGACCAGGTCGGCCTCCCAGCTACCGAGCTTGGCGATCCGCTGGGCCTCGCTCAGCCGCGCCTCGCTCGTGCGCAACGCGGCGTCTCGCTGGCGGATGATCTCCTGGGCACGCTCTCGAGCGGTGACATCCAGCGCGACGACCTGGATCGCGGGTCGACCTTCGAACTCGGTGGGCGAGGCGACGACCTCGAGGTGAACGACGCCGCCATCGCTCCGGATCAGCCGGCCGCGGAACGGCGTGTTGAACCCCGGACGCGCCGCGGTTTGCAGGCGCTCGATCCGCCCCTTCACCTCGCCCCGGTCATCGGGGTGCACGAGTCCGAACAGCGATCGTCCGACGAGCTCGAGCGGCGAGTCGTAGCCGAGCAACCTGGCGAACGCCCCATTGGCGAACAGGATCGACTTGCCGTCGTGGACGTACAACGTGACCGCAGCGTGATCGACGAGCAGGCGATAGCGGGTTTCGCTGGTGCGAAGCGCCGCTTCCACCGCCCGTTGCTCGGTGACGTCGCGCGAGAATGCGAGCACGCCGTAGACGCGGCCCTCGGCGTCGTGCAGCGGCTGCTTCACGGTGTCGAAGATCCGGAGGCGGCCGTCGGCGAGAGAGGCGACGTCGTTGGGATTGTGGAGCGTGCGACCGGCCAGGGCCTCGTCGTCGTCGGCGTGAAAGCCGCGGAGTCCCTTGGCCTCGTCGCCGACGCAGAACTCCAGGGGCCAGAAATCAGTGTCGAGACGCCCGATCATGTCGCCGGGGCGATGGCCCTGCGCCTCGGCGAACGCCCGGTTCACGAACAACAGCCGGTGGGACGAATCCTTCGCAAACACCCAGTCCATCGTGGTGTCGAGGAACGTCTGGGGGACACTCGCGTCGTGGACCGCGTGCGGGATGCCGATGAGGAGGGCTCCGGTCACCTGTCCAAGGCGGTCGCGGAGCGACTCCTTCTGCCATGCGATCGGCGGCTCCGTGGGGGCCGCTCCGACGACCGCGCTCCAGTCCTTGCCACGCACTTGGTCGGCGCTCAGGCCGCGCAGCTGTCGGAACGCCTCGTTGACCTGCTGGACCCGGTCGCTTGCGTCCAGCAACGCGACGACGATCATCGATGCGCTCCGGATCTGATGCCGGCTGGGTCTCGCATCACGTGCCACATACCCGATGGTAATGGGGATGCCGGTCCGTGACATCCATCGAACCCCAACGATCTCGGGCTTGCACTTGTGAGCATCGCACGCCCATGGACCGGGGCCCGGCGACCGTTGGGCTTCATCGATGACGTGGGCATCGGCACGACTTGCCATGTTAGGGTCGCGTCGATGCGCATCGGCACCATGTTCCTGGGGACCGTCGACTCGGTCCAAGGAGAATCCATCCAGACGAAGTTCTTCGTCCTCGGCGTGCCGCTGATCCCGATGAGCTCGCACTACGTGCTCTCGGAAAGTGCGGGTGGGATCACCGGCTTCGAGATCCCTCTGAACGGGAAGAGCGTCGGGCTCGGGTACCTGCGGATCGCGTCGTGGATCGTGGCGTTGCTGTGCGGTGTGTTCTACTTCATCGACCGGCGTCGCCCCGGCAGTCTGTTTGGCTGGATGGTCGCGTTCTCAGCCATCGCCACGATCTCGACCTTCGTGCTGGGTCGATTATCGAAGGCCGAGCAGCTGCGCCGGGGCCTGCTCAAGTCGATCACCGGCGTCGGCGCGCCCCCGAGCTTGTTGCCACGCGACGTCTGTGAAGAGACCGCGAACAGGCTGCGCTCGGCATGGGAAGCAGACAACGAAGGTCGCGCATGGGACCGCGATGTCGAGGCTGGCAAAGCCGACGTTCTGCTGTTTGCCGTTGCCGAGTATCACCACAGGCCCGATCTCGCGCAGCAGGTCCTGGCCCAGCTGGGTCGCCAGGGCACCGAGCAGGGGGCCCAGGGCCCATATCGCTGACGAGCCCTCGATACTTTGAAGGTCTGTGCCCGCCGCGACACTCATGGGCATGATCGCTACCAGGCTGGCTCCTCTGGCTTTCGCCGTCGCAATCTGCTCGGTCGCGCTGATGGGATGCGGTGATGACGGAGAGACCCCCGTCGACGCGCCCCACCCGGCCGATGCGGGCGTCGACGCCGTCCCGAACACGCTGATCGGTCTCTCCCAATCGTGCGGCCCCAACCTCCCAGCGTGTCCAGCGGAGGCCCCGATCTGCCGGGAGGGGCTCTGTACGCTCGCCTGCCATCCAGATGCGTCCTTGACGACCAACGCATCGGGTCAGATCGTCTCGACGACTCCGGCCAGCTTCATTCCAGACAACCCGGCGTGTGCCGCCGCGTATCATGGGGGTGTCGTTGGTGAACCCATCTGTGGGGCGATCTTCAACGTCGTCCCGCCGGACAGCCCACTGCAACCCAGCAAGACCTACGCATTCGATGCCGTCTGTCAGGTCTCCTGTCTGCCGCAGAATACATGCCCGGCCGGGCTGACGTGTAGAGACCTCGAGTGTTTCCCGTGACGTGCAGGCGAGCTCACCCGGTCATCACTGCACGACCAAGCCTTGCGCCGGCCGTGAGCCACGTCATGCTCCGGCGGTGAAACATTCGCTCGTCCTCGTGATGCTGCTCGTCGCGACCGGTCACGCTGCGCCTCGGGACCGAGCCGTCCAGACGGCGGTTGACACGGTTCCCGAGCTGGCAACGGTAACGCGGGGACAGACACGGGTCGTCGTTCGCGGCCTCGTCCCGAAGGCGCAGCGCAAGGCGCTCGTCCAGCTTGTCGATCACGTGATCGCCGATGTCACGCGGCGCTTCCTCGATGCCAGCGGCGAGCCTCACGCCGAGATCGCGCTGTGCTTGTTCTCCGACGCCACTCGCTATCGCCAGGTCGCGTCGGCGTTCGGAACGCCCATCCCCTCGGACCTCGGGTTCTATCGCGGGGATCAGCGCGTCGCGATCGCGAACGTGGGCAACGGGATCGGCAATCTCCGCCACGAGCTCGCGCACCCGCTGGTCGGCGACGACTTTCCATCGATCCCGTCGTGGTTGAACGAGGGCATCGGAGCGCTCTACGGTACGGCGCGGTGGAACACGGATCACTTCGAGTTCCTCGTGAACTACCGACTTCGCGATCTCCAGCGCGCACTCGCCTCCGGCACGTTGCCGACGCTGTCTGAGCTGGCCGGGGCGGGCTACGAGACCATCCATGGCGACCGCGAGATGGTCTACTACGCGATGGCCCGCTACGTGCTGCTCTACCTCGATCGACAGGGCAAGCTCGTCCAGTTCTACGCGAGCATGCGTGCCGCGCGTGACGACGGCGCTGCCCAGCGCAAGATCGTCCTGGCCAATGTCGACGAGGAGGCGTTCCGGGCATGGGCCAAGAACCTGAGGTACTAGCCGTGGTCTCGTCGTTCGACGTGGCAGTCGCATCCTGGTTGCTAGATCTCGTTCGCGACGCGCTCGGATGTCGCGATGAAGAGTTCGACGAGGTCTCCGACCGTCTTGAGATGTTCGATGTCGTCGGCGTCGATTTCCACGTCGAGACGCTCGGCGCAGAGAATCAGTGCGGCTGCGACATCGAAGTGGTCGAGCGACTCCTCGTCGTCCAGCCTCCCAGTTCGGTCGAGGGTCTTGGCGATGATCGCTCGTACGGTCGTCTCGGTGCTGCTCATGGGCCATCTCCTTCCTGATCTGCTTCGATAGCCTGGCTTGGTGGGGAGCACCCGAGGCGGCAGAAAGTCACGACGATCCGGCTGCGTCGCCACGTCCATCTACAAGCTGCAGCAGATCGGAGGCTGGACGTCGTACGCGATGGTTCGCCGGTTTAGTTCGTGCAAATGGGGGGACTCGCAACCCGAAGGGCCCATCGAGGCCCCCCGCCTTGCGGAGCAAGGCCGAGGCCGAAGGCCGAGATTCGAACGGAGTGCGAATGGGGGGACTCGCAACCCGAAGGGACCTCGAGGCCCCCCGCCTTGCGGAGCAAGGCCGAGGCCGAAGGCCGAGATTCGAACGGAGTGCGAATGGGGGGACTCGAACCCCCACGATGTTACTCACTGGTACCTGAAACCAGCGCGTCTACCAATTCCGCCACATTCGCGTGTCCCGAACGCACAGGCGCTCGGTGAACGTACTGATGCCATAGTCGTGGGCCGATCTCAAGTGCCCACGGGCGGGTGTCAGTTCAGAGACTTGCAGTCCTCGGCCGGGGCCGGGACCTGGGGCTCGCGGGGGACCAGGGTCGGCCAGGTCTCCCCCGAGGGCGGATCGATCAGCGTCGTATCGTCCTGGTACACGCGGGCGGTCCGATAGAGCTGGCCCAGGGCGCCAAACAGAGACATCGATTGGTAGCGCTCTGGAAACTTCGCCAGCAGGGCGGCGCGGACCTCGGGACCGTGGCGGGTGCTCATCGTCGGGAACAGGTGGTGCTCGACATGAAACCCGAAGCCCAGGGTCAGCCACACCAGAGGCTGCGGCAGCGTCACGCTGAGCGAGTTCACGAGCGGGTCGTTGATCGGCGTGACCGGGTTCAGGTTGTGGTTCGTCATCACGAAGCTCATCGCGATCGAGTTGGCGACCACGAGCGGCACCACGTAGACAAACAGAAA
>Ga0316603_10001611_pt1 | contig 12099 bp, 9 predicted proteins | sample OWC_soil_day10_n_FD_207649 | JGI IMG/M metagenome (GOLD analysis project Ga0316603, IMG submission 207649) | Wetland soil microbial communities from Old Woman Creek delta, Ohio, United States - OWC_soil_day10_noCT | ecosystem: Environmental > Terrestrial > Soil > Wetlands | place: USA: Ohio...
TGAGGTTCAGGAGCAGGTTGTCGTTGTTGATTCCGTTGATGTGATCGAGGTGAAGCACCAGTGCTTTGCCTCGCCACTCGGCGATCTCACACCATGCGCAACGATACGACCACCCCATCGCGAGCAGCCGAGGCGTGAGGCTCTTGCCACCCGTGAGCGACGCGTTCTCGACGAAGACCTTGGCATCTTGAAACCGTTGACGCTGGCTGATCCGCGCGACGGCGGGATGCGATGCCTTGGTCTCCCCGCGCGACCAACCGTGGCCACGGAGATGCGCCGTGTCGATCGCGAGGTTGCGAATGCGACGGGTGATCTCGCGATGACTACGACCGTTGGTAGGCAACTCCAACCTGGTCAGCACCTGGGCGATGGAGGTCGATTCTTGGACCAGCTGCGCCAGCCTCTCGGTTGTGACGGCTGCGCAGCGCGCAGCGAGCGTTCTGGTGCCGAAGTGCGAGATATCGAGATTCGTCTGACGAATCCGTCCGGAGATGTGGCGATAGTTACCGCCGGTCGCAGGCAGTCCGAGCCGCCTGAGAACCTCGGCGAGCGTGCTCGAGCTCTGCACGATCGGACCGAGCAGGGCTGCGTTGTATTTCGACGAACGCACCGGGAGAGGATACGGTCCACCTCTGACGAGGATCCGGTTTGTCAGGAGATCGCGGCCGAGAGAAATCGTCCGGACACCGGACATCGCCGTGCGCCGACGTCACGCTGCGCGACGAGCGCGTGCGCGTTCAGTGGCGAGGCTCGGGAGGATGCTCGCTCTCGGCGTCGGTGTCGGGCGTCGGTGAACCGACGAACTCGGAGTCCTCGAGCTTGCGACCGTCGGAGGTGAACAGGTTGCGCGGATCGTGGTCTCCCAGGTTCTCGTTGTTCGCCGAGGACTCGGTCATTGGCGTGCGGCGTGGCTTGGCCTTGCTCGGCATGCGAACACCCAGAGCAAGTGGAGTGCCACGCGTCACGCGGAGGTGGGTGTCGGTCGCTGAGGTCAGCGGGACCGGGGTCGGTTGTCCGCGCCCTCCGCGAGGGCCGCGCACCAATGATCTCGCGAACCTCCGCGAGGCACGGCGCTTGAACATCTGGTGCCCATGCTCCTGCGCCTTGTCTCGATCTGCGCCCTGCTCGTCGGATGCGGCCCCTCTACCGGCGGGGGCGGAGATGATTCCGGCGATGGCGGCGTCGCGTCGCTGCGGGTCGATCTGTCGGCGCAGCGCATCGACTGGGCGGACGGGGTCGCGACCGCGCCGGCCGTCACGGCGACCCTGATCGCGGCCGACGGGACCGAGACCGACGTCACGGCCACCGCCACCTTCGCGGTCCTCCCAGCGGATCTCGGCAGCGTCGCCAATGCGCAGCTCGTCGCGAGCGGGACGGCCGCCGGTCCCGGCATGGTGTCGGCGACCCTCGACGGCCTGATCGATACCGAGAGCTTCGAGGTGTTCGTCACCCAGACGGTCACCGGGACCGCGGATCCGTCGGCGCCCGGGTTGTTCGCGGGAGCGACCGCGGACACCTCGCAGACCCTCACGATCGCGTACCCGCCGGCCGGCGCGATGATCCCGCCGAACATCGGCGAGATGGATGTCCACTGGCGCGACCCCGCCGCGAAGAATGTCTACGAGGTGACGCTGTCGGGCGGCTTCGTCACCATCAAGACGTACGTCGCCTCGCTCGGCGCCGCGACCTGGCACACGCTCGCGCCGCAGCACTGGTCGCTGCTGTCGAGCGGCGCGCGCGGCGTCGACCTCACCGTCCGGGTGCGCGGTCTCGCGACCACGGCGCCGAGCACGTTCATCGAGGGCAGCGAGACGCTGCGGATCGCGGCGGAGGAGGTGCGCGGCGGCGTCTACTACTGGAACACGACGCGGGCCGCGATCATGCGGTTCGACATGACCGCGCAGGCGGCGCCGCCCGAGCAGTTCTATCCGGCGGTCGGGCAGACCGGGTGTGTTGGCTGTCACGCGGTCTCGCGCGACGGCACGGTCGTCGCGTACCGCCGCGACGGCGGCAACTTGAACTACGGCAACGCGCTCAAGGTCGCGGGCCTCCAGAAGCAGCTGACCGAGAACACGCAGCAGTGGAACTTCGCCGCGATCCACCCTGACAACTCCGAGATGTTCACGACGACCACGACCGGGCTGCATCGCACGGTGCTCGCGACCGGCGCGACGACGCCGCTGTACACGGGCGGGCGGATCGCCCACCCCGATGTCGCGGCGACGGGGACCGCGATCGTCGCGACCGCGCTGACCGCAGGCACCGAGGTCTGGACGTCCGCCTCGAGCCTGGTCGTGTTCGACTACGACACGACGACGAAGACCGTGGGAGCGCCGCGCACCCTCGTGCCGCAGACCGGCGCCGCGTTTCCGTACTACCCGTCGTTCTCGGCGGACAGCGCCTGGGTCGTCTACAACCAGGCGACCGGCGGCGACAGCTACGACAACGCGAACGCGCAGCTGTGGGTCACCAAGGCCGACGGCACCCTCCCGCCGATCCGGCTGAGCGCCGCGGAGTCCGCCGCCAGCCACGACTCGTGGCCGAAGTGGACCCCGTTCGTCAGCAACGAGCCGACCGCGACCGCGACCGAGAAGGTGCTGTGGTTCACGGTCGCCTCGCGCCGCCCGTTCGGCGTTCGCTCGACCGCAGGGCAGAAGCCGCAGCTGTGGCTCGCGCCGTTCTATCCCGAGCGCGCCCTCGCGGGGCAGCCCGCGACGGGCCCCGCGGTCCGCATGCCGTTCCAGGTCCTCGCGGAGGGCAACCACATCGCGCAGTGGGCCGAGGAGATCGTCGTCATCCAGTGATGGGCTAGGCGAGGAGCTCGGCGTCGTCGATCACGACGGCCTCGGGCCCGACGTACGGGCCACGCCGGATGATCGTCGCGCTGCGGTGGGCGTGGGCGAGGGCGCCGACGAGATCGAGGCGAATCGTCCCGCCGGTGATCACCGTCTCGGTCGTGCCGCTGCGCTCGACGCCGAGCGACACCTCGAGGCTCGCGTCCCCCGTGTACGGATCGATCGAGAGCGAGCGGAGCCGGCGGATCTCGATCGTGCGACGCGCGGGCAGGGCCCCGGCCCACGTCCCCGCGCCGACGACGAGGTTGCGCACGCCCCCGTTGGGATCGGTGCGGCGACGCGCTGCCTCCCGCGTCGACAACCCGAGGCCGACCGAGATCCCACGCTCGATCAGCGCGAACCGGCGGACCGCGTCGCCCTCGTCGCCGACCGGGGCCGAGCGCGTCGCGAAGTCGAGGGCTCCGTCGCTCGTGATCGTCAGGGGCTCGGCGATCACCTCCGCGCCCGGGGCGACCGGCGAGCGCAGGCGATAGCGGCTCAGGCCCTGGCGCTCGATCTCGGCGTTCGCGTGATCGGCGAACACCGACCACACGCCGAGGCCGCCGCCGTGGAGGAGGGCGTCGCTCCGCAGCACGAGGGCACAGCGGCCCGCCGCGGGCGCGCCTGCCGTCGCGAGCAAGGCGAGGTCGCGGGCCGCATCGAGGAGCCCCTGACCGAGCGAGAGATCGTCGAGCTTGCGCGCCTCGCGCGCGACCTCCAGGCTGCGGTCGCCGAGCGCGAGCAGCGCGGAGCCGCGGATCGCGCTCGCGATCCAGCGGGTGTGGAAGCCCGAGCTCGCGTCGACGGCGACCTGCTCGCGCAGGATCTCGACCGCGGCGGTCACGGTGGTCCCGGCGGGGCGGATCAGGGAGTGGAGCACCTCGCTCGCGACCGCGGCGAGCTCGGCCTTCTCGAGCTGGGCGTCGAGGAGCGCGACCTTGGCCGGTGCGGCGGGTGGCGGCGAGTGCCAGGTCGGACCGACCGCGGCGCCGGCGAGATCGAGCGCCTGATCGACGACATCGAGCGCGTCGCCGTGCAGCGAGGCGAGCTCGAGCTTCGCAGTGCCACGACCGCGCGTGACGTCGAGGTGGACGACGACCGTGAATCGCGTGCGCAGATCGCTGCGTCGCACCGGGCGCGCCTCGTCGGCGATCGCGATCTCCTGGGCGCGCTCGACGACGATCCACTCCGAGACCTTGCGTGCGGTCAGCGCGCTGACGAGGGAGCGGCGGGTGATCACGTCGGCCTCCGCCGCGAGCGCACGAACCCGCGCGTCCGCACCCACGGCGCGGTGACCGAGGTCCACTGCGGCTCACCGGAGCTCTCGTCGCGCGTCACCATGGTCGCGGTGTCCTTGCCGACGCCGGTGATGTTCGCGAGCAGCGCCGCGAGCGCACCGACGAGCTCGACATCGGCGAACACGCGCCCGGTCGGGCTGCCGTTCTTGAGCTCGCGTGCACGCGCGGCCCCGATCACGATCCGATCGCTCCCCGGATCGAGGACCGCGTCGAGCCTGCCCTCGAGGAGCCAGCCATCGATCAGCAGCTCCTGGGTGGTGACGGTGCCGGGGGCGAGGCGGAGGTGCGATGGACCCGGCTCGAGCATGCCGACGTGGCCCGCGCGCCGTCCGCGCGTCAACCGCCCTGCCACGCGGCCGCCGTCGAGGAGCGTGATCGGCGCCGCGAGACCACCCTCGTCGTCGAACGCGAAGCCGCCATACGCGCCGGCGGCAGCCGGATCGTCGATGAGTGTGAGACCGGGCGCGGCGACGGCGGCGCCCGCGATCATGCGAGCCGCGATCTCGGGACGGCGCAGCGCCGACGCCGTGAGCAGGCCGCGGACCGCGGTGTCGACGATCATCGCCGTGACCTCGGGGTCGAGCACGACGCCGTACTCGCCGTCGGCGAACGTGCCCGGCGTCAGCAGCTGCAGGGCGTTGGTACTCGCGCGTGTGACCTCGGCAGCGTCGAGATCTTGATCCTCGATCGCGCCGGTCCAGCCCCGCTCGACCTCGCTGACCACGGGGCGCGTCCCGTTCCAGGCTGCGCGGGTCGCGCGCTGGCGGACGCGACGGAGCTGCTGCTCGCGGTCGTGGCCCGGCGCGATCGACCACACGTTGACGTCGTCGATGTCGATCAGCGCACTGGCGTAGACGATCCGGCTCGACCCGGCTCGATCGCTGCGCATGATCGCGTCGAGCCGGTTGCGCAGCTCGAGATCGCCGATCTTCGCGGGCGCGCTCGGGGGCGGCGGTGGGGCAGGGAGGTCGAGCCGCGCGGCGGGCACGGCACCGGCGAGGAGCCGGACCGCCGCGAGGACGCCGGCGGCGCTGAGATCCGCGGTGACCTGCTCGCGCCACATGCCGTCGCGGTCGCGGATCGTGAGCACGACCCCATCACGCCGCGCGCGCGCGACACCGGTGCCCGCGAGATCGACCGCGCCGGTGGTCCGCCGCCGGCTGACCGCGAGCGCGTGAACCACCGGATACTTCGTCGCGAGCCGGGCGACCGCATCGCGCAGCCAGCCCCGGACCTCGCTGCTCGCCTGCTGCGGCGCGAGCACGACCGGCCGGGCCGGCGTCCCGCAGCCGAGCGCCCACAGCAGCGTCGCGGCGGAGCCCACGCCGAGCGTGCCGAGGACCTCGCGCCGGTTCCAGCTCACCCCGCGAGCATGCCACGACTGATCACCGGGAGATGTACATGTACGCGACGCACATCTCGTCGGTGGTCGCCTCGCCCCAGGTGACCCGGGTCGTGTCGTCCGACGTGTCGTAGTGGCAGTTGATCTCCAGCGTGTCGCCGCCCGCGATCGGGACCGGCGCCTCGTACCAGTAGGTGTGCTGCCAGTGGAAGCTCCAGCCTTGGAGGTCGAGGAGGCAGCTGTTCGATGATCTCTGGACCGAGACATCGGCCGCGATGCCGCGCTGGTGCATGTGCATCGCCCCGCCCCACACCCGCCCGGCCGGCACCGCCGTCGGCAGCCGGCGCGTTCCGGTCGCCACGACGTCGGGTTGACCGGGCGCCAGGTCGACGTTGCCGCGGACCGAGATCATCAGCGCCTCGTTCGCGACCTGATTCTCCAGCATGAGATCGATCGTCGTGCGATCCGTGCCGCCGTCGCCGTTCGCGACGTTGTAGTGCATCTGGATCACCATCCTCCGTCCCCCCGCGATGCGGATGCCGGTCCCGGCCGGGAAGATCGTGGCCTGCTGGCCCGGCGCCCACCCGACGAGGAACGTCGCGCCGGTCTCGGTCGGGCCCCCATCGCACGCGTAGCCATTACCCGGATCCGCCTGGTCGCGCGCCACCACATCGGCCTCGGCCGCCGCGGTGTCGAGGGTGTACAGGATCACGTGATGGACCACCGTCGGGTTGCCGGGGCGGACGTGCGCACCCGTGGCGAACCGTTCGGCGGCGATCCCGTCGACCACGAAGCAGCGGTAGTCGTCGGACTTCACCGTATCAGGCAGGTAGGACCCGGCCTTCGCGCCGATGTCGAACGTGTGATCGACGCGCGCGAGATCGGGCCTGGGAGCCGGTGGAGCGATCGATGCCGCCGGATCGCCCGCGAGACGTTCGCCGCTGGTCCACGCGACGAGCTGCTCGATCTCGGCATCGGACAGCCACTTGGTGTCGTGATAGGTCTGGCACGAGCCGTCGTCCGGCGCGTAGTACGGCGGCATCGTCCGGTTCGTCACCGCGAACGAGATCGGCCACTCCACCGCGGCCAGCCGCGCATCCTCGTAGGTCGCGAGCGAGAACGGCGCGAGCCGGTCGGCGCTCGCCGAGTGACACTCGACGCAGTTCTCGTTGATGATCTTCTGGACGCCGCCGTAGTAGACCGGCGGCCCTGCGGGCTCGATCGGTCCGTCGGTGTGGGCGACGTCATTGCCGCAGGCGGCGGTGATCACGAGCAGGACGAGGCGAAGTTGTCGGGGCATCCGAGGGGGATGTGCAGCGCACATGCCGGCCCAAGAGGCGAGCGGGTACGCCAACTTGGACGCTGCACGCGCGGCGCGGTCGCCGCGGTCGTCCGCCGCACCGGACGACGGGCTGTCCGGTGGAGAGGACAGTGTCGAGCGGGTGTTTGCTGTACAAAGCGGAGATGGGCCTCGAGACCATTCGCCACGCGGCGACGAACGTCCCCGTCCGCAGCGTCGACGTCGAGGTGCTGCAGGGCGTCGACACCGGGCAGCGCGGGTTCGGCATCGACCTGACGATCGGGACGGCCGAGGGAAACGGGCTCCGCCTACGCGACCCCGCGGTCTCGCGGTTCCACGTCGCCTTGCACGCGGTTCCTGGCGGCGTCACGATCGTCGACCACGGCTCGACGAACGGCACGTTCGCGGGGGCGATCCGGATCGAGCGCGGCGTGGTCCCGCTCGGGACGACGATCCGGATCGGCGACTCGATCGTCCGTGTCGGTGACGGCGTTCCCGTGCAGGTCGAGCAGCACGCGGGCGAATCCCTCGGCGGGATGATCGGGCGCTCGGTGGTGATGCGGCAGCTGATGGCGCAGGTCTCGCGTGCCGCGCAGAGCGACGTTTCGGTGCTCGTCACGGGCGAATCCGGCACCGGCAAGGAGCTGGTCGCGCGCGCGTTGCACGACCTCGGCCCGCGCCGCGACAAGCCGTTCGTGACGATCGATTGTGGCTCGTTGCCGCCGACGCTGATCGCGAGCGAGCTGTTCGGTCACGAGCGCGGCGCGTTCACCGGCGCAGACCGCATGCACGTCGGAGCGTTCGAGGCGGCGCAGGGGGGAACCGTCTTCCTCGACGAGATCGGCGAGCTACCGCCGGCGGTCCAGTCCACGTTGCTGGGCGTGCTCGAGCGCCGCACGCTGCGGCGGCTCGGGAGCCGGACCGAGGTCGCCGTCGACGTCCGCGTCGTGGCCGCGACGCATCGCGACCTGCGCGCCGAGGTCAACCGCGGTGGCTTCCGACTCGATCTGTTCTACCGGCTGGCCGTGGTCACCCTGACCAATCCGGCCCTCCGCGAACGGCCGGACGACATCCCGTTGCTCGTCGAGCACTTCCTGCGCGATGCGGGGTGGGACGCGCCGGTCGCCCAGCTGATCTCGCCCGCGGCGATGGATGGGCTCGCGAGGCTGCACTTCGCCGGCAACGTGCGCGAGCTACGGAACCTGGTAGAGGCCGCCGTCGCGATGGGGGTCCCGCCGACCGTCGACGGTCCCGTCGTCCACGGCAGCGCGGGAGACGATCGGTTCTCGACCGACGTCACGCTCCCGTACAAGGCAGCCCGGGGCCGGCTGCTCGACGGCTTCGAAGCGCGCTACGTCGAGGCGCTGCTCGAGCGAGCGGACGGCAACGTCTCGGCCGCGGCGCGGCTCGCTCAGATGACGCGATCGCATCTGTCCGAGCTGATCGCCAAGCGCCGCGGGTGATCCTGGTCAGCGCAGACCCGCGCACGTCTGCACGGCGCCCTCGCAGCGGTCCGTGAGGACGTCGAGCGAGAGGAAGACCGGACCATCGATCGCGTCGAGCTGCAGCGGGCAGCTGTACGCGCATCCGACCGCACGGAAGGGATCGGGTGCGTCGTAGAACACCCCATCGGGGGATTGCTGGAGGGCAGCGCAGTCCTCGGTCGTCGTGACGGCGCGGATGATGACCGGGTCGTCTGGCGCGTCCGCCGTGAGCAGCGCTCCGCGGGCCTGCCGCCGGAAGTCGTCGATGATCCGCTGGGGATTGCCGTCGCCGATCTCGACCGCGAGCTCCTGACAGAAGCGCACGGGATTCGCGCTGACCGGGATCGTGCACCCACCCCCCGCGCCGGGGTCGCACGCGGTGAGGATCTCCTCGCCGCGACATCCCGGCGCTCGACCGCCGAGATCGATGAGGTCGATCACCAGCGAGACGATGATCTTCCCGTTGCGGACCGGTGCGCGCTGGATCAGCAGCTTCGCGGGGTCGGCCTCCTGCCGGCAGCGAAAGCCGATGCTGACCGTGCCGTCGCTCGGTCCGAGTTGCAGGCCGATCTCGCGCTCGCGCTGACACGCGGCGAGCCCGATCAGGAGGAGCGTCGTTCTCATTCGACGATCACCTTCGTCACGATCTCGGGTTCGTAGGTCAGCGCGACCACGCTCCCCGCCGCGACGAGCGCGACGCTGCTCACCGCGATCCAGAACCAGGGGCGCTTCCACACCGCCGGCCGGCGCAGCACGCCACCGTCGTAGGCGAGGTCACCGAGCAACGCGGCGGTTTCGGTCCGGTCGCGGTTCGCGCTGGCGACGACCTTGCCCTCGACGATCATCCATCCCATGACCTGCTGATCACCGGCTGCATGGAGGTACGCCACGCGCGGCTGACCGGCGAGCTTCGCCAGCAGCGTCGCGCCGACCAGATCCGTCGGTGGCAACCCGCGGCCCACGCGCGCCCGCCACTGCTGCCCCGCGAGCTGAGGAGGCGCGGCTTCCTGCGGCATCGCGATCGTGGCCTCGCCCGCGACGTCGACCCAGCGATGGCTGGGCAGGAAGCCATCCGTCTCGACTGCGAACAGGTGTGCCCCGGGGCGGACCTGGACGCTGCACGGCACCACGCATCCGGCCGGTTGCCCGTCCACGGTGAGGCGAGCGCCGGGCTCGCCGGTGACCGCCAGCGGGTGGCGGACTTGCGCGCCCGCCGCCGCGATCGCCTCGCCGATCGACGCTTCGACGTCGCGGGCGAGCACGACATCGGGGAGCTCGAGCCCGAGGCGAGCCAGCGAGGCCGCCGCGGCGCCCGCCTCGACGCGTGCCTGCGCTCCGTGCGCGCAGGCGGCCTCGTAGGCCAGCGCCCTGGATGCGTGATCGCGAGCGCTTCGCGCCAGCAGCTCGCCGAGGTCCAGCGCTGCCAGCTCGCGCCGACACACCTCGAAGTCACCCTGCGAGTACGCGGTGCGCGCACGCGTGAGCACGGGCGTGGCCACGTCGGTGGGAGGCGGCGGCGGTGCGGGAACATCGAGAGGATGGAGGTCGAGCCCGCGCACCGCGTTGTTCGCGATCGGTCCCACCGTGGCGCGGTCCTCCAGCACCACCGCGACCGTGACCGGGCGCGCCGTGGATGCGCTGCAGCCCGCAGCGAGCGCGCCGCAGAGCACGAAGTATGACCGTGTTAGCATCATGCGTCGTGTCGGGGTCAGGCTCACGCTACCGCATCCTGCGCAGGCTCGGGCAGGGTGGCATGGCCGAAGTCTTCGAGGCTGAGATCGTCGGCGAGCTCGGCTTCAGTCGCAAGGTCGCGATCAAGCGGATGCTCTCGCACGCGGCCGCGGATCCACGCGCGGCGAGCCGGTTCCTCGACGAGGCGCAGATCGCGAGCCGGCTCCATCACGCGAACGTCGTCGCGGTGACGGATGTCGGGTTGCTCGACGACCTGCCGTTTCACGTCCTCGAGCTCGTCGATGGCATGAACGCGCACGAGCTCCAGCAGCGTTCGGGCGGCACGCTGCCGGTCGAGATCGCGCTGATCATCGCCGCGGACGTCGCCCACGCGCTCGATCACGCGCACAGCGCGGCCGATGCGGCCGGGATCCCGCTCGGCGTCGTTCATCGTGACGTCAAGCCGTCGAACATCCTCGTGTCGTGGGGCGGCGACGTGAAGCTGAGCGACTTCGGGATCGCGTTCGCACACGAGCGCGGCGCACGTACCGAGACCGGCTTCGTCGCCGGGACCATGGGCTTCATCGCCCCCGAGCAGCGGCTGCAGGGCACCGTGGATGGCCGCGCCGACGTGTTCGCGCTCGGGCTCACGGTGTGCGCGTTGATCACGGGATCCACGCCGCTGCGCGATATCTCCGTCGAGATGGAGCTGCTCGAAGGTCGCCCCATCCCACTGCCGGACGAGATTCCGCACGACGTGCGCCTCGTGCTCGCCCGGGCGCTCGCACCGTCGCGCCTCGATCGACCCACGGCCGTGGAGCTCGCGAGCGCGCTCGGAGCCGTGCTCTCGCCGCGCCTCATGCGCGATCCGCGGAGCGTGCTGCGGGACTTCCTGCAGCGGCTCCAGCCGCGGCGGGCCAGCGGCGGCGCGCTGGACCAGCTGCTCGGGATCGAGGTCGAGTCCGAGGGCTCCGCGGGTTCCGCGGGCGCGTTTCGCCGGTTCCGGACGGTGGCGGTCGCGCGCACGGATGCGCCGACCGTGCAGGCGCCGTCCGCGGACGCGGCAGAGGGATCGCCGCCACCACCCCCGACGGTGCACCACCGCCCGCGCTCCGAGCCGAGTGCCGCGCCGAGCGCCGAGCTCGTCCCCGCGCGGCCGCGTCGCCGGGGGGCACTCGCGGTGATCGCCCTCGCGGTCCTCGCGATCGGTGGCGGTGGCGCGTGGTGGGCGACGCAGCGCTCGAGCGCGGCCTCGGCACCGCCGCCGACCGCCACGGACCTCGTCGCCACGGCCGGTCATGATGCCGGGACTCCCGCGGACAGCTCCCCCGCGCCCCTCGCGGTCGATGCGAGCGTGGTGGCGACCGCTCCCGCTGTGGACGCGGGCAGCAGCGAGAGGTCCGCGAGCGTGCGCTCCGACAAGCGACGCCCGAGCACGGCCGGGAGCGCCCGGCCACCGGTCGCGCCGATCACGTCGGTCGCGGCGACGACCGTCGAGCGGGGCTGGTTGCAGGTGGTCGGCGAGCCCCTGGTCGGCGCCAAGGTCGTCGTCGACGGCGCCTACACGGCCTACGTTCCGAACGCGGTCGAGGTCCCGCTCGGAGACCACCGCGTGGTGATCGAGCAGCGCGATGGCACGACGTTGCCCGCCAAGCAGGTCAAGGTCACGAGCTTCCACACGATGAAGCGGCCCCTCCGGCTGACCTGGTAAGCCGGAAGGGGCGGCGCTACGGCGCCGCGACGCGGCCGCGGACCTCGACGTCGAGCTTCGGCGGCGTGCGCTTGGGGCGCTTGGTCACGATCTTCGCGCCCGGCGCGCCGCGGTCGATCCACGAGGCGACGCGGTTGAAGTCACCGAACCGGGTCAGCTTGCCGTCGGCCCCGAGGAACGCCATCACGACCTCGCGGTTCTCGAACTTCGCCCCGGTGATGAAGCAGTAGCCCGCCGCGGTGGTGTATCCGGTCTTGCCGCCGATCACGTCGTAGCGGCGCGCGACGAGCGGCTGGTTCGTGGTGCCGTAGCCGATCTTCGCGTAGCGATCCTTCGAGATCACCTCGACGAAGTCCTCGCCCATGATCCGGCGCAGGACGTCGTCTTCGAGGGCGGCGCGCAGCGCGATCGCCATCTCACGCGCGGTCGAGACGTTCCCGCGAAGGCCGGAGGCGTCGG
>Ga0316603_10001612_pt1 | contig 12096 bp, 15 predicted proteins | sample OWC_soil_day10_n_FD_207649 | JGI IMG/M metagenome (GOLD analysis project Ga0316603, IMG submission 207649) | Wetland soil microbial communities from Old Woman Creek delta, Ohio, United States - OWC_soil_day10_noCT | ecosystem: Environmental > Terrestrial > Soil > Wetlands | place: USA: Ohio...
CTGGCGAGTGGTGCGCGCACGGCGCCGGCTGAGTGAAGGCGCCGGCGCCGCGGCCGGCGGTTCATCGCCCGCCCTGCGAGGCGGCGCGTGCCGCCGCTGGCGCCGCCGCCTGCGCCCGCCGGGCCTCGAGTTGCTTCAGCCACTCGGTCCAGTCGTACGGGCCGCTGTCGTAGCGCTTCTTGAGGTTGCCGAGCACGTTGCCCCAGGCGCGGTCGAAATAGGCGAAGGCCTGGTCCCACTGCCCGCCCTCCCCCCAGCCGGTGTGATGCAGGGTGACGCGCGTGGTCTTGTCGTCCACCGCGGCAAAGCGCACCACCACGAAGGTGCGCTGCGCTCGCGCCTCGGTCAGGTGCGGCGGCGCATTCCAGTCGAAGGAGAGCATCTTCTTCGGCTGCAGCGCCATGTAGCGCATGTCGTCGGCCCCCTTCATGCCCGGCGCGCCGCCGGGGTCCATGTGGATGTGGAAGGCGCCGCCGACGCGCGGCTCGACCTGCGCGTCGGGTGCGAAGAAGCTCACGATGCCTTCGCGCGTGGTCCAGGCGTCCCAGGCTTGGTCGAGCGTGGCGTTGACGACCACTTCCTTGTCGATGGCGCGTTCGGCGGCCCCTGCGACTCCCAGGCTGAGGGCCAGCGCCAGCCCCACTGCAGTCGCGGTCGGTCGTCGGTTCATCATGGCTCTCCCGGAACGGGGCTGCGGGCCGGCGTCAGCGCATCGCCAGCGGCCGCTTGCGGCGCGGTGGCGGGAACAGGGGGTCGAGACGTGCCAGATCCGCTTCGTCCAGCCGCAGATGCCGTGCCGCCCAGTTGTGGTGCAGGTGCACGGCGTTCGTCGCCTTGGGGATGGCCATCACGCCGGGCTGTCGAAGCACCCAGGCCAGGGCCACCTGCGCCGGCGTGGCGCGGTGGCTCTCGGCAACGGCGCGCAGCGAGGGATGATCGGCGAGTGCGCCCTGGTCGATCGGGCTGTAGGCCATCAGCGGCATCTGGTGCAGCTGCTGCCACGGCAGCAGGTCGAACTCGACACCGCGTTCACTGAGCGAGTAGTAGACCTGGTTGGCGGCGCAGCCCTTGCCACCGGGCAGGGCGGCCAGTTCACGCAGGTCGTCGAGGTCGAAGTTGCTCACGCCCCAGTGGCGGATCCAGCCGCGGCGCCGCAACTGCTCGAAGCCGCGCACCGTCTCGGCCAGGGGCACGCCGCCACGCCAGTGCAGCAGATACAGGTCGATGTGGTCCAGGCGCAGGCGGCGCAGGCCGTTCTCGCAGGCGGCCAGCATGTCGGACTCGCCGGCGTGCGAGGGCAGCACCTTGGAGACGATGAAGACGTCGTCACGCGCCACCCCCTCGCGCTGTGCTTCGGCCAGCGCCAGGCCGAGCACGGTTTCGGCGCCGCCGTCGCCATACATCTCGGCAGTGTCGAAGACGCGGTAGCCGATATCCAGCGCCAGCCGAAGTGCGCGCACCTCGGCCGCGCGCTGCGCGCTGCCCTCGCCCAGGCGCCAAGTGCCGAGGCCGAGCGACGGCCGATCTTCACCGCTCGGGAAGGTCACGTCGGGCAGGGGCGTCGATCGCGCGTCCATGTCGACATCGTAGACGGTGTCGGCCACACCGGGCATGGGTGGTCAACGAAGATTTATCATCGAGGTCCATGAGCACCGGCCCCCACGACCTCGCCCAGGTGCGCCTGGACAATGCGATGGCCCTGTTCGAGGAGTTCGTGCGCCAGACCGCGCGCCACGCCGACGCTGCCACCCTGCGCGGCTTGGAGCGGCGCTTCGCCGAGCGACTGCAGATCCAGCCCAGCTACTGGAGCCAGATCAAGGGCCGCTCGCGCCAGATCGGCGAGCGGCTGGCGCGGCAGTTCGAACACCTGTGCCACAAGCCGCGCGGCTGGATGGACCTGCCGCATGCCGCTGCGGTGGCCGCCTCGTCGGCCTCGGCTGGCGCGGCACCCTTCGGCACCGTAGCGCCCGGTCGTCAGTTCGACACGGGCGACACGGGCGACGATTCGGCCCCGCGCGACGACGATGAACGTTTCATCGTCGGCCTCGTCCTCACCTACTACCGGCGCCACCCGCAGCGTGCACGCACGCGCCTGCTCGACCTGCTCGGCGAAGTGCTGACGCCGCCGCCCGACGTGCCTGCGGCCGCACCGGCGGCGCGGCCGCAGGCATCGAACGCGCCGCCGCCGCGCGCCGACGACCCGCACTCGCTGTGGCTGCAGACGCAGACGGGCGTCGCACCGCTCAAGCGACGGCGCTAGACACGCTCGACCGCGACGGCGCGACCCTCATCCTAGGGATGACCCTGAGCGCAAGAACTCTTGCGCATTGATAACGCCATGTTTATCATTTGCGCAAGCGTGCAGAACCCGGGGACAGTCCCCCGGCGCTGCATACCGATCAACCCCAACCGGACCGCCATGCCCTTTCCCATGCCCCCCGCCGACCTGCCGGCCCGCCGCCTTGCGGTAGCGGCAACCGTTGCGGGATTGAGCGTGACGGCTGTGTTCATCGATGGTGCCCCGCCCGGGGCAGGAGTGCGCTGAAGATCTCGCCCGCGAGACACGACGCCGCTCCAGGCCCGGGTTGCACCAGCAACCCGGGCCTTTTGTTTTGCCCCCCACCCACGACGAGGAGAAACGGATGAAGTTGTCCCTGAAGAGCCTGAAGCCGCACAACCCGCTGCTGGCCGCAAGCCTGCAGCGCAAGGCCGGCAGCCATCGCAGTCCCGGCGGCGCAATCCGCCAGCAGGCCCGAACCGCGCTGCGGCGCGAAGTCGATCGCCTGCGACCGAGCCCCTAGATCCACCCACGGGAACCCCGCCGCACGGAAGGCCAGGGCACCCAACGGAGACCCATCATGACGAGAGATCTTCCCTACGCCGATGCCTTGGCCGAGGACCGCCGCGCGCGGTACTGGGTCGCCGCCGCGCTGCGCGCCGGCAGCCGCGCACTCGACCGCCTGGCTTTGCGCCTGACGCATGTCGACGTGCGGGCGCCTGCCGACCCGCTGCTCGAGTTCTACGCCGAAGCCGGCGCCCCTGAGGGCGCGCTGTACGTCGACGGCCGGCTCGTCGGCACCGTGTCGGGCGTCAACCGCCTTTGACCCGCAGACGGGTCGTCCGCACTCCCGCGGTGCCACCGCACCGCGGGAGTGACGGTCGGTTTGTCGACTCGTGCGCTCTCCCACGCTCTACGTCGACTTCGCAGGCGACGCCGCGCTGCGCCGCAGCGTGCACGAACAGTCCGGCGACGCCCTCATGTACAGCCGTTCGATCGGGGGCACGCACTGGTCCGAACTCGGCACCGTCAGCGGACTGCCGGGGCCGCGAACGGTGCTCTTCTTTGCCCCGTCGCAGTTCACGAAGCGCAGCGCGCCTCCACCCGAGGGGTGGGGCCCGGAGCAGATGCAGCAGCGCGTGGGCGCGGCCTGGGCGGACTTCATCCGCCGTGTCGGCCGTGCCGACGATCCCTGGCTGCGTATCGTCGTCGAGCGTGGGGCCCGGGCGCTGCAAGCGGCTTATGCATCGCTGCTCAACGGTCAGGCCGGCGCACGCACCGGCCTGACGCTGACACTGCAGACTTAAAGCCCGCCGTCCGCGCGGCCGATATCCGTGCACGAGACGGGTCGAGAGTCCAAGCCATGCCAGCCGCCCACGAATTCATCACCCGCGCCCCGAACGATCTGGCGGGGTGGATGGCGCTGTTGAACGCCGGCGACCTGCCCGTGCTCGCGAGCACGGCTGCGGCGCTGGAGGAGTTGCGCGGTGTCGAGGACGCGGTGGACGCGCACATGCTGGCCGACGCCCTGTCCAGCGACCCGCTGATGACGCTCAAGCTGATGGCGCACCTGGCGCGGCTGCGGCGCGGCCGCGACGGCAGCGACACCGAGACCGTGACCGAGGCGCTGGTGATGCTGGGCATCCCCCCCTTCTTCCGCGCCTTCGGCCCGCAGGACACCGTCGAGGACCTGCTGGCCGCACAGCCTGCGGCGCTGGAAGGCTTCCGGCAGGTGCTGCGCCGTTCGCACCGCGCCGCACGCTTCGCCGTTGCCTTCGCCGTGCACCGCATGGATCACGATGCCGCGGTGATCCACGAAGCCGCGTTGCTGCACGACTTTGCCGAGCTGCTGCTGTGGCTGCGCGCCCCGGCGCTGGCGCTGGAAGTCAGGCGCCGCCAGCAGGCCGACCCCGAACTGCGATCGGCCGCCGCGCAGCGCATGTGCCTGCACATCGGCCTCGGTGAACTGCAGCACGCGCTGCTGGCCGCCTGGCGCCTGCCGGCGACATTGGTGCAGATCACCGACCAGCAGGCGCACGCGGAAACGCCGCAGTGGCGCAACGTGCGCCTGGCGATCTGCGTCGCGCGACACAGCGCAACGGGTTGGGACAACCCGGCACTGCCCGACGACGTGGCCGAGATCGGCCGCCTGCTGCAACTCGCGCCCGAGCCGACGCTGCGCCTGCTGCGCGAGATCGACGCCGATTGATGCGCGCTTGAGCGCGCACCCGGCGCCGGGACACCAGGCGCAGCGTTCCCGCAACACTCCGCGGGACTTCGCATGAGTCAGCGCAACAGCCGCCGGAGCATGGCTTGACGGCGGCGCATGCCGACATATCGTGCGCGGAGGGCTGAGCGAGGTGTTCGGTCCGCATGGAACCACAAACGCATCAAGGGAGCTCCGTCATGGACCTGCAGTCGGTACAGGCTTTCCTCAGTACCACCGTCGCCGATCTGGCGATCAAGGTGCTGGCCGCGATCGCCTTCTGGATCGTCGGCCGCTGGCTGATCGGCCGCGTCATCGCGATCATGAGCGCGGCGATGAACCGCAACCACATCGACCCGACGCTGACCAAGTACCTCGGGTCGATCGTCAACGTGGCGCTGAATATCGCCCTCGTGCTGGGCATCCTGGGCTACTTCGGCATCCAGACAACCTCGTTCGCGGCCATGCTGGCCGGTGCCGGTGTGGCCATCGGCGTGGCCTGGAGCGGCATGCTCGGCAATTTCGCGGCCGGCGCCTTCATGCTCGTGCTGCGTCCCATCAAGGTGGGCGATTTCGTGCAGGTCGGCGGCCTCGTCGGCACCGTGCACGAGCTGGGACTCTTCGCCACCACGATCATCACGCCCGACAACGTCTTCACCCTGGTCGGCAACAGCAAGATCTTCGGCGACACGATCCAGAATTTCTCGGCACGCCCGGTGCGGCGCGTCGAACGCACCGCGCAACTCGCCGGCAGCGTGGACCCGCTGGACGCCATCGCACGCTTCAAGGCCGCCGTGGCCAAGATCCCGAACGTGGCCACCGATCCGGCACCCGAGGTCAACCTGCTCGACATCAACCTCGTCGGCACCGTGATCGCGGTACGCCCGTACTGCCACACCGACCACTACTGGCAGGTCTATTTCGACACCAACGAGGCGATCGTGCGCGTCTGCAAGGAAGCCGGCTGGCCGGCGCCGACACCATCGCAACTCATCAAGACGATGCCCGCCTGAGCGAGGCCTCGGCGCAGGTGCGGTGATCCACGACGGCACGACCGGTCGTCGTGGCGCCGCTTCACAGCGGCAATGCCGTCGTGCCCTTGAGCTGCCTGAGGACGAAGCTCGTCTTGCAGTCCTGCACCGACGGGTGCTTGAGCAGGACGTCCATGATGAAGCGAGAATAGTGCGCCATGTCGTGCACCAGCACCCGCAGCAGGTAGTCCATCTCACCGCTCAGCGCCGCACATTCCACCACCTCGGGCCAGCTCTGCACGACGGCGGTGAAGGCCTCCATCGGACTGCGCTGGTCCCCCTCGCCGTGTTTTTCCAGCCTCACGTTGAGGTAGGCGGTGAGGCCCAGTCCCACCTTCTCGGGCGCCAGCAGCGCCACGTAACCGGCGATCACGCCAGACTCCTCGAGTCGTTTGACACGCCGCAGCACGGCACTGCTCGATAACCCCACGGCCGTCGACAGTTCGTCGTAGGTGATGCGGCCCTGCACCTGCATCGTCTGAAGAATGCGCCGATCTATTGCATCGAGCTCGATCGTCTTGCCCATGGCCCTGATTCTTGCAGTTTTCATGCGCACCATGGCTTTCGGGCGACGGCCTTTGCAGGCACCTTGCGCGCCCGGCGTCCTACAGTTCGCACTTTCGTTCTGGCGCGAGGCGGCACCATGCAATTCACTCCCTGGGACAACCCGATGGGCACCGACGGTTTCGAGTTCATCGAATATGCGGCACCCGATCCGGCTGCCATGGGTGCGCTGTTCGAACGCATGGGCTTCGTCGCCATCGCCCGCCATCGCCACAAGAATGTGCTGCTGTACCGCCAGGGCGGCATCAATTTCGTCGTCAACGCCGAGCCGGACTCCTTCGCCCAGCGCTTCGCCCGTCTGCACGGGCCGAGCATCTGCGCCATCGCCTTTCGCGTGCAGGACGCGCGCGCCGCCTATGAACGCGCGCTGTCCCTCGGCGCCTGGGGATACGCCGGCAGCGCCGGGCCCGGCGAGCTCAACATTCCGGCCATCAAGGGCATCGGCGACAGCCTGATCTACCTCGTCGACAAGTGGCGCGGCAAGAACGGCGCGAGGGAGGGCGACATCGGCAATATCGGCTTCTACGATGTCGATTTCGAGCCCTTGACGGGGGCGAGCCTGAATCCGCCCGGCCACGGCCTGACCTATGTCGACCACCTCACGCACAACGTCCACCGCGGCCGCATGGGCGAGTGGGCCGAGTTCTACGAGCGCCTGTTCAATTTCCGCGAGGTGCGCTACTTCGACATCGAAGGCCAGGTCACCGGCGTCAAGAGCAAGGCCATGACCAGCCCTTGCGGCAAGATCCGCATCCCGATCAACGAGGAGGGCAACGAGAAGGCCGGACAGATCCAGGAGTACCTGGACCTGTACCACGGTGAAGGCATCCAGCACATCGCGCTCGGTTCGAACGACCTGCCGGCCACCGTCGACGCGCTGCGCGCACGCGGCATCAGGCTGCTCGACACCCTCGACACCTACTACGAACTGGTCGACAGACGCATCCCCGGCCACGGCGAGAACGTCGCCGAACTGCGCAAGCGCAAGATCCTCATCGACGGCAAGGCCGGCGAGCTGCTGCTGCAGATCTTCAGCGAGAACCAGCTCGGTCCGATCTTCTTCGAATTCATCCAGCGCAAGGGCGACCAGGGCTTCGGCGAAGGCAATTTCAAGGCGCTGTTCGAGAGCATCGAGCTCGACCAGATGCGCCGCGGCGTGCTGGAACAGCAGTGATCGACCCGGCAGCGAAGGCGCTCAACCAAGGTGTCGCCCCGGTCACCTACGGCCAGGGCGACCGCCCGCCGCGCGGCGATTACGGGCGCGCCGGCGCCGACTACACCTGCGCCCAGGACCACGCACAGTACAGCGCCGCCGACCACGACACCTACCGCCGGCTGTACGCCCGCCAGCTGCAGCAACTGCCCGGCCGGGCCTGCGACGAATTCATCGCTGCCGTGCAGCACCTGGGCGCACCCGAGCGCATCCCTCGCTTCGAGGATATCTCCGAGCGCCTCATGCGGGCCACCGGCTGGCAGATCGTCGGCGTGCCCGGCCTGATCCCCGAGGAGGCCTTCTTCGCCCTGCTCGCCGAGCGCCGCTTCCCAGTCACCGACTGGATCCGCAAGCCAGAGGAATTCGACTATGTCGTCGAACCCGATGTCTTCCACGACCTCTTCGGCCACGTGCCGCTGCTGTTCGATCCCACCTTCGCCGATTACATGCAGGCTTACGGCGCCGGCGGCCTGAAGGCCAGCCGCCTCGACGCCTGCGAGCTGCTGGCGCGGCTGTACTGGTACACGGTGGAGTTCGGCCTCATCGCTACGCCGAAGGGTCTGCGCGCCTACGGCGCCGGCATCCTGAGCTCGGCCGGCGAGCTTCGTCACAGCGTCAGTTCCCCCGAGCCCCGGCGCGTGGCCTTCGATCTGCAGCGCCTGATGCGCAGCCGCTATCGCATCGACACCTACCAGGCCACCTACTTCGTCATCGATTCGTTCCAGCAACTCTTCGCTGCGACGGCACCCGATTTCACGCCGCTCTACGCTCGCGTGCGCGCCACGATCGCCGCCAGCGGCGAGATCGAAGCCGGCGTCGTGCTGCCTGGCGAGCGTCAGTTCAGCGCCTGAGCGGTTCCGCCAGCCGGCCCTGCACTTCGGCCCACGGTGCCGGGTGATCCACCATGTCCACGTGCGCCACGCCGGGCAGGTGCCGGTTGTCGGCGCCCGGCAGCGACGCCACGGCGGGCGGGAAGACGATGTTGTCGCAGTGGCTGTAGAAGCAGGTGAATTTCGCCGGGCGCTGGGCCGGTTCGCGCGTCCCGAGCTGACGCTGCCAGGGGCTGTCGATGCGCATCTCGCGGGAATTGCTGCTCACCGCCCAACGCGCCAGCCAGGTGCCGCGGTGCGGCGTGCCGATGGTCACGATATGGTGCACCCGCGCGTCGCCCGCCAGCCCGGCTTCGGCCAGCCAGCGCCGTACCGCCAGGCCGCCCATGCTGTGCGCGACGATCACCGGCGGCAAGCCGGTGCAGCGCTCCAGTTGCAGCACGCCTTTTTCGACGGTGGCGACGTAGTCGTCGACAGAGCCGAACACCGGCTCCAGGTTGACCGCCACGAAGGGCACGCCGAGCGGCTGCAGTCGCCGCAGCCAGAGATTCCAGACGCCGCGGTTGCAGACGAAGCCGTGCACCAGCAGCAGGCCGCGCCGACCCTGGGCCGCGGCGGGCAGGTGGTCGGGCCAGCGCCCGCTGCGGAAGGGCTGGCGCCAGCAAAAGACACGCGGCGCCGCGCGCACCTCGCCCCACCAGGCACGCAGCAGTTGCGCCGGCGTGGCGCGGGGTGTCGGGTCGCTGCCATGCGCCAGGCGCAGCAGCGCAAACTCCAGCGCCAGCACCAGTGCGTAGCCGCCGACGATCAGGGCGGCGCCTCCTGCCGCCCAACCCGGACGATCCGCATGCCAGCAGGCCCATGCCCACAGCAGCGCAGCCAGCAACCCGCCGAGCGTGGTGAATTTCTGCAGGCGCGCCAGCACGGCGCCTCAGGCCAGCGTGACGCTGCGCCCGCTGAGATTGCGCGCCAGAGCGCTGGCCAGCATGTTGACGAGTCCGTACACCGACAGCTGCGGGTTGGCACCGATGCTGGTGGGGAACAGCGAACCGTCGTGCACCGAGAGGTTCCGCAGTTGCCAGTGGCGGCCGTCGGGCTGCACCACGCCCAGATCGGCGCGACCGGCGATGCCGCAACCGCCCATCACGTGCGCGCTGACGACGCGCGTCAGATAGGGCTTCATCGGCAGCGCAGCGATCAGGGCCTTCGCTTCGGCCCAGCTCGCGGTGGCCCGCGCCATCTCGTGCGCCGGCGACACCGACTTCGCTCCGGCCGCGAACTGGATCTCGGCCATGCTCAGCAGGGCGCGGCGCGCGCCGTCGAAGATGAAGTCGTTGAGCGGGTAGTCGAGCAGCGGTGAACCGTCTCGACGCAGACCCACCTGTCCGCCCGGCGACTGCTCGTGAAAGCCGTCGCGCAGCAGTGCCAGCAGCGCGTGCGTGCGCGGGAAGGCCTTCATCGCGTCGGCCATGCCGGGGCCGAAGCCGGGCAGCGTGATCGACGCCAGCACCGGGTGCATGGGCGGCGCTTCGACCTTGTAGCCGATAGGGCCGTCGATGGGGCCGATGTCCAGGAAGTGGTCGCTGTACATCGTCTGCGGCGCGCCGTGCCAGCCTTCGATGGGTTCGTCGAAGAGGGCGGTCGACGCCACGACCGGGTGCAGGAAGGTGCGCTTGCCGAGCCGGCCGTGTGGGTCCGGCGCCTTGGAACGCAGCAGCAGGGCCGGCGAATTGATGGCGCCACCGGCGACCACATAGTGGCGCGCCTGCACGCGGGTTACGCGCGGCCCGCTGAGGCTGCCATTGAGCGTCACTGGCACGCATTCGACGGCGCGCACGCGGCCGTCGGCGATGTCCAGCCGCTCGGCGCGCGTTTGCACCAGCAACGTCGCGCCGCGGTCCAGCGCCGCCGGGATCGTCGTCACCAGCATCGACTGCTTGGCATTCGTCGGGCAGCCCATGCCGCAGGAGCCGAGGTTCCAGCAGGCCTTGACGTTGCGCAGGATGGCCGCCGACGAGATGCCCAGCCGGGCGGCACCGGTGCGCAGCCGTTCATTGTTGGGATTGGGCGGCACCAGCCAGGCACCGATATTCAGCCGCTGCTCTGCTTGCAGAAAGTATGGCGACAAGGCGTCGTCGGTCAGGCCCGGCAGCGCGAAGTGCTCGCGCCAGTACGCCAGCGTATTGCTCGGCGTGCGGAACGAACTCGTCCAGTTGACCGTCGTCGAGCCGCCGACGCAGCGGCCCTGCAGGATGCTGATCGCCTTGTCGGCTGTCTGGCGGTTGCTGCTTTCCTGGTAGAGCGCCGGGTAGGCCTCGGCCTCGTCCTGGTTGAAGTCGCGGCTGCTGCGCAACGGACCCTCCTCGATCATCACCACCGACAGGCCGGCGGCAGTGAGCAGTTCGGCCGTGATGCCGGCGCCGGCACCGGTACCGACGATGGCGACATCGCAGGACAGGCTTTCGGGGAGGGGGCCGTGGCGGTCGCCGAGGACTTTCCAGCCGCGTTCGAGTCCGGCCTGGATGGGATCGGGAAGGGAGCTCATGTCTCGCTTTCGCAGCCGCCTAGATCGCCTGCGGACCCGGGTACCCGATGGCCGCCCAGGCCGAGCGGTCGGCGAACCAGGCGGCGTTGGTCAGGTTGCGCAAGGCGTGGTAGACCTGCTGCCGCAGCGCCAGCGACGACGTGCGCAGGCCCTGCAGCATGGCACGGACCTCTTCGTCGCCGGCCTGCGGCCAGTCGGGACGCAAGCCCGCCAGCGCCAGCCGCCCCGGCGGGCTGGCCAGCAGCGTCACCAGTTCGGCGATCTCGGCCTGCACGGCCGGCGGCATGCCGGCGATCGTGAGGTCGAGGCGTTGAAGATGCGCGTCGAGAGCCCGCGATCGCGCGGCGGCGTCGGAAGGCAGCAGGCCGGCCAGGACGGCATCCGCGACGGCCGCGAACATCGCCCGTCCACCCGGAGAGAGCCTGCCCTCCTGGAGGCCGGGCTTGAGCAGCGCCAGCGTGCCACCGGCCAGCGCCAAGAGGGCGCCGGTGCCGACCCCGACGGCCAGAAGTGTGCGTCTCTTCATGCCTCGCAGTGTTGCATCATTGCAGTCCCGTGCCCTAGGGGCAGGCGACTAACAACAGGCATGAATCGGCATCAGACGCGTCCGGCGCGGCACAGGGTCGGGCGATGAATCCACACAGCGAACGCATCCTGCACAGCCTGCAGGAGGTGGCTGCCGAACGGGCGCGGCGGCTGGCCGATCCGGCACTGGCCGAGCGCGTGCGCGAGGTCAAGCGCTACCAGCACACCCGATTCCAGCGCACCTATGCCGACCTGCTGGCGCATGCCAGGTATGCGCGCGCGGCGCAGTTCTTCCTCGACGACCTCTACGGTCCGGAGGATTTCACGCGGCGCGACGAACAGTTTGCCCGCGTCGTGCCCGGACTGGCCCGCATGTTCCCGAAGGAGATCGTCGCCACCGTGGAGTCGCTCGGTGAACTGCATGCGCTGTCGGAACAGTTCGACTCGGCAATGGGAGCCCGGATCGCCGCCCTGCCGCTGGACGATGCCGACTACGCCCAGACCTGGCGCACCATCGGCCGGCCTGCCGACCGCGAGCGTCAGATCGCCCTCATGCTGGCGGTCGGCACCGCGTTGGACCGTTATACGCGCAACCCCTTGCTGCGCACGAGCCTGAGGCTGATGCGGGGCCCTGCGGCGGCGGCGGGCCTGGGGGCGCTTCAGGGCTTCCTGGAAAGGGGATTCGACACCTTCCGCGACATGCGCGGGGCAAACGAGTTTCTCGACACCGTGGCCAGGCGTGAACGGGAGCTGGCGGCGCGGCTGTTTGCCGGTGGTGTGGTCTCCGGATCGGATGCCGTTGCCTGAGGCTGTCGCTTAGGACAACTACCGTGGCCCGCGGCGGCTGTCGCCGCCACGATCGGACGTCCAGTTCTCCGAGTCACCTCCGTGCAGACCCCCTGGC
>Ga0316603_10001613_pt1 | contig 12093 bp, 10 predicted proteins | sample OWC_soil_day10_n_FD_207649 | JGI IMG/M metagenome (GOLD analysis project Ga0316603, IMG submission 207649) | Wetland soil microbial communities from Old Woman Creek delta, Ohio, United States - OWC_soil_day10_noCT | ecosystem: Environmental > Terrestrial > Soil > Wetlands | place: USA: Ohio...
GCTCACAGCGGACCTGCGACACCTCCAGATCCAGCCGCTGCGGCGAGCTGGGTTCCCACGCCACATCGTCGGCGCTACTTCGCTCGCATTCACGCTCGCGACCACGCACGACGCGCTGCCCTTGGAGATGCCCGCTGCGCTCGGTGACGATCGTAGCCTGGCCCTCGGGGCGATGCGGTTGGTGGTAGTAGACGATGACCCAATCGTGGGTGCGCTTGAGCTCGTGGGCGAGCGAGGTATTCGAGTACAGCGCGGTGAACGACCAACCCTCGCGTTCGGTGTGCAGGATCGGCAGCCACGCCTCGTGGTTCGGGTTGAACCGCCGAGGTGCGATCCGGCGGAGCTCGCCGGCCTCGGCCGCCCGGCGGTATTCGCGATCGATGTCGAGCAGCGTCACGACCGACGGCCGCTCGACGGGCTCGACCGGTCTCGCTCGGCCGAGCCGCGTCGCGAGCACGTCGCGGACGACGGCGATCCGGCGCGCACCGAACCCGTCGACGGTGGCGAGCCGGCCGTCGTGTGCGGCGGCTTCGAGCTCCTCGAGGGTCTCGACGCCGAGGTCGTGATGGATCCGTTCCGCGAGCCGAGGGCCGATCGTCGGGACGCGCTTCAGGACCTCGATGCCGTCGCCGCGCAACCGGTCGAGAGCGCCGCAGTGCCCGGTCTTCACGAGCTCGATGATGACGTTCGCGAGCCGAGGACCGACCTTCGGAGTTGCCTCGAGGCCGACCTTGCCGTGATCGCGAAACACATCCGACATCTCGCGTCCGTGATCGCGAATCGCGTGTGCGGCGTCGCGCCACGCGCGGACGCGATGACTCGAGGCGCCCTGTTGCTCGAGCAGCGCGGAGACCTGCTCGAAGGTGGCGGCGATCCGGGCGTTCGTCACGGCGTCCTCGTCCGATCTCGGTGCACATCACGGTCCAACGGCGCCGCGGCCGGAGATCGTTGGAGAGCGCAATGCGTGCATGCCGAGACCCGAGGCGCGCAATGCATGCATGCGTGCCGGGCTGCGATCTACGCTACCTGTCGGCCGGTCGCCTTCACGTGGCGCGCACGAGGATCACGCGCACCTGAGGCCGTTCGTCGCGAGCTCCGTGCTCAGAGCGTCACGGTCAGCAGCGCCGGACAGAACTCGTTGCCGAAGTCCCCGTCGACCGTCTGCCCGCCGGCCGCCGCGTGGATCGTGCCGACGATCTTCCCGGGCCGCGACGCGAAGGGATCGACGAAGGTCGTGATCGCCAGCGTGCCCGGAACCGACACGTCACTGTTGCCAGTCTTTCTGAACGTCACGCCATGGCTGCCGATCTCGGATCCCGACGCGACTGGGTCGGTCAGCGCCACGAGCGTGTCGACCGCGCAGCAACTCAAATCGGCCATGCAGCACCCGAGGGTCTCCGGGTCCAGGGAGGCGAGGTTCGAGAACACCACCTGGATCTGCATCGGCGGCCCCGCGAAGCCTGGGCCTGCCACCGGGCCGGCCAGCGACACCGCACCGGCATAGACGCGATCGAAGGTGCCGGCGCTGCCGGTGACCACTGCCGAGGGGCCCGAGCTGCAGAGCGCGACGGTGGGATCTGAATCCGTCGGCAGCATGCCCCCGGGCGACTGCCCGTGCTCGCTGCATGCCCCCGACATGATCAGCAACGCTGCGCCCCAGGTGGTCTTCATGCGCGCGAACATACGCGCGCCTGCGTGCTCGATCCAGGACTACTCGAACGGACGCTGAAGGTTCGTTCAGCGCCTCGCGACGCGCGTGGCGACCGTACCGAACACGTGATCCCACAGCGGGGTCGACATCCCGAAATTCGCGTCGCCGTCACCATGGTGGTGGATCATGTGATGGCGGCGCATCCGGCCGAGCGTGCTCGTCGAGCGGACCCGCCAGCTGCCCGGCCACGCGTGCGCGACGTGGTGGACGATGCTCTGGTACGCGTACGCCAGCAGCACCGTCCCGGCGAACGTCGCCGCGAGCGCGGGCGCGACCACGAGTCGTGCGAGGACGAGATCGATCGCCGTGATCCCGAGCGTGAAGAACAACGGCGCGCCAAGCAGCACGGTCCCGTCGGCGTGGTGCCACCCATGGATCACGCTGAGCGGCGAACGAGGACCGTGATAGGCCCAGCGGTGCAACGCGTACTCGTAGAACGTGAACGTCGTCCAGCCGGCGACGAAGGCGGCGACCGGCGCGAGCGAGATCCCTTCGGCGGCGACGCCGACGACGATCAGCGCCAGCGAGACGACGAAGTCGAGCGTGAACCCGGCCCAGTAGTTCGCCTTGCTCGCCGCCATTCGCTCGAGGATGGTCATGACGCCTGGCGCGCATCCAAACACGGAACCAGCAGATCGTCGAGATCTGTCTCGATGTGGCGGTACGGCGCGAACCCGAACCACCCGATCGCGGTCGCGCAGGTGACGAGCCCCATCGCGATCACGGCGTGGGCCGGCGCGAGCACTCGCGCGAGCGGAATCGCCGCGACGTAGCCGATCGGGATCGCGAGCATCACGATCGCGTTGCGCAGCGCGGTGACGCGGCCCTGCATCTCCGGCGGAACCTTGACCTGCCAGATCACCCGCGCGCAGCCGAACGTCAGCGGGATCACGGTACCGTAGGCGAACGCGGCCACGCACAGCGGTGCCAGCGTCGGCTGCGCCCCGCCGAGCATGAGCGCGCCGCCCTCGACGAGCTGGAAGCAGAGGATCGCGGCGACCTTCCGGCGCGGTCCGCCCCACGCGGTCATCACCAGCGAGCCGGCGACCATCCCGACCCCGACGGTCGACAGCACGACGCCGAGCTCCCACGGGCCGGCGATCCCGAGCACGAGCGGCTTGAGCATCAGGTCGACGACCGCGAACGTGAAGTTGGTCACCGAGAACAGCACGAGCATCGCGACGAGGCCGCGGCGGTTCGCCACGAATCGCCAGGCGTCCGCGAGCTCGGCGAGGCGCGTGCGCGGAACCCGCGGCCCATGCGCGGGGATCGGCAGCACGAGCAGCGGGAGGCCTCCGAGCACGAAGCTCGCGAGGTCGATCGCCATGATCCCGGGGAGGTCGATCGCGGCGAGCAGCAGGCCGGCCAGCACCGGCGCGAGCAGCTGCGACGTACCGCGGCTGAGCTCGCACAAGCCGTTCGCGCGGCCGAGCTGCCCGGGGGGAACGAGCGCGACGATCGCGGCCTCCCATGCCGGCCACTGCAGCGCGTTGCAGGACGCGCTCACGGAGACGAGCGCGATCGCGAGCGCCGGCGACAGCGTGTCGGTCATCGCGCTCGCCAGCAGCGCGGCCGTGCACATGGCCGCGCCCAGATCGGCGGCGAGCATCAGCTTCCGGCGATCGTGACGATCGGCGAGCACGCCACCGAGAGGCGCGACCACCACGTGCGGCAGGTACGTGGCGATCGCGATCAGCGTGAGGTCGGTGATGTCCCCGGTGCGCTGGTACATCCACACCGCGAGCCCGAAGCCGGTGAGGTTGGAGCCGAGCATCGAGACCAGCTGCCCGGCCCAGATCGCGACAAATCGGGTCATGCAACCACGCGCCGGTCGTGCCCGAGCTGCGCGCACGTCAGGGCGATCGCCGCCGCGAGCTCGTCGAGGCCCGCCTGGTCGAGTCCGCCGCCGTACAGCGTCACCGCGAGCGCGCCCCGCGCGCCGCGCGAGAACGTGATCTGCAGCGTGCGATCGATCAGCGGATCGGTGTTGATCACGAGGTCGCCGGGCTTGAGGATCAGCTCGAGCCCGCGGCGTCGCACCAGCCAATCATCCGCGCGATCGGGCTCGATGACCTCGGGCCACAGGTTCACGCACGCGAGGATGTTGCGGGCGCCACGGGCAAGCTCGGGAGCCGGCACGATCGCGAACACGATCTGTGCGAGCGCGTCAGGTGCGAGCTCGGCCTCGGGCCACCGGCGTGCGAGGAACGCGCTGAGGCCGCGCACGAGCCGGGCGAGCGGGCGTGGTGCGCGCACCCAGAAGTCATTGAACAGCGTCGGTTGCCGCATCAGGTGATCGGAGTGGTCGTAGGACGCGAGCAGCTGCGCCCCGACGCGATCGACGAGCTCGTCGGCCGTGGCGCCCGCCGCACCGGACACGTGGACGCGCATCAGCGCCGCGAGCGTGGTCACCAGGTGGCGGGTCGCCGGCTGGTCGCGCTTCTCCACCATGAGGAGCACCGTCGGATCGGAGCGCACCGCGATCCGGGCCAGGGCGGCATAGACCGCCCCGATCACGGCAATCGGCAGGCTCAAGCCGCGGGCACGGGCGTACGCGGCGAGCCGCGTCTCGTCGAGGATGTCGCGCGTGGCGATCGCGCGGAGCTCGGCGCCGGCGTGCTTGCCCGTGAACAGGCGCGCCGGCAACGTCGTCCACGCCGGGCCGGTCGCGATCCGGCGCCAGTACGCGGCATCGGACTCGACCTCGTCGGGCGAGGCCTGGCGCTCCCAGTCGATCAGATCACGCAGGCTGGCAGCGTGCAGCGGGGCAGCGGGACCGGCGTAGTGCGCCTGGAGCTGGCGGCGGAACAGATCCAGCGAGGTCATGTCGACCGCGATGTGCGGGACCGCGACGAGCAGATGATCACCGCCGCGGAGCCGGACCAGCCGGGCGTGGATGAGCGGCGGCCGGGTGACGTCGAACGGCTCGAGGATGTTGGCGTCGGCCTCGCGCTGGAGCAGCCGCGCCTCGGATAGCGAGCTCGCGCGATGATCACACACGGTGAACCGACACGGCGTGCGTGGCACCGGCTGCTGGACCGGTCGCCAGCGCGGCAGCGCCATCCACAGCGCGGCGAGCTCGTCGACCGTGCTCGCGTACGCGTGCTGGAGGCGCTCGAGGTCGACCTCGCGGGTCAGCGTGAAGCACTCGGCGACCACCGACAGATCGCCGGTCACGGCGTAGAACAACCAGAACGGCACCTGGTAGTGGCTGAGCGGCAGCTCGGCGAGGATCGGGCGATCGGTCGCGACCAACGGGCCCGAGCCGGATCGATCGACGTCGGTCCGCAGCGTCGCCAGATGCGCGGCGAGCCCCGCGACGGTCGGATGCTCGAACAACGCGCGGATCGGGATGGCGAGCGCCAGCTCGTCGCGCAGGCGGACGACGATCCGCATCGCCGACAGCGACGTCGCGCCGAGGTCGAACAGGTCGTGCGTGCGCCCGACCGGACCACAGCCAAGCACCGCCTCCCAGCTCGCGGCGATCGTGCGCTCGTCGGAGGTCGCGGGAGGCTCACCCACGGGCGCAAGCTCGATCGGCCAGTCGCGCAGCGCGCGGCGATCGAGCTTGCCATTGGCGTTGATCGGGAACGCCGGAAGCTCCACGAACCGGGTCGGCACCATGTAGTCGGGCACGCGACTCGCCATGGCCGCGCGCAGCTCTCCCACGGAGAGCGAGCGCGCGGCCGTGAAGAACGCGATCAGCGTGCGCCGCGCCTCGGCATCCTCGCGCGCGATCGCCACCGCCTGCGCGATGCCCGGCAGGCTGGTCAGCACGGACTCCACCTCGCCGAGCTCGACGCGCATGCCGCGGATCTTGACCTGCTGATCGGCGCGGCCGAGGTACTCGATGTCGCCGCTCGGCAGCCGCCGGCCGAGGTCGCCCATCTTGTAGAGCAGGCCGCCCTCGGGGAACGGGTTCGCGACGAAGCGCTGCGCGGTGAGGTCAGGGCGGTGGAGGTAGCCGCGCGCGAGACACACGCCCGAGACCACGACCTCGCCGACCTCCCCATCGGCGACCTCGCGCAGCGTGTCGTCGACGAGCCTCGCGTGGACACCGAGCAGCGGCGTCCCGATCGGCGCGTTCGCGAGCCCGGGTGGCATGTGATCGAAGTCGAAGTAGGTCGCGTCGCCGGCGACCTCGGTCGCGCCATAGATGTTGACGAGCTTGCGACCCGGCATCGTCGCCTGGAACCGCTCGACGAGCGCGACCGGCACGGGCTCACCCCCGACGAACCAGTACGTGAGGTCGGGCGTTCGCGCGGCGAGCTCGGGGTAGAGCTCGAACAGCGTGGCGAGCAGCGATGGCACCATGACGATCCGCGTCGCGCGCGCGCCCGCGACCTCGTCGATCATCAACGCGAGATCACGCTGCGCCTCGCCACCGATCACGACGAGCGGCACCCCGAACGCGAGGGGTGCGAAGATCTCGGCGACCGAATCGACGAAGCCGAGCGTGGTGCGGGCGGCCGCGACCTCGCCGGGGGCGTACGGATAGACCTGCTGCTGCCAGGCAAGCCGGCTCGCGATCGGGCGATGCGTGGTGACCACGCCCTTCGGGCGGCCCGTCGATCCCGACGTGAACAGGATGTACATCGCGGCGTCCGGGCCGACGTCGTCGGAGGGCGGGGTGGTCGCAGCACCCGCGGCGTCCTCGATGCACACGCAGCGGGCGAGGCTCGCGAACCGCGGCGCGAGCGCGGCCTGGGTGACCACCAGCGTGAGGCGCGAATCCTCGACGATCATCCCGTGGCGCTCGGGCGGATGCGCCGGATCGAGCGGCACGTAGGCCCCACCTGCCTTCAGGATCGCCAGCAACGCGACGATCATCTCGGCCGAGCGCTCGCACGCGATGCCGACCGGAGTCTCGGCGACGACGCCCTGCGCGCGCAGCACGTTCGCGAGCTGGTTCGCGCGCGCAGCAAGGTCGCGGTAGGTCCAGCGGCCTTCGCGATCGATCACCGCGATCGCGTCGGGCGTTCGCGCGACTTGCTCGTCGATCGCGTGATGCACGCACCCCCGCATCCGCCGATACTAGCCCGTCGGGGACGGGCGGAGCGGGACAGCCTGACGCGCTTCTACTCAGCGGCGCGAGGCGCTCCGCAGCAAGCGGCTCGGACTCGAGAGCTCGGTCGTGTCCACCGACGAGCCCATCGTCGTCACCTCATCGTGGACGCTGTTCAGCTCGGTGGCTGGAGGGCGTGCGCGATGCTCGGCGGGCTGCGTCCCGCGGGGAAACGTGCGCGCAGGTGATCCCCTGCGAACGACCGGTTCGAACCGATGTGGCGAGCGCATGTCGGCCAGCGTTGGCATCGGCGAGACCTGGATCACGGTCGGCCGTCGCGCGGCGGGGGCCAGCACGGGACCTGGTCCGGCGACGGGCGGCGCTGCTCGACGTGGCTCGGGATCCGGCGCGGCCCGCAGGACGGGCTCCACGCGATGGCTGCTCGTGGTGTGGCGTGACCGCGCGACCGCGATCTCCCACTCCCACTCGTCCTCGGGCTCGTCGGCCTGCACCACGGGGGCGACGCGCTCCGGGATCATCGCGTGCGCTGGCGTGAGGGCTGGAGGGATGCTGCCGCGCGCCAGCGGCACCGCGGGCTCCGGCATCGTCACCGCGCTCACCGGGGTCGGTACCCAACGCGGTGGTTCGCTGGGTGGGGCTGGTCGCGTGAGCTCCCAGCTGGCGAGCTCGGTGCCGGCGAGATCATGATCTTGCCAGCCAACGATCCGTCCTCCGAATCCATCATCCAGCACCGCTGGACGCATCGACAGGATCCGTTGGTCCGGTGTGAGCACCAGCCCGAAACGCTGGAGCTGGGCGTAGCCCAGCCGCCGCATCAGTCTTTCAATGGCTCCCATGACCGGGGGACGTGCACGCCGCTGGCCAGCCCCCGCATCGCGCAATGACTGACGTTTGTTCGGCGGCCGAGTACGATCTTGGGGGGAGTGTCCCATCCAAAGTGAAAGCCCTTGCACACGAGGACAGGCTCGCCGGGATGCGGTCGTTTTCTGCAACCTTGGACCGCCCTCGGCCCACAGATACGCGCAGACGAAACGAGCCGACTACCGTCCGACGAGTAACGGCGCGGCCACCGCGTCGTCGGCCGCCACGACCACGCGATCGCGGCCGGCCTGCTTGGCCGCGTAGAGCGCCGCGTCGGCCCGCCCGAGCAGGGCGACCAGCTCTTCCCCGGGTCGCAGCGCGGCGATGCCGATCGACGCGGTGAGCTCCAGCGCGAGCTCGCCGACTTGCATCGGCGGTTCCGCCACCGCGCGGCGCATGCGCTCGGCGACCACGCTGGCCGCGCCGGAGTCGGTCTCGGGAAACACGACGATGAACTCCTCGCCGCCGTAGCGGCCGAGCACGTCGGTGGTCCGCAGCGCCGCACCGCAACGCTTCGCCAGCTCGCGCAGGACCTGGTCGCCAACCAGGTGGCCGTGACCGTCGTTGACCCGCTTGAAGTGATCGACGTCGAGCAGCGCGACCGCCAGCGGCCGGCCGTAGCGCCGGGCTCGCTCCAGCTCGCCGCGCAGGACCTCCTCGAGGTGGCGGCGGTTGAACAGCCCGGTGAGATCGTCGTGGTTCGCCTGGTCGCGCAGGCGCGCCTCGGCCAGACGCTGCTCGGTGATGTCGACCATCGCGGCCAGCAGCGTGTCGTCACCGGCGAAGCGGAGCCGCTGGACCGACATCCGACACCAGAAGGTCCGGCCGCGGTGCGAGCGGAGCTCGACCTCCAGGCCGTCGACCCGGCCGCTGCCGGTGAGCTCGGTGACGAACCGCTCGCGGTCGGCGGGCACGGCCCAGAAGTCGGGCGTCGAATGGCGCTGCGCCTCCTCGATCGGCACGTCGAACAGCTCCGCCGCGCGCTGGTTGACGTAGACGACCTTGCCGTCGCTGGCGCTCGAGAGCACCATCGCGATGGGCGAGAGGTCGAGGAGCGACCGCAGGTTGGCCTCGCTGTCGCGCAGCTCGCTGGTCCGTGCTGCCACCTTGCTCTCGAGCTGGTCGCGCTCGTCGCGCAGCGCATCCTCGGCCCGTCGCCAGTCGGCGGTCTCGAGCACCAGCGCGACGAAGTCGGCGAACGTGGCGGCCAGGAGCTCCTCGAAGAACTCCCAGGTCCGCGGCGAGCCGACATGTTCGTGGCAGACCACGCCGATCATCTGACCGCGCACGAAGACCGGCGCATCCAGCATCGCGGTGATCCGGTTGGGCACCAGGTAGCTGGCGGTGAACTCGCTCGTCCTGGAGTCGACCCGGGCGTCGTGCGCGGCGAGCGAGCGCTCGTGGCGGAGCGCCTCGAAGTACCGCGGCACGTCGGTGGCGACGATCCGCGTCCCAGCGCTGTGGCGGGGCGGCGTCCGCTCGAACAGGTCGACGCACTCGATCGCCTGGCCGCCCTCGGTGAGCCGCCACACACTGGCCCGCTCCACCCCGAGGACGTCGGCGGCGGTCTCGGTGATCTGGCGGATGGCCCGGTCGAGGTCGCCGTCGCGCAGCGATAGCGAGTGCATCAGATCGGCCAGTGCCTTGCGCCGGGCGTAGAGCGCCTCCGAGATCGCGTGCTGGCTGCGGTCGCGGCCGGTCGCGCGTCCACCGCTGCGCTCGTCCGCGTCGCTGCCCATGCCGCGGAATGGTACACGATCGACCTGGCCCGTCCGCGATCCGTCCAGTCGACGCCCGCCCAGCGCTGACATCGATGTCGCGTCGGCTCGATGAACCGCCGTCGAGCGGGCGGTAACTCCGCGTTCCGCCTGGCCGTCACGTGGTGCCGGGCTTGCTGAGGTTCGGGGTGTGTCGCGTATCGTCATCGCGTTCGTGCTCGTGCTCCTGCTCGTGCTCACCACGAGCGCACCCGCCGTGAGCGGGCCTGCCACCGGTGATGTCAATGCCTTCTGGGGGCTCGGCGTCGGTGTCGCCGGCACCGACGGACGCCTCGCGGCGCAGTTCTCCGGCGGTGGCGGGCTGCGCCTCCGGCTCGGATTCCGGGTCGGGCGGCTCGGCGCGGAGCTCCAGATCGCCGCCACGGGGATCGCCTCCAAGCTCGACGGAGAGTCGGCGTTCATGTACGCGTACCGGCCAGCCGCGACGTTCTATGTGATCAAGGCGCGAATGTTCCAGCTGCTCGGCCATGCCGGGCTCGGGTTCGGCGCCATCAGCAGCTCTCGCTCGGTGCAGGTGCCGTGCGCTCCCCCCGAGGAATGCGCGACGAAGCTCGGCGAGCAAGGCCTCAGCTATCCCGGCGTGTCGCTCGACGCGGGCGTGACCGCGCAGGTTCACCTCGGTCGCGACAAATCGCACGCGATGCTGTGGCTCGACTTCGGGGGATCGTTCACGCGCCACCAGATCGAGGGCGTCCCGACGACGGGCGGCATCCACGAGCTGACGCTCGGGATCGCAAATGCGTTCAACTAGCCGCGGGGTGCTCGTCGGGGTCCTCATCGGGGTGACCCGCATCGCGGTCGCCGAGCCGTGCGAGAACACCGGGCTCGCGATCACGATGTTCCAGAGCCGGTCCACGATCGACACGACATCCGACGGTGGCCTCGGGGCCGATGTCTCGGCGCACGGCCTGAGCGTCACCTGGGGACGCTGTCGCGGGCTTCGCCACCGCGTCGAAGCGTTCGCGTTCGAGGCTCCCGACTACCTCGATCCCGACAGCCGGTTCAAGCACTTCGCGCGCTACGAGCTGCAGTGGCACGCCGTGGACTGGAGCGCGTACGTCGGTGTTCGCGGGCTCACGGTGTGGGCCGGCGAGCTGCGCTTCGCGACGCCCGTCGTCGGATTCCGCGCGTGGCCGGGCCACGACGTGTTGATCTCGCTCGAGCTCGAGTCAGCCGGCGTGTTCCTCGGCGAGAAGCATGGTGGCCCGCGACGGCTCCAAGAGGATCTCGCGTTCGAAGCAGCGGCCGTCTGGCCGGCGACCGCCGCGACGCGCGCGGAGCTCCGCGCACGCATCCGCGACTACCGCCTCGACGACATGCGCGTCGTCCGCGACCTCACGGCGACCGCGGGCCTCGGCCTCGCCCTCGCTGCTCGGCCCGGCGTCCGCGGCGTCCCCGGCTTCCTCGGCATCGGCGTTCGCCGCGACGAGGGCACGCAGATCCTCGTCGTCGCGGAGCTCGCGCTCGGCGTCACCAGCTACTGACCGGGACGCAGGCGCCGCTCGCTGCAGCCGGTTCTCGCGGTCACCACGACATCGCGGCGTTGATGCCGGGGGAGAGCGACCAGCCGGAGATGTTCAGGCCCTTGAACAGGCTGACATAGGCCGACAGCGAATACCTCCCCGCAAAGATCGACACCCCGGGGCCCGCGCCGAGGAGGAAGATCGAGTCACCGAAGTCGGTACCCGCCTGATCGTGGAGCAGGGTGACGTTGAGGTCGACGCCGACGCGCGGGGTGAGGGCGAAGTCCGCCGTGCCATTGGCCACGAAGCCCCAGCGCGACTGATCAGGTGACCACTCGATCGAGAGGCCGGGGATCAGCGTCACGTCCTTGCCCGGGCCCGGGATCACGAGCGAGGCGCCGAGGTAGGGATAGATACCGAGGTGCGTGGCGTCGGGCACGCCCACCACCTCGGTCGCCCCGATGTTTGCCACCAGCGCGCCTGCGACCACCACCGAGAACGACATCTCTGCATCGTACGGTAGGGCGGCGAGCGTCCGCTACTTCACGAACCGGCAGTCCTTGAGCTGGTACGCCTCGTAGGGCCTCGTGCCCATCGTGCAGCGCAGCTTGACCTTCGCGTCTTTCGCCACCGCCGCGAGTGCGGCCTCCTCGCCGGGCGCGAAGTAGGCCTCGAGCAGAGTCTGCTGCATGCCGGTGAGGGGCTTGCTGCCGAGGTTCAGCACACTGCCGCCACCCTTGAGCTGCGAAGTGCCCCAGCTCGTGGCGCTGACGATGATCACCTTGCCGGTGAGCTCGTCGGCCTCGTTCACGGCATCGGAGAAGGAAACCTCCTTTGCCTGCGCGGAGTCGGTCGCTGCCGCCTCCGGTGCGACCGCGGCGGGTGCCGGCGCGGGTGCCGGTGCGGGAACAGCTGCCGGAGGCGACGCCACGGGCTTCTCCGCCGCGGGCGGGACGTCCGAGCTCTCCTGCTTCTTGCAGCCGCCGGCCCCGGTTCCCAGCGCGAGTGCGACGGCGGTCATCGCCCAGATCCAGCTTCGATTCGATCGTCTGTGATTCATGCCGCCGGTGCCAGTGCACCGCGTGTGCCGTCCACTCGAGCCGTGTGCTCGCGGGGTTGCGCGAGGGGGCGAGCGCAGCGTCGTGTCACGCCTGGCAAGCGGTGCCGGATCTGACACGAGGAGCCTGCGCTCGAGGCGCGAGCAAGCGCCGCCGCGCGCTGTCAGCTGACGATCGGATGCTTCGACCGGTAGTT
>Ga0316603_10001614_pt1 | contig 12090 bp, 10 predicted proteins | sample OWC_soil_day10_n_FD_207649 | JGI IMG/M metagenome (GOLD analysis project Ga0316603, IMG submission 207649) | Wetland soil microbial communities from Old Woman Creek delta, Ohio, United States - OWC_soil_day10_noCT | ecosystem: Environmental > Terrestrial > Soil > Wetlands | place: USA: Ohio...
CTCGACCTGGACCCAGAAGCCGCCGACGGTGGCCGAGCCGCTCACCCCGACGTTCGGGGGCCGCGGATCGGGACCGCGATCGATCTGGAACGCGACCTGCCCGTCCGCGCCGCTCGTGCCGGCGAGTGCGGCAACACCGCCGCTGAAGGCGCCGTACGTGGCGCTCAGGGAGTAGGCCGTCGGCTGCGCAAAGACCGCGACGCCACCGGACGACTCGCCACCGGGCGTCTGCGCCGGAGCGCGCACGACCCCGCGGAACGAACCGCTGACGAACTGCACGGACGCATCGATCGACGTCGGGAACGGGCCGGGCTCCAACGCGGCCGCGGCGCAGAAGTTCAATGGCGGCGTCGGGCCGTAGTCCGCCAGCTCGGCGGCGGCGCTGAGCGGGACGATGAACCAGTCCGCGAGCCCGGCCACCGTGGCGCTGCACGCGGGCGCCAGGTGCTTCGCGAGCAAGGCCGTCGCTGCGTCGACGAACGCGTCCTCGGCCGTGGCACGCACGCCCCCGAGCGTCGCCGCCGGCTGGGACGTCACCGGGAGCCCGTCGATCTCGGGGTGCAACTGGAACAGGATGCCGAACTGCTTGAGCCGGCTGGCGGCGACGCGCAGTTCGACGAGCCCGTCGCCGGCGTGCGCGAGCGCGGGGGCGACGACGCTGTCGTGCAATTGCATGACGAGTTGGGCGACCGCGGCCGCCGAGCCCGGGAGGCCGTCGACGAGGGTATTCAGTTGGTTCGCCGCGGCGCCGCTGATGCCGGCGGACGCGACCAGCGCGAGGGTGAGCATGTTGTCGTAGGACTGCGCCGTCGCCTGCAGCGTCGCAACACCGCTGAAGTGCCACACGGGGATCTCGATCGTCCCGTCCGCGTCGAGCCGCGGCACGCCGAGCTCGAGTCCCGGCGAGCTCCCCCAACTCCCGTAGAGCGTGTCCGGCGGCACCCCCGAGCCCGCCGGCGGCGTGATCGTCAGCGTCAGCGGCACGGCGAACGAGAGCCCGGCGGGAGCGAAGTCCACCGCATGCCGCGTCGAGGTCGCCACGCCTTCGAGCCCGGTGATGACGGTCGGCGCGAACGAGATCACTTCGTCCGACGGCAGCGCGCCCGGCGGAATCGACAGCTCGTAGTGCGTCCCGCTGGAGTCGTCCGTCTCGAGGATGCCGCCGAACGGGCCGAAGGTGCCGACGGCGCGTGAGCGCTCGTCGGGAAACGACGCGACGATGAGCGTGTCGATCGAGGGCGCCCCGCGGAGCGTGACCGTGATCGGCGCGGACCAGACCTGCAGGTCCGCTCGCTCGTTGCCCTGCCATGCGATCGCGCGCAGCGTGAGCGGGCCGTCGGGCATGCCTGCCAGGTCGACCGTGAACCGCTCGGTGCCCGCCTTCCGCGCCGGCGGATTGAGCCGTCGGGCGACCTCGGCGTCGTTCACCTGCAGCGCCAGGCCGTGGAAGTTTCCGGTGGCGCGGAACTCGACCACGACCTCGAGGCGGGGGCCGGCGATCGAGGTTTCCGCGGCCGGCGAAACGATCTCGATCGAGGCCTGCCTGGCGGGCGCGCTGCCGCCCGCCACGGCCGGTTGCCCGACGGCGACGAGCGCCGCGACGGCCGCGACACACAGGGTGGCGGCGCGCATGAAGCTCCAGGAGAGCCCTCGACGCCTGGCCATGTTCCTCCCCTCGAAGCCGAGAACTATCCGCCGTTCGTCGAACTGAGGCAAGCGGAGGTGGGAGTGCCTTTCGGCAGAGGGCCGTCCCTCAACCTGCCGCTCTGCGGCGACGCGCGCGCGCACGTGCGTCAGCGCAGGACGTTGCCGATTTGCGCCGGCAGGTTATCGGCGCCCCAGGCGTCGACCCGAAGCCACTGTTCGTCGAGCCATTCGATTCCCCGAGGTCATCACCGGGGACAACGGCGACCGGCACCCGCCGCGCTCCGATGCGGATCGGGTCGCGGGGCGGAACCGCCCGGGCGAGGTCACTGGACGACGTGAAACGGTCCAGCCCTTCGAGGGCTCTCCCGTTTCGCTGGCACGGTGCGATGTCAGTCCACGTCCGGGCGGTGTTCGAGAGCATCGGCTACGCGCTCGACATGGACGCGCCGACGGCCGCTGCTTCGTCCGGGCCCGCCAGGTCGAGGAGCACGGACTGCGCCAATTCGAGTTGGTCCGTCGCCGCCGGCAAGCCTGAATCCGCGTTCGCAGCCATCAGCGGCGCCACGCCGTCGAACGCCACCGTCACCGGGAGGTGTCCCCGCTCGCCGCCCGGTTCTGCTCCCGGACTGCGCCGGCTGTGCGCGGCCCGCCGCGCGTGGATCTCAGGGCGAGTGATTGCCGTCAATTGCCCTCCCGGCACGACATTTTCCCGAGCCGTTCTAGGTTGTGCGCTGGTCGGCGGTCCACTCGTCGTATCGCTGCAAGCGCCGGACCAGGTCCGCGTAGCGCTCGAAACGCATCAGTCGCTCGTAATCGTGCGCGGACTCGACGCGTACCTTCACCACGCCATGGGTGGCGTAGGGATAGGCATTGACATGGGCGGGGTGCTGCGCCAGTGCCGCGCTGACCTCGACGATCTCGCCCGACACCGGCGAGACGAGATCGAAGGCGCGGCGGTAGGTGTCGCCCCAGGCCGCGGCAGCGCCCGCGGCCACTGTCTCGCCCACCTGTGGCAATTCGAGGCAGAGGATGTCGCCCAGGTTCCGCTGGCCAAAGTCCGTGATCCCGAGCGTGATCACGTCGCTGCGCCCGTCCTCCGCACGCGCCCAGACATGGTGGTCGCTGAAGCGCAGGTCGAAGGGCGAGTGCGTCCGGACCGCGGGCTCCTCTCGCACGCGGCGCGGGCGGAACGGCATCGGCACGATGCGCGCCGTGCTTCGCCGGCCCCGGATGTCGATCTCGATCCGGGTTCCATCCGCCGCGTGCGCGGCGCCGACGTAGCCCAGGCCGAGGTTGCGGCCGGCCAGCACGGGCGGGAGCGGCCCGCTCGTCACCCGCCCGATTTCCGCGCCGTCGGCATAGATCCGGCAGCCGTTGCGCACCGTGCGCGGCCCGTCGACTTCGAAGCCGACCATCTTCCGGCTTAACCCGGCCTTCCTGATCCGCGCCAGGGCGTCCCGGCCGATGAACGCCTTGTCGAGCTTCACCACCCAGCCGATTCCGGCTTCGTAGGGGTTGGTATCCCGGTCCATGTCGTTGCCGTTCAGCAGGTAACCCGCTTCCGTGCGCAGGCTCTCGCGTGCGGCCACGCCGTGCGCGACGATCCCCAGGGGCTGGCCGGCCAGCAACAGTTCGTCCCATACCCACGGCGCGAGGTCCCGCGCGACCATGATTTCGTAGCCGCGCTCGCCGGTGTAGCCGGTGCGGCTCACCATGCAGGCAACCTCCGCCCAGCGGGTATGGATGCTCGTCTGCACCAGCCAGTAGTAGCGCAGGCCGGACAGGTCGTCCCGGGTGACGCGCTGCAACACCTCCCGCGACTGCGGGCCTTGCAGCGCCAGCAGGGCGGTGTCGGTCGCCACGTTGCTCACGGTCACGTCCAGTCCCTGCGCGTGCCGCAGCGCCCATTGAAAGTCCTCGTCGGTCCGGGTCACGTTGACGACCCAGACGAAGTGGTCGACCGCCAGGCGGTAGCAGAGCAGGTCGTCGATGATGCCGCCGGCGTCGTTGCACATGGCGGAGTACAGCACCTGGTTGACCGCAAGCCTGGAGGCGTCGTTGGTGATGAGCCTCTGCACCAGCGCCAGCGCATCGGGGCCGCGGAAGTCGAGTTCGCCCATGTGCGATACGTCGCACAGGGTGACCCCCTCGCGCGTCGCGTGGTGCTCGGCTGCATGGCCGCGATAGTGCATCGCACGAGCGAAGCCCTTAAGGTTGATGACCGCGGACGCGTCGCGGACGTGCCGTTCGTAGAGAGGCGTGCATTTCATCGGTTTCCCCACCCGCCTGCCGCCCGTGGCGCCCGTTCTCGCGAACGGCGATCGCGCGGGCAGGCACGGCGCCGGCGCGCTGCGCTCACGTCGTGATCGGCCCCTTGCCCACCCGCGGCGACGGGCGGCCGCCGTCGCTGATGGCCATCGCCACGACGACTTCCCCTGGCCGTGGCGCGTCGGCGACGGAAACCGTCATCGTGCAGAAATCGTCGAACGACCAGATGTTGTCCTTGTTGGCGAGCGGCATGTCGATCGAAGCGCCCGCAGCGGCCACCTTGACGTTCGAACAGATCACTTCCGTTCCCCCGCCGATGGCTGCCCGCATCGGCTTGCCGAGCTTGGGGTGGATCAGCGCGTGGCCGTGCTCGGCGTCGCCGTGCACGCCGACGATGGCGGCCTTGGCGTAGGCCACCACCTTGCCCCCCAGCAGCGTGACGAGCTCCGGCATCAGGCGCTCGCCCAGCTGCCCTCCGAGGTCGAACAGCGGGCTCAGATCCCCCACGAAGCGCCCGGCGAAAGGGTTCTCGATCACGGCGAGCGCAACCGCCCGGTTGATCGGTCGGCTCGCCTTGCCACCGGCTTCGCCGTAGACGGTTTCGCGGGTCATCACGATCTTGCGGATCTCCATCTGCCTTCCTCCCTCCGAGGTGCGCCGCCGGCGGATGCCGGCATCGTCGCTGCGCCGGCGCCGCACGCCGCCCGGCGTTCCGGGGCCGCTTTGTCCGGGATGTTCTCACAAATCCGCCGGCGGGCTGCAACCGCGGCTTTCGCGCCGGATTTGGATATACTCGTTGGTCCGCAGACAGATTCAGGCAGACTGAGCCGCTGTTTCGAGGGAGGGGCATCGCGTGCGTTTCACCAGGTTCGAGTACACCCGTGCCGGCCGGCGCGCGACCGGGGGCGCGCCGGCCGGGAGCCCTGTCGCATGAGCCCGGCGCGCTGGAACCAGCACGCGCTCGCGCCGGACGATGCGATGGCCGAGATCGTCTATCCGCTGCTCGACCGGCTGCCCGTGCCGCTGGTCCTGCTCGACGCACGCGGCGATGTGCTGTTCTACAACTGCGCGATGCGCGGCAAGCTGCCGCAGGCGAGCTGCGGGACGAGCCTGCGGAGCGTCCTGCCCGATTACCATGCGGCGCTCGCGGGCGACCTGCGCACGCCGCGCAGCGTGCAGGTGACGCGCCAGGTCGGCGGCCTGACCCTGCACGAGAGCCTCAATCTGTCGCGTTCGCCGGCAGGCGCCTGCCTGACCGTCCACGACCAGACCGAGCTGGTGGAGCGCGAGGCGGCTGACGCGCAAAGCGCGCGGCTGGCGTCGCTCGGCTTCATGCTCGCCGGCGTATGCCACGAAGTCGCCAATCCGCTGTCGGCGATCCATTCCATGGTGCAGATCCTGCAGTCCAAGCGCGGCGTGTCGCAGGAGACGCTGGACCGGGGCCTCGCCAACATTGCAGCGAACATCGTCCGCATTCTGGCCATCACGCGCAAGCTGGGCGACTTCTCGCGCGTCGGCACCGACCGCCCGGGTCCGGTGAGCGTGGACGAGTCGGTGGAGGAGGCGACGGCGCTGCTGCGCCACAGCACCTGGGGGGCGGCGGTCGGCGTCGAATACAGCGGCTTGGCGCAGGCGAAGGTGCTGGCGCGTTCCGGGCAGTTGCAGCAGGTGATCTTCAACGTCCTGCTGAACGCGGCGCAGATGATGCAGGGCGTGGGCAGGATCGAGGCGGTCACGGCGCTGGATTCCGCCGGGCGGGTGACGCTGACCATCCGCGACGAGGGTCCCGGCATCGCGCCGGAGAATCTGGGCCGGGTGTTCGAGGCGTTCTTCACGACCAAGCCGGGCGGCGAAGGCACCGGACTCGGCCTGGCCATCAGCTTCGAGATCGTCACCGAGCTCGGCGGCACGATCCGGGCGAGCAACGGCCCGGGCGGCGGCGCCTGCTTCTGCATCGAGCTGCCGGGGCACGGAGGCGGCTAGGATGAAACGACCCCCACGCTCACTGCGTTCGCTGCCCCCCGAGGGGGCGCAGTCAGTGCCCTTCGGGCGGCCGGGCGGGCACTGACGTGGCGGCAGTGCTGCAGGCGAGGCCCGCGCGGCGCGAGCGCATCCTCGTCATCGATGACGATCCCGGCCTGGCCGAAGTGATCGTGATGCTGCTTTCCGGCGAAGGCTACCGCGTCGAGCATGCAGCGACGGTGCGCGCCGGCCTCGCGCAGGTCGCGGCGACCGAGTTCGACCTGGTGATCACCGACCTCAAGCTCCCCGACGGCACCGGCGTGGACGCGATCCGCCAGATCAAGGACCTCCAGCACGACCTGCCCATCATCCTGATGACGAGCTATTCGTCGATGGAAAGCGCCATCGGCGCGTTGCGCAACGGCGCCGTCGACTACATCATCAAGCCGTTCGACAACGAGAACTTCCTGCACGCCACCGAGCGCGCGCTGAACGAGCGGCGCGTGCTGCGCGAGAACGCGATCCTCAAGCGCAATCTGAACAAGGTCAAGACGGAGCTCGAGATCATCGGCAGGAGCGAGGGCATCCAGCGCGTCGTCGGGCTGATGCGCAAGGTTGCGCCTTCGGATGCGAGCGTGCTGATCCGCGGCGAAAGCGGCACGGGCAAGGAGCTCGTCGCGGTGGGCATCCACATGGCGAGCCCGCGCGGCGACGGGCCCTTCGTCCCGATCAATTGCGGCGCGATTCCGGCCGAATTGCTCGAGTCGGAGCTGTTCGGTCACGCCAAGGGCGCCTTCACGGGCGCCACCAACACCACCGAAGGTCTCATCCGGCAGGCTCATGGCGGCACGCTGTTCCTCGACGAGATCTCCGAGCTCGCCCCCCAGCTGCAGGTGAAGCTGCTGCGCGTGCTGCAGGACCGCGAGGTGCGCCCGGTCGGCGGCAAGCAGGTATACAAGGTGGACGTGCGCTTCATCGCGGCCACCAACCGGGACCTGGCGCAGGCGATGACCGAAGGGCGGTTCCGCGAGGACCTGTTCTACCGCCTGAACGTGATCAACATCCACGTGCCGCCGCTGCGCGAGCGCGCCGACGACGTGCACCTGCTGGCGCAGCATTTCGTCGATCGCCACAGCCGCCGCATGGGCAAGCGCATCCACGCCATGAGCAAGGACTTGGGGGAGTTCCTCGCCCAGTACTCGTGGCCCGGCAATGTGCGCGAGCTCGACAACCTGATCGAGCGCGCGGTGATTCTGGCCGATGCCGAAGTGCTGACGAGCAAGGACCTGGCGGACATGCTGCCGTCGGCGGCGAAGCAGGCGCTGCCCGGCGCGCATGCGCCGCCGGTAGCGGACAAGCCGCTGTCGATCGAGGACTACATGCGCCAGACGGTCGAGCGCTACCAGGATCGGTACAGCGAGATCGACCTCGCGAACATGCTCGGCATCGGCCGCAAGGCACTGTGGATGCGGCGGCGCCAGTGGGGCCTCAATCGGACGAGCGGGCGCAAGGACTGAGGGACACGCCCGTGGCGCCCTGCGCCGCCGCGCATCGGCCGCGACGTGCGCAGGCGGGCGCGCCGGGTCGGCGGCGATGCCCGGCGATCCCGGCCCGGGCTGCCGCGTCCGTTTCCGCGCCCGCGCCCGGCCGGGCGCCGGCGGCCAGGCCTGTTTCGACAAGAAAGGCCGGGTTTCCTGCGGAAACGCCGGCACGCCTGTCGCGCGGCGGGGCGAGGCTAGGGCGCTGTAATCAAGGGATTCTTTGCGTCTGCCGTGAACGGCATGGGACTTGCTACTCCGTGCCGGTCGATTCAACGCCATCCACGCCCCCAAGGAGCACCGATCATGGCCGTAGCCGCCAGTCCCGCCACCCCGCCCGCGCGCAAGAAGGTCACCATCCCGCAACTGGTGAACAAGATGAAGGCGGGCGACCCGATCGTCCAGCTCGCCGTGTACGACTACGAGACGGCCATCGTCGCCGACCGCGTCGGCGTCGACATCCTCTGCGTTTCGGACACCGGCGGCATGGTGCTGTTCGGGCACGAGAGCACCGTCTCGGTCTCGTTCGAGGAGGTGATGTTCATGGCGCAGGCGGTCAAGCGCGGCTCGCAGTACGGCCTGCGCATGGTCGACATGCCCTACATGAGCTTTCATCTCTCCGCGCAGCAGGCAGTGGACAACGCCGCAAAGTACGTGGCGCAGGGCGGCGCCGAGGTGATGAAGTGCGAAGGCAACCAGCACCACGCGAAGTACATCGAGGCCATCGTCAAGGCCGGCATACCGGTGCAGGGCCACATCGGCATCACCCCGATGCGCATGCCGCAGCTGGGCGGCTTCGTCGCCCAGGGCAAGACCGCGGAGCGCGCCAAGGAACTGGTCGACGACGCCTGGGCGATGGTCGACGCGGGCTGCTTCTCCATCATGTGCGAAGTGACCACGTCGGAAGTGTGCGAATACCTGGCCGAGACGCTGCCCGTGCCGGTGATCAGCCTGGGCGCGGGCAACCGCGCGCACGGCGTCCACATCATCGGCTCGGACCTGTTCCACCTGTACGAAAAGCACGTGCCGCGCCACTCGAAGATCTACTGCGACCTGGTGCCGATCCTCGAGAAGGGCCTGTCGGACTACCGGGACGAAGTGCGCCAGCGCGTCTATCCGGGCAAGGAGCACACCGTGTTCATGAAGGACGACGAGCTCAAGCGCTTCAAGGACCTGGTGGGCTGGAAGAAGTAAGCCTCGGACATGGTCGCGGCCGCGACGAAGTTGGCGCCGGCGCCCGGCCTCGCGGTCCTGCGGCGGGCGCGCTTCTTTGCCGGCCTCGCGCCGGCACAGCTCGAGCGGGTTGGGGCGCTGGCGCGCGTCGAGCGCTTTCCGCAGGAGACGCGCATCTACGTGCTGGGCGACTCGGCGGACGACTTCTACGTGCTCGCCTCCGGCATGGTGCGCTTCACCCTGGGCCTGGGCAAGCGCGAGACGTCCGCGGGCGAGATCATCCGCCGCGGCGACGTGTTCGGCTGGGCCGCGCTGGTGGCGGGCGCGCAAAAGCGCATCGCCACCGCCTTCTGCCTCACCCCCTGCGAGGTGATCGCGCTCGACCGAAACGGGCTGCGGGCGCTGATGGACGGCGACCACAGCATCGGCTACGCCATCATGACGCAGTGCTCCCTGCTGCTCACCAGCGAGCTCACGAGCTTCGCTGCGGGCTGACGTCGTGCGTGCGGCGCACGCGCTACCTGATTCCGTGAATTGACGACACTGCTGCTCGCGGCGGTCGCGACCGCGGTGGGCTTTTTCATCGGCGCCGTCGGCGTGGGCGGCATCCTGCTGATCCCGGCGTTGGTGCTGCTGGGCGGGCTGGACATCCACCGGGCCACGGCCACGGCGCTGTTCTCGTTTCTGTTCACCGGCTGCCTCGGCACCTGGCTGTTCCAGCGGCGCGGGTCGATCGACTGGAGGATGACCGTCCCGGTCTGCGTCGGGGCGGTGATATTCAGCTATCTGGGCGCGATGGCCAATGCCATGGTCGACGCCCGCAATCTCGCCCTGATCATCGCCGCCATCATCGTCTGCGCGGGCGCGTACATCCTGCGTCCGGTGACGCCGGGCACGGGCAGGCGGCGGGACGGCCGATCCGGCGGACAGCAGGTTCTCCTGCTCGCCGTGGGCGCGGTCTCCGGATTCGGGTCCGGCCTGTCGGGCGCGGGCGGCCCGCTGTTCTCGGTTCCGATCATGCTGCTGCTGGGCTTCGCGCCGCTCGCCGCCATCGGCACCAGCCAGGTGCTGCAGATCATCGCCGCCATCGCCGGCACCGCCGGCAACCTGAAATACGGTTCGGTCGATTTTCCGACCGCGGCGTGGATCACGGCATTCGAGCTGGCCGGCGTGGTCGCGGGCACGCGCGCGGCGCACGCCGTCGGCGTGACCGTGCTGCGGCGCATGGCCGCCGGCCTGTGCATCGCGGCCGGGCTGCTGATGCTCGTGCGCGCGACGTGAGGCGCCCGTGCTGGACCGCTACTTTTCCGACCGCCGGACCGAACTGCTGAAGCTCGACGGCGGCGCGACTGTGCCGCTGCGCTTCACCGACGCGCACGCCGAGCACCTCGCGACGCGCTCTGCGGCCGGCCTGTTCGACTTCTCCTTCATGGGGCGCTACGAGGTCAGGGGCGCGGGCGCGCGCGCCTTCCTGGATCGCGTGCAGACGCGACGCCTGTCGCGGCTGGCCGGCGGACGGCTCTTCTACACGCTGCTGCTGCAGGATGACGGCAGCGTGCTCAACGATGCGACGCTCTGGGAGCACGGGCCGGAGCACTACTGGCTGTTCACCGGCCGCCGCAGCGACTTCGCATGGCTGGAACGGCAGTGCCGCGGCGACGCGGTGGAGCTCGCCGACCAAAGCGCGGCCAACGCCGTGCTCGCCCTGCAGGGACCGCGTTCGGCGGAGATCCTGCAGCGGGTGCCCGGGGCCTCGCCCGGGGACCTGCCTTATTTCCACTTCGGGCCGGCGCGTCTTGCCGGCGTGGAGGCCTGGATCGGGCGCCTGGGCTACAGCGGCGAGCTGGGCTACGAGATCATCGTCCCGGCCGTCGCTGGCGCGGGCCTCTGGCGCGAGCTGCTGGCGGCGGGACGCGATGCCGGCCTGTTGGAGTGCGGCTTCGCGGCCGCCGACAGCCTGCGCATCGAGTCCGGACACATCCTGTTCAACCGCGAGCTCGGGCCGGGGATCGATCCGTTCGCGCTCGGCATGGAGCGGCTGCTCGACCTGCACGGGCGCGAATTCACCGGCGCCGCGGCGCTGCGCGGAAGACGCCGCCAGCCGCCGCGGCGTCGCCTGGCCGGGATCGTGCCTTCGGCCCGTCGCGGCGGCGGTTCCCCGGCGCTGCCGCGCGCGCAGGTGACCAGCGAGGCGTACTCGCCCGTGCACGGGCGCAGCCTGGCGCTGGGGTTCGTCGATGCCGACGGTCTCGCGCCCGGCAGCGCCCTGCTTCTGGCGGACGGGCGCCACGCGCGCAGCGCGCGCCTGCCGTTCTACGACCCGGGGCGGGTGCTGCCGCGGCGAGGGTAGCGCGCGCCGGAAGGTCCCCGGGGCGCGCCGCCCGCGCCCCACCGGTGCGCGCTCCGCGTCAGATCCTGATGCCCTGCCTGGCGGCGAAGTGCTCGGCCGACTGGATGGTGTTGCACAACAGCATGGTGACGGTCATCGGCCCCACCCCGCCCGGAACCGGCGTGATGTACGAAGCCTTTTCCCTCACCGCGTCGAAGTCGACGTCGCCGACGAAGCGACCGTCCGGCAGGCGATTGATGCCGACGTCGATGACCACCGCTCCCCTGCGCACCATCGGCGCGGTGATGAGATTGGGCTTCCCCGCCGCCACCACCAGGATGTCGGCCAGGATCGTGAACTGCGCCAGGTCGCGCGTCTTGATGTGGCAGATCGCGACGGTGGCCTCCTTCTGCATCAGCATCAGCGCCATCGGCTTGCCGACGATGTTGCTCGCCCCGACCACGACCACGTTCTGCTCGGTGATGGGAATCTTGCTGTATTCCAGCATGCACACCACGCCGTAGGGCGTGCAGGGGGGGAACACGGTGCCGCCGGTGACCAGGCCGCCCACGTTGTAGAGGCTGAAGCCGTCCACGTCCTTTTCCGGCGCGATGCGCTCGATCACCGTGCTGACGTCGATCCGCTGCGGTAGCGGCAGCTGCACCAGGACGCCGTGGATCCGCGGGTCGGCATTCAGCCGGTCGATGAGCGCGAGCACGTCGTCCTGCGGCGTATCGGCGGGCAGCATGTGCCCGTCCGAGAAGATGCCGATGTCGCCGCAGGCCTTGATCTTGTTGCGCACGTAGAGCTGCGAGGCCGGATTGGCGCCGAGCATGATCACGGCCAGGCCGGGGGTGATGCCGGCAGCCCTGAGCCTGTCGGCACGGATCCTCCAGTCGGCGCGCACCGCGCGCGCGATCTCCTTGCCGTCGAGGATCTTGGCGGTCATTGCGGCGGCCCTCGACGACGCGAGCGGAGTCCGTGACGCTTACCCATTGGCACCACGCAGGCCCGCGAGAATGAAGAGCACCATGCTTGTCCCCATGAGGAGATACGAACCGACGCTCAATTGCCGGACGAGCTTCGCGCGCGCCGGCTGCTTCTGCAGCGCCATCGCCAGCACCGAGAGAATGCCGCCGACGACGGCGACGCCGATCACCGTGGAGCGGGCGA
>Ga0316603_10001615_pt1 | contig 12088 bp, 7 predicted proteins | sample OWC_soil_day10_n_FD_207649 | JGI IMG/M metagenome (GOLD analysis project Ga0316603, IMG submission 207649) | Wetland soil microbial communities from Old Woman Creek delta, Ohio, United States - OWC_soil_day10_noCT | ecosystem: Environmental > Terrestrial > Soil > Wetlands | place: USA: Ohio...
GGCTCGCCCATGCTGATGTGGTAGGCCACGTAGACCGGGGGCAGCAGGGCAGGGTCGAGGCGCTCGTAAAGGTAGCAGGGCAGCCCGGCCACGATCCGCTCGCGCGCCTTGCTGAAATCCATGTAGACGAGGCCTTCGTACGCCTGGATCACACGATCCTGCAGGCCGGCGGTGATGCCCAGTTCCTCCTGCTCCACGCTCAGCACGAAGGTCGGCTGCGCCTCGATCGGGATCTCGGTCTGGTAGTACTCCATGAGGCAGCGCAGCGTGGCGACGATCATCGCGCTCGAGCCGGCGAGCCCGACCTGGCGAGGGATCGTCGTCTGGTAGCGGATCGAGAAGTTCCGGTCGTGCAGCGGGAGGCCTTGCGCGCTGCAGTACTCGACGAAGCGTTTGATGGTGGCCTTGATGAGCCGCAGGCCGCCGTAATACCCGTGCAGCCGGACGTCGCGGGCCAGATCCTGGACCGAATTGAACCGCGCGCGGTCGCCTTCGGCGAGGACGATGTCCACCGAGTCCCACTCATAGAGCACGACCTCGGCACAGAAGTCGCGCACGCTGAACGAGATGGTCTTGCCGTGGTAGCCGTCCGACGGATTGCCGAGCAGCCCGGCTCGCGCGTAGGCGCGCTTACGCGTGAGGAACATGGAGCAGGTCCTCCAGATGGCGGCGCAGGTCCTCGCCGTGCTTCGGATCGGCCAGGGCGAACTCGACGAACGCCTGGAAGTAGGCGTCGAAGTTGCCGATGTCGTAGCGGCGCTCGCCGCCCGTCAGGCGGACGCCGTACGCCTTCCCGCCCTGCCGGATGAGGGCGCGGATCGCGTCGGTGAGCTGAATCTCGCCGCCCTTGCCGGGCGGGGTCTTCTCGAGCGCGTCGAACACCGCCGGCGACAGCACGTAGCGGGCCGCGATCGCCAGGTTGCTCGGCGCCTCCTCCGGCGACGGCTTCTCGACGACGTCCGCCAGCTCGAAGATGTCGCCGGGGGCGACCGGCGACGCCACGCCGTAGTGCGAGACCTCGTCGCGCGGCACTTCCTCGAAGGCGATGACGGCGACGGCGTCACGTTCGAGGAAGCAGCGCACCATGCGCTGCACGACGTCGCTTTCGGCGTGCATGCCGATGATCGAGTCGCCGAGCGCGACGATGAACGGCCGCCGGCCGACGAACGACCTGGCGCACAGGACGGCATGGCCCAGGCCGAGCAGTTGCCGCTGCCTCGTGTAGAAGTACCGCACCGCGGACCGCTCGAACGCGAGCTCGGCGAGCAGTTCCTCCTTGCCGGTCTCGCGCAGGGTCTGGATGAGCTCGGCGTTCAGATCGAAGTGATTCTCGATCGACGCCTTGCCCGGCCCGGTGACGAACAGCACCTCCTTGGTGCCGACGCGGGTCAGCTCCTCGACGACATACTGCACGACCGGCTTTCGGCCGACGGGCAGCATTTCTTTCGGCTGCGACTTGGTGGCCGGCAGGAGGCGCGTGCCGAGGCCGGCCACGGGGACGACGGCGATTTCGATGTCCATAGATCCGCCCGGATGAGGGCGCGGCGCCCGACGCGACGCGCGAAGGCATTTTATCAGGGTCGCGGTTTCGCGCTAGGATTCGGCCGTATGACGCCCATGCCCTGGACCCGGCGGCGGTTCGTGACTCGCGTGGCGACCGGCGCGGTCGGCTTGAGCCTGGGCGCCCGCCTGCGCGCGGCCGACCAGGTGCAGGAGCGGTTCGGCGAATTCCCGCTCGCGGGCGTGGTGCGCCGGTTCCGCGAGGATCAGGCGCGCTCGGATCTCCGGATCCGATCGGACGGACGCCTCAACTACCTCGAGACGATCGACGGCATCGTCCGGGCCTTTGCCCGCCATCAGGACGCGCGCGGCGCACTCATCGACCCCTACGAGAAGGCCGAGAAGCAGTACTCCACGCCGGCATTCGCCCTGGCGGGAGCCGCGCTTCTGTCAGCCGGGCGGCAGGGGACCGTCCCCCTCGCGGCCGCGGTCCGCGCGATGTCGTTCGCCTGCGCGTCGCTCGCCGACGGCCAGGCGGCCGACGGCCACGCCGACTTCTACACGGTCCTGCTGATGCACGCCGACCGGCTGCTGGCGCCGCTCGTGCCGGCATCGGTTTCCTCGGCCTGGCGCCGAGATCTGGCCCGCATCGTCCCGGAGAAGATCTACCGCCGCCAGCCGACCGACGCGACGACGAACAACTGGAACCTCGTGGCCGTGGCGGGCGAGTGGATGCGCACGAAGGCCGGGCTCGGAGACTCGCTGGCCTGGATCGAGGCGTCGCTCGATCGACAACTGGAGTTGTTCACCCGGTGGGGAATGTACCGGGACCCCAACGACCCGATGGCCTACGACCACTTCGCCCGCCTGTGGGCGCTCGATCTGCTCGACGAGGGCTATCGAGGCCGGCATGCGGCCGCGTTGGAGGAACTCGTCGAACGCGGCTGCTGGGTGTCGCTGCTCATGCAATCGGGGTGGGGCGAACTGCCGTGCGGCGGCCGCAGTGCGCACCACCAGTGGAACGAAGCCCAGCAGGCCGTGACCTTCGAGTCGTGGGCATCGCGGTTCGCGACGCGCGGAGACGTCGCGGCGGCCGGGGCCTGCAAGACGGCTGCGTTCAGCGTGCAGATGTGGATGCACCGCTGGCGCCGGCCGTCGGGCGAGCTGTGGGTTGTCAAGAACCGCGTGGACCCGGCCGCACGGCACGGTTACGAATCGTACTCGTTCCACTCCCAGTACAACCTGCTCGCCGCGGCGATGCTCGCCGTCGCGTGGACCCGCGCGGCCGATGACGTCACGTATGCACCGGACCCGGCACGTGTCGGCGGATTCGCCTTCGCGATCCAGCCGGCGTTCCACAAGGTCTTCGCCAACGTCCCATCGTACTTCCTCGAAATCGACACAGGAGCCGATCGGCACTACAACCCCACAGGCATCCTGCGCGTTCACCGCGTCGGGGTGCCTCCGGAGACGTTCTCGGACGGCGTGAGCGCGGCCGCCTCGTACCACCTGCCAGCGAAACCTGCCCGATCGATGGCGCTCGGGCCGGAGTGGCGGGACCGGGCCGGCGCGTGGCATGCGCTTGCCGATCACGGCCGCGAGGATCTCGAGCCGGCGGCGTTCGCGCTCGTGTCGGCGTCGACCAAGCAGGTCGAATTCCGGGTGGCCTACCGCGGCCGCCTGCGCGGAGGCGCCACCGCGATCGCGGAGCACGTGATCGTGACGCCAGGTCGAGTGGAGATCGAGCACCGGGTGGACGGCGACGTCGAGACGGTGCGGCAGTGCTGGCCGATGCTGGCGACCGACGGGCGCACGCCCTCGACCATCGCCGTGACGGGGCGGAGGGCGTCGGTCAGGCGCGAAGGATCTGGATTCACCTTCGAGGCGCTGACGGATGGGGCCGTCGTTTCGCGCCTGGGCGTGTCCGAGCCCTGCCGGAACGGCTTCATGGACGCGTGCGTGGCAGAGGTGCCGGGACGGCTGATCGGTTCGAAGATCGAAGCGTCGCCAGGTTCCCGGGTCTAAAGCCCCGGGGCTCCACATGGCCAGTGGGAACCCGGCCGGGCGACACCGGCCCCGGGGTCCGCGTTCGTTCCGAGTCCCGAACCCCGAATCCCGCTACCTTTGAATCCGCGCGGAGCCGCCCTTGGCGAACGCGCGCACGTGCTCGACCGTCGCCATCGTCGTGTCGCCGGGGAACGTGGTGAGCAGTGCGCCGTGCGCCCAGCCGAGCTTGACGGCCTCCTCGGGCGATTCGCCCGACAGCAGCCCGTAGATGAACCCCGCGGCGAATCCGTCGCCGCCGCCCACGCGGTCGTAGACGTCCAGGTCGCACGCCGGCGCGGCGAACGTCTCGCCGTTCATCCAGGCCACCGCGCTCCAGCTGTGCCGGTTCGTCGAGTGCACCTCGCGCAGCGTCGTCGCCACGGCCTTCACGTTCGGGTGCTTCTTCACCACGCCGTCGATCATGGCGAAGAACACGGCCGGGTCGAGCTTCGACGTCGCGTGCACCTCCGGCCCCGGAATGCCGAGGCCCTTCTGCAGGTCTTCTTCATTACCGACGAGCACGTCCACGTGCTCGACGATGCGCCCGATGACGCCGGCGGCGCGCGCCGCGCCGCCCCAGATGCTCCAGAGCTTCTCGCGGAAGTTCAGGTCGAACGAGGTGACGGCGCCGGCCGCCTTGGCGGCCGTCATGCCCTCGATGATCAACTCGCCTGTCGTCTCCGACAGCGACGCGAAGATGCCGCCGCTGTGGAACCAGCGCACGCCGCCGGCGAAGATCGCCTTCCAGTCGAAGTCGCCGGGCGTGAGCAGGGCGGCCGCCTCGTTGGCGCGGTTGTAGAAGACCACCGGCGCGCGGACGCCGTGCCCGCGGTCGCTGTACACCGTGGCCATGTTGGGGCCGTTGACGCCGTTGTGGGCGAACCGCTTGTAGTAGGGGACGACGCCCATCGCCCGCACGCGCTCCGCGATGAGATCGCCGATGGGATAGTCCACCATCGCCGTCGCCACCGCCGCCTTCATCCTGAAGCAGTCGGCCAGGTTCGCGGCGACGTTGAACTCGCCGCCGCTCACGTGGATCGAGCAGGCATTCGCCTTGCGGAACGGCACGATGCCGGGGTCGAGGCGGTGGACCAGCGCCCCGATCGAGAGGAAATCCAGCGCGCCGTCGGCGCGAATCGTCAGCCCGTGTGCCATCGCTCCAACTCCCTCCCCCATGATCGCGGTGTCTACCACTCGGTGTGGAATACGCCCGGTTTGTCGAGGCGCCGGTACGTGTGGGCGCCGAAGTAATCCCGCTGTCCCTGCGTCAGGTTCGCCGGCAGCCGCTCGCTGCGGTACGCGTCGAAGTAGGCGAGCGACGCGCTCATGGCCGGCACCGGGATGCCCATCTCGGCGGCCACCTGCACCACGAAGCGCCACGAGCCCTGCCGGCTCTCGACGGCCTGCCGGAACGCGTCGTCGAGCAGCAGGTTGGGCAGCGCCGAGTCGCGCTGGAACGCGGCCATGATGTCGCCGAGCAGCGACGCGCGGATGATGCAGCCCGCCCGCCAGATGCGGGCGATGTTCACCGGCTGCAGGTCGTACTTGTACTCCGCCGACGCCAGCTTCAGCAGCCCGAATCCCTGCGCGTAGGAGGTGACCTTGCTGGCGTAGAGGGCGGCGCGCACGGCCTCCACCAGCTTCTCCTTCTTCCCGTGGTAGTGGGGGGACGGACCGTGCAGGATGCGGCTCGCGTGAACGCGCTCGGCCTTGAGCGCCGACAGAATCCGGCTCTCGACGGCGGCGTTGATCGTGGGGATGGGCGCCCCGATGTCGAAGGCGTGCTGGCTCGTCCACTTGCCCGTGCCCTTCTGCTGGGCTTCGTCGAGGATGAGATCGACCAGCGGCCGCCCCGTCTCCGGGTCGGTCCGCGCGAGGACCTCGGCCGTGATCTCGACGAGGTACGAGCGCAGGTCCCCGGCGTTCCACTCCTGGAAGACGCCGCTCAGTTCCTTGGCGTGCAGCCGCAGCCCGCGTGACAGCAGGTCGTACGCCTCGGCGATGAGCTGCATGTCGCCGTACTCGATGCCGTTGTGGACCATCTTCACGTAGTGCCCGGCGCCGCCGGGGCCCATGTAGTCCACGCACGGTTCCCCATCGTCCGCCTTCGCCGCGATGGCGCGGAGGATGGGCGCCAGCGCCTCCCAGGCTTCCCGCTGGCCGCCCGGCATGATGGCGGGGCCCCACAACGCGCCCTGCTCGCCGCCGGACACGCCGGTGCCGACGTAGTGGAAGCCGCCGGCGGCGAGGTCCTTGCTCCGGCGCTCGGTGTCGAGGAACCAGGAGTTGCCGCCGTCAATCAGGATGTCACCGGGCTGCAGGTGCGGTTTCAGGTGGGCGATCGCGCTGTCGACGGCGGCGCCGGCCGGCACCATCATCAGGACGCGGCGCGGCCGCTTCAGCATCGCCATCAGCGCGTCGGGCGACTCCGCCAGGTCGACGCGACGGCCTGCGGCCGGGCCGGCGACGAACGCCTGGCCCTTGGCGGCCTCGAGATCGTATCCCGCGATGCGGAACCCGTTGCGCTCCATGTTGAGGGCCAGGTTGGCCCCCATCACACCCAGTCCGACCACGCCGATGTCACATCTCATGAGCAACTCCCGTGGCAGCTGCCGGGGCCAGGCGGTACAACATCTCCCCGGCGCGGGGCACGACCATGACGCCGTCGGCCTCGCGCCCCTTCCAGTCGTCGACCCGGATGGACGCCGGGTCGAGGTAGCCGAGGTTGATCCGGCGGCAGCGCTCCTCCGGAATGCCCGTGGCCAGCGTCACCTGGATGCGAGGCCGCTCGATGCCGGCGGCCGCATCGTAGGAACCGAGGCCCTTGACGTGGGTCGAATGCGCCAGCACGCCGCCGGGGTAGTGCCCGAAGCGATCCCACTGCGCCAGGAAGTAGTCGCGGCAGTGGTAGCCGATCTCGTCGATGATCCGGCCGTGCGTGTAGCTGACTTCGGTGATGTGGGGCGCGTAGATCACGATCTCGCCGCCCGCGGCCATCGCGGGCTCCAGCTTGTACATCCCCTTCGCCGCGGTCCAGAGGTCGTCGTACATCGCCGGCATGATGGACAGCACGCGCGTGAAGGGCTTGTCGATCCAGATGACGTGCGTGTGGGCGGACAGGGCGGACGCGGCCTCCCAGGACTCCTTCGGCGTGCCGACATAGAGGCCTGCAATGCCGTCGTGCGTCACGACGAGGCTGACGCACGTCATCGGGCGGTCGACCATGGCTGCCGCGCGGTCGATGACGGCCCGCACCGGCGTGTAGCCCGCCCCGATCACGGCGCTGCTGGTGATGACCGCCCCGAGCCAGTGCGTGAAGTTGATCACGTCGGGGCCGGCCACGCCTGGCACGAGGTACTTCGTGCCGCCCGAGAAGCCGACCACTTCGTGCGGAAAGACCGGGCCGCAGATGACGATGTGGTCGTAGTCGAGCAGCAGGCGGTTCAGCGCCACGGGGACGTCGACGGCAAGCAGGCCGCCGGTGAGGCCGGCGATGTCGGCCGCCGGGATCGTGCCGAGCGCCGTGAACGTGCCGTCGAGATCCCATCGGTGGTTGAACACGCGGCTGCGGCCGGCCTGCCCGCCGGCGACCGGGCGGCCGACCAGGCGGCCCAAGTGCTCGTCCGACATCGGCTGGTGCGTGCCCAGCGCGACCAGATAGTCGAGCGCCGCCACGCGCGGCCCGAGGGTTTCGCCGAGCGCCTCGAACATGAGCGGCATCGGCATCGTCCGCGTGGCGTCCGGGATGAGCACGAGCAGGCGCTTCCCGTCGACGGGCGCCGCGGCGAACCCGTCGGCCACGATGCGGCGCACGTCGGCTTCTGACAAGTAACGGGCGGTATCCCCCTGTCCGGTGACCATCGCTGCTGCTCCAATGGGGCCGGGCTTTGAACACGGCCCCTTGCCTCGCGGGGTGGAAAAAGACGTCGTGCCTTGAACGGACCCCCAGACTGCCGCCGAGCCGGCTACACGCCGCTGAAGGCCGAGAACCCGCCGTCGATGGGGACGACGATGCCCGTGACGAAGGCCGACGCGGGGGACAGCAGCCAGATCACGGCGCCCAGCAAGTCGTCCGGCTGCCCGAACCGGCCCATGGGCGTGTGGGAGATGATCGATCGGCCGCGGGCCGTCAGGTCACCGGTCTTCTCGTCGGTCAGCAGGAAGCGGTTCTGATCCGTCAGGAAGAAGCCGGGCGCAATCGCGTTCACCCGGATGCGCGGCGAGTACTCCTGCGCCATGTGAACGGCGAGCCACTGAGTGAAGTTGCTGACGCCGGCCTTGGCGGCCGAGTAGGCGGCGATGCGGGTGAGCGGGCGGAAGGCGTTCATCGACGACACGTTGAGAATGATGCCTTCACCAGCCTTGGCCATCTGGCGGCCGAAGACCTGCGACGGCAGTATCGTGCCGAGGAGGTTCAGGTCGAAGACCCACTTCAGCGCCTCGGGGGGAAGATCGAAGAACGAGGCGTTGGCGCCCGTCGTGGCTTTCGGGTGGTTGCCGCCGGCACCGTTGATGAGGACGTCCACCTTGCCGTGGCGTTCGAGCATCGCCACGAGTGCGCGGCCGACGCTCGCGGGATCGAGGACGTCGGTCTCGATGACGGCGGCGCGGCTCGCGTGAGGGCCCATGCGCTCGAGCAGGGCCGGGCCGCGCGAGACGTTCTTGTCGAGCAGCGCCACGTTCGCGCCGAGACCGGCGAGCGCGCAGGCCATCTCGCCGCCGAGAATGCCCGTGCCGCCGGTGATGGCGATGGTCTGGCCGGTGAAATCGTGTGGCCGGTCGAGTTGTGCGACAGTCATGACCCTCTCCCTCAGCCCGCTGATGCGGCCGGGTGACGCGGCTGGATGTGTCCGATGGACGTCCTTCTGGTCTTACCGCTACCTGTTTCCGCGCTCACAGGCAAGTCCACTTCGCACACCTTATTCGCCTGATACCCACGCTGTCAAGCCTGAGGACAGGACTCGATAAGATCATTGAACATAGCGACTTGTGCAAGAAGCGGCCTGTTTCGAACATCCAGAATGGCCTCCTGGCCGCACAACCGTCACGGAGGAGCCGGCGCCAAATAGGACCGACCAATTGGCGCGTGATGTCCGGTTATCAGGGGAGGGCGTCGAGTGCCGTGACTCTCACGGTGAGGCACGGCGACGGAGGACCCCGCGTCTCGGCGCCGGTGGTCCGGGGCCGGGCTGCGTCGCAGCGGAGTCGTCCGAACCGGCACCCCGAGCGTACCATCGCGCCAGCCGCCTGAAAGCCGAAGGGCCCGGGAACCGAGCTGCTGCTCGGCGCCCGGGCCCTCCCAGTCGGACGCGACCATCAGGCCGCTGCTATTGCGGGACCACGGTCACCAGGAACGGCTGCGGCGGGCCGATGGGCGTCACCTGGTCCCCGACCAGGGTCCCGAGCGTCGCGCGATACCGGCCGGCCGGCACCGGCGGCGCCATCTGGCCTCGGCCGAAGCCGGCGAAGCCGCCTGCCGCCTGGCCCGGGCCGCCGCCGGCGCCCGATGCGGGAGCTGGCGGGTCGCCGCGGAGGTTCCACGCCACGCGGCGGAGCCCGGCTGACTTGTCGAGGTCGAGCCGGCGCACCTGCTTGCCGGTGTCGTCGGAGATCGTCAGCACGAGCTTGGCGTCGGCCGGCAGTTCCTTCGCGACCGAGTAGGTGAAGACGGCCCCGAACGGCGGATTCGGCGCGATCCAGTTGCCCGCCAGGGGCCCGATGCCGGCCGTGCCTGCCGGCGCCAGGCCGGTCGGGTTGAAAAACGCTGCATCGCGCAGCGGGAAGAGGCGCGCGTCCTCCGCCAGCGTCTGCGCCGTGATCTCGCGCAGGGCGCTGTAGTCGTCGAGAATGTAGAAGCCGCGGCCGAATGTCGCGATCACCAGATCGTTCTCGCGGCGGTGCACCGTCATGTCGCGCACCTGGATGACCGGCATGCCGCCCTTGAGCTGCACCCACCGCTTGCCGCCGTCGAACGACGCGAACAACCCGAACTCCGTGCCGGCGAACAGCAGGTCGCCGTTCGCGTGGTCCTGGATGACCGACCACACGTCGTGCCGGTCGGGCAGGTTGCCGGTGATGTTCGTCCAGGTGCGCCCGCGGTCGGCGCTCTTGACGATGTACGGCTTGTAGTCGCCGCGCTGCCAGTTGTTGAGCGTGGCGAACACCGTGTTGGCGTCGCGCGGCGACGCGAACACGTCGGTGACGTACGTCCACTTCGGCACGCCCGGGAAATCCTCGACCCGGCGCCAGTTCTTGCCGCCGTCCTCCGTCACCTGCACGAGCCCGTCGTCGGTCCCGACGTAGATCAGCCCCTCGAACAGCGGCGACTCGTCCAGGGCGACGATGTTGCTGAGGGCCGTGGTCGACGTGTTGCGCGCGATCGAGTCCGCCGGCCACAGCTTGCCCATGATCGGGATGTCGTCCCGGTTCAGGTTGCGCGACAGGTCGGGACTGATGACGGTCCAGGTGTCGCCGCGGTCGTCGCTGCGGTAGAGGCGGTTGCTCGCCCAGTAGAGGCGCTTCGGCGCGTGCGGGCTGATGATGTACGGCGCGTCCCAGTTGGCGCGGTCGCCGCCGCCTGCCGCGCCGGCCTGGCCGCCGCGCCCGGCCTGAGCCGCCGCTCCTTGCGGGGCTCCCGCCGCCGCGCCGCCGCGTCCCGCGCCGCGCGACTGCGGCGGGCGGATCGACCTCGAGGTGCCCGTCCGCACGTCGAAGCGCGAGATATTGCCGTCCTGCGACGACGCGTAGATGACGTTCGGATCCTCGGGGTCGTTGCGGGTCTGGAAGCCGTCGCCGCCGGCGACGATGAACCAGTCGCTCGTGCGGACGCCCCAGCGGTTCGTCGAGCGCGACGGGCCGCAGAACGACCAGTTGTCCTGGGTCCCGCCGCACACGTTGTAGAACGGCTTCGCGTTGTCCACCGACACGCGGTAGAACTGCGAAATCGGCAGGTTCGCGAAGAAGCGCCAGGTCGCGCCCTCGTCATACGTCTCGTAGAGCCCGCCGTCGTTGGCGAGCAGCATGTGGCGCTTGTCGACGGGGTCGAACGTCAGGTGATGGTGGTCGACGTGGACGTTGAGGCCGTTGCCGCCGTAGGCCTCCCAGTTGGCGCGCCCCCACGTCCGGCCGCCGTCGGTGCTGCGTTCGACATTGACGTTCATCGAGTAGATCGTGTCGGGCCGGTACGGGTCGACGAAGATCTCGTGGTAGTACTGCGCGCCGCCGCCGCGGTACCAGTCGTCGACGGGCGTGGCCCCGGCCGGCGGGGGTTGAGGCCGGCCGCCAGCCTGCGCACCGGCGGCCGCGGGCGCGGCGGGCGCGGTTTGAGGCGGGGTTCGAGGCGCCGCCGCGGGTGGCGCGCCGGCCCGTCCGCCAGCCGCCTGTACGGCGGCCTGGGCGCCGCCCGCGCCGCCGCCCCTGCCCTGCTGGGGCATCCGCCCGATGCGCGCCCACGAGGCGCCGCCGTCGTCCGAGCGGTAGAAGCCCGCCTCGTCGCGCTTCGCGTCGACAATCGCAAAGAGCGTCGCCGGCGTCCTGCGGCCGTCGACGGCGAACCCGACGCGGCCCATGTCGCCCGTGGGCAGGCCCTTCGTCAGCTTCGTCCACGTCTTGCCCGCGTTGGTGGTCTTGAAGATGCCGCCTTCGGGCCCGCCGCCGATCATCTGCCCGACGGCCCGCCGCCGCTGGTAGGCCGACGCGAAGATGATGTCGGGGTTCTTCGGGTCGAACACGATGTCGCTGATGCCCGTGTCGGGGCTGATCGTCAGAATCGGCGACCAGGTGGCGCCGCCGTCCGTGGTCTTGAACAGGCCGCGTTCGCCGCCCGGCGACCAGAGCGGGCCCTGCGAGGCCACGTAGACCACGTTCGTGTTGCGCGGATCGATCAGGATCTTGCCGATGTGCTCGGAGGTCGCGAGGCCCACGCGCGTCCACGTCGCCCCGGCGTCGGTGGACTTGTAGACGCCGTCGCCGAAGTGCGCGCTGCGCTGGCTGTTGCTCTCGCCCGTGCCGAGGTAGAGCACGTTCGAGTCTTTCGGGTCGATCGCGATGCAGCACAGGGTGAACGACCCGCCGTCGTCGAAGACCGGCGTGAAGGTGATGCCGCGGTTGACGGTCTTCCAGAGACCGCCGAAGGCGCTCACGACGTACCAGACGTTCGGGTTCTTCGGATCGATCTGAACGTCGACGATGCGCCCGGTGGCCAGCGCCGGCCCGATGCTCCGGAGCTCGAGGCCCTTGAGGACGTCGGCCGTGAGCCGATCGGCTGCCGCGCCCGGGCCCTGCCCGGCACTGAGGATGGCCGTGGCAGCCACCGCGAGAGCCACGGCCGCCGCGAAGAAGAGTCGTTTCATGCACACGCTCCTGGGATGACGGACTTGGGCGCGCATGGTACCACAGCCGCCCCGCCGGCGTGCCGCGGCCGCGATTCGGGCCGGGCCCGTCGCGGGGCTGGTGCCGGCGGCCGTTCGGCGCTAGACTCGGGCTCGGACAGGGTCAGACACCACGTGGCACACACGGAAGGAGGCGCAGCGATGCAGTGTGA
>Ga0316603_10001616_pt1 | contig 12088 bp, 8 predicted proteins | sample OWC_soil_day10_n_FD_207649 | JGI IMG/M metagenome (GOLD analysis project Ga0316603, IMG submission 207649) | Wetland soil microbial communities from Old Woman Creek delta, Ohio, United States - OWC_soil_day10_noCT | ecosystem: Environmental > Terrestrial > Soil > Wetlands | place: USA: Ohio...
CGGTGGCTTCGAGATCGTCGACAAGTTTGCGCGCAAGGGCATCTTCATCGAGGGGGCGGTGGCGCAAAGCTTCAAGGACGGCGTGCAGGCCCTCATCGAAAGCGGCCCGAGCCAGGAAGCGCTGGATGAGTACATCGCCGGCTACACCACGCTGGCGCAGCAGCCCGTCATCCTGCACTGATCGGACAGACCCCGGCCGGGCCGGGGACTTGCGGCCGCCCACGCACTGCGCCAATATGCCGCGCATCGCGGATCGAGGCAGGAGGTGTCATGGCCAAAGGCCAAGCCGAAGCCCGCTGGGTGCTGTCGCCCGGCTTGGCCGAAGCGCCGGTGCTCGACCGGCTGTGCTCGCACTTCGTGCTCACGCTGACGCTGTGCCAGGCGGGACGCTTCAACCTGCGGCGTGACTGCAACAGCCTGCTCGCGCTGACCGGGCGCCACCTGGTGTGGCCGCCATTGGTGCTGGCGCGCTTGCGCGCCTATCTGCGGCTGCGCTGCAAGGGTAACGAGTCCTGGCGCGGCCACGACGCGCTGGACGACGAGGCCTTCATCGCGCGCCATGGCGCCTGGCGCGGCGCCTACGAAGAGGGCAGCCTGTTCTTCTATCTCGACGAGTACGTGAAGGACGCGCCGAAGGACCTGCTGGCGGTGCTCAGCGCCAGTTGCGACTGGCTGGCGCGCCACCTGAAGAAGCAGGCCACTCTGGTCGAGAAGAACATCGACGCGCTGGCCGGCTTGCTGCAGTTGAACCCGGCTGAACGCGCGCTGCTGCTGTATGGCACGCTGGCGCGTTATCAGCGCGACCTTCGCGGCCTGCTGGTCGAGTTCAAGGTGTCCAGCGCCCAGGAGGCCTATGCGGCCATCGCCGCGGTGGCCGGAGTCGACGCGCGCGACGTGGCCGAGGCGCTGCGTGCCGGCTCGCGGCTGGAACGCGTGGGCATGGTCGAGAACCTGATCTCCGAGCACAACATCACCGACCTGGCCGACCTGATGAAGGTCAGCGAGCAACTGCCGCCGGTGCTCATGCGCGAATACCGGCAGCCTGGCGATCTGATGGCGGTGTTCACGCGGCCGGCCACCGCCAGCGAGCTGACGCTCGCCGACTTCGGCTTCGTCGCCGACGATGCGCAGGTGCTCTGTGCGCTGCTGCGCAACGCGGTGGCGCGCAAGGAGGCCGGCGTCAACGTGCTCCTCTACGGCCCGCCTGGCACCGGCAAGACCGAGCTGGCCAAGGTGTGCGCCGCGGCGGCGGGGCTGCAGCTGTACGAGGTGGAATACGCCGACCGCGACGGCAATTCGCTATCCGGCCGCGACCGCTACCGCAGCCTGCAGATCAGCCAGGTGTTTCTCAAGGGCGGCAAGGACGTGGCGCTGCTCTTCGACGAGGTCGAGGACGTGTTCCCGCCGATCTCCACCGAGGCCGCCCAGCTGATCGCGCGCATGGACAGTGCCGACGGCTCGGCCGGCGGCATGAACAGCAGCGTCAGCGGCAAGGCCTGGGTCAACCAGATCCTCGAGACCAACCCGGTGCCGGTGATCTGGGTGACCAACCGCATCGAGCAGATCGACCCGGCCTTCCGCCGCCGTTTCCAGTACCACCTGCTGCTGAAGAGCCCGCCGCCGGGCGCGCGCGAAGCGCTGGTGGCGCGGGCACTGGCCGGCGCGCCGGTGGGCGAGGGCTTCGCGGCCCGGCTGGCCGAAAGGCGCGGCCTGACACCGGCACAGATCCGCACCGCGGTGCGCTTTGCACAGCTGGCCCGCGGCGATCAGACCGTGCCCGATCGCGAGGCCTTCGAGGCGCTGGTGCAGCGCCAGCTGGGCAATGCCGACAAGGCCCTGGGCACGGGCGGCGAACGCGGCGCGCGGCCAGTGGTCACCGGCTACGACCTGAGCCTGCTGAACGTGGAATCGCGCTTCGAGCTGCCGCGCATCGTCGAGGCGCTGCGCCGCCGCGGGCACGGCAGCCTGTGCTTCCACGGCGCGTCGGGCACCGGCAAGACGGCGCTGGCCGAGCACATTGCCGCGGCGCTGCAGCGCCCGCTGATGATTCGCCAGACCAGCGACATCGCCAGCAAGTACGTGGGCGAGACCGAACAGAACATGGCGCGCATGTTCGAGGAGGCCGAAGCCGAGAACGCCGTGCTGCTGCTGGACGAGGCCGACAGCTTCCTGCGCAGCCGGCGCCTGGCCGAGCGCCACTACGAGGTGACCGAGGTCAACGAGATGCTGCAGGGCATGGAGCGCTTTGCGGGCGTGTTCATCTGCACCACCAACCTGTTCGACGACCTGGACGAGGCGGCGCTGCGCCGCTTCACCTTCAAGCTGCGCTTCCATTTGCTGACTGGCGAACAGCGCGAGCGCATGTTCGTGGCCGAGGCGCTGGATGGTCGCGCGGCGCGGCTCACGGCCGAGCAGCGCCAGCGGCTGGCAGCGCTGGACCAGCTGGCGCCGGGCGACTTTGCCTCGGTCAAGCGTCAGGTGGAGGTCCTGGGCGAGACCTTCGAGCCCGACGAGTTCCTGTCGCAGCTGGAAAGCGAGCACCGCGTCAAACCCGAGGTGCGGCAGCGGCGCGGCATCGGCTTCGTGCGTGCGTAGCCGGCTCAGCGCTGCCGCAGGCGTGTCGCCAGGCCGGCGACGATCTCCGGCTGATCGACCTCGCACTCCCAGACCGTTTCGACCTGCCAGCCGGCGGCTCGAAGTTCCTCCTGCTCGAGCCGATTGCGCTCGCGGTTGGCGGCGATCTTCTCGGCCCAGGAGCCGACCTTGAAGTTCGGCGCCGCATGGCTCTGGCGGCAATCGTGGCCGTGCCAGAAGCAGCCATGCACGAAGACCACGCTCTTTCGCTTCGGCAGCACCAGGTCGGGGTTCCCCGGCAGTTCGCGCGGGCGCAGGGCAAAGCGCAGGCCGGCTGCGTGCAGCAGGCGTCGCACTGCCAGTTCGGGGGCGATGTCGTCCGAACGCAAGTTGGCCGTCAACCGGGCGGGTTGCGCCGATGCAGGTTTCGGATCGGCCATGGCGAGCAGTCTTGCAGTGGCATCGGGACTTTGCGGTGCGGCAGTATCTCTCGTGCAAGGCCGCTGTCGAGCGCACACGCCGGCCGCGCAGGTGGGCCGCGGCCAGGTTCACCGCCGGCGCCGCACGGCCTTGACCTGCTCCAGAGCCGCGGAAACAGCTTGCCCGTCCGCGAGCCTCCTGCGCGCGCGCCCGGCGCACGAGACCCCGGACGTCGGACAGGGTGATGGTGAGTCGACTCATGGCGCGGGGCTCTCGCATCGGAGTCTTGGCATCCAAAGGGTAGCGCGCTGCGGTGCCGGCAATGATGTGAAGGCTCGCGGCAACGGGAGATTGCCGCCATGACAAGGCGCTGTCGGGCCGGCATACCTACAATTCGGTGATGCAGCCGGACCGTTCCCCCTACACCCGCGGCGCCGCCCTGCCGGCGCTGCTGCAGCAGCGCATCCTGATCATCGACGGCGCGATGGGCACGATGATCCAGCGTCATCGGCTGGACGAGGCGGCCTTCCGCGGCGAGCGCTTCCACGACCACCCGAAGGACCTGAAGGGCAACAACGACCTGCTGGTGCTGACGCGGCCCGAGCTTGTCCAGCAGATCCACGAGCAGTACCTGGCGGCCGGCGCCGACATCATCGAGACCAACACCTTCGGCGCGACGAGCATCGCGCAGGACGACTATGGCCTGGCCGAAGTGGCGCGCGAAATGAACGTGGCCGCCGCGCGGCTGGCCCGCGCCGCATGCGACAAGTACAGCACGCCGGACAAGCCGCGCTTCGTCGCCGGCGCGCTCGGCCCGACACCGCGCACCGCCAGCATCAGCCCCGACGTCAACGACCCGGCCGCGCGCAACGTCGGTTTCGACGAATTGCGCCTGGCCTACCACGAGCAGGCCAGCGGGTTGCTCGAGGGCGGCTGCGACCTGTTCCTGGTGGAAACCATCTTCGACACGCTCAACGCCAAGGCGGCGCTGTTCGCGCTGGACGAACTGATGGAAGACACCGGCGAGCGGCTGCCGGTGATCGTCTCGGGCACCGTGACCGACGCCTCCGGGCGTATCCTGTCCGGTCAGACGGTGGGGGCGTTCTGGCATTCGGTGCGCCATGCCAGGCCGCTGGCCGTGGGCCTGAACTGCGCGCTCGGCGCGGCGCTGATGCGCCCGTACATCGAGGAGCTGGCCAAGGTGGCCGGCGACACCTTCATCAGCTGCTACCCCAACGCCGGCTTGCCCAACCCGATGAGCGAGACCGGCTTCGACGAGACGCCTGAGGTCACCGGCGGGCTGATGGAAGGCTTCGCGCAGGCGGGCTTCCTCAACATCGCCGGCGGCTGCTGCGGCACCACGCCCGAACACATCGCCGAGATCGCGCAGCGGGTCGGCCGCTACCGGCCGCGCTGCCGGCACGGCGCGATGTTCAGCGACCTGGTCACCGCCTGAAAGCCCCGCCAGCGCGTGCGCTCTGGCGCACGCCCGATGGGGCGCGGCGCTCTACAATGACGCCGCCTCCCAAGGAGCGCTGCGACAGCCCGCGACAACCTCCGATCGCACGGCTGCCAGGCTTGGGCCGGCTTGATGGTAACCGCGCTCACCCGACCCACAGGCCGCGGTGAGCACCCCGGCCCACGATCGAGCCGAATGCCCATGAATGCTGCTGCCGACACCCGCCCCGTGGTCCTGCCGATGAAGCTGTCCGGCCTGGAGCCGGTGACCATCGAGCCCGGCTCGCTGTTTGTCAACATCGGCGAGCGCACCAACGTCACCGGCTCGAAGGCCTTCGCGCGGCTGATCCTGAACGGCGAGTTCGAACTGGCGCTGGCGGTCGCGCGCCAGCAGGTGGAGAACGGCGCGCAGATCATCGACATCAACATGGACGAAGCCATGTTGGATTCGAAGGCGGCGATGGTGCGCTTCCTGAACCTGATCGCCGGCGAGCCCGAGATCGCGCGTGTGCCGATCATGATCGACAGCTCCAAGTGGGAGGTGATCGAGGCCGGCCTGAAGTGCATCCAGGGCAAGGGCATCGTCAACAGCATCTCTCTGAAGGAGGGCGAGGCCGAGTTCAAGCGCCAGGCCAAGCTGGTGCGTCGCTATGGCGCCGCGGCGGTGGTGATGGCCTTCGACGAGAAGGGGCAGGCCGACACTTACCAGCGCAAGATCCAGATCTGCGAGCGCGCCTACCGCATCCTGGTCGACGAGGTCGGCTTCCCGGCCGAGGACATCATCTTCGACCCGAACATCTTCGCCATCGCCACGGGCATCGAGGAGCACGACAACTACGCGGTCGACTTCATCGAGGCCACGCGCTGGATCAAGGCGAACCTGCCGGGCGCCAAGGTGTCGGGCGGCGTGTCCAACGTGTCCTTCAGCTTCCGCGGCAACGACCCGGTGCGCGAGGCCATCCACACCGTGTTCCTGTACCACGCCATCCGCGCGGGCATGGACATGGGCATCGTCAACGCCGGCATGGTCGGGGTCTACGACCAGCTCGAACCGGGCCTGCGCGAGCGCGTCGAGGACGTGGTGCTGAACCGCCGCAAGGATGCCGGCGAGCGCCTGGTGGAGATCGCCGAAAGCGCCAAGGGCGCGGCCAAGGACGACAGCGCCAGGCTGGCCTGGCGCGTCGGCAGCGTCGAAGAGCGGCTGAGCCATGCGCTGGTGCAGGGCATCACCGACTTCATCGTCGCCGACACCGAAGAGTGCTGGCAAGGCATCCGGGCTGCGGGCGGGCGGCCGCTGCATGTGATCGAAGGCCCGCTGATGGCCGGCATGAACATCGTCGGCGACCTGTTCGGCCAGGGCAAGATGTTCCTGCCGCAGGTGGTGAAGAGCGCGCGCGTGATGAAGCAGGCGGTGGCCCACCTGCTGCCCGCCATCGAGGCCGAGAAGAAGGCGATGGTCGACGCCGGCGGCGAGGCCCGGCCCAAGGGCAAGATCGTCATCGCCACCGTCAAGGGCGACGTGCACGACATCGGCAAGAACATCGTCACCGTCGTGCTCCAGTGCAACAACTTCGAGGTCGTCAACATGGGGGTCATGGTCCCCTGCCAGGACATCCTGGCCAAGGCGCGCGTCGAAGGCGCCGACCTGATCGGCCTGTCGGGGCTGATCACGCCCAGCCTGGAGGAAATGCAGCACGTGGCCGCCGAGATGCAGCGCGACGACTGGTTCCGGCTGAAGAAGATCCCGCTGCTGATCGGCGGGGCCACCACCAGCCGCGTGCATACGGCGGTGAAGATCGCGCCGCACTACGACGGCCCGGTGGTCTACGTGCCCGATGCGTCGCGCAGCGTCGGCGTGTGCTCGGAGCTGCTGTCCGACGAGCGCGCCGCGCGCTACGTGGCCGAGCTCAATGCCGACTACGCGAAGGTGCGCGAGCAGCATGCCAACAAGAAAGTGACGCCGCTGGTCAGCCTGGCCGCGGCGCGCGCCAACAAGACGCCGGTGGACTGGCCCGGCTACACGCCTCCGAAGCCGGCATTCATCGGCCGGCGCGAGTTCCGCAACTACGACCTGGCGGAGCTGGCGAAGTGCATCGACTGGGGCCCGTTCTTCCAGACCTGGGACCTGGCCGGGCGCTTTCCCGACATCCTGCGCGACGAGGTGGTCGGTGCCGAGGCGCAGCGGGTCTTCAGCGACGGCAAGCGGCTGCTGCACCGGCTGATCGAGGGCCGCTGGCTGCAGGCCAACGGCGTGATCGCGCTGCTGCCAGCCAACACGGTGGACGACGACAGCATCGAGATCTACACCGACGAGTCGCGCAGCGACGTGGCGTTGCGCTGGTCGCCGCTGCGCCTGCAGACCGAGCGGCCGGTGATCGACGGCGTCAAGAGGCCGAACCGCTGCCTGGCCGACTTCATCGCGCCCAGAGGTCTCAAGTCCGACTACATCGGGTTGTTCGCGGTGACCGCGGGCCTGGGCGTCGAGAAGAAGGAAAAGCAGTTCACCGACGACCACGACGACTACTCGGCGATCATGCTCAAGGCGCTGGCCGACCGGCTGGCCGAGGCCTTCGCCGAGCGGCTGCACCAGCGTGTGCGCACCGAGTTCTGGGGCTACGCGGCCGACGAGGCCTTGTCGCCGGACGAGCTGATCGCCGAGAAGTACCGCGGCATCCGCCCGGCGCCCGGCTACCCGGCCTGCCCGGACCACAGCGTCAAGCGCGACATGTTCCGCGTGTTGCAGGCTGACACCATCGGCATGGGCCTGACCGAGAGCCTGGCGATGACGCCGGCGGCCAGCGTCAGCGGCTTCTACCTGGCGCACCCGCAGGCCGCGTACTTCAACGTCGGGCGCATTGGCGACGACCAGCTCGAGGACTGGGCGAGGCGCCAGTCCATCGACGGTGTGGTCGCGCGCCGCCATCTCGCGGCCTCGCTGTAGCGCGCGCAGCGAAGGTTGCAGGCGCTACCAGCTGTAAGGGCCGGCTGCCGAAACCAACCTGTTGACACAAGGCAGCGTCGAAGCCCTGCGGCGCTGCCGATGATCCCTGCTCGAGGTGCGCAGCGAGCGTGCCCTGTCGCGCCATGGCGCCTTGCTGGGGGTCGATGTGATCAAGACGAGTGCACTGTCTTTGCAGGCGCGCGGCCGCAGGAGCCCGCTGTGGGCCGGCATGGTGCTGGGTGCGGGCCTGCTGCTCTCGGCCTGTGGTGGCGGAGGCGGCGACGGCGGCAGCGAAAGCCCCAGCGGCGGCGGCGGTGGCGGCGGCGGCACCCAGACCGTCACCGAGATGCCGAGCTCGCGCGAGCAGGCGGCACGCTTCCTGACCCAGGCCACCTTCGGCCCGACCGAGGCGGACATCGACCGCGTCATGGCCATCGGCTACGGCGCCTGGATCGACGAGCAGTTGGCCAGGCCGGCCCAGTCGCACCGCGCCCACTGGGAGGCGGCCAACGCCGCCATCAAGGCCGTCAACCCGAGTAGCGGTGCCGGCCAGGAACAGGTGCTGGATTCGTTCTGGAAGCAGGCGCTCAGCGGCGAGGACCAGTTGCGACAACGCATGGCCTATGCGCTGTCGCAGATCTTCGTCATCTCGATGCAGGACGGCGCGGTCGGCGATAACCCGCGTGCGGTGGCCGCATGGCTGGACATGCTGGGCGACAAGGGCCTGGGCAACTACCGGGAACTGCTCGAAACCGTGTCCCGACATCCGCTGATGGGCCAGTACCTGTCGCACCTTCGCAACCAGAAGGCCGACCCCAGGACCGGCCGCGTGCCGGACGAGAACTATGCGCGCGAGGTGATGCAGCTGTTCTCCATCGGCCTGGTGGCGCTGAACGCCGATGGCACGGCGCGCAGCGACGGCGGCAAGCCGCTGGAGACCTACGGCCAGGCCGACATCGCCGGCTTGGCCAAGGTGTTCACCGGCTGGAGCTGGTCCTGCCCCGAATGGCCCGACAACAACTGCTTCTTCTCGGCCTCGGCCAACGGCAACTCCGACCCCGACCGCAGCTTCAAGGCAATGCTCGGTTATCCGCAGTACCACTCGGTCGAGGAGAAGCAGTTTCTGGGTGCGACGATCGCGGCGCAGTCGACGTCCGACCCGCAGGCCAGCCTGAAGGTGGCGCTGGACACCTTGGCCGCACACCCGAACGTCGGCCCGTTCATCGGCAGGCAGCTGATCCAGCGCCTGGTGACCAGCAACCCCAGCCCGCAGTACGTGGCCGCGGTGGCCGGGGCCTTCAGGGCCTCGGGCGGCGACATGAAGGCGATGCTGCGAGCGGTGCTGATGTACCCCGAGGCGCGGCGCAGCTCGGCCAGCGCCGGCAAGCTGCGCGAGCCGGTGCTCAAGCTGTCGGCCTTCCTGCGTGCCTTCGGCCACGGCTCGGACAGCGGCAACTGGCGCGTCGGCAACACCGACAACGCCAGCAACTCGCTGGGCCAGACGCCGCTGCGTTCGCCGTCGGTGTTCAACTTCTACCGCCCCGGCTACGTGCCGCCGGGCACCGAGGCGGCCGTCGGCGCCTGGGCGGTGCCGGAGATGCAGATCGCGCACGAGACCACGGCTGCCGGCTACGTGAACTACATGCGCGACAACATCGCGCAGGGCGTCGGCCAGTGGAACAACGGGCCGAACCGGCGCGACCTGCAGGCCGACTTCGCCGCCGAGATCGCGCTGGCCGAGCAGCCGGCGGCCCTGGTCGAGCGCATCAACGGCAAGCTGATGTACGGCGGCATGCCGGCCGAGCTGAAGGCCGAGATCCAGCAGGCGATCGAGACGATGGCCATCCCGGCGCTGAAGGCCGATGCCTCGAACCAGAAGCAGGTCAACGACGCCAGGCGCGCCCGCGTCAACGCCGCGATCTTCCTGGCCGTGATCTCTCCCGAATTCCAGGTGCAGAAATGAACCACCCCGATGCTTCCCGCCGCCTGTTCCTGCGCCGTGCCGGGGCCATGGCTTCGCTGGTCGGGCCGGCGGTCGCGCCCTTTGCGCTGAACCTGTCGGCCATGGGCAGCGCCGCGGCGCAGGCCGCGCCCGACTACAAGGCGCTGGTGTGCCTGTTCCTGTTCGGCGGCAACGACGCGCTGAACATGGTGCTGCCGACCGACGCGGCCACCTGGGCCAACTACAGCGCGGTGCGCAACCAGGCGCCGGACTCGATCGCGCTGCTGGCGCCGGGCACGCTGCCCAATGCCGGTGCGGCGGCGGGCTCGCCGGCGCGGCTCGGCGGCGTGCTGCCGATCCTGCCGGCCAACGCACAGGGCCGCAGCTTCGCGCTGCACCCGGTGATGGGCGGCCTGCAATCGATGTTCGACAACGACAAGCGGCTGGCCATCCTGCCGAACATCGGCACGCTGGTCATGCCCACCACCAAGGCACAGTACGCGCTGGCTTCACACCCCAAGCCGGCCAGCCTGTTCTCGCACAACGACCAGCAGAACACCTGGCAGGCGCTGGCGCCCGAAGGCGCGACGCGCGGCTGGGGCGGTCGCATGGGCGACCTGCTGGCGTCGATGAATGCGCGCCCGGTGTTCACCTCGGTCTCGGCCGCCGGCAACGCGGTGTGGCTGGCCGGCGACTCGGTGCAGCAGTACCAGGTGGGCAGCAACGGCGCCGTGCGCATGGGCACCGACGGCAACGGCCGCGTCTACGGCTCGGCCGATGTCGGTGCGGCGATGCAGCGCATCGTCTCGGCGACGCGCGGCACGCATGTCTTCGAGCGCGACATGGCTGCGCTGGGCAAGCGCTCCATCGACGCCGAGCTGGCGCTGCGCAGCGCGCTCAAGCCGGCCAGCGACGCGATGTTCGGCACCGCGCCGTCCAGCGGCAGCTACAGCGCCAGCAACGACCCGAAGCTGCAGTACGACAACCCGCTGACCGGGGCGAAGGCCTTCAATCCGCTGTCGCAGCAGCTGCAGATCGTCGCGCGCTTGATCGACGCGAGCAGCGCTGCCGGCGTGCAGGCAAGGCGCCAGGTGTTCTTCGTCAGCCTGGGCGGCTTCGACACCCACGACAACCAGAACCGCAACCACGCCGACCTGATGGCCAGGCTGGCGCATGCGCTGCGCTACTTCGACACCACGCTGGGCGCGATGGGCGCGCGCAATGCCGTCACCACCTTCACGGCCAGCGACTTCGGCCGCACCTTCACCAGCAACGGCGACGGTACCGACCACGGCTGGGGCGCGCACCACTTCGTGATGGGCGGCGCGGTGCGCGGCGGCGACCTGTACGGCAACTTCCCGGTGCTGGGCGCGAAGAACGCCAACAACAACAACTTCGACAGCAGCCCCAACCAGGTGGGCAACGGCGCGCTGCTGCCCGAAACTTCGGTCGACCAGCTCGGCGCCACGCTCGGCCGCTGGTTCGGGCTGAGCGACGGCCAGCTGCTGGACATCTTCCCGAACCTGACCAACCACAGCCAGCGCAACCTGGGCTTCATGACCTAGCCTCGGACAGCGATCGGCGCAGTTGCAGCGCCTCGGCCACATGGACCGTGGTGAGGGTCTCGGCCTCGGCCAGGTCGGCGATGGTGCGGGCCACCTTGAGGGCCCGGTGCAGGCTGCGGCTCGACCAGTTCAGGCGCTGCGCCGCGCTCTGGGCGAAGCGCGCGGCCTGTGGCTCCAGGCGGCACCAAGTGTCCACCTCGGCGGCATCGATGGCCGCGTTGGGCATCGCCTGGCGCTGCAGCTGGCGTTGCCGCGTCGCTGCTACGCGCTGCGCCACAGTGGCTGAATCCTCGCCGTCGGGCTGCGCCAACAGCGCCTCGGGCCGGATCGCATGGACCTCGACCTGCAGGTCGATGCGGTCGAGCAGCGGGCCGGACAGGCGCGTGCGGTAGCGCGCGATGGCGTCCGGCGTGCAGCGGCAGTTCTTGCCGGTGGCGGCAAAGGCGCCGAGGTAGCCGCAGGGGCAGGGGTTCATCGCCGCAGCCAGCTGGAAGCGCGCCGGAAAGGCGGCCTGGCGGGCCGCGCGCGAGATCGTGATGTGCCCGCTTTCCAGCGGCTCGCGCAGCGCCTCCAGCGCGGCGCGGGCGAACTTGGGCAGTTCGTCGAGGAAGAGCACACCGCCGTGCGCCAGCGAGATCTCGCCTGGTGGTGCGACGCACTCAACGGCGCGGCCCCTTCTCAGAGATGCGCGAGTTGTAGCGCCGCCTATGGCCTGGGGCCCCACGGCGCCGCGACCAACAGCTGGTTCACCTGGGTCTTGACTAACGGTCGCAGCTGAACCGCGAAAGCCATGAACTCCTTGTCAGCGAAAAGCCGCTTCCAGAAATCGCGACGGTCCTCGTCGCTATCGAAGCGCCAGAGGTGTATGAGCTGGTGGAGTTCACCCGTGTCAGAGATGAAGTAGCCGATGAGATTCTTGGCGAACCCGCCCGCTTCAAGTGCCGGCCATCCAAGTGTCGAGTACAGCCGAACCACTTCAGACATCTGACCGACCGTGACCGAGTAGGTTCGCTTCTCGTAGATTATGGGCATGACCGCTGTTCCCTATTAGTAGACCCGGCGCCCTCGTACTTGCCGGTCGTACGGCACCAAATTCATTCTCCCCCGTTTGATTGCAGCACCTGCGACCTTGAGCGTGCAATCCAAGCTGTCGCATGGAGGATCGGCCGGCTCAACTGGGAGGTTCAT
>Ga0316603_10001617_pt1 | contig 12086 bp, 10 predicted proteins | sample OWC_soil_day10_n_FD_207649 | JGI IMG/M metagenome (GOLD analysis project Ga0316603, IMG submission 207649) | Wetland soil microbial communities from Old Woman Creek delta, Ohio, United States - OWC_soil_day10_noCT | ecosystem: Environmental > Terrestrial > Soil > Wetlands | place: USA: Ohio...
CGTCCCGCTGGGCCTGTTCGCGTTCCGCAGCTGGCAGTTGCGCACCGCCGGGTCGCGCGAGGAGGCGTCCGAGGCGCGGGCCGCCCGCAGGCGCGTCGAGGAGCTGCTCGATCGCGCCAAGGATGCGCCCGCTCGCGACGTCGCCGGCCCGCTCGCCGCGTCGCTGCGCGAGCTCGCGCGCGTCCTCGGCCGCGAGCTCGGAGAACACGCCGCCCTGCTCGCGAAGCTCGAGACCGAGAGCTTTGCGCCCGACGCCTCGGGCAAGCCGCTGTCGCCCGACCTGCGATCGGACTCGGCGGGACTGCTTCGCCGATGGGCCACTGACGCTCGTCGTGCGCGCGCCGGCACGAACGCCGGGGCCGTGGCTTCGATGGTGCTCGGCATGCTCCTCGGGTCGGCCGGAGGCTCGGCGCGCGCCGACACGTCGGCGATCTCGCCGCCGCGCGGTGATGTGCTCTCGGACGGTCGCGCCGCATACCAGGACGCGATGCAACACACCGGCGACCCTACCGCGCGCAAGGCGGCGTTCGCGCGCGCCACGATCGCGCTCGGCGAGGCCGCGCGTGCGCATCCCGATCAGCCCGAGCTGCTCGCAGACTGGGGCAACGCAGCGCTCGGCGCGGGGGATGTCGCGACCGCCACCCTCGCCTATCGACGCGCCCTCATCGTCGACGGTGGCAACGCGCGCGCGCTCCGCAACCTCGGATACCTGCGCGCCCGCCAGTCCGAGAGCTTCCGCCCCTCGGCGACCGCGACCGCCACCGACACGTTGCTGTTCTTCCACCGCTGGCCGCGTGCCCGCCGGCTCCTCGTCGGCGCGGCAGCGTTCGCGATCGCGATCCTCATCCTGATGCCGCGGAGCGGCCGACGGCGGCGCGGGACTGGCGTGCTCGCGCTCGTCCCGCTCGCGGTCTGGATCGCGATGCTCGCGTCGGTCGTGTTCGAGGGTCGCCACACCGGCGACGCCGTCGTGATGGACGGCGTGGTCCTGCGCGCTGCTGACAGCGCCGGCGCCCCCGCCGCGCTGACCCAGGCCCTGCCGCGCGGTGCCGAGGTCACGATCATCGAGCGCCGCGCCGAGTGGACGCGGATCCAGCTCGCGAACGGCATCGTCGGCTGGGTGCCGCAGAGCGCGGTCGAGCCGGTCACGCAGTAGCGGCAACCCGGCGTTGACCCGTGCGACCATGGGCACACATGGTCCGCCTTCTCGCCGTGCTGGTGTTCCTCGCCGGCTGCCCCGCGCCGCTACCGCCCGAGCGCCCCCAGCCAATCGAGGAGCCCGATGGCTCCGGCAAGCTGCCCGAGACCCCGGGCGCGCCGAACATCACGTGGAAGCGCGTCGAGACCGCCGCCGAGGTGCCGCCGGCGCCCTCGCCAGGGACGTACCAGATCCACCTGATCGACGTCGGCACCGGGCTCGCCGTGCTCGTCCGGGGCTCGGACTTCGCGATGCTCTACGACGGCGGCACGAACGATCGTGACGAGAAGCCGATGCGGGTGGTCGCCTACCTCGAGGCGACGCTCGGAGCCTCCGGCGATGACCTGTGCGTCGAGCACGGCGCGCCACCGGGCACGCGCGTCAAGCTCGACCACGTGGTCCTCAGCCATCCGCACCTCGATCACGCCTCGGCACTCGACCTCGTGGTGCACTGCTACGATGTCGGCAACTTCTGGGACTCGGGCCGGGTCAACGAGACGGTGTTCTATCGCGAGCTGATGTCCGGCATTGGCCGCTCGACGGCGACCCGGTACCACAGCGCCGCGTCGGTGCCGCCCGATCACAACGTGAGCGTCAAGCAGCTCGCGATCACGCTCCCGAAGTGGGCCCGGTTCAGTGAAGGCGACCGGGTCGAGCTCGGCGAGCACGCGGGGTTCACGATCCTGCACGCGGAGCCGAAGGCGCTCAAGGACCCCAATCAGAACTCCGTGGTGATCGCGGTCGAGCTCGGAGCCGCGAGGCTGCTGCTGGTCGGCGATGCCGAGTCGGGCCCGCGCAAAGATCCCAGCTACCCGGTCGGCGACGTCGAGGAGTTCCTGATCGATCACCACGGCAAGGAGATCCGCGCCGACATCCTGCAGGTCGGCCACCATGGCTCGAAGACGTCGAGCCGGCGCGACTTCCTCGCCGCGGTGCATCCGCAACTCGCGCTCGTGTCGAGCGGACCGAAGCTGTACGGCAAGGTCACGCTCCCCGACATCGAAGTGATCGACGAGCTCAAGCGCGTCGGTGCGAAGATCCTGCGGACCGACGAGCGCGACGACAGCTGCCCGGTCCATGGCCGGATCGGAGGCGACCAGGGCCCCGGCGGCTGCGACTCGTGGGTGATCACGATCAGTCCCGGCGAAGCTGCGAGCGCGCCGTAGGCGCTCGGTCGATCGGCGGCCATGCTAGAGCTAGCTGCGATGACGACGACGCGCCGGCTGTATCACCACGATAGCTATCAGCGGGGTTTCGAGGCCACGGTCGTGGCGGTCACGACATGGAAGGGCCAGCCGGCGGTGGCGCTCGACCAGACGGCGTTCTATCCGGAGGCCGGCGGCCAGCTCGGCGATCGGGGCACGCTCGGAGGCGTGGCGGTGGTGGACACGCAGGAGGACGAGGCGACGATCCTCCACCTGCTCGCGGGCGAGGCGCCGGCGGTCGGTAGCACGGTGGCCGGCGAGCTCGACTGGGCGCGGCGCCGCCAGCACATGGCGCAGCACACGGCGCAGCACCTGCTATCAGGCGCGCTGCTCGATCGCGCGGCGGCGCCCACAGCCTCGGCGCGGCTCGGCGAGTCGTCGCTGACGATCGATGTCGCCCGCGACCGCATCCCCGAGCTGGAGCTCGTCGCGGCGGAGGACCTGGCGAATGACCTGATCGATGACGATCTCGGGATCCGCGCCTGGTTTCCCGAGCCGGCCGAGCTCGCGGCGATGAAGCTCCGGCGCGATCCGAAGGTCACCGCCAACATCCGCATCGTCGCGATCGGCGACTTCGATCTCTCGCCGTGCGGCGGCACGCACTGCGCGAGGACCTCGCAGCTCGGCAGCATCCGGATCACGTCGTCGGAGCGCTACAAGGGGATGACCCGGGTGACGTTCACCACCGCGCGTCGCGGTCGTACCGAGCTGTTCGCGCGCGAGCTCGTGCTGCGCGGGCTGGCCTCGCAGTTCTCGTGCGCCCCCGCCGAGGTGCCCGCGGCGATCGACAAGCTGCGCCGGGTGGCCGACGCATCGAACGCCGAGCTCACCGCCCTGCGCGGACGGCTCGCGAACGTGGTCATCGAGCAGCTCGCTGGCACGGGCCCGGTGATCGCCGCGTTGCCGGGAGATGCAGAGCTGCTGCGCAGCGTCGGCGCGAAGCTGGTGACCGGCGGCCGCGATGCGATCCTGTGTGCTTCCGATCCGGAGGGCACCACCGTGCTGATGTTCCGCGCCGCCGGATCGACGCTCGATTGCGGAGCGCTCTGGAAGCAGCTCGCGGCTCGGTTGGGTGGCAAAGGGGGAGGCCGCGCCGATCGCGCGGAGGGTCGGCTCGCGGCACCGGTCGAGGACTGGGCGGGCCTGATCAGCGAGCTGTCGCGCTAGCACGCGACGGTCTCAGCCGGCGGCGTTGGCCGTCGCATGCGACCGGGGCGCGACCTGTCGCACGCCGAGCCAGATCGGGATCATCCAGCACGTTGGCCGCGCACGACCTCCGGCTCGATGTGTGCTCGGAGGCGCTGCATGCCACGATCGCTCGTCTCGTTCTGCCTGCTGGCCGGTTGCGCGGCCGCGCCCGTGCCGGTAGCTGCGCCGCCCACGCCTCCCGGATCGCCGCCCGCGCCCCACCGGGCCGTCGCTCCTCCCGCGTACGTGCTGCTCGAACCTGCGCCTGACCTGCCTCGCGCGGGACAGCTCGCCGTGTTTCGGCCGCTGCCGGCGGATCACGCGCAGCGTGCGGCGATCGAGGCGGTGCTGGCCCGGCCGTTCCTCCGCTGGGTCCTCGCGGTGGGCGAGGAGGCCAAGCGCCGGGCGAGAGGACGCTGCGGCGCCGACGTGGCGTGTGCTCGCAAGCTCGATCACCCGGCGTACTTCGTGATCGCGCCGGGCGGCAACCGACCGCACCACGGCCTCGCGATCGCGAGCGAGGGCAAGACGGTCGAGCTCGCCGACGCTTGGTACGTCGAGATCGATCCAGCGCACGCGTCGATCCTGATCCCGCACGAATATGGCCACGTCTTGATGGCCGAGTCGTTGCCGGACGATCTACCGCAGCTGCCCCAGACCCTGCCGCACACGACGGGGGCGATCACCAACCACGTCGTCGCCTTCAGCGAAGGTTGGGGCATCCACTTCGAGACCCTCGCCGGAGATCGACGCCAGGAAGTCGAGACCTATGCCAGCTGGCACCGTGACGCGTTCGCGGTCGCTGGCCCCCTCGCGGAAGGCGACAGCTTCGTGCCGGTCACCGATCTGTTCAACTACGCACAGACTTACCGGCGTTACGGTTGCATCAAGGACAACTGCTTCGCGTACCTGCCCCGCCCGCTCGAATCGTACATCCACGATCGCACGCCGAACGCCGAGGATGTCCTCGCGCGGTGGACCGACACGACCTTCGATCCGGCGCTCGTCCGTTCGCTCGATCAGATGGTCGCATCCGAGGGCGTGATCGCCGCCTTGTTCTACCGCCTCGCGACCGCGCCGGAGCCGGCAGGACCGCCGGGGGCCGTGGGAGATCCCCCGCTTCCCGATCCGAAGCGATACGCCGCATTCTTCGACGCCTTCGCGCACATCACAGAACACCGGGCGAGCGCGACGCCCGCCGTGCTCGTGTTCCTCGAAGCCCTGATCCGCGAGGCAGCGCCGGAAGAACGCTCGCGGATCGCGCGCATCGCGATGGAGGTGTTTCATCACACCCTCGTGGTTCGCGACGCGCCTCGCCTGTACGCCGAGCTTCACGCCGCGGGGCACCGGGTCGACAAGCCGAGCTTCAAGCAACGCCTCGCCAGCGCAACTCCCGAGCTCGAGGCCGCGGTGCAGCGGCTCGCCGAGCATCCCGAGTCGCTCGCCGAGGTCGTCGGTCCGGCGCTGTGGATCGAGAACGAGGCACTGCGCATCGATCTCCCGGTGCTCGGCCTCCGCCAGCGCCCACTGGTCCTCGACCTCAACGCCGCACCCATCGAGCTGCTCATGACCATCCCCGGAGTCACGTATCGCGAGGCGAGCGCGCTCGACGCCGCCCGCCGATCGCGCTCGTTTCGATCACTCGACGATCTGGCGATCCAAGGCGTCCGCCGCGCGACCCTCGACAAGGTGCGAGCGATGCGCGCAGGGTTCGAGCAGTCCCACCGCGCACCGCCCTGACGGTCTCAGGCGAGGTTGGAGTAGACGTTCTGGACGTCGTCGTCGCTCTCGAGCGCGGCCACCAGCTTGATGACCTCGTCCATCTGGTCCTCGGGCAGCTCGGTCTGGTTCTGGGCCACGTACTCGAACTCGGACGAGATCGGGTGCAGGCCTCGGCTCTCGAGGGCGGTCTGCATGGCGCCGAAATCGCTGAACGCGCACCGCACGAGCAGCTGCTTGTCGCCCTTGTCGCTCTCGCCGTCCTCGAGCGCGATCAGGCCATGATCGATGAGCTCGAGCTCGAGGTTGTCGCGGTCGACGCCCTTGGGCTCGAGCCGGAACACGCCCTGGCGCTGGAACATGAACGCAACGCTGCCGGTCGTCCCCATGTTGCCGCCATGGGCCTTGAAGGCATGACGCACGTTGGCGACGGTGCGGGTGACGTTGTCGGTCGCGCACTCGACCAGCATCGCGACGCCGTGCGGCCCGTACCCCTCGTAGAGCACGATGTCGTAGTCGGCCGCGCCCTGGCCGCTGGCCTTCTTGATCGCGGCCTCGACCTTCTCCTTGGGCATGTTGAGGGCGCGCGCGTTCTGCAGGATGCGGCGGAGCATCGGGTTGCCGTCCGGGCTCGTGCCGCCCGACTTCACCGCGATCGCGAGGTCCTTGCCGACTTTCGTGAACTGCTTCGCGACGCGATCCATGCGCGCGAAGATCGTGCTCTTGCGTTTTTCGAAGGCGCGCCCCACGGGCGCACCTTAGCAATTCCCCGGATCCGGTGTCTACGCCCGTACGCGCGCGCCACCCCCGGTCACGATCGACAACCTGGTGTACCCAACGTGAGGGGGATCGTGCCGAGGGCGCGCAGCCGGCCGATCGAGTACGACCGACAGAGCTCCCCGTACAGCTCTCGAGACAGGTAGTCCCGCAGCGCGGGGATGACACAGCGAGCCTCGTGCTTGTCGTGGTCCTGGATCAGATCCGCGAGGTGCGCGGCTCGCTCGCGAAACGTCTGATCGCCGCGCCGGGCTTGTTCGAGCGCGGCGAGCGCGGCTTCCTGCGCGAAGTGGGCAGCGAGCACCTGGGAGCACAGCAGATAGACGATCGCCGATGGGTGAACCTCGTCGAGCACCGCGTCGATCAGCCATCCCTCGCCCGAGGTGTGAGACAGCAGCCCGAGCCGAACGGCCTCGAGCGCATCGCCGAGCTCGTGGTCCGATGCGTCGGCCGCTACCAGGACGCCGAGGGCGCCGCGGAGCTCCGCGTGATCTCGCCGCAACAACACCAGCACGTCGCCCATCAGGACTGCTGCGAGCACTGTCGATGCCGCCCGTAGATCGTGTCGCGCGCACTACATCTTCGAGGCTAACAGGCCATTCCACGACCACGTCCCGTGGGCGATCACGCACGTCGAGCGGATCGTGAACGTGCCTCGACGCGCGGGACGGTAGCCAGGTGTATGCGGCTAACCGAGCCAGCGCAGCAAGGCATCGCTGCGATCTGGAGGCAACTCGACGCCGGGTTGCGCCATCGCGTCCTCCGGGCCGTGCCAGTCCGAGCCGCCGGTGCAGGTCACGCCGAGCTGGTCGGCGACGGCGATCCAGCGCTTGCGCTCGCGCGGATCGTAGGCGCCATGAAAGGCCTCGATGCCGTCGAGCCCGTCGGCCTTGTGCTTGCGGATCATCGCCGCGCTGCGGTCGTCGTAGAGGTGCGGATGCGCGAGTGCGAGCGCAGATCCCGCGGCACGTCCGAGCGCCAGCGCCTCGGTCAGCGGCAGGCAGCGATGTGGAACGTCGACCGGGCCGCCGTCGTAGAGGTGGCGAGCGAACGCGTCCTTGACCGAGCTCGCAGCCCCGATCGCGACCATCGCGCGCGCGAGGTCCGGGCGCCCCACCGAGCGCCGCTCGGACTCCGCCACGAGGGGCTCGACCTCGATCTGGACGCCGCGTAGCGCGAGCTTGGCGATCATCACGCGCATCCGGTTGGTCCGGGCCGTCCGCACCGCGGCGAGCCGCTGCTCGAGCGCCAACCACCCGCCGCTCGCACCGCTCGCACCTCCGGCCCGGTCGTAGGCGAGCACGTGGACGGTGCGGCCGTCGTCATCGCACGTCAGCTCGACGGCACGGATCGACCGCATCGCCGATCCCTCCACCGTGACGCCGGAGCCCAGGGTGGTGTCATGATCGGTCAACGCGAAGACCTCGACGCCCCGCTCGGCGGCACGAGCCGCGACGCGCGCCGGAGCCTCGGTGCCGTCGGAGCAGGTCGAATGGCAGTGCAGCTCGAAGCGCATTGGATCGGACGTGTATAGCAGGCGCCACAACGAGTAAGGGCATGTAGGCCAAATGCGCCCCGACGGGCTCTGCTAGACTCGCTGGCTGGATGCCCACCTCGGGGGTTACCGCACCCGCCCGGCTCGGTCGTTACGAGCTCCTCGCTCGCCTTGCGACCGGCGGCATGGGGGAGATCTTCCTCGCTCGTCTCGAAGGCGCGGAAGGGTTCGAGAAGCTGTTCGTCGTCAAGCGGATCCTCCCGCACCTCGCCGACGATGCACGGTTCCGGGCGATGCTGATCGCCGAAGCTCGCATCGCCTCGAAGCTCTCGCACGCGAACATCTGCCAGGTCTACGAGCTCGGCGAGACCGACGGCCAGCTCTACATCGTGATGGAGTATCTCGAGGGCATCACGGCCCTCTCGCTGCTGCGCAAGTCGTCCAGGGAAGGCAAGCCGCTCGACTTCGGGTTCGTCGGCGGCGTGATCCAGCAGGCGACCGACGCGCTCCACTACGCCCACGAGCTCCGCGATCGCGGCGGCGAGCCCCTCGGGATCGTGCATCGCGACGTCACGCCCGGGAACGTGTTCCTCACCGACGCGGGCGTCGTGAAGGTGCTCGACTTCGGCATCGCGAAGGTCAAGGACGCGGCGACCCAGACCCAGACCGGTACGGTGAAGGGCAAGTACGCGTACATGGCGCCCGAGCAGCTGCGCGGCATCTCGGTCGATCGCCGGGCGGATGTGTTCGCGCTCGGCGTCGTCATCTACGAGATCTTTGCGCTGCGCCGGTTGTTCCAGCGCAAGACCGACTACCTGACGTTCCGCGCCGTGATGGAGCAGCCGATCCCGGACGTCCGTCGCTATCGTGCGGACCTCCCCGACGCGGTTGCCGAGCACCTCGCGCGCGCGCTCGATCGCGATCCGACGCAACGCTTCGACTCCGCGCGCCAGCTCGGCACCGCGGTCATCGACGCCCTGTCCGCGATCCGACGGCCGTGGACCCAGGGCGAGATCAGTGACTTCGTATGCTCGAACTTCGCCGCGGAGATCGCCAGGCGCAGCGAGCAGGTCTCGACGGCGATCCACCGCACGCGGCCCACCGGGAAGACCACGCTGCCGGCCGTTCCTGCCCCCTCCAACGATGACGTCGACGATGATGACGACGACGACGACGGGTTTCCGTCGGTAGAGTCCGTATCGAGCCTCTCCGAGGCCCCGATCGAGGCGCGGCCACTCCAGCGGCAGACCCCGGTCGAGTTCCAGAGTCAGACGCCGCAACCGTTCGGCGCCGATTCGCAGACGAGCGGTCAGATCCTGCCGGTGATCTTTCCGGCCGTCACCACCGCGATTGCTGCACCGCGCCGCAGCTTGGTGTGGCCGCTGCTCGCGATCTCGATGGTCGCGATCGCGACCGCCGCGCTGTTCCTCGTCTGGCGGCAGATGCAGCAGCAGCCTCCCGCAGTGGTCAACATCACGAGCGAGCCCGCGAACAACGGTGGTTCGAACGCCGTGCCGAACCTCGCGCCGGACGCCGCGCCGAGCATCGCTTCGAGCACCGCGCAGGACGCCGCCGTCACGGACCTGCGCCCGGGCGCCGATGCGGCGGTTGCCGGTCGAGGCAGCAACCACCAGCCGATCCCACACATCCCGGTGAAGCACGTCTCGCCGTACGACGAGGCGATCCAGGGCAACCGCTCCCGGATCACCCAGTGCGCCCGGGAGCATGGCGCGCCGCCGAGCAACGCCCGGGTGGTGATCGTCGTGACCACCGCCGGCAAGGCGAAGACCATCTCGCTCCAGCCTCCCGATCTCGATGGCTCGCCGCTCGGGGCCTGCATCAAGAACGTGCTCTCGCTCGTCAAGTTCCCGGCCGCGCCAGGCGAGCTGCAGGTCTCGGTCGCGCTCTCGCTCAAGGCGAGCTGATCACGCCGGCGTTCGTCGCCGCGTGGCCTTCGGCTTGCCGGCTGGCTTCCGCTTCGGCGGGGCCTCCCAGGCCGACGCGGCGAGCTCGACGATGTGCTTGTACTCGGCCCTGGTGATCGGCTGGACCGATAGCCGCATGCCGCGCTGGAGCAGGATCATCTCTGCGAGCGCCGGATCATTGCGCATCCGCTCGATCGAGACGAGGTGTGGAAAGGTCGCGACGTACTCGACGTCGACGCAGTCCCACCGGGGTGCATCGCGCGTCGCGGTCGGATCGTAGTACTTGCTGTCGGGATCGAACTGGGTCTCATCGACCACGTGGGCGCGGGCCACGCGTGCGAGCCCCGCGGCACCCGGCGGCACGGCGTTCGAGTGATAGAACACGACCTCGTCGCCGACCGCCATCCGGCGCATGTGGTTGCGCGCCATGTAGTTGCGAACCCCGGTCCACGGCTCGACCCGGACCCGCTCGAGATCCCAGATCGCGAACGAGTCCGGCTCGGACTTCATCAGCCAGTACTGCTGGGCCATCGCGCCGACCATACCAGCCTCAACCAATGCGCGTGCCGACCTCGAGCGTCGCGATCGGGAGATGGCGGGAGACGGTGCGGGCCGGCGAAGCGGCCCCAGCATCGTGGTCACTTTAGCCCGCTCCGGGCTCCCCTGGGCGGCGCGCGAGCGCTACAACCGCACCAGCAAACCAAGGAGTCCCCATGACTTTCACTCTTCCCGAGCTGCCCTGGCCCAAAGACGCTCTCGCTCCGACGATGTCGGCCGAAACGCTCGAGTATCACTACGGCAAGCACCACAAGGCGTACGTCGACAACCTGAACAAGTTCGCCGCCGGCACGAAGTACGAGGCGATGTCGCTCGAAGAGGTCATCAAGGCCTCGCAGGGGCAGGCCAGCGAGAAGAAGATCTTCAACAACTCGGCGCAGGTGTGGAATCACACCTTCTTCTGGAACTCGCTCGCGCCCAAGGCCGGTGGCAACCCGACCGGCGCCGTCGCGGGGGCGATCGACAAGTCGTTCGGCAACTTCGCCGACTTCAAGACCAAGTTCTCCGAGGCCGCGGCCGGTCAGTTCGGCTCGGGCTGGGCATGGCTGGTCAAGAACGCCGATGGCTCGCTCGCCATCGAGACCACCGCCAACGCCGACACCCCGTTCGCCGTCGGCAAGAAGTGCGTCCTCACGATCGACGTCTGGGAGCACGCGTACTACATCGACTACCGCAACGCGCGTCCCAAGTTCATCGAGGCGTGGTGGAACCTCGTCAACTGGGACTTCGCGAACAAGAACTTCGGTTAGTCACCGGCTGCTGTCGAACGTCGAGCCCTCGTCGAACGTCCAGCCGTGGTCGCCGTCGGGTTTCGGCAGGTCGAGCGGCAGCGGCGGCGCATCGGTGTAGTAGCTGACGAAGCCCCAGAGCGTCGAGAGCTTGAGCTCGAACCAGCCCTCCACAGCTGGTTTCGAGACGCCGGGCTGGTCCGCGAGGATCATCCCGACGACGGTGCCACCGGGCCGGTCATAGAGGCAGGTGCCGGCGGACCACCGATTCGGCCCGGAGATGAGCTCGCCCTCGATCACGTCGTCCGAGAACTCGTAGTTACCGTACCGACTTCGCGGTGGTGGCGGCGGTGGCGGCGGTCGTTCGATGTAGCCGTCGACCTCGCTGGACGCGGTGCGTGCGGTGATCTCGAACCAGCCGGCACGCTCGCCGCGGATCTCGATCGCCGCCGCGTCGGTGACCGTCGCCCGGATCGCGGCGTCACTGCGCGGCTCCACCCGGATCGTGCCGGCGTGGTGCCATGGGCGACCGTGATCGACGGCGGCCGGCGCGTCCCACGTCAGCCCGCGAACCGAGGCCGGCACGACGCCGGCGAAGCTGATCCCATCGGCTGGGCTCACCGCGAGCCAGGCCGCGTCGGAGGCGGGGAGCTTCGCCCCGACCCGGATCCGGATCGCGGGGTCGGGCGGGCTGCCGGGGGCAGGAGACACGGTGCCCTCGCGGATCGCGACGCGGCCGAGCGCGCTCACCGGCAGCCACCGCGTGACGATGAGGTTCGGCCAGACCGTCGCGATCTGCACGTCCTCCCCGTCGATCTCGACCACCGTCGCCGGGATCTCGGCATATCGGGGAGATCTCCCGATCGCGGCGTTCGGATGAGCGCGCGGCGCCGCGAGCGAGCTCACCCAGGCCCGCTGGCGGGAGGCCGCTGCGGTGTGCCAGGCGGCGTCGTCACAGCTGCGGATCGCGACGTCGGCGACGTGGGCGACCGGGCGGACGGCGGTGGGGACGGCGGTGGGCGGGTTGTGGCAACCGAGCGCCACGAGCAGGACCGCGGTGGTTCGCATGCGAGGTCGACACGCAACGCCGCGGCGCGTTGCGCACACGTTGGTGGAGAGCGCGGCCCCCGCGGCTGCCGCGCCTGCGGACTCCCCTCGCCATGCTTGGACAATCCTCGCGGGTGTGGACCGGTGCTCGCTCGAGGAACCGACGTGCCCGCTGCGGAACTGCGCGCGGCGAGGGGGTCCTCCGGCGGGCGCGCCGCGGGTGTCGAGGCCAGGGGCTCGCTGATC
>Ga0316603_10001618_pt1 | contig 12083 bp, 10 predicted proteins | sample OWC_soil_day10_n_FD_207649 | JGI IMG/M metagenome (GOLD analysis project Ga0316603, IMG submission 207649) | Wetland soil microbial communities from Old Woman Creek delta, Ohio, United States - OWC_soil_day10_noCT | ecosystem: Environmental > Terrestrial > Soil > Wetlands | place: USA: Ohio...
CGCTATGACCAGCGACACGGTGCCGGTGCCTTCATCGACGCCGCCGCCGAAGCCGGTGTCGACGGCGTGCTGGTGGTGGACTACCCGCCCGAAGAATGCGAGGCCTTCGCCGCCGGGTTGCGCGCCAAGGGGTTGGACCTGATCTTCCTGCTGGCGCCGACTTCCACCGACGCGCGCATCCGCGAAGTCGGCCGCCTGGCCAGTGGCTACGTGTACTACGTGTCGCTCAAGGGGGTGACCGGCGCCGGCCACCTGGACATCGCCGGCGTGGCCGAGGCCGTTCCGCGCATCCGCAAGCACGTCAGCGTGCCAGTAGGCGTGGGCTTTGGCATCCGCGATGCCGCCAGCGCCTGCGCGGTGGCGCAGGTGGCCGACGCGGTGGTCATCGGCACGCGCCTGGTGCAGGTGCTGGAGGCCGAGCCGCGCGACAATGTGGCTCGCGCCGGCGAGGCCTTCATGGCCGGCATCCGTGCCGCGCTGGACGCCAAGGAACAAGGAGCAAACCCATGAGCTGGTTGGAGAAACTGCTGCCGCCGAAGATCCAGCAGACCGACCCGAGCGAACGCCGCTCGGTGCCCGAAGGCCTGTGGATCAAGTGCCCGTCCTGCGAGACGGTGCTGTACAAGACCGACCTGGAGCAGAACGTGAACGTCTGCCCCAAGTGCAACCACCACCACCGCATCGGCGCGCGTGCGCGGCTCGATGCCTTCCTCGACCCCGAGGGCCGCTACGAGATCGGCCAGGAGGTGCTCCCGGTCGACGCGCTGAAGTTCAAGGACAGCAAGAAGTACCCCGAGCGGCTGAAGGCCGCTCTCGAAGCCACTGGCGAGACCGACGCGCTGGTGGTCTTCGGCGGCGCGGTCATGAGCGTGCCGCTGGTGGCAGCCTGCTTCGAGTTCGAGTTCATGGGCGGCTCGATGGGCTCGGTGGTCGGCGAGCGCTTCGTGCGCGGCGTCGAGGCCGCCATCGAGCAGAAAGTGCCCTTCGTGTCCTTCACCGCCACCGGCGGCGCGCGCATGCAGGAAGGCTTGCTGAGCCTGCTGCAGATGGCCAAGACCAATGCCGCGCTGACGCACCTGGCCAAGGCGCGGCTGCCCTACATCAGCGTGTTGGCCGACCCGACGATGGGCGGCGTGTCCGCCAGCTTCGCTTTCATGGGCGATCTGGTGATCGCCGAGCCGAAGGCGCTGATCGGCTTTGCCGGCCCGCGCGTGATCGAGAACACCGTGCGCGAAACCTTGCCCGAAGGCTTCCAGCGCGCCGAGTTCCTGATCGGCAAGGGCGCGCTCGACATGATCGTCGACCGCCGCCAGCTGCGACCGACCATCGCCCGCGCGCTGGCGATGCTGCAGCGACAGAGCGCCGACGCCGTCGCCTGAACGTCCCTGCGCCGGCGGCGCGCTCGCGACGCCTCTAGCATCGCGGCCCATGTCCAGCCCCGCCACCCTCGACGCGTGGCTCGCGCACTGCGAGCGACTGCACCCCAAGAGCATCGATATGACGCTGCAGCGCGTCAGCTCGGTGCGCGAGCGATTGGGCCTGCGCTTCGACGTACCGGTGATCACCGTCGCCGGCACCAACGGCAAGGGTTCGAGCTGCGCGATGCTGGAAGCCATTGCCTTGCAGGCCGGCTACCGTGTCGGCCTGTACATCAAGCCGCACCTGGTGCACTTCGAGGAACGCTGCCGCATCGCTGGCGCCAGCGTCGACGCCGAAGCGCTGCTGCCGCACTTTGCCGCGGTCGAGGCCGCCCGCGGCGACGTTGCGCTGACGTACTTCGAGTTCACCACGCTGGCGATCATGCGTGCGTTGTCGCTGGCCGAACTCGACCTGGTGATCCTCGAGGTCGGGCTGGGCGGGCGGCTCGACGCGGTCAATGCCGTCGACGGCGATTGCGCGCTGATCACCAGCATCGACCTGGATCACATGGACTATCTCGGTCCCGACCGTGAATCGATCGGCTTCGAGAAGGCCGGCATCCTGCGTGCCGGCCGGCCGGCCGTGGTCAGCGACCCGATGCCGCCGGCCAGCGTGCTGCGCCATGCCGCCGACATCGGTGCCGACCTGTGGCTGGTGGGGCGCGATTTCAGCCACGCCGGCGACCGCCAGCAATGGTCGTGGCGCGGCCGCGCGCGGCGGCACAACGCACTGGCCTACCCGGCGCTTCGCGGCGCCAATCAGCTGCTGAATGCCAGCGGCGTGCTGGCGGTGTTCGAGGCGCTGCGCGAGCGGCTGCCGATCACGGCCCAGGCGGTGCGCAGCGGCCTGGCCACAGCGGAACTGGCAGGCCGCTTCCAGATCGTGCCCGGCCAGCCGGTGATCGTGCTCGACGTGGCGCACAACCCGCAGGCCGCGGCGGCCCTGGCCTTCAACCTCGATCAGATGGGTTTCTATCCACGCACGCATGCGGTATTCGGCGCGATGCACGACAAGGACATCGCGGGCATGGTGACGCGCCTGTCGGCGCTGGTGGACCGTTGGTATCTGAGCGATCTGCCGCTGCCGCGCGCGGCCTCCGCCGAGGATCTGGAGCGCACGCTGCAGGCCTGCCTGCCGACCCCGGCCGAGCCGCCGAGCCGCCATGAATCGCCCGCTTCGGCGCTGCGTGCGGCCCTGGCTGCGGCCGACCCGGCTGATAGAATCGTTGTCTTCGGATCGTTCCTCTGCGTCGGTGGCGTGCTGAAGGACGGCGTGCCGCGCACACCCTCCGCGCACGGCGCCTGAGGCACGGTCTGCCGGCTGCCCGCGACGGGCCTGCCGGCATGGTTGGAGCGTGACCCCTCACAGCCAGCCGGCGCCGCCGAACGGACCTTGGCCCTTCACCGTAGCGGACGCTAGCCAGTGCTTTCATTTCTCAAGCGCAAAGACAGCCCGGCCCTGGCAGGGGCCGTCGACGAGGCCGCCACGGTGCAGGCGGCTCGCACCCGCGCGCGCCGCCGGCTGATCGGCGCGGCGGTGCTGGTGGGCGTGGGCATCATCGGCTTTCCGCTGCTGTTCGAGACCCAGCCGCGGCCGATCGCGGTGGACATCCCGATCGAGATTCCCGCGCGCGACAACGTGCCCCCGCTGAAGCTGCCGCCGGCCAAGACCAGTGCCGCGGCGCCGCCGCGCGTGGCGGCCCCCGTGGTGGCCGAAAGCGTGGCCGAGCCGCCGGCCGAGGCTGCAGTGCCGGCCACGCCGCCCTCGGCCGCCGCATCCGCTGCGCCGCCGCGTGCCGAACGCGCGGCCAGCGCAGTCGCAGCGGCCTCGGCGGCACGGCCGGCCGCGCCGGCACCCGACACCAAGGCTGCCGAGGCCCAGCGTGCGCAGGCCTTGCTCGACGACAAACCCGCCGCGCCTGCCGCGGCGGCTGCGTCCGAAGCCAAGGCCGCACGCTTCGTCGTGCAGGCCGGCGCCTACAGCGACGCGGCGACGCTGCGCGAAGCGCGGCAGAAGGTGGAGAAGCTGGGTCTGAAGACCTATACCCAGGTGATCGACACCGACGCCGGCTCGCGCACGCGGGTTCGCGTCGGCCCCTTCGACAACCGTGACGAGGCCGAGAAGGCCGCGGCGCGGATCAAGGCCAGCGGGCTGGCCGCCAACATCCTGAGCCTGTGATGGCGCAGCCGGGCTGGGTCGACCTCGTGATGCTCGGCGTGCTGCTGCTGTCGCTGGGGCTGGGCCTGTGGCGAGGCTTCGTGCTGGAGGCGCTGGCGCTGGTCGGCTGGGCCGTGGCCTACTTTGCGGCCCAGTGGCTGGCGCCGCAGTGGGCGCCGCAGTTGCCGCTGGGCGAGCCGGGCTCGAGCCTGAACTACGCCGCCAGCTTTGCGGTGGCCTTCATGGCCGTGCTCATCGGCTGGGGCCTGGCCTCGCGCGTGCTGCGCCTGCTGGTCAACGCCACGCCGCTGCGTGGGGCCGACCGCGTGCTCGGTGCGGCCTTCGGCCTGCTGCGTGGCGTGCTGCTGCTGATGGCGCTGGCGACGGTGGTGGCGCTGACGCCGGCCGCCAGCTCGGAGCCCTGGCATCGGTCGCAGGGCGCGCAGTGGCTGGCGGTGGCGATGCAGGGCCTGAAGCCGCTGCTGCCGCCAGACATCGCGCAGTTTCTTCCGACTTGAGACCTCGACTTCGAAGGACACAAAAGTATGTGTGGGATCGTCGGAGCCATTTCCAGGTCGCCCGTCAACCAGTTGCTCTACGACTCGCTGCTGCTGCTGCAGCACCGGGGGCAGGATGCGGCCGGCATCGTCACGATGCAGGGCACCAAGTGCTTCATGCACAAGGCGCGCGGCATGGTGCGCGACGTCTTCCGCACGCGCAACATGCGCGCGCTGCCGGGCAACGCGGGGCTGGGGCAGGTGCGCTACCCGACGGCCGGCAATGCCTGGAGTGAGGAGGAAGCGCAGCCCTTCTACGTGAATGCGCCCTTCGGCATCGTGCTGGTGCACAACGGCAACCTGACCAACACCGCGGCGCTGAAGAGCGAGCTGTTCCGCATCGACCGGCGCCACATCAACACCGAGAGCGACACCGAGGTGCTGATCAACATCCTGGCGCACGAGATCGAGGTCGCGGTGCGCGACCTGCCGCTGACGCCGCAGGCAGTGTTTGGTGCGGTCAGCGCGGTGCACAAGCGCCTGAAGGGTTCGTACGCCGTGGTGGCGCTGATCGCGGGCCATGGCCTGCTGGCTTTCCGCGATCCCTTCGGCATCCGCCCGCTGGCCTTTGGCGAGTTGCAGACCGACGAGGGCGTGGAGTACATGGTGGCCAGCGAGTCGGTGGCCATCGAGGGCACCGGCCGGCACGTGGTGCGCGACCTGGCGCCCGGCGAGGCGATCTTCATCGACATCGACGGCCGGCTGCATGCGCAGCAATGCGCCGAGCATCCGACGCTCAACCCCTGCATGTTCGAGTACGTGTACCTGGCGCGCCCGGACTCGGTGCTCGACGGCATCTCGGTCTACCAGGCCAGGCTGAACCTCGGCGAGACGCTGGCGCAGCGCGTCATCTCGACGATCCCGCCCAGCGACATCGACGTCGTCATCCCGATCCCCGAATCGAGCCGGCCGTCGGCGATGCAGCTGGCGCAGAAGCTGGGCCGGCCCTACCGCGAGGGTTTCGTCAAGAACCGCTACGTCGGCCGCACCTTCATCATGCCGGGGCAGGCGGTGCGCAAGAAGTCGGTGCGCCAGAAGCTCAACGCCATCGGTGTGGAGTTCAAGGGCCGCAACGTGCTGCTGGTGGACGACAGCATCGTGCGCGGCACCACCAGCAAGGAGATCGTTCAGATGGCGCGCGAGGCCGGTGCGAAGAAGGTCTACATGGCCTCGGCCGCACCGCCGGTGCGCTTCCCCAACGTCTACGGCATCGACATGCCGACGCGCGAGGAACTGATCGCGGCCGACCGCAGCATCGAGCAGATCCGTGAATACATCGGCGCCGATGCGCTGATCTACCAGGACGTGGACGCGATGAAGCGCGTGGTCGGTGCGCTGAACCCGAAGCTCGACGGCTTCGAGGCCTCGTGCTTCGATGGCCACTACATCACCGGCGACGTCAGTGCGGCCGATTTCGCGGCGATCGAGGCGCAGCGCACCAGTTCGCGCCAGGACGACGAAGACAGCGCCGGCGACCGCAGCCGGCTGGCTCTGCAGAACGCCGACCTGGCCTGATCCGACGATGAGCGACCGCAATGAAGAGGCCGCCCGCCTGGCACGCGCCCGTCTGCCCGAGGGCCTGCGCCCGGAGACGCTGGCCGTGCGCACCGCGCTGGCGCCCAGCCAGCATGGCGAGAACAGCGAGGGCCTGTTCCTGACCAGCGCCTTCATCCAGCCCGATGCCGAGACCTCGGCACGGCGCTTTGCCGGCATGGAGGACTTCACCTACGCGCGCACCAGCAACCCCACGGTGCGCAGCCTAGAGGCGCGGCTGGCGGCGATGGAGGGCGCCGAAGGCGCCGTGGCCACGTCCACGGGCATGAGCGCGATCCTGCTGCTGGTGATGGGTCTGCTGAAGGCCGGCGACCATGTGATCTGCTCGCGCTCGGTGTTCGGCTCCACCGTCAGCCTGTTCGCCAAGGAGTTCGCCAAGTTCGGCGTCGAGACCAGCTTCGTGTCGCAGACCGATCTGCGTGAATGGCGCACCGCGCTGCGGCCGACGACGAAGCTGCTGTTCGCCGAGACGCCGACCAACCCGCTGACCGAGGTCTGCGACATCGCGGCGCTGTCCGAGATCGCGCGCGGCGCCGGCGCGCTGCTGACGGTGGACAACACCTTCTGCTCACCCGCGCTGCAGCGGCCGCTGGCGCTGGGCGCCGACCTGGTGATGCATGCCGGCACCAAGTACCTGGACGGGCAGGGCCGCGTGATGGCCGGTGCGCTGTGCGGCGCCGACCGGCTGATCCGCGATGTCTTCGGGCCGACGCTGCGCACGGCCGGCATGACGCTGGCGCCCTTCAACGCCTGGGTGGTTCTGAAGGGGCTTGAGACGCTGGCGCTGCGCATGAAAGCACAGAGCGAGGCCACGCTGTCCGTGGCCCGCTGGCTGGAAGCGCACCCCGCGGTGGCGCGGGTGTACTACCCTGGCCTGGAATCGCACCCACAGCATGCGCTGGCGATGCGCCAGCAGTCGGGCCTCGGTGGTGCGGTGCTGTCCTTCGACCTGCGAGCCGCCGACCCCGAGGCCGCCCGCGCCGCGGCCTTCCACGTCATCGACCGCACGCGCGTGCTGAGCATTGCCACCAACCTGGGCGACACCAAGTCGCTGATCACGCATCCGGCCACCACCTCGCACGGCCGGCTCAGCGAGGCGCAGCGTCAGGCCGCCGGCATCGGCCAGGGCATGGTGCGGCTGGCGGTGGGGCTGGAGCACGTGGACGACATCACCGACGATTTGCAGCGCGGGCTGGGTAGCCTGTGAACGGACCATGAGCTCGACCATCCGCACCCGCATCGCCCCGTCGCCCACCGGTTTCCTGCACCTGGGCACGGCGCGCACGGCGCTGTTCTGCTGGGCCTATGCGCGCCATTTCGGCGGCAAGTTCATCCTGCGCATCGAAGACACCGACGTCGCCCGTTCCACGCAGGAGGCGGTGGACCAGATCGTTGCCGCGATGCGCTGGCTCGAGCTGGACTACGACGAAGGCCCGTTCTTCCAGATGCAGCGCATCGAACGCTACCGCGAGGTCATCGCGCAGATGCTCGCGGCCGGCACGGCCTACCATTGCTACTGCTCGACCGAGGAGCTGGACGCGATGCGCGAGGCCCAGCGCGCACGCGGCGAGAAGCCGCGCTACGACGGCCGCTGGCGACCCGAGCCGGGCAAGACGCTGCCGCCGGTGCCGGCGGGTGTGGCGCCGGTGGTGCGCTTTCGCAACCCGCAGGGCGGCGTGGTCAGCTGGAACGACCTGGTCAAGGGGCCGATCAGCATCGGCAACCGCGAGCTCGACGACCTGGTGATCGCGCGCGCCGACGAGGCGACACCCGGGGGCGTGGGCACGCCCACCTACAACTTCTGTGTGGTGGTCGATGACTGGGACATGCGCATCAGCCATGTCATCCGCGGCGACGACCACGTCAACAACACGCCGCGCCAGATCAACATCCTTCGCGCGTTGATCGGGCCGCACGGCGAACTGCCGGTATATGGCCACGTGCCGATGATCCTGGGCCCTGACGGCGACAAGCTGTCCAAGCGGCACGGCGCGGTCAGCGTCACGCAGTACGAAGACGAGGGCTACCTGCCCGAGGCGATGCTCAACTACCTGGCGCGGCTGGGCTGGAGCCATGGCGATGCCGAGCTGTTCAGCCGCGAACAATTGGTGGCCTGGTTCGATGGCCAGCACCTGGCGAAGAGTCCGGCGCAATGGGACCCGGCCAAGCTGAACTGGGTCAACGCGCATTACCTGAAGCAGCGCGGCGACGCGTCGCTGGCCGACCTGGTGGCGAGGCAGTTGCAGCGCCGAGGCATGGAGGCCGCGGCTGACGAACGCCTGGCCCGGCTGTGCGCGTTGTTCAAGGACCGCTGCGCCACGACGGTGGAACTGGCCGACTGGATCGGCATGTACTTCGTCGACCCGCAGGCGCCCGCCGACGAACTGGCCGCGCATGTCACCGACGTCGTCAAACCCGCGCTGTTGGCGCTGCGCGGGCGCCTCGCCGACGTACCCTGGGACAAGGCGTCGATCGCCGCAGCCATCAAGCTGACGCTCGGCGAACACGGCCTGAAGATGCCGCAACTGGCGCACGCGGTGCGCGTGCTGGTATGCGGCCGCAGCCAGACGCCGTCGCTGGACGCGGTGCTGGAGTTGTTCACGCGCGACCAAGTGCTGCGGCGTTTGAGGAGCCTGTAGAACTGCGGATATAATGCAGGGCTGTTTGAACGGCGCAGGGTGAACGACCTTGGGGGTATAGCTCAGCTGGGAGAGCGCTTGCATGGCATGCAAGAGGTCAGCGGTTCGATCCCGCTTACCTCCACCAAGTGCCTTGTCGCACGGCGTGGTTCAAGCAGATGGAAGTGATTGCGCAGTCCCCTTCGTCTAGAGGCCTAGGACACCACCCTTTCACGGTGATTACAGGGGTTCGAATCCCCTAGGGGACGCCAAGTTTGGCAAGGCTTGCGGACAGGTCGAATGCCTGCTCCGGGATGTTGCCACCACGTGGAGTGGTAGTTCAGTTGGTTAGAATACCGGCCTGTCACGCCGGGGGTCGCGGGTTCGAGTCCCGTCCACTCCGCCAGATTGATTCATGCGAACGGCACCGGAAACGGTGCCGTTCTTGCATCGGCAAACGCGAACCGGACGCGCGGCGCACCCTCGTAGGCCCCAGGGCGGCAGGCTGAATGTGTCGCGACGTGCTGCTGCATATTGGTCGGGCCTGTCGCGTCGCGGGTCGCCATCGCGCCGGCGCATCAGCCTCGGATTCGCAGGATAGCGGCGAAGTACGCTGCCAAGCCGCCGCGCTCGCTCAGCGGCAGAATGTGGCCCACGTATTGATCGGGCCGCACGACGACCATGCAGCCGGTCGACCGGTCGATTCCGCGCGTTTCGAAGATGTCGTCGCCCCGCTTCGGGTCGGCGGCGCAGAAGATCTTTTCGTAGTCGCACAACCGGTAGCGTCCCACCTGCGGACGCAGCAGCGTGGGCATGGCCGCGAAGTCGAGCTCGCGAAAGCCCTGCTGGAACACCGCCCGGGTGTCGATCACCGCATCTACGTCTTCGCCCGGCGCGCCGTGGCGGCGCAGCGGCGAGGCCGGGTCGTGCTCGAGCCAGTCGCACAGCGTGGCGACGGCGCCGCCGGGGCCGCCAGCATCACCGGCCGGGGCGAAGACGAACAGCCGGAAGCGCGCGTCGGTCTCGATGCAATGGCCCAGCTGCATCGGCCGGGCATCGGCCAGGCGGACGACCGGGGCCGAGTGGAAGCGCTTGCCGATGTCGAAGCCGGTGGCCAGATGCTGGTGCATCGGCGTGCCGGTCAACGCGCCGGGCTCGTACCGGATGGTCAAGCCGCAGGTGAAGGGCAGGTTGTTGACGAACTCGCGCGCCACGCGCGGCAGGCCGTCGGTGGCGTCGTCCTCGGCCAGGCCGCCGACGACGCGGGCCCATTGGTGGTCGAACTCCACCAACCCCTTGGCCGCAGCGCGGCGCTCGCCGGAGTAGCTGTGCAGCAGGCTGGCCTCGGCGCGGCCGGTGAGCACCGAGACCAGCTTCCAGCCCAGGTTGAAGGTGTCGCCCATCGACACGTTCATGCCCTGGCCGGCCTTCGGGCTGTGCGTGTGGCAGGCGTCGCCGGCCAGCATCACGCGCGGCGCGCGGTTGGCCGTCTGCTCCTCGGGCACGTCGTCGAACTTGTCGGTCAGGCGGTGGCCGATCTCGTAGATCGACCACCAGACCACCTCCTTCACGACCAGCTGGAAAGGGCTGAAGATGCGCCGGGCCTTGGCGATGATGTCGTCCGGCCCCATGCCGCGGTCGGCGGCGCGTTCATGCGTGCCCAGGTTGTCCAGTTCGACATACAGCCGCACCAGGTGCCCGCCCTCGCGCGGCAGCACCATCAGGATGCCGTCGTCCTGCGAGCGCACGAAGGACTTCATGCGCCAGTCGGGGAAGTCGGTGGTGGCCAGCACGTCCATCACGCCCCAGGCCTGGTGCGCGGCATCGCCGTGCAGCGCGCCGCCGATGGCGCCGCGCACGGCCGAGCGCGCACCGTCGCAGCCGATCACGTAATTGGCGCGCAGCGTCACGGTCTGGCCTTCGCGGCCCGGGGCGGTGTGCTCCAGCGTGACGGTGACCGGGTACTCGGCCGCGGCCGGGTCGACCGCCAGGCTGGCGACCTTCAGGCCGTAGTCGGGCACCAGCCGGCTGGGCGCGTTGCGCATGATGTCCAGGAACATGTCGTGCACGCGCGCCTGGTTGATCAGCACATGCGGCATCTCGGAGATGCCGTTGGGCACGTCCTGCACGCGCGCGACCCGCACGAGGGCAGACTCGGCGGCAGGGGCCCAGAAGGTGGTCTCGTTGATCCAGACCGCCTCGCGCATGACTTTCTCGGCAAAGCCGAAGGCCTGGAACATCTCCATCGAGCGCACGCTGATGCCGTCGGCCTGGCCCTTTTCCATCGGGCCGAGCTTGGGTTCGACCAGCATCGTGCGGATCTGCGGCACGCCCGCCAGCTGCGCGGCCAGGCACAGGCCGGCCGGGCCCGAGCCAGCGATCAGTACATCCACCGTGTCCGGCAGCGGGTCGCCGGCGCGGCGGCGGCCGGCAGCCGCCGGGTGGACATCGGGATCGCCGGGCTTGAAGCCGTCGCGGTGGTATTGCATGGGGTCTCCAGGTCGCTGTCAGCTCTTCGATAAGATTGCATATGATATGTATACTGTCTAAAATCGTCAAGAGCAGCCGTACAGCCGTTTGAAGCGCTGCGATGCATGGCGGACGAAAGGTCAGGATGGACAGGATCGAGATGGCCGGGCACCTGATCCGGCGGCTGCACCAACAATCCACGCAGGTGTTTCAGGCGCAGACACAGGCTGCGGGTTTCGACCTGACGTCGGTGCAGTTTGCTGCGCTGGACGCCATTGCCCAGCAGCCCGGCATCGACCAGGCCAGCCTGGCCGCGACCATCAGCTTCGACCGCGCCACGATCGGTGGCGTCATCGACCGCCTGGAGCGAAAGGGCCTCGTGCAGCGTTGGGTCAGCGCGCAGGACCGTCGCGCGCGCCTGCTGCACCTCACGCCCGCAGGGCGGCAACTGCTGCTGGCCAGTCGCCCGGTGGTGGAAGCCCTGCAGGACGAGATCCTGGCGCCGCTGACACGCGCGGAGCGCGCCGCCTTCCTGGCGCTGGCGCACAAGGCGCTCGGCCTGGACTGAAGGCGCGGCGCAGCGTTCGCCGCACAGTACGTGCCGGGCAGGCGAGCTCCCGCGAACTCAGGGCCGGCGCAGCGTCGGCGCCTGCCAGCACGCGGCGACGCCGCCTGCAATGCGCAGCGCCCGCACCATGCGCAGCGCCGGTTCGCGGTTGCGGTAGTAGCCGGGAATCAAGCCGGCATCGCCGAAACCCATGCCACGGTAGAAAGCGCGGGCGCCGGCGTTGCCGGCGCGTAGTTCCAGGCTCAATTCGCCGATGCCGGCGGTGCGCGCCGACTGCAGCAGCCACGACAGCATGCGCCGCGCCACGCCCCGACGCTGGTGGCGCGGCTGCACCGCCAGCAGCACCAGGTGTGCGCGCTCATCGCCGAACTGCATCACCGCGAAGCCTGTCAGTTCAACGTCGTTGTAGGCCACGACCACCAGCGTGTCGGGGTCGGCGATCAGGCGCTGGATCTTCGGTGCATCGTAGCTCCAGCCCAGGCCCGTCTCGATCAGGTCGCGCGACATCCGCGCGATGGCCTGCGCATCGCGCGCCTGGGCAAGTCGAAGCGCTGGCTCGGCGACGGACATGCGATGCATTCTGCCAAGTTGGCATCCGGTCCGCGGCGGCTACAGTCGGCCCATCTTTCACACGCGGAGAGCTGCAGCGATGAACGGTGCCGAAAGTCTGGTGCGTACGCTGGTCGACAACGGCGTCGAGCTGTGCATCACCAACCCCGGGACCTCGGAGATGCACTTCGT
>Ga0316603_10001621_pt1 | contig 12072 bp, 9 predicted proteins | sample OWC_soil_day10_n_FD_207649 | JGI IMG/M metagenome (GOLD analysis project Ga0316603, IMG submission 207649) | Wetland soil microbial communities from Old Woman Creek delta, Ohio, United States - OWC_soil_day10_noCT | ecosystem: Environmental > Terrestrial > Soil > Wetlands | place: USA: Ohio...
GCACCTGCGCCACCTACGGCGGTATTCCTGCTGCTGATCCCAATCCCACCGGGGCGGTGTCGGTATCCGACCTGATCAAGGACAAGCCGATCATCAACCTCCCCGGCTGTCCACCGATTCCGGTGGTGATGACCGGGATACTGGCCCACTTCCTGACCTTCGGCCAGATTCCGGAACTTGACGCCCTCAAGCGGCCGAAGGTGTTCTACGGCGAAACCATCCATGACCGCTGCTATCGCCGTCCCTTCTACGACCAGGGCAAGTTCGCCCAGACCTTCGACGACGAGGCGGCGCGCAAGGGCTGGTGCCTGTTCAAGCTCGGCTGCAAAGGGCCGGTGACTTACAACGCCTGCGCCACCACCAAATGGAACTCCGGCACCAGCTTCCCGATCCAGTCGGGTCATGGTTGCATCGGCTGTTCGGAACCCAAGTTCTGGGATGCGGGCTCCTTCTACAAGGCGTTGTCGATGCCGGTTTCTCCCGTTGGCAGGATGGCGGCTGGGGCTGCCGCGGTGGGCGCCGCTGTCGGCGTCGCCATCACCTTCCATAACCGAAGTCAGAAGGCTGCCGCCAAGGAAGCCAACGGCAAGATGACCCTCGCCGACCTGGAAAAGGAGAAATCCAAGTGAGCAGCCTCGAACTCCTGACCTGGGCCCGGGGATGCGGCCTCACCTGGGCGTTGGCCCTGTGCGCGGCGGGCATTGCCCTGCGTCTGTTTGAAATCTACGGGCTGGGCCGCAAGGCCGATCTGTCGCCGGCGCGGGAGGTGACGCCGGGCAGCGGCTGGCGCACCCTGGTGACCCGCTCCCTGCCGCCGCAAGGCATGTTGCGCAAGGCACCGGTGACTTACATCGGCGGCTACGTGTTCCATATCGGCCTGTTCGCCGCCGTATTCCTGTTTGCGCCCCATATCGAGTTGATCCGCGATGTCACCGGCGTCGGCTGGCGGGGCCTGCCCTCGGCTCTGGTGGATGCCCTGGTGGTGGCCTCCATGGTCGCCCTGTTGGCGCTGCTGGCCCACCGCTTGAGTGATCCGGTGAAGAGGCGCATATCGACCTCCGGTGATTATCTGGCCTGGGCGGTCACGGTACTGCCCCTGCTGACGGGCTATCTGGCCTACCACCACCTGATGTTCGAGTACACCTTCATGCTCGCCCTGCACATTCTCTCGGTGGAACTGCTGCTGGTACTGCTGCCCTTCACCAAGCTGTTTCATACCATCAGTGTGTTTGGGTCGCGCTGGTACAACGGCGATATTTCCGGTCGCAAGGGGGTGGCATCATGAGCGCAACGCTTGAACGGGGCATGAATGCCTTCCGCCAGGTACTGGATGCTCCCATCGCCAGTTTCTTCAGTTCCTGCGTCCATTGCGGCCTCTGCGCCGAGGCCTGCCTGTTCTACACCGAAACCGGCGACGCCCAATACACGCCGATTCGCAAGCTGGAGCCGCTACGCCGGGTCTGGGAGCAGGAATTCACTGTGCTGGGCAAGTTGAAAAAACTGGTCGGTCTGTCGCAAGCGGTAACCGACGAGGAACTGGCCGAATGGTCACCCTTGGTGTATGACTCCTGCACCATGTGCGGCCGTTGCTCCATGGTCTGCCCGGTGGGCAATGACCTCACCTACATGATCCGCAAAATGCGCGAAGGCATGTCCGCCGCCGGCCATGCGCCGGAGGGGCTGATTACCGCCACCCAGCGTTCAGTGACAACCGGCAGCCCGGCGGGCGTCAAATGGGCCACGGTGCAGGCGGTAGTGAAGCGGGTGGAAAAGGAAAATGGTTTCTCCGTGCCGGTGGACCAGGCCAATGTCGATTATCTGGTGCTGATGTCGTCGTGGGAGATTCTGAATTTCCCGGAGTATCTCGGCGCCGTCGGCAAAATCCTGAATCAGGCTGGCGCCACCTGGACCATCTCCCAGGCGGCCTATGAGGCCACCAACAGCGGCATCCAGATCGGCTCGTCGGATCTTGCACGGGAGATCGTTTCGCGTGTCGTCAATACCGCCGAGAAACTGGGTGCCCGCTGCGTCATCAGTCCCGAGTGCGGCCACGCTTACACGGCGATACGTTGGGACGCGCCGAACCTGATGGGGCGTCCCCTGGGTTTCGAGGTGAAGCACATTCTCGAAGTGCTGGATGACCTGCGCCAGTCGGGTCGCCTCAAGCTCAAGGGTGGCCTCGACAAACCTCTGACCTACCATGACCCCTGCCAGATTTCCCGTCGTGGCGGCGTCTATGAACAGCCGCGCGCTTTCCTTCATGAACTGGCGCCCCAGTTCAAGGAGATGAACGACACCGGCACCATGAACTGGTGCTGCGGCGGTGGTGGCGGCGTTTCCGCCAACGAACGCGCCGAGCCTCTGCGCATGAAGGTATTCAAGAAGAAGAAAGCCCAGATCGAGGAGCTTGGCGTCAAGACCATGGTGACGGCCTGTGCCAACTGCCGCGTGGTGATGGAAGAAGCCCTCGAACACTACAACATGGACATCGAAGTGCTGGGCCTGACCGAACTGGTGGCCGAGTACATGGTGGAGGATGACAAGTCATGAACCAAGCTGCCGCTCCCGCCACCAACCGGGTCATCGTCGACCCCGTCACCCGCATCGAAGGCCATTTGCGCGTCGAGGCGGAAACCGACGCAGATGGTCGCATCACCCGTGCCTCCAGTTCCGGCACCATGGTGCGGGGTCTCGAAATCGTCCTGCGCGGACGCGATCCGCGCGATGCCTGGGCCTTTGCCCAGCGCATCTGCGGCGTGTGCACCCTGGTGCATGGCATCGCCTCGGTGCGCTCGGTCGAAGACGCCCTCAAGATCGAGATTCCACAAAACGCACAGTTGATCCGCAACCTGATGATCGCGGCTCAGTATGTGCACGATCATGTGATGCACTTCTACCACCTCCATGCTCTCGACTGGGTGGATGTGGTCTCGGCGCTGAAGGCTGACCCCAAGGCGACCTCGGCTCTGGCCCAGAGCCTGTCCGGTTACGCCAAGTCGTCTCCTGGTTATTTCTCCGACGTGCAGAAGAAGCTCAAGGGCTTCGTCGAGGCCGGCCAGCTCGGCATCTTTGCCAACGGCTACTGGGGCCACCCGGCCTACAAGCTGCCGCCGGAAGCCAACCTGATGGCCGTTGCCCACTATCTCGATGCCCTGGTGTGGCAGCGGGAGGTGGTCAAGCTCCACGCCATCTTCGGCGGCAAGAATCCGCACCCGATGTTCGTTGTCGGTGGTGTGCCTTGCGCCATCAGTGTTCATGCCGATCATCCGGGCCAGGGACATGGTCCTCACTATCGTGGCGGCGATGCTGGCACGGCCCTGAATGTGGTGGGCCTGCAAACGGTGCAGAACGTGATTCACCAGATGCAGAGCTTCGTCGATCAGGTCTATGTGCCGGACACCCTCGCCATTGCCGGCTTCTACAAGGATTGGTTCGCCCAGGGCGAAGGCGTCGGCAACTTCATGACCTTCGGCGAGTTTCCTGCCAAGGGCATGTCGGACCCGGCGTCCTACTTCATTCCCCAGGGCGTGATCCTCGACCGCAAGCTGGACAAGATTCATCCCCTCGACTTCAAGAGCGAAGAAGAAATCCAGGAATTCGTCAGCCATGCCTGGTACGACTACTCCGGCGGCAAGACCAAGGGCCTGCACCCCTGGAAGGGCGAAACCACGCTGAATTACACCGGTCCCAAGCCGCCCTACCAGCAGCTAGATTTGGAGCAGCCCTATTCCTGGCTCAAGTCACCGCGCTGGAAAGGCAAGCCGGTGGAAGTCGGCCCCCTGGCGCGAGTGCTGATGCTCCACGCCTCGGGCCACAAGCCGACCCAGGAACTGGTGACCATGGCCCTGAAGAAACTCGATGCGCCGGTGGAAGCCCTATATTCGACCCTCGGCCGCACTGCGGCGCGCACCCTCGAAACCAAGCTCATCGTCGATGCCATGCAGGGCTGGTACGACCAGCTCATCGCCAACATCAAGGCTGGCGACGTGCATACATTCAACGACAGCAAGTGGGACCCCTCCACCTGGCCCAAGAAGTCTCAGGGCGTCGGCATCATGGAAGCACCGCGCGGCGCGCTTTCCCACTGGATCGTGATCGAGAACGAGAAAATCGCCAACTACCAGGCCGTGGTGCCCAGCACCTGGAACGCCGGTCCCCGTGATCCCGCCGGGCAGCAGGGGCCTTACGAAGCGGCACTCAAGGGCCACAGGATTCACGACGGCAAACAGCCGATTGAAATCCTGCGCACCATCCACAGCTTTGACCCCTGTATCGCCTGCGCCGTGCATGTGGCGGGAGCGGAGGGGGAAAGTCTGGTGGAGGTAAAGAGCGCGGCCTGAAAGTAGGTCGGTCGGGCTGGGCGCGGCTTAGGACCGTTTAGCGCGCCTGCTCGGCCTTGCGCACGGCTTTGTCGGCGTACATGTCTTGGTCGGCAGCGGTAATCAGGTGATGGGCGGTTTCCCCGTCTTGCGGGAAGCGCGACAGGCCGATGGAGGCGCCGACGGCTAGCGTCAGGTCACCGACGTAGATCGGTTCTTCCACTGCCTGGCGCAGGCGCGTCACCAGATTGGATAGTGGCTCGTCGCTGCCTTCTTCCACCAGCAATACAAATTCATCGCCACCCCAGCGGGCCAGGGTGTCGCTGGTTCTGACGACGTGCAGCAGGCGGCTGGCAACCACCTGAAGCAGATGGTCGCCCATGCGGTGGCCGTAGGTGTCGTTGATGTCCTTGAAGCCGTCCAGGTCGACGAACAGCAGCCCGCAGTGGCCCTCGGGTGTGCGCTTGATACGCTCCAGGGTCAGGTGAATGCGGTCGTCGAACAGGCGCCGGTTGGGCAGGCCGGTGAGGCTGTCGGCGAGGGCGAGTTGCGCCATCTCGACCCGATGACGCAGAAACATGAAGGTGGCAATACTGACCAGGATGGCCACCGTCCAGCCGAGGAGTCGCAGTATCCACAGCAAGCTGCTGCTGCCGGAATGGATCGGACGCACACCGTAGATCCAGGCGCCGTTGGGAACTTCGGCGGTGAGCTGGATACAGGCCGGGTCATCGAATAACTCGGCGCGACCATAGAACACGCGGCCGCCGAGCCCGTCGGCGGAGCCGTTGCGGATGGCGAACTCGAAGCGCTTGTCGGTCATTTCACGGAACGCGGCCTGAAACAGCATTTCGGTGTCGATGACCGTCGACAGCAGACCCCAGTATTCGCCCTTGACCAGAACCGGCGAGCGATAGATAAGCCCGCTGCCTCCCTGCACCAGGTTGATGGGGCCCGCCAAAGCTCCCTTGCGGGAGTTGATGACCTTTTCCACCGCCGGCCATTGTTGGGGTTGCAGGCGGTAGTTGAGACCGATGGCCTTTTCGTTGCCGCGCTCCGGGTGGATGTAGGTCAGGATTTCACCGACGGCGATGCCGAGGTTGCGAATCAGGCCGGAATTCTTGTGCAGTTCGCCGAGGATGGACTGGATTTCACCCCGGTCCAGGGTGTCGTGGCGGATCGCCAGGTAGGCGGAAAGCCCGCTGGAGAGGTAAATGATGGTGTTGAGTTCCCGATCCACGCGGGCCCGCAGGCCGCTGCCATAGGCGATGGCGTCAAGCCGGGTGTCGGCGTCCAGTTCCTGGCGTTGCAGACTGAGGCCAAGCTCGGTGATGGCGCCCACGGCCAGGAGCGCAAGAATGGCGATCAGGCGGGCAAACAGCACGGTTTGCTGGAACTTCCAGAGCCGATCTGTAATGGGGGTGCTCATGGGAAATAATTGTTGTTGTAGTTTTGGGTGATATTAGCATCAGGCGTGGGGGCCGGATGGACCCGTCTGCCTTCCCTTTACCATCCATAAGGCGGTGGCGATGGCGGTGACCAGAACGCCCGGCAGCGCCAGCCAGTTCAGGGTTTCCCAGCCCTGGCTGTTGACCAGCAGGCCGGAGGAAAGGGAGGTGATGCCCTGGATGGAAAAGATGATGAAGTCATTGCTTCCCTGTACCTTGGCGCGCTCTTCCGGGCGGTAGGTTTCGGTGAGCAGAGTGGTGCCGCCGATGAAGAGGAAATTCCAGCCCACGCCGAGCAGCAGTAGCGCCGCCCAGAAATGCAGCACCGAGTTGCCGGCGATGGCGATGGCGATACAGGCCAGCATCAGCCCGGCGCCCACCAGCAACATGCGCGGAATGCCGAAGCGCTTGAGCAGATGGCCGGTGAAGAAGGATGGCGCGAACATGCCGATGACGTGCCACTCGATGACGAAGGCGGCATCGTTGAAGGGGTGGGAGCAGAGGTCCATGGCCAGTGGCGTGGCCGTCATCAGCAGGTTCATGACGCCATAGCCGCAGGCGGCGGCGAGCACCGCAACGACGGTCGCGGGCTGGCGCAGGATTTCGCCCAGGGGGCGGCCGCCAACCTGTTGTTGGCTGGCAGCCAAAGGCGGGATGGCGAGGCGGCTGGAGATCAGCAGGGCGAAGAAGGCAAAGCCGGCGAGGGTGAGATAGCTGGCGAGAAAAGCGGGTTGCAGCAGATCACGGGTGAGCTTGCCGCTCTCTGGCCCGATGATGCCGCCCAGAATGCCGCCGGCGAGGGTGAGGGAAATGGCGCGGCTTTTCCAGTTGGGCTCCACCGCGTCGGCGGCGGCGAAGCGGTACTGTTGGCCGAAGGCGTTATAGGCGCCGGAGAAAGCGGTGCCAAGACAGAGCAGGGCGAAACTGCCGGAAATCAGGGCCTGGGCCGCCAGCAAGGGGCCGATCATGCCCAGCAGGGCGCCGAGCATGAAGCCGGCGCGACGGCCGAAGCGCTTCATGAAGAAAGCGGCAGGCAGGGAGGTCAGGGCGCCGCCGATGACATAGCTGGTGAGGGGGACGGTGGCAAGCCGGGCGTCGCCGGCAAGGGCCAGCGCAGCGAGGCCGGTAACGGCAACGACGGTGACGCCGTTGGTCAGCAACAGACCCTGGCAAGCCGCCAGCAGGGCTACATTGCCTTTCCCGGTCATGCCGGAATGTCGGGTTCGAGCATGCGCTCTATCAGGGTGATGCGATCCTTGAGCTGGAGCTTGCGCTTCTTGAGTCGCCGCAACATGAGTTCGTCCGGGGACGGCGAGGCAATAAGGCGATTGATGGCCTCATCAAGATCACGATGCTCGACGCGCAGTTCCTGGAGGCGGGAGCGCAGGATTTCCGGGTTTTCTGTGGCTTCCATGGGGCTATGGTATGCGCCCCGGTGGGGGCTTGGCAATCCACCCTGGTTTCGTCAGTCGTTCGCAAGGGAGGCAGGCTAGAATAAACCCATGTCTGCCACCGACTCCGACCAGAATTCAAAAATCGGCCGCTTCGAGATCCGCCGGGTTCTCGGACGTGGCGCCCAGAGCGTCGTCTATCTGGCCTGGGACCCGCAGTTGCAACGGGAAGTGGCGATCAAGACCCTGCGTTTTTCCAAGGCCGATCCGCAGATGAACCAGATGCTGCTGGCCGAGGCGCGCACCGTGAGCAAGCTGCGGCACCCGAACATCGTGCCGATTTTCGACGCCGGCGAGGACGCGGGTTACCCCTACCTGGTGTTTGAACTGGTGGAAGGGCGTAATCTCGCCGAACTCATCAAGGCCGAGGGCAAACTTTCCCGCGCCCAGGCCGCCGATCTCATGCGCCAGGTGCTCGACGCCGTCGCCGAGGCCCACGCCCAGGGCATCATTCACCGGGATTTGAAGCCCTCCAATATTCTCATCGACGCCAAGGGGCTGCCGCGGGTGATGGACTTCGGCATCGCCAGCTTGGTAGGCGAGAACTCCGTCACCGAGGGACAGCAGAACCTGATGGGGACGCCGGCCTATATGTCACCGGAATATGTGGCGGACCGTCTGGTGAGCGACAAGCTCGATGTGTTCGCCGCCGGCCTGATATTGCTGGAAATGATTACTGGCAAGAAGGTGATGCAGGGCGACACCCTGACGCGGGTGCTCTACAAGGTCGCACACGAGTCGGTAACCCTGCCCGCCGATGCGGGAATCGACGAGAAGCTGGCGAGCATTCTGCTGCGCTCCTTGTCCCGCGACCCGGCGATGCGCCCCGGTGCGGCACTGATGAAGACCAGTCTGGAAGAATATCTCGGCGGCGCCTCGTCGGCGGCCGGGGATGCCGAGTCGGCGGAGTCGAAGAAGCAGAGCACCCTCGACTTCCTGTTGCGGCGCATGCGCCACAAGACGGACTTCCCTGCCCTGTCCGACTCCGTTTCGGCCATCAACAAGCTGACCAATTCCGACCGGGAGAGCATCACCAAGCTCTCCAACACGATTCTCAAAGACTACGCCCTGACCAACAAGATTCTGCGTATGGTCAACTCCGCCTATTACCGCCAGGCAGGCGGCGGTGGCATCAGTACGGTATCGCGGGCGGTGATCGTGCTCGGCTTCGATACCATCCGTAATATCGCCATTACCGTCCTGCTGTTCGAGCACCTGCAAAACAAGGGCAACGCCCGCGAGTTGAAGGAAGCTTTCCTGCGTGCCAACCTCGCTGGTCTGCTGGCCCGGGATGCGAGCCAAAAATTCATGGCCAAAGACATGGAAGAGGCTTTCATCTGTTCCATGTTCCATGGTCTTGGTCAGCTTCTGGGGCAATTCTACTTCCCGGAGGAGATTGAGGAAATCCACAAGTTGATGCAGCAAAAGCGCATTAGCGAACAGGCGGCCTCGACCCAGGTGCTGGGCCTCAGCTTTGAAGACATGGGCATGGGCATTGCCCGCATCTGGGGCTTCCCGGCCACTATCGTCGGCAGCATGCGGCGCTTGCCCGAGGGGCAGATCAAGAAGCCGGCCACCCATGAGGAGCAGCTGCGGGTGATTTCCGGCTTCTCCAACGAACTCTGCGATGCCATTGCCTCCTGCGCACCGGAGGAACGCGGCAAGGTGATGAAGGCGATATCGTCGCGCTTTATCGCCAGTGTGCCTTTCTCCGAGCCGCAACTGAAGTCGGTGATGGAGCGCTCGTTTCAGGAACTGGAACAGGTCGCCAACATCCTCCACGTCAATCTCAAACAGAGCCAGTTCGCGCGCCAGGTCAAGGGTTGGACTGGCGAACAGGAAGTGGAGATTCCCTCGGCGTCGGGCAAGGCCGAGAGTTCTACCGGAGCCATGAACTCCCTGTCGGAAACCGTGCTGGGTGATACCACCATGCTCGATGGGTTTCCAGAAGAAGAGAGCGGTCTCGGCATTCCGACGTCGGAACAGGCGGAGAACGTCCTCACCGCCGGCATCCAGGACATCAGCAACTCCCTGGTGGATGACTTTGCCCTCAACGACATCCTGCGCATTATCCTCGAAACCATGTACCGCGCCATGGGCTTCGAGCACGTGGTGCTTTGCCTCAAGGACGGCAAGAGTGGGCAGATGCTGGGGCGCTTCGGCTTTGGGTCGGACTGCACCGAGCTGACGAAGAAGTTCCGTTTTCCCCTCAGCTATGCCCCCGATGTTTTCCATCTCGCCATCTCGAAGGCGGTGGATATCCTGATTTCCGACATCGACGATCCGAAGATTGCCGAACGGGTGCCGAAATGGTTCCGCGATAACGTGTCGGCCAAGACCTTTGTGCTGTTTCCCCTCACCATCAAGAGCAATCCTGTCGCGCTGATTTATTGCGATCGGGCCAAGGCCGGTTCGATCGTGATTCCCGAGCGCGAACTGACCCTGCTCAAGACCTTGCGCAATCAGGCCCTGCTGGCGATCAAACAGTCTACGTAGAAGCCTGCGCAGCGGTCTTCAGCCGCTCCAGGGGGCGCTCGTCGATGGGCAGGTTGACGGCCATGGCGACGATGCCGAGCAGGATCGAAGTTCCCCAGACGATGTCGTAGCTGCCGGTGCGGTCGAACAGCAGGCCGCCGAGCCAGGCGCCGAGGAAGCTGCCGATCTGGTGGCTGAGAAAGACAAAGCCGCCCAGCATGGAGAGGTAACGCACTCCGAACACGCCGGCGATGATGCCGTTGGTGAGGGGTACTGTGGCGAGCCAGAGCAGGCCCATGGCGGCGGAAAACACCCAGAGCGATGCGACGGTCAGCGGCAGCAGCAGGAAGGCGACGATGATGGCGCTGCGGGTGATGTAGATGAAGGCCAGCAGGTAGCGCTTGGTGTAGCGGGCGCCGAGCCAGCCGGCGGCATAGGTGCCGATGATGTTGAAGAAGCCGATCAGCGCCAGGGCAGTGACGGCAGCGCTCGCCGGCAGGCTATGGTCGGCGGCGTAAGCGGGCAGGTGTACGGCAATGAATATCACCTGGAAGCCGCAGACGAAATAGCCAAAGTTAAGCAGCCAGAAGCCGCGTTGCGAGAAGGCTTCGCGAATCGCTTCCAGGGCCGACTGGCTGGGGCCGCTGGCTTCGGGACGATTGGGTTCGGCAAGCACCGCCGACAGGGGCGCCATCAGCGCCGCTACTCCCGCCAGCACCAGCAGAGCGGTGAACCAGCCCCAGCCATTCAATAACGCTTGAGTGCCGGGCATCATGGCGAATTGGCCGAAAGACCCCATCGCTCCTGCCAGTCCCAGGGCTTGGCTGCGTTTCTCCGGCGGCGTAATGCGGCCGAGAACGCCATAGACGATGGAGAAGGTCGTGCCCGAGAGGCCGAGACCGATCAGCAGACCGGCGGAAAGGGCCAGACTGGCGCCGCTGTCGGCGTAGGCCATGCCGATCAGGCCCGCCACATAGAGCATACTGCCGGTAAACAGGACGCGGCCGGCGCCGAAGCGGTCGGCAATCAAACCGGAAATGGGCTGCCCCAGACCCCAGAGCAGGTTTTGCAGGGCGAGGGCGAAGGCGAAGGTCTCCCGGCTCCAGCCGTGGGCCATGGTCATGGGCTGGAGAAAGAGTCCGAAGCCGTGGCGGGCGCCCATGGCAATGGTCATCAGCAGACCGCCGCATACAAGGACCAGGGTGGGGGTGCGCCAGTTGGAGTTCATGGAGAAAGTGGTGGCCGGAGGGTGCCCTATACTAACGGAGTCGACACATTTCTTTCGCGCCATGAGCAAAGCATTCACCAAAGAATCCGACCAGGATGACGACGAGGATATCGCTGCGCCGGCCCTGCCCAGCGGGGTCAAGAACTACATGACCCGGAACGGCCATGGCCAGATGCGGGCCGAGTTCGAGCGTCTGGTGAAAACCGAGCGGCCGGCCCTGGTGCAGGTGGTTTCCTGGGCCGCCAGTAACGGCGACCGTTCGGAAAACGGCGACTACATCTACGGCAAGAAGCGGCTGCGGGAGATCGACCGCCGGATCCGCTTCCTCACCAAGCGCCTGGAGACGGCGGTGGTGGTGGAACCGGAGCGGCAGGAAAACACCGAGCAGGTGTTCTTTGGCGCCACGGTAACGATCTGCGATGCCGAGGGTGAAACCGCCACCTACCAGATCGTCGGCATCGACGAGGCCGATGCCTCGGCGGGTCGCATCAGCTGGATTTCGCCCCTCGCCAAAGCCCTGCTGAAAGCACGGGAGGGTGATCTGGTGCGCTTCATGAGCCCCGCCGGCTGGCGCGAACTGGAGATCGTGGAAATCGCCTACATTTAGGCGATAAGCGCTGCGACGCCGAGGCCGGCGAAGATCAGCGCCGTGATCCCATGCACCACCGGTAGCGGAATCTTCTTCGCAATCGCCTCGCCGAAAAACACCACCGGTACGTTGGCCAGCATCATGCCGAGGGTGGTACCCGCCACCACGGCGGCGAGAGCGTCGAAGCGGGCGGCGAGGGCGACGGTGGCAACCTGGGTCTTGTCGCCGATTTCGGCCAGGAAAAACAGGACCAGGGTGGTGAGGAAGACGCCGTGGCGCTCGAAGCTGCTGTCTTCGTCATCGTCGAGCTTGTCCGGAATCAGCATCCAGCCGGCCATGAGCAGGAAGGAAACGCCGAGTATCCAGCGCATCACATCGGGGCCGATGACCTGCATCAGCCAGGCGCCGAGGGCGCCGGCAAGGCCGTGGTTGAGTAGGGTGGCGATGAGTATGCCGGCAACGATGGGCCAGGGGCGCTTGAAGCGGGTGGCCAGAACGAGGGACAGCAACTGCGTCTTGTCGCCGATTTCCGCCAGGGCGACGATGCCGGTAGATACGAGGA
>Ga0316603_10001623_pt1 | contig 12071 bp, 10 predicted proteins | sample OWC_soil_day10_n_FD_207649 | JGI IMG/M metagenome (GOLD analysis project Ga0316603, IMG submission 207649) | Wetland soil microbial communities from Old Woman Creek delta, Ohio, United States - OWC_soil_day10_noCT | ecosystem: Environmental > Terrestrial > Soil > Wetlands | place: USA: Ohio...
CGGATCGTCCGGGAAGCCGAGGATGCGGCCGGGACCCTGCTCGAGGAAGCGGCGGCGGCGGCCGGGAGCGCCCTGGCGGCGAAACGGGCCGAGATCGACCGTCGATCCGGGGACGAGCGGAAGAAGGCGATCGCGGAAATCGAGAGGGAAGCGCAGGCTCTCCTCGAGAGCGCCCGCCTCCGCACGGAGGCATGGGTCCGGCGGTCGGAACCGGAGATCGACTCCATCGCCGACGCGTTGCTCGAGCGGATCCTCCCGCCATGATCGTTCCGATGGCCAAGATCCGGGTCCTCGGGCCGAGCACCCTGCTGTCGGCGGTGGTCCGCCTGTTGCAGGAAGTGGGAGCGGTCCACATCGAATCCGCCCCCGGGGACATCCGCCGGCTGCAATCCGAAATCCCGGTCATCCGGCACCACGTACTCGATCCCGAATCCCAGCAGATCCGTGCCGTCCTGGAGGCGATGCAGGAGAAGGTCCGGAAACTCCTGCTCGTCCTGCCCGCCGTCCCGGAAAGGCCGGGGGACGATGGGGGCCCCGCCCTCCTCCCGGACGACGCCGGCGAGGATGCGTTCCAAACCGTCAACGCCCGGCTGGACGCCCTGACGTCGCGCGCCGAGGCCCTCGTCGCAGAGCGGAAGAGACACCAGGACGAGCAGTCCCTGTTCACCCGGTACGACAAGGTCCTGAAGGTCCTTGCCCCGCTGATCGGGATGGTGCGGGAGAGCCGCGAACTGGAGTGCACGGGGCTGATCCTCCCCGCGCAGGAGAGGTCCGTCGCCACCCTCCTCGAGGAGGCGCTTTCCCGCCTGACGGACGGCCGCTTCGAGATCGTCTACCGCGAGGTGGACAAGGACACGCTGGCCGGGCTGCTCATCTTCCCGGGGGAAAAGGCCGCGGAAGCGCGGGCCCTCCTCTGGGAGAAGAACATCGGCGAGCTGCGCCTCCCCGCCTCCGTGGCGGACAAGCCCCTCGCGGAAGCGCTCGAGATCATCGTGCGCAGGCAGGGCGAGCTTCCGGCGGCGATCCGGGACCGGGAGGAGGCCCTCGCCGCGATCTCCCGCGAATGGCGGGGGCAGCTCCTCGACCTTCGTCGGCGGCTCGCGAACCGGGTCGAGCGGATCCGCGCGTCCGCGTCGTTCTACGAAACCCGGATGACGTTCCTGCTCTACGGATGGATTCCGGAAGACGAGGCGGCGCGGCTCGGGGAAACGGTCGCGGAACGGTTCGGGGACATCGTGGTCGTGGAGCGGATCCCCATCGGGAGGTCGGAGGAAGAGACGGTCCCCGTGGTCCTCCGCAACCGTCGCGCGGTTCGCCCCTTCGAGATCTTCACCAGGGTCCTCCCCCTCCCCCTGTACGGGACGATCGACCCCACCCCCCTGGTGGCGGTCTTCTTCCCCCTCTTCTACGGGATCATCATCGGGGACATCGGGTACGGCCTCCTTCTCCTGGCGATCGCCCGGATCGTGAAACGGCGATACGGGAAGGACCCCCTCGTCGCGGATGCGACGTCCGTCTTTGCCTGGGCGGCCTTGTCCGCCGTCGCCTGGGGGTTCGCCTACGGCGAACTGTTCGGCGACCTCGGGGAGCGGCTGGGCCTTCGCCCCCTCCTCCTCCGACGGATGGGAGACTTCCGGTCCATTCTCCTCTTCGCCCTGGGCATCGGGGCGGCCCACGTCCTCCTTGGGGTCGGACTCGGCATCCGCACGGCCTTCCGCCGCGGGAAGAAACGGGAGATGGTTTCCAAGACCTCGGGGCTGGGTCTCCTGGTCGCCTTCGCCGCGATGATCGCCGGGCTCGCCGGGGGGGCCCCGCGTCACCTCTTTTGGTCCGGCCTGGCGGGGGCCCTCGTCAGTCTGATCGTGATGATCCGGAGCGGGGGCGCCGCGGCCGCGATGGAAGCCCACAACCTGGTGAACGTCCTCTCCTACCTGCGCATCACGGGGATCGGTGTGGCCTCCGCGGCCCTGGCATACACCGCCAACCGGTTCGTTTCGCTCTCCGGGATCCCCGTGCTGGGGATCCTCGCCGGCCTGACGCTGCACGCCATCAACCTCGCGTTCTGCGTCCTCTCCCCCACCATCCAGTCCCTTCGCCTGCACTACGTGGAGTTCTTCGAAAACTTCTTCGTCGGCGGCGGTCGCGCCTACAAACCGTTTCGAACGGTCGCGTAAGGGCCGGAAGGCCGGAAAGGGAGGTGGCGTCATGACGGCAGGGTTGATCGCGCTGGGGGCGGGCCTGGCAATCGGACTGGCCGCTCTGGCAACCGGCTGGGCCCAGGCAAGGATCGGCGCGGCCGCGGTGGGCGCCATCCTCGAAAAACCCGAATCGCTCGGGACGGTGATCATCCTGCTGGTGATCCCCGAGACCCTCGTCATCTTCGGGTTCACCATCGCCATACTCATCCTGACGACGCTGAAGTGAGGAGGAGGACGCCGTGGGGCATGAAGAGCTGGTCCGGCACCTGATCCGGACCGCGGAGGGGAAACGGGACGGGATCCTGGCCCGGGCCCGGGAGGAGGCCGGACGGCTCGCCGAAGATGCCCATCGGAAGGCGGAGGTCATGGAACGCGAGGCGCGCGACGTCGCGGGGCGGGAGGCGGAGCGGGAGCGGCTCGTCCGCATGAACCGCGCCCGGATGGAAGCGAGGGCGGTGCGTCTTCACGCACGGGCCTCGCTGGCGGAAGCGGTGCTGACCCGGCTGGAGGAACGCCTGTCCCGCCTCGCGGTCGAAGCGCGCTACGCCATCGTGGCGGAGCGGCTGTACCGGGAGATCCTCCCGGAAATCCCGGAGGGAAACGTCGTCCTGCGCGCGGACGAGCGTGCCCGGGAAGCGCTCATGCCCGCGGCATCCGACCCGCGATTCCGCTTCGAGCCGCTTCGCGAAGGGGAGATCGGGGGGGTGGAGGCATCGGGCGAAGGCGGCGCGTTCCTGCTGCGGAACACGCTCCGGTCAAGGTTCGTCAAGGCCCGCCCCGAGCTGCTGGCCGAAGTGGCGAGGAGGCTCCCCTGCCCCGATGAGTGACATCTTCTTCCTCAATACCCGGCTGCGGGCGATGCGGGCGAAGCTTCTCTCCCGGCGCGACTACGATAGATTGCTCGCCCTGCCCGACCTTCCCGGGATCGTCTCTGCTCTTCGCGAGGGCCCCTACGGCCGGTCCATCGACTCCGTTGGAGGGGGAACCCCGGAAATCGCCCGGATCGAGGAGGCCCTCCGCAGGGATTTCTCCGAGACCCTTTCCCGGCTGTCCGCCATATCCTCCGGCGATTGCGCGGAGGCGGTCCGCCTCGTGCTCGGCCGGTGGGATCTTCAGGCCGTGAAGACCGTCGTGCGGGGGAAGGCCGTCGGGGCTTCCGCGGGAGAAATCCTGTCCGCCCTCGTCCCCACGGGTCTTCACGACGAGGCGGCGCTGGAGGAGATGTGCCGGCAGCCGGATCTGCGCGCCCTCGCGGACCTGCTGGTCACCTGGCGGGAGCCGTGGGGACGCCCCCTTCTCCGGGCGTTGAACGAGTACCGGGAGCCCCGGGAGCTGCACATCCTCGAATCGGCCCTGGACCGATCCTGGTTTCAGCAGGCGGAAGACCGGCTCCGGTCGATCCGGCCTCCAGGGCCGGGGCCGGACGGCGAAGATGCCCTTTCCCTGTTCGTCTCCCTTTCCGTGGACACGACGAATCTCCTGACGGCCCTGAAGGCGGTCGAGGAGCGGATCGTGCTGGCGGACCGGGGCAGGCACTTTCTCCCCGGGGGCCGGGTCTTCGACCGGAACGCCATCGACCGGATCCTCGCGTCGCCGACCCTCGAGGAAGCCCTGGAGGAGGCGTCGGTGTCCCTCTTCCGGGGTCCCCTCGCGGCCCTGCCGTCCCCCCCCGCGGGGATCCCGTTCCTGGCCGTCGTCGAGCGGCAGGTGGACCGCGTCCCGCTCCGGGCGTTTCGGGCGCTCTTCCGCGTCGATCCCCTCGGCTGGGGGGCGCTGGTGAGCTACCTGCTCGACAAGCTCCGCGAGGTGCGCAACCTCCGGACGATCGTCCGGGCGAGGCTCGTGGATCTTCCGGAGGCCGGTCTGGACGGCCTCCTGATCCTCGAGTACTGATCCCGCCGGGGAGGAGACGATGGGCCACGTGATCGCCCTCGTGGACAGGGAGGCCGGTCCGGGGTATCGGCTCGCGGGGGTCGACGTCCGCGAGACGGCGACCCCGGAGGAGATGGGGCGTCAGGCCGAGGCCCTTGCCGCGGACCCGGGGGTCCGCCTCGTCATCCTGGACGAGGAGCTCTTCCACGGCCTGCCCCGGGCGCTCCGGCACAAACTGGAGGAGAGCCGGTCGCCCGTGTTCGTGCCCGTCCCGTCGCTGCAGCTGAGGAAAGGTGCGCTGCGGCCCGAGGAGTACGTGGCCCGCCTCATGCGCCGGGCGGTGGGATACCAGGTCAGGATCCGGCGGTGACCGGCATGACGTCCGAAGGGGTCATCATCCGCGTCTCCGGGCCCACGGTGGTCGCAAGGAGCATGGCCGGTGCCCGGATCCACAATCGCGTCCTGGTGGGGGAGGACCATCTCCCCGGCGAGGTGATCCGGCTGGAAGCGGACCGGGCGACGATCCAGGTCTACGAGGATACGACCGGACTCTGCCTGGGGGAGAGGGTGGAAGACATCGGGGTGCCCCTTCTCGCGGAGCTGGGCCCCGGTCTTCTGGGCTCCGTCTACGACGGCGTCCAGCGTCCCCTGCACGCGATACGGGCGAAGAGCGGCGACTTCATCGGGCGGGGGCTCGCGGCCCCCCCTATCGACCGGGAAAGGCGCTGGGAGTTCCGGCCCGCGGTCCGGGAAGGCGACGCGGTCGGACCGGGCGACGTCCTGGGCACGGTAGCGGAGACTCCCCGCATCGACCACCGGGTGATGGTCCCGCCGGGGAGCCGCGGCACGATCCGCGAAATCCGGGCGGGGACATTCTCCGTCCTCGAGCCCGTGGCGCTCCTCGCGGACGGGACCGCCATCCCAATGGTCCAGCGGTGGCCGGTCCGGATGGCCCGCCCTTGCCGGAGCCGCCTCCCCCCCGCGCTGCCGTTCATCACCGGCCAGCGGGTGTTCGATGTGCTGTTTCCCCTCGCTGCGGGCGGGGCGGCGATCATCCCCGGGGGATTCGGGACCGGGAAGACCGTCGTGGAGCAGAATCTCGCCAAGTACGCCGGGGCCGACGTGATCGTCTTCGTGGGCTGCGGGGAGCGCGGAAACGAGATGACGGAGGTGTTGACGGAATTCCCGGCCCTCACGGACCCTTCCACGGGGAGACCCCTCATGGAGAGGACCGTCCTCGTCGTGAACACCTCGAACATGCCGGTGGCCGCCCGCGAAGCGTCGGTCTACACGGGGATCACGATCGCGGAATATTACCGGGACATGGGGTATCGGGTCGCCCTCCTGGCCGATTCCATCTCCCGGTGGGCGGAGGCCCTCCGGGAGATCTCCTCGCGACTGGAGGAGATGCCCGGGGAAGAGGGGTACCCCACCTACCTCGCCAGCCGGCTGGCAGGGTTCTACGAGCGCGGCGGGCGGGTATCCTGCCTGGGAGGGGAGGAGCGGGAGGGAACCGTCACGGTCGTCGCGGCCGTCTCCCCGCCCGGGGGGGACTTCTCGGAGCCCGTCACGCAGAGTTCCCAGCGGACTGCGGGGGTCTTCTGGGCCCTCGACCCCGGCCTGGCGCACCGCCGCCATTTCCCGGCGGTGGACTGGAAAAAGAGCTACTCCCTCTACATCGGGGCCGTCGACGACTGGTTCCGGGAGACCGTGTCGGCCGATTGGACGGACCTCCGGCAGGAGTTGATGGCCCTCCTCCAGAGGGAGGAGGAACTCCAGGAGGTCGTACAGATGGTGGGGATCGACGCACTCCAGGAGCAGGAGAGGATCGTCCTGACGGTAAGCCGGATGGTGCGGGAGCATTTCCTCCGGCAGAGCGCCTATTCGGAGGCGGACGCAACCTGTACGCCGGAGAAGGGGTACCGGATGCTCAAGGCGTTCCTCTCGTTCCACGCCCTTTGCAGGGACCTCCTCGTCAGGAAGGTTCCCGTCGAGAGTATCCTGGCCCTCCCCGTCCGGGAGGAACTGGAGCGGATGAAGGAACTCCCCGGGGAGGGATTCCGGGAAGCGGCGGATGGGCTGATCGCCCGGATCGCCCAGGGAGGGGGAAACCGATAGACCTCGTTACGCGTGAATACCGGACCATCCGTTCCGTCGCGGGGCCCCTGATCTTCGTGGAAGGGGTGCGCCGGGTCTCCATGGGGGAGATGGTGGAGGTCCTCCTCCCGGACGGCGCCCGCCGGCGGGGGCAGGTGATCGAGTTCTCGGACCGTTTCGCCGTGGTCCAGGTACTGGAGGAGCCCACCGGGATCGACGTCCGCGAAACGCGCGTCCGGTTCGCCGGCTCCCCCGCCCGGATGCCTCTCTCCCTCGACATCCTCGGCCGGCGTTTCGACGGGGCGGGCAATCCCGTCGACCGCCTCCCGCCGGTGTTGCCGGAGAAGTGGAAGACCATCGCCGGCACGCCGATGAATCCCGTCGCCCGTGAGAAGCCTTCCCGCCCGATCGTGACGGGCATCTCTGCGATCGACGGCCTGAACACCCTGGTCCGCGGGCAGAAACTCCCCATCTTCTCGGCCGCGGGGCTCCCCGCCCGGGAGATCGCGGCCCAGATCCTGCGGCAGGCCGGGACCGGCGACGGGGATCCGGAACCGCCCACTGCCCGGAGGAAGTTCGCCGTCGTCTTCGCCGCGATGGGGATCACGTTCCGGGAGGCCTCCTTCTTCCTCCGGGAGTTCGAACGGAGCGGGGCCGCCGGGCACGCCGTCGTCTTCCTGAACCTTGCCGACGACCCCACGATCGAGCGGCTTCTCACCCCCCGGTTCGCCCTGACGGCGGCCGAGTACCTGGCGTTCGAACACGGGTTCGACGTCCTCGTCATCCTCACGGACATGACCAGCTACTGCGACGCCCTTCGGGAGATCGCCACGGCCCGGGAGGAGATCCCCGGCCGCAGGAGCTACCCCGGGTACATGTACACCGACCTCGCCTCCCTGTACGAGCGCGCGGGGTGCATCCAGGGGCGGCCGGGCTCCGTGACCCAGCTCCCCATCCTGACGATGCCCGACGACGACATCACGCACCCGGTCCCGGACCTCACGGGGTACATCACCGAGGGGCAGATCGTCCTGTCCCGGGACCTTCACCGGAACGGCGTCTACCCCCCCGTCGACGTGCTCCCGAGCCTGTCGCGGCTGATGAATCTGGGCATCGGGCCCGGGAAGACGCGGGAGGACCACCGCGGGGTGGCGGACCAGCTGTACGCCTGCTACGCCCAGGGGAGGGAACTCCGCCGGCTCGAGGCCATCGTGGGGGAGGAGGGGCTGCTGGAGTCCGACCGGCGCCTCCGCCGGTTCGCCGACGCCTTCGAGCGCGAGTTCGTCGGGCAGGGCGAGCAGGGGCGAACCCTCGAGGAGACCTTCGAAGCGGGGTGGAAGCTGCTCCGGACGCTTCCGAAGGGCCAGCTCACGCGGATCCGGGCGGAGCACGTCGTCCGGCATTACGGAGACGGGGCGGCGGGAAGGGCCGCGGAATGAACGGGGGATCGACAAATCCCAGCAGGATGAGCTACCTCCTCCTGAAGGCGCAGGACGAGGCCGCCCGCGGCGCCCTGGGGCTCCTCCGGAGCAGGCGGGAGGCCCTGGCCCGGGAGCTCTTCGCCATCGCGGACCAGGCGCTCGTCACCCGGGACGCGCTCGAGGGAACGATCCGGCGTGCGACGTGGGCCCTCGCCGTCTCCCTGGGCCTCGAAGGGCGCTCCGACGTGGAGTCGGCGGCGTTCGCGTCCCGGCGCGAGATTCCCGTTTCCTTCTCCGAGCAGAGCTTCTGGGGCGTCCGGTACCAGGAGGCGCGGTGGCACGGGATCGTCCGCTCCGCCGATTCGCGCGGCTACTTCTTCCCGGGCGTCCCGGGCTCGACCCACGCCGCGGCCCGGGAATTCGAGAAGGCGCTGGAGGCGGTGCTGCGGGTCGTCGCGGTGGAGACCCGTTTCCGGAAGATCGGCGCGGAGATCGCGAAGGCCACGCGCCGGATCAACGTGCTGAACGAGGTCATCCTCCCGGACCTTCGCGCACGGATGCGAGCCATCCTCCTTTCCCTCGAGGAGCGGGAGAGGGAGGACATCTTCCGGATGAAACGGTTCAAGGGGAGGAGAGGGGACCGGAAATGAACGCGGGGGGAGGGCCGTTCCCCCTCCCCCCGCGGAACGACCGGGGAAGCGGCCGGGCCTACACCAGGCCGTGCGCGGTCATCGCCCGGGCGACCTTGATGAACCCGGCGATGTTGGCGCCCACCACGAAATTCCCGGGCGACCCGAACTCCTCCGCCGCCTCGAAGCAGAGCTGGTAGACGTTCCGCATGATCTGGTGCAGCTTGGCGTCCGTTTCCTCGAACCCCCACGCCTCGCGCCCCGCGTTCTGCTGCATTTCGAGGGCCGAGGTGGCAACGCCGCCCGCGTTGGCCGCCTTGCCGGGGCCGAAGAGCACCCCCGCGGAGAGGAACACCTGCACCCCTTCCGGCGTGGTGGGCATGTTCGCCCCCTCGCCGACCGCGATGCAGCCGTTCTTCACCAGCTTCTTGGCGTCCTTCCCGGTGATCTCGTTCTGGGTGGCCGAGGGCATCGCCACGTCGCACGGCACGTCCCAGATGTTGCCGCCGTGGATGTACTTGGCGTGCTTGTGGTAGTCGCAGTAATCCTTGATCCGGCGGCGCTCCACTTCCTTGAGCTGCTTGATCGTCTCGAGGTTGAAGCCCTTCTCGTCGACCACCACGCCGTTGCTGTCGCTCATGGCGATGACCTTCCCGCCGAGCTGGTGGATCTTCTCCAGCGTGTAGATCGCCACGTTCCCCGACCCGGAGACGACGGCCTTCTTCCCCTTGAAGCTGTTCTTCTTCCCTTTCAGCATCTCCTCGACGAAGTAGGTGCAGCCGTACCCGGTCGCCTCGGTGCGCACCTGGCTGCCGCCGTAGACCAGCCCCTTCCCGGTGAGGACGCCCGCCTCGAACTTGTTCGTGAGCCGCTTGTACTGCCCGAAGAGGTACCCGACCTCCCGGCCGCCCACCCCGATGTCGCCCGCGGGGACGTCGGTGTGCTCGCCGATGATCCGCCACAGCTCCGTCATGAAGCTCTGGCAGAACCGCATCACCTCGTTGTCGGACTTCCCCTTCGGGTCGAAGTCCGAGCCGCCCTTCGCGCCGCCGATCGGAAGTCCCGTCAGGGAGTTCTTGAAGATCTGCTCGAAGCCGAGGAACTTGATGATCCCGAGGTAGACCGAGGGGTGGAACCGCAATCCCCCCTTGTAGGGCCCCAGGGCGCTGTTGAACTGCACCCGGAAGCCGCGGTTGATCTGCACCTGGCCGCGGTCGTCCTGCCAGGGCACCCGGAAGATCGTCTGCCGTTCGGGCTCGCAGATCCGCTCGATGATTTTCGACTCGGCGAAGTCGGGGTACTTGACCAGCACGGGCCCGAGGCACTCCAGCACCTCCTTGACCGCCTGGTGGAACTCCGCCTCTCCCGGGTTCCGCTTCACCACGTCCTGGTAGATCGCTTCCACGCGTTCCAGCAGCGCCATCTTTCCCTCCTTGCGTCGTGACCGGATTTCGCGCCGGCGTTGCCGGCGCACAGTACAATGTAGCCGGGTGCGCGGGAGGGTCAACAAAAGAGTTGTGAATCGGGTATAATCGGGCGTCTATTCGATTTCAGGAGAAACCCCCGGTGGAAGACCGCTTCGACGCCCGCCTCCGGGCGATCCCCCCCGCCGCGCTCCACGCCCTTCTCCGCCGCCTCGCAGGGATCGAATCGTTCCGGGGATGGTGGGACGGGACGCAGAAGCCGCCCGACCAGGTACTGCGCCGGATCCGGGAGGACGTGACCGCTGCTTCCTCCGCCGCCTCCGCGCGGATCGCGGGGGGCGGCCCGGCCGCCGCGGAAGCGGGATACGCGGAGGCGTTGCGCACCGTCTTCGAGGGGCACGCGGCGATGGCGCCGGGCGAGAGGCAGGTCCTCGCGCTCCACGCGTCGGTCTTCCGGGGCGTCGCCTCCGCCCGGCACCCGGCGGGGCGGTACAAGACGGCGGCCGCCCCCGCCGGGATCGAACGCCGCTGGGTGACGGAGCCCGTCGCGCTCCGCCCGCCGGGCCCCTTGCTCGTCCCCGCCCAGATGCAGGCGCTGACCGCGTGGCTTGCCTCGCGCATCGGGGGGCCGGAGTTCCACCCCCTGCTCGTCGCCGCGGCGTACCTGCTCGAGTTCCTCGCGATCCGTCCGTTCGCGGAGGGAAACGGCCGGGTGAGCCGCCTGGTGACGAACCTCCTCCTCCTGCGGGAAGGGCACGCCTACATCCCGTACGGTTCGCTGGAGGGCGCGATCGCGGCACGGTGGGAGGAGTATTACCTCGCCCTGCGGAGGAGCCAGGCCAGCCGGAACCTGCCGCGGCCGGACATCTCGCCGTGGCTCCTCGCCTTCCTCGACGCCGTCGCGGCACAGCAGCGGGAGGTGCGGGATGCGCTCCGCCGCCTCCCCCACGAGAGGAGGCTGTCGGGGAACCAGCTGGCGGTGCTGGCGATCGCGGCGCGGGACGGGGAGGTGACGAACCGCCGGGCGGCCTCGGATCTTTCCCTGCCCCGCGAGACGGCGAAGCAGACCCTCGGCCGGCTGGTGGCGCTGGGGGCCCTGCGAAGGCTGGGGGCCGGCCGGGCGACGCGGTACCGCCTGCCATGAAGGAGGCAGTCAACGCCCCGTTCCCGGAGGCGCCAGGTAGCACACCACGCGCTGCCGGAAGGAGTTGGCGTTCAGGAACAGCAGACGGCCGTCCCGCGGGTCGGGCAGGTCGATCACGCGGACCACCCCGTCCCACTCCGCGTCGTCCGGAAGCAGTTCCGCGAGCCGGTTCCCCGCCCCAAGCAGGAACTTCCGGTTCAGGGCGTCCCCGCGCTGCTTCGGGTTGACCGCCATGTAGAGCATGCTGGCCTCCACCAGGTCGTTGAAGAAATGGGTCCCGAGGGATACGTCGGGGACCACGTCCATCCCCACCCCCACGACCTCGCAGATCACCGACACCGTGCTGATCTCCGCGAACGAAACCGGCACGCCCAGGGACGGGGTGCTCGTCCCCCACCGCCCGGGGCCCACGAGGAGGACGTTCGGGCTCCCCTGTTCCCGCGGCAGGCGGTTGATCCGGCCGATCAGGCGCGCCACGGACCCCCGCTCCCGGACCGGAAGGGCCGAGTACGCGTCGGGGTCCACGTAGATGACGCGGTCGATCAGGGAGAGGGAGCTCTGCCCGATGACCGGCCCCCGGGACGCCAGCACCAGGGCGTCCCGGGCGATCCGTTTCGGAGGCTCGACGATGTTCCCCCCCTCCTTCACCTGGAGGGGCCGGCACTGGACCAGGTTGATGCGGCAACGGCCGCCGGGGAGGAAATTCGCGGTGAACTCCGTGTCCACGGGATACTCGTAGGCGTCCCGCAGGATCCCCAGCATCTCCCGGAGGTCGGAGACGAAGGAGGTCTCCGTCAGGAGGCGGTCGAAGGTGAGGACCCACCCGGCGGGGGCGGGACGGGACTCCCCGGCGCCAAGGAACTGGACGCTTCGCCTCGCGGCGTACAGCTCCACGGGAAGGTCCGGGGAGACGGCGACGACGTCGTCGATCGTCTCCGTGGCGAACCGGTTCGTCGAAAGATCCAGCACGTCCACCCGTCGCTGGGCGTAGGCCGTACCGGCCGACCGGCCCGTTTCGGGCCTTCGCAGGGGGGCGTTCAGGGACACCATCCGTGTGTAATCGTCGTCGGACCGGTCCACCGCCCGCGTCCCCAGGCCGAACACCAGCCGGACCACCCCCGCCTCCGGGTCGATCTGGTCGCTCCAGACGTACGGATTGTACGAGAGCCCCACCCCCGCCAGCTGCGGGTAGAAGAGGTGGCCGTGAACCGCCCCCGACACCCGCTGGACGAGGATCGCCATCTGCTCGTCGCGGTCGATCAGCCCCCGGTGGGACCGGTACAGCA
>Ga0316603_10001626_pt1 | contig 12055 bp, 9 predicted proteins | sample OWC_soil_day10_n_FD_207649 | JGI IMG/M metagenome (GOLD analysis project Ga0316603, IMG submission 207649) | Wetland soil microbial communities from Old Woman Creek delta, Ohio, United States - OWC_soil_day10_noCT | ecosystem: Environmental > Terrestrial > Soil > Wetlands | place: USA: Ohio...
TTCAGCCCCTTTTCGTTCAGCCGGCTTCGGTTATTTCTTGAACTTCTTTCTTTGGATGACAGCCAGCCCGATCAGCCCGGTCCCCAACAAAATCATCGTTGCCGGCTCAGGGACATTGACTTCGACTGATTTTGCAAAGGTGTTTGATTGGCCCGCTGTTGGGCCGTTACCCGGTTGGGCTGACGTCGTTACAGCGGCGGTCGACTTTTTGCTCTTGCCGCCACCGCCGCCCCACCACAAAAACGCGAAACTCGTATCGGCAACCGCGAAAACCAACAAGGAGCAAATTAAAACCTGTAAGAATTTCCTCATGTGAGGGCACCTCCTTTTGTTTAAATTTAACAGGCAAGAAATCAGCTTTTTGTTTTTGTAGGAAGCAAGTATCATGCAAGAAATTAGAATGTCAATAATTTAATTTAAATTAGATGGTTATGATTCTGCACAGATAAACAGGCACAATATAATGGAGATAGAATACCAAAAAGTAGGTAAAAATTTACCATAAAATATAACCCTGTTATCCAGGGCTGGTTGTTTAAACCGCCCTGCGATTATTGATACGACTATACCGCTTAGCTGTTTCATGGCGGCCTCAATTTTGGCCGCGGCCGCTTGGTCACTGCGAAGGGCGCAGGGGGAGGTTGTACTTTTTCATCTTCTTGTAGAGCAGGGTGCGGTGGATGCCAAGGAGCTGGGCGGTGCGCGCCTTGTGGAAGTTGGCCTCCTTGAGGGCCGCCCAGATAACGTCGCGCTCCGTGCGGGACTGCGTCTCCCTGAGCGAGGTCTGCCGGTGCCTGCCCGGAGCCTGCCGGCCGCGCTGCACATAGAACGGCAGATCCGCCAAACGGATGGCGTCGCCCTCGAGGCCGTGCACGCTGCGCTCGAGAACATTCATCAACTCGCGGGCGTTGCCGGGCCATTCGCAGCGACGCAGGGCGCTTTCGGCCTCCTTGTCGATGGAGAGGCTGTGGAGGTTCGCCTCCTTTGCCGTCTGCGCCAGAAAGTGATGGGTGATGGCGGCAATGTCCGCCGGCCGCTCCCGCAGCGGGGGGATGTGAAGGGAGACGACGTTCAGCCGGTAGAAGAGGTCCTTGCGGAAACGCCCTGCGGCCAGCATGGTTTCGAGGCTCTGGTTGGTGGCGGCGATCACGCGGAAGTCCGAACGCACGACTTTGTTGCCGCCCACGCGCTCGAACTCCTTGTCTTCGATGGCCCGCAGCAGCTTCGGCTGCATGTCGATGGGCAAATCGCCGATTTCGTCCAGGAAGATGGTGCCCTCGTCGGCCAGCTCGAATTTGCCGGGCTTTCCGTCGATCTTGGCGCCGGTGAAGGCGCCCTTTTCGTAGCCGAACAACTCCGATTCGAGCAGGTCGCGCGGGATGGCCGCGCAGTTGATGCGCACGAAGGGGTGCACGCGGCGCGAGCTCGCGTGGTGGATGGCCTGGGCGAAGAGCTCTTTGCCGGTGCCGCTCTCGCCGGTGATGAGCACCGGGAAGTGGTTGCCGGCCGCTTTGAGCGCCTCGCGTTTCAGGTTCTGGATGACCTCGCTTTTGCCGATGATGCTGTCGAACGTGTAGCGCGTGGAGCGCAGGCTGAGCAGCTCCTCTTCATAGAGCTTGACCTTCGATTCCAGCAGCGCGAGCTCGCGGGCCAGCTTGCCCACGTCCTTGACATCCTTGAACATCACCTGGCCGAACACGGCGATGACCTTGCCGTCTTTCTTGATGGGAATCCGTTGGACCACCATCTTCTGGCCCTTGATCAGCTGGGAGTGGTTGATTTCGGCCTTCCCGGTCCGGGCCACGATGTGCATGCGCGAGTTCTCGACGGCCTCGGTGCAATGGCGGCCGATCTGGGCCGCCGGGTCTTGGCCGAGGAACTGGCCGTAGGGTTTGTTGAAGTGGGTGATCACCCCGTCGGCGTCGGTCACCATGGCGCCGTTGTAGATGCTCTCGAAGATCAGCCGGTACAGCTCCAGCTGGCGCTCGAGATATCCCAGTTTTTCATCTGGCAGGTCGTCGGGCATAGCCAACTCTGGGCAAAAACGCCCACAGGGTCAGTGGTTCGAAGTTGCACGCGGAAGAAAGGCCGTCGGGGTCGCTCAACCCCTTGGGCCTCTGGACCCTCCCGGTTTTTTTTTACCAAAGCGTCATCGAGTCCAGGAACAGCTGCCGCAGCTCCTCGGGCCCGGCCGGCCGCGGGGAGAGCTTGGTCACCCGGTGCTGGGGCAGCGTGCCTTCCACCAGTTTGTCGACGTCCTGCGGCCCGAAGCCGACGGCTTTCAAGCCGTTGGGCATTCCGACCTTGCGCATGAGGTCTATGATCGCGCCCGCCAGGACATCGCCGGCCGCCTCCGGTTTTGCCTTGGAAACATCACACCCCATGAGCTTCGCGGCATAGAGATGGATCGCCGGATTGGCCGGCGCCGTGAAACGAAACACCGCCGGCGCGTTCAGGCAGACCGCCATGCCGTGGGGGACGATCGGATGCCCCGGCGGGTAGCCCGCGGGTACGTAGCCCCGGACCATGCCGGACACCGGGTACGACATGCCGTGGGCCAAGTGGACCCCGCCGTTGCCGAACCCGATTCCCGCGTACGTGGCGGCCAGCAGCACCTCGCCGCGCGCCGTGTCGTCGTCGGGGTTTTCCACCACCCGTAAGAGGTTCCTGGAAAGCATCTCGACGGCCTGCGAAGCCCACACGTGGCTGATGGGGTTGGCGCCCTGATAGGCCGGCCGCAGGCGCGGCTGGTCCGGCGCCGGGCGCTGGTTGTAAGGCAGCGCCGTCAGGGCCTCCAGCGCGTGGGTGAGCTGATCCAGACCCGTGCAGGCCGCCACCATCTTCGGTAGGGTGCGGGTGTTGTCGGGGTCGATGATGCCGCGGATGGGCCGCAGGGCCCGGCTGGCGATGCCGGTCTTGGCGCCCATTTCCAGATAGTCGAAGATCGTGACGCCGGTGGTCTCGCTGCCGGTGCCGGCGGTGGTGGGGATCGCCATCATGGGCTTGAGCGGCCCCGGAACCGGCGTGCCCTTGCCGACGGGCGGATTGACGTAGGTCATGAAATCCGCGGGGTGGGTCGCGTACAAGTTGGCGGCCTTGCAGGTGTCCATGCTCGATCCGCCGCCGACGGCGACGTAACCGTCGAATTTACCTTTCACGGCGAAGGCGATGGCTTCCTTGAACGACACGTCGGTGGGCTCGACGCTCGCTTGGTCGAACAGCACGGCGTCGATGCCTCGGCCTTTCAGGGCTTCCAGGGTGACGGCCACCGGGTCGCTTCGTCCCAGGTTCCGGTCGGTGACGACCACAACGCGGCGGCAGCCCTGCTCCTCCATGTCGTAGCCGATTTCGCGGGTGACGCCCGGTCCGTACTTGATGCTGGAGGTGTCCATGGTGAAGGCATTTTCAAGTTTCATCGTCGGTGGTCTCCTTGTTCTCGAAAGAAAGGTGCAGGGTGCCGTGAAACGCTTTTCTTCAAAACCGCCTACTCCAGCCCGGAGTGCTTCCGGATCAAGCGCGCCATCGCCGACATGTCCTCGTCGCCGAACCCCTGGGAGATGAGTCCGTTTTCGATCTGCTCCACCAGGGACGTGGCCGGCAGGAAGACTCCCAGCTCGCGGGCGGCTTCCATGGCGATGGCGACATCTTTGCGGTGCAGGCGTACGCGGAAGCCGAGCGGGTACTCGTTCCTGATCATGTTCGCGGAGCGGAAATTCAGGACCCACGACCCGGCCGCACCGCCGGCAAGCGCCTGGACCACCTTCTCCATGTCCAGGCCGGCCTTGAGCCCCAGGGTCATGCCCTCGGCTACTGCCAGGTAAACGCCGGAGATGATCACCTGGTTGATCGCCTTGGTAAACTGCCCGGCGCCGCCGGGGCCGACGTGGGTGATGCTTTTGCCCATGGCGGAGAGCACCGGCATGGCCTTCGCCACATCTTCGGCCGCACCCCCGACCATGATGGTCAGTGTGCCTTTCCGGGCGCCCTCGGAGCCGCCGGAAACCGGCGCGTCCAGCATGCGGATGCCTTTCTTGGCAAGTGCCGCGCCGATCCGGCGCGTGGCCGAGGGACTGATGGTGGACATATCCACCACGACGGCACCGGCCCGCGCGCCTTGGATAATGCCGTTTTCCCCGAAAACCACCGCTTCCACGTCGGGCGTGTCGCTGACGCAGGTGACGACGATCTCCGCGCCCCTGGCGGCCTCTTTCGGGGAATCCGCCCGGCGGGCCCCCGCCCGGGCCACCGGCTCCTCCCGTTCGCGGGTGCGGTTGTGCACGGTGACCGCGTGCCCCGCCTTGAGAATGTTCAAGGCCATGGCCGCCCCCATGGTGCCCATGCCGATGAATGCGACGTTCATTCTATCATGCCCTCCTTTTCGCTTCCGGGATAGTTGACGGCCTTGCAGGAAGCCCAAGATCAAGGCGCGCAAGAACTCGCCGAGTGAGGCGCACTCCCCGTGCGCCGCAACGAGCGCGAGCCGCAGTGCAACGCCGAGGTTGGGGTTCCTGCAACGCCGTCAGAAAATCTTGCCCGGGTTCATCAGCCCCTTGGGGTCGATGAGGTCCTTGATCTGCTTCATGAGCTGGTAGCTCTCGCCGTGCTCGAGCTGCATGAACTTGCGCTTGCCGATCCCGACCCCGTGCTCGCCCGTGCAGGTGCCGCCCACCTGGATGGCCTTCTCGACGATGGCCTTGTTGATGGCCTCGAGGCGGCCCCACTCGGCCTTGTCCGTCGGGTCGCCCGCCATCACCACGTGCAGGTTGCCGTCCCCGGCGTGGCCGAAGACGTAGCCGATGGACTGCTGCTCATCGACCGCCTTTTGTGAAAACACCACCATCTCCGGGTAGCGCGAGATGGGCACCGCGGCGTCGACGATCAGGGTTTCCTTTTTGGGGTGGGCGCGGTGGATGGTCTCCCAGGCCTCGTGACGGGCGCGCCAGAGTTCTTTGCGGGGGCCCTCCTCGGTGGCGTAGCTGAAGCCGACCGCCCCGCACTCCTCGCACAGCTCCCGGGCGAGATGGGCGGTCTCCTTCAGGGCGGCCTCGCTCACGGCGTGAAACTCGCAGAAGAGCGACGGCACCTCGGGCAGCCCGAGACCTTTTTCGCTGTTCATCAGCCGGATCAGACCGGGCGGCAGCAGCTCCAGGGCCGCGGGCCCGAGACCCGAGCCGATCATGAGGGCCACCGCCTCGGAGGCCTTCTCCAGGTCGGGGAACCGGATGGTGGCGGCGAGGTAGTGGCTGGGGATGCCGGTCAGTTTCAGCGTGGCCGCGGTGACGATCCCGAGCGTCCCCTCGGAGCCGACGAAGAGCCGCGTCAGGTCGAAGCCGGCCGAGGACTTGGGCGCCTTGCAGCCGGTGTGGATGACCCGGCCCTGGGGCAGCACCACCGTCAGGCGCATCACGTAGTCCTTGGTGGCGCCGTACTTCACGGTCTGCACGCCGGAGGCGTTGTTGGCGATCATGCCGCCGATGGTGGCATCCGCGCCCGGGTCCGGCGGGAAAAACAGGCCGTGCCTGCCGGCCTGGCGGTTCAGCTCCTTGCGCAGCACCCCGGGCTCCACGTCGGCCTGCAGGTCCTGCGGCCGGATTTCTGTGATGCGGTTCATGCGGGTCAGGTCCACGACGAGCCCGCCCCGGGTGGGCACCGGGTTGCCCTCGGTGCTGGTGCCGGCGCCCCACGGTGTGACCGGCACGTCCCGGTCGTACGCCCAGGCCAGGATGGCCGCAACCTCCTCGGTCGATTCCGGCCAGATGATGCCGGCCGGCAGCGTCCCCTGGTGAAATGAGATGTCGTGCAAGTGAAGCTCGCGATTGGATTGGCCGGTGGAAAACCGATCCGGGCCCACCATTGCGGAGAGCTCCGTGGCTTGCTGAGCGGTAAATTCGTTCATCAAAGCTCCTCTCTGCAGCTGTGTCAAATTTGCTGAAATATAGACACGAAAACACCGCAGGGATCAAGCATGAAATCCGGGGGCAGGCTTTTTCTGCACCCGGATTTCATTTGTAGATCAGCGACGGGAACCAAGTGGTGAGCGGCGGCCAGTAGCAGGCGATCAACAGCGCCACGATGGCCACGACCACGAGCGGCATGACGGCCCGCCCCACCTGGCCGAGCGGCAGGCCGGAGATGCCGCAGGCCACAAAGAGGCAGATGCCGACCGGCGGAGTCAGCATGCCGATCGCCAGGTTGACCACCATCAAAACGCCGAACTGGATCGGGTCGACCCCCATCTGCGGCGTGATGGCCGCCAGCACCGGCACCAGCAGGATCAGGGCGGCCGTGGTCTCCATGATGCAGCCGATGACGAGCAGCCCCGCCATGACCAGCAGCAAGAGCCCCCAGGGCGGGAGGGCCAGGGAGTTGATGGCGGTCTGCAACAGCAGGGGGGTCTGCTGCATGGCGACCAGCCAGGTGAACACCTTGGCCATGGCGATGATGAAGAGGATGGTGGCGGCCACGATCTGGGAGCGGATGATGAGGCCGGGCATGTCCTTCCATTGGATCTTCCGATTCACGGCCATGGCGACCAGCAGGGCGTAGAAGACCGCCAGGGCGGCCGCCTCGGTGACCGTGACGATGCCGGTCAAGATCCCGCCCAGGACGATGACCGGCGCACCCAGGGACCAGACCGCCTCCTTGAATGCGACCCACACGCGCATGAGAGAGAAGGACTGGCGCGTGCCGTAGCGGCGGCGCCAGGCATACCAGATGGACACGGCCATGAAACCCAGCCCGAAGAGGACCCCGACCAGCATGCCGCCCGCAAAGAGCTTGGCGATGGAGACGTTGGTCAGGAAGCCGAAGATCACCATGGGGATGGACGGCGGGATGATGACGCCGATGGAGCCGCCCGCCGCCACCAAGGCCGCCGAAAAGGCCGGCGGGTAGCCCTGGCGGACCATGGCGGGGATGGCGATGGCGCCGAGCGCCGCCGTGTCGGCCGCGGCCGAGCCGGAGATGCCGGCGAAAAACATGGAGGCCACGATCACGGCGCAGGCCAGGCCGCCGGGCACCCAGCCCACGAGGCTGTCGGAGAAGTCGATGAGCTGGCGCGAGATCCCGCCGGTTTCCATGATGGAGCCGGCCAGCATGAAGAGGGGGATCGCCAGCAGGTCGAAGGAGTCCACGCCGGCGAAAAGCAGCTGGATGATCGTCTGTCCCAGGGCCGAAATCTGCACGCCGGCAGGGAAGACCCCGGGCGTCAGCATGAAGCCGATGGCCGGCAGCCCGATGGAAAGGGCGATGGGCAGCCCCAGGGAAATCAACAGGAAGAGCAATCCGAAGAGCAGGAGGACGGTCATGGAATTTTCCGTTCAAGCGTGCGGGCCATGTCCGCCAGCAGGTGGACGACGAAGATGACGAACGCCACCGGGATCACGGAGAAGGGGATCGCCATCGGGATCTGCAGGGAGGAGGATGTGTGCTCGGCGGCTTTTACCGTGTAGACGGCCCCGAACCAGGCGATCAGGCAGAAACAGGCGAGCGTCAGGACCTGCAGCCCGACCACGATGACCTGCTGGATGGCCGGCCCCAAGTGGTGGCCGAAGCCCTTCAGCCCGATGAAGCTGGCGCGCTTGTAGGCGACCGTGCCGCCCATGAAAGTGATGGCGACCAGCAGGTGCCGGCTCACCTCCTCGGACCACCCCAGGGAGGCGCCCGCGTACCGGGAGACCACCTGCGCGAACAAGATGATGCAGATGGCCGCGCCGATCACAAACAGAATTTTCTCCACCACGGCGTTGATAACCTGGCTGACACGCTGCAATACGGGCATCGGGTTTCTCAACTTTGCTTTGACGTTCCCGGTGAAGCCGGTTCTAAAATCCCCCCGGCCCCCTTTGGCAAAGGGGGCCGGGGGGATTTCGTTTCCCTTCCATCAATAAGAAATGGCGCGAAGCGCCATTTCTACTACTTCACCGCCTGTTGGATCTGCTCCACCATTTTCTTGGTGTCGCCGGAGGCGGAGTCGATCACGGGTGCCGTCACCTTACGGAAGGCCGTCAGGTCGGGCTTGTCTTCCACTTGCATGCCGGCGGCCTTGAGCTCGTTCAGTTGCTTCACTTCGTTGTCGCGGATGAAGGAGCGACCTTGCAGCGACGCCGTGCGTGCGCAGTCGATGACCACCTTGCGCTCCGCCGCGGGCAGGCCCTCGATGAAGGCCTTGTTGGCCACGAAGACCAGCGCCGAATACACGTGCCGCGTGAGGGTCAGGTACTTCTGGCCCGCCTCAGGCAGCTTGGCGGCATGGATCACGGCGATCGGGTTCTCCTGGCCGTCGATGACGCCCTGCTGGAGCTGCGTGAAGATCGGCCAGGCCATGGGCGTCGGGTTCGCCCCGATGGCGCGCCAGATGGCGAGGTGCGTGGGGGCCTCCATGGTCCGGATTTTCAGACCCTTGAGGTCCTCCGGTGTTTTCGCGGCTTTCTTGGAATTGGTGACGTTGCGGAAGCCGTTGTCCAGGAAGGCCAGCGCCACAAATCCCGATTTCTCGAATTTCTTGGCAAGATCCTGGCCGATGGCACCGTCGAGTACCTTGTCGGCGGCTTCGTAGGAGGGGAACACGAAAGGCATCTCCAGGGCCTTGATCTCCGGCACGAAGGCCTCGATGGGGCCGGTGGTGCAGACCGACATCTGGGTGGTGCCGAGCTGGATCTGCTGCAGCACCTGGGTTTCGCTGCCCAGGGAGGCCGAGTGGTGTACCACCACACTCAGCTTGCCGGGTGCGGCCTTTTCCACGCATTCCTTGAACCAGACGGCCGCCTTGGTGTGGACGAAGTCCGGGTTGGTGACCGTGGCGATGTTGATCTGGGTCTGGGCCGTGGCTCCGCCGACGAAGCCGATGAGACACAAGCCGACGATGACTGCCATCATCCTTGGACGCATAGGATTCCCTCCTGATTAATGGTTGACGAAAGAATTCGCGCGCTGTCGAATTCTATGGGGATTAGTAGAAATATCTTTCGGTGTCAATAATTTAGGAAAAAGGATGCAGCTCCCGTCGGGTTGCAAAAAAACCTTCGTCGAATTGCGTGCAGAGGCGGAGAAATTTCCACAGAGGTTTCAGCGGGCCGGCCGGGGCCCGTTTATTCTGCTTGTCGGCAGCCGGTCTCGCGAGTGAAGCAAAGCAGCACCAGGGCGGCGAGGATCCAACCCATCATCAGCCAAAACCCGGCCTGGTAGGCGCCGATGCTGTAAATGCGAACTCCCTCCAGGACCGCACCCTCCCAGCGGCGATCGAGCATCCAGCCGACCGCCGGCTGGAGCACGGTGGCGCCCAGCATGATGCCCATGTTCATCACGCCCGAGACGGTGCCTGCCAGGTGCCCGGGGGCGGATTCCTTGGCGAACGACCAGCAGATGATGAAGCTTGCCGAGCAGATGCCGGTCGCCGTCGCCAGAAGCGTGAGGAGCCAAACCGGAAGCCCGGGGGCGAACAGAATAAACGCCCACCCGATGCCGGCCAGGACATGGCCTGCGACCATCAGCGGCTTGCGGCGGCCCATTCGGTCGGAGAGCCAGCCGAAAACGGGGCTCGCCGACGCCCAGCAGATCATCAGCAGCGAGGTCAAGGAAGCCGCCTGAGCGGCGGAAAGGCCATAGTGGGTGGTCAAATAGGGGACGCCCCACAAACCGCAGAACGTCAACACGGAACCCACGAGGCTGGCGGGAATGAAAAACAGCAGCCGAATGTTGGCGTACCGGAGCACCTCCCGGATGCCGGCCCGAGCGTCCACCCGGGCAGGGACCCCGGCCAGCGCCCTGCGGACGGCGTAGCTTTTAAATCCCCGTTCAGAGGGATCGTCCCGTACCAGAACCCACGTGGCGGCGGCAAGCAGCCCGGCCACCGCCGCTGCTGCCAGCATGACCGGACGCCACCCGAAGAGATCCACCAGCAGCCGCAGCGGCACTCCCGCCGTCACCGCCCCGGTGATTCCAGCCAGCAGCCCGAGCCCCGAGATCATGGAGAAGTAGCTGGCCGGGAACCAGTTGGCGGCGAGCTTGAGGGTCACCACGTAAGCCACCGCCACACAACCCCCGATGAGCAGACGGCCGGAGCAGGCCCAGGCCATGCTCGGCGCGAGTGCGAAGAGGACCGCGCCTGCCGCCGAGCCCAAGGCGCCGAAGGTGAGCAGCCGCCGCGGCCCCCAGTTGTCGGCGAGGACGCCCGTGGGGATCTGCATCAGCCAGTAGCTGTAGAAGTAAAACCCGGAGAGGTTGCCCAGGGCGGCTGCGCTGATGTTGAAGTCGCGCATCAACTCCTGGGTCATGACCGCCGGCGCGAGCCGATGAAAGAAGCCGATGACATAGAAGAGCGATGCCAAGCCCCAGACGAGCCAGGCGAGGCGCAAGGGGGGAAAGTGATCGGCGTGAGGCTTCAATCTCTTTTCGGCTGCGAGCACTGGTCGACCAGGTAGAGTATCGATTTGTAGTGGATCCCGCTGTGGGCCGACAGGCCGATCTCGCAGGTGCGGCTGGTGGAATAGCCCGTGGTGCATCGGCCCGCGATGCCGGCGCGCAGGTGCTGCAGCGCCGAGGCGTTGAGCTCGGGGTAGTTGAACCCGCGGTCGCCGGCAAACCCGCAGCAGCCGACGAAATCCGGCACCACCACGTTCCGGGCGCAGGCCTTGGCCAGGGCCAGGGCCTTGGCCTCGAGCCCCATCTTCACGCTGCTGCACGTGTGGTGGTAAGCGATGGTTTCGTCGACCGGGGTGACCTGAAGCCGTTCCATCAGGTAGGTCAGGGTGAACTCCACCGGATCGAGCAGCGTCAGCCGCCGGTCCATCACTTTCTTCATGCGGTACAGGCAGGGGCTGGTGTCGACGAGCACCGGCCGGCGGCCGCCGTCGGTCGCATCCATCAGGGCGGCCTCGAGCTCCCGGGCTTTTGCGTCGGCCTGGTCCATGAATCCCTTGCTCTCGAAGGGCGTTCCGCAGCAGAGCGCGCCCATCGCCGGCGGAAAGAGGGTCTCGTAGCCGGCCTTCTCGAGCAGCCTCAGAACGACCGCATGCAGCGGGTCGCGGTCCGGGTCGCTCCGGGCCGGCCCCATCGTGCGGCTGATGCAGCTCGGGAAATAGACCGCCTGGGGCGCGCCCGTTCTTCTGACCGGCCGCGGCCGGGGGCCGTCGATGCCGGCCGGCATGTAGCGCGTCCAGTGGGGGAGACGGTTGCCGCTCAAACGGCGCGCGCCGGCGGCCAGGAACTCCATGAGGCGCGCGCCGAGCAGCCCGTGGGCGGCGTCGGCGAACTTGAGACCCGCCCGCGCCGCGGCGGCAACCCCGCCGAAATGATCTGCGGCATAGGCGGCCATCCGCCGGGCCGCGGGGCTCACGCTCCGGCTGCGCAGCTCCTTGGTGAGATCGCCGGTGTTGATGTCCACCGGGCAGGCCGTCGCGCACAGGCCGTCGGCGGCGCAGGTCTGCTCCCCCTGGTAGCGGTAGGCGCGCTCGAGCTCCGCGAGCCGGGCCGGGTTCTCGCAGGCGGCTCTCAGCCGGGCGATTTCGCGCTGGACTGCAATGCGCTGCCGCGGCGTGAGGGTGAGGTTCTTGGAGGGGCAGTTCACCTCGCAGAAGCCGCACTCGATGCACTTGTCGACCAGCGGGTTGGCCCGGGGCAGGGGCTTCAGGTTCTCGATGTGGGCGCGCGGGTTCGCGTTGAGGATGACCCCCGGGTTGAGGAGGTTCTTGGGGTCGAAGATCTCCTTGATGCGCTGCATGACGGCGTAGGCTTCGCGGCCCCACTCCATCTCGACATAGGGCGCCATGTTGCGGCCGGTGCCGTGCTCGGCCTTGAGCGAGCCGTCGTAGGCGTTGACCACCATGTCGCAGACTTCGTGCATGAAGCCGCGGTAGCGCTCGACCTCTTCGGGGGGGCCGAAATCCTGAGTGAAGCAGAAATGCAGGTTGCCCTCCAGGGCGTGGCCGAAGATGATGGCCTCGTCGTAGCGGAACCGGCGCATGATCTCTTGAAGGTGGAGCGTGCCTCGGGCCAGGCGGTCGATGGGGAAGGCCACGTCCTCGATGATCACCGTGGTCCCGGTTTCGCGCACGGC
>Ga0316603_10001627_pt1 | contig 12052 bp, 12 predicted proteins | sample OWC_soil_day10_n_FD_207649 | JGI IMG/M metagenome (GOLD analysis project Ga0316603, IMG submission 207649) | Wetland soil microbial communities from Old Woman Creek delta, Ohio, United States - OWC_soil_day10_noCT | ecosystem: Environmental > Terrestrial > Soil > Wetlands | place: USA: Ohio...
TGGGCGGCGATGGCCTTCTGCTTCTCGGCCTCGGCCTGCTGCTGCGCGGTGGCGGCTTGCTGTTGGGCCGCCGCGGCCTGCTGCTGCGAGGCGGCAGCGTTGGCATTGGCGGCGTCGGCGCTGGCCGAGCCGGCGGCCGCGCCGACGACGAAGGCCGCACCCCGGCCACGCAGCGCATGGGCCTCGGGCACGTAGCCGCCCATGCTCAGCGTGGCGGCGAGCACCATCGCGGCCACCCCGTATTCGGTCTTGTTCATCAGTCTTCTCCTGGTGCTACTTGCCCGGCATCGGGCGGGCCGGCTCGACCGACAGGAAGCGGATCTGCTGCGCCCCCTTCGGCGGCACGAAGCGGAACAGCGCGTCGTCGACGGCGGGCAGAACCTTCCAGTGGCTGAGCAGCGTGGAGATGCTCAAGCGGGCCGGTGAGCTGGTGTCGGTGACCGTGTATTTGTGCGGCCATGGCTTCGGGCCTTCGGCAATCCACACCTGGAAGTCGGCGCCGGGCCGGCTGAACAGCAGGTGGTCGCAGCGCACGCCGCCGATCACCGCCTTGCCGACCACGACTGCCAGCTTCAGGTCCTGCGACAGCAGCGGGAAGGCGTTGCGGTACAGCAGGTCGGCGGCCGGCAGCAGGATGCCGATGGTCTCGCGCGCGAAGTCGATCGTCTTCTCCACCGTCGGCGGCGCGGCCTCGGTGGCGAAGACCTTTTCGGCGGGGTTGAACAGCGTCAGCGTCTTGCCGTCGTAGTACAGGCGCTGATCCATCACGCCGCCGGTGCGCATCGCGCGCAGCCGGTTCGGCCGCGCAACGGTCACATTGGCGGTGACATCGACATCGACGCGGTGCCCCGATTCGTGCAGATCCTCCAGCGTGCTCTGCGTCTCGACGCTGAAACGCTGCAGGCTGTCGAGGAACTGGCTCATGCGCTGCAGCTTCTGCACCGCCACCGGATCGACCGCAGGGGTCTGCGCCGATACGGCCGGGCCCAGGCACAGGCCCGACAGGCCGAGCGCCCAGCAGGCTGCGGTGCTCCAGAAGGTTCTTCTCTTCATTTCCTTGCTTCTCCTCGAGGGGTCTGCGCCCGGCATGGCCACGACGATCAGGCCTTCGAGCCTATTCTTCGGCCGCATACACCAGACGCTCGGGCGTAGGCTTGTAGGTCCACGGGCAGCCGGAGTTCTTCCAGCCGTTCTTCAGCCGCTGGCCGACGAAGACGCTGCGCGGGTCGTCCACCGCATCACCTTCCATGCCGTCGACGATGTTCCAGACCTGCTTGAAGCCGGCCTGGGCCAGCAGGTTCGCGGCCATCGCGCTGCGCCCGCCCGAGCGGCACAGCGCGAGGATCGCGTCCTCGGGCTTGGCGACCGTCTTCACGCGCTCGACGAAGTCGGCCAGCAGCCGGCCGGGAAACTCGTGCTTGGCCGGGTCCCAGCGGTAACTCAGCGCGATCAGCGGGATCTTCCAGGCCATCGGCGGGTGGCCGATGAAGTAATGTTCCTCGGGCGTGCGCACGTCGAGGATCTTCACGCCCTCGGGGTCGGCCTGCCACTTGGCGTAGGCCTCGGCCGCCGTCACGTACAAGCCCAGCGCCGTGGTCTTGGCCTTAGGCAGGTCTTGGGTCATCGGGTTCATTCGCGTCTCCGGTGCGCGGCATTCGCGCGAGCGCACCGCCCGTCGATGACGGGCGATGGCCTGCGGAGGGCCGTGGCGTGACTAGGGCAAGTAGTTGGCGCTGGTGTCGGCGCCGTACCCGCAGCCCTGGTAGGTGCAGTGCAGGTCGTCGCGAATAATGGCCGCCCATCCGCCCGCTTTGGTGGTGTCGAGCACGAGATCCTTTTCGAGGACCTTGGTCTCGAACTTCCAGCCTTGCGGCAGGGTCGTGTACTTTTTGCCCAATGAGTCCAGGTTGTCAGGGGTCAGGCTCGGATCGACTGCCTTGGTGTATTCCTGGAGGACCCAGACCCCACCGTCCGGTGCGCGCAGCAGGCACACGGACTTGCCCGCCTTGAAGGTCCAGACCGTGCTGCGCCGGATCAGCGAGGGCACATAGGCGTTCTGCATCTGCGAGATCATCTCCGCCCCGGTCATGTCCCCGCCCCAGCGCAATTCGACACCGTGGAAGTTCTGCGTTTCGCCGACGAAGAACTTGATTTCGTCCATCATCCAGAAGCGTCCGTTGTTGACCGCGCACATGTCCACCTTCAGTTCGCCCGCCAGCTTCTTGGCATCGATTTTCTTGTAGGCCTCGGGGTCGACAGGAATCGACGCCGCCGTATAGACGTGGGCCCGCTGTGTTTTCCCCGCGCCGACAAAGGCACCCATCCCGTGGAAGGGGAGGCCGCGGGTGTCGGTGAAGCTCATCCAGCTCAGGGGTTCCATACCTGTCTTCAAGTTCATTTCGTGCTCCGTTTCGTCCAAGTCAGTTGCGGGTTTCTGGATCTGCGATTGCGGATGCGTCGAATCCCATGAACGCATCTCCGTTTCGAGTGCGGTCGTCGTCTAGGGAACGTAGTTGGCGCTTGTGTCCGCACCGTACCCGCAGCCCTGGTAGGTGCAGTGCAACTCGTCGCGAAGGATGGCTGCCCAACCGTCGCAGCGCGAGGTGTCGAGCGACAACTCCTGCGTCAGCGTCTTGGTCTCGAAGGTCCAGCCCTTGGGCAGACTCTTCAACTTGCTGCCGACCTGGTGCAGGGTGTCGAGCGACAGGCTCGGGTCGACGTCCTGGGTGAACTCCTGCATCACCCATACCGTGCCGTTCGGCTCGCGCAGCAGGTGCACCGGCTTACCGGCGTGCCAGGTCCACTTGCTGTTGCGGTAGATCAGGTTGGGCGAATAGGGCTTGGCCATCTGCTCCAACATCTCGGCCTCGGTCATCTCGCCGCCGTAGAGCAGATTGACGCCATCGAAGTTCACGACGTCGCCGCCCTGGACATCGGTTTCGTCCATCAGCCAGTAGCGGCCGCCGTTGACGGCGCACATGTCGACCTCGAACTGCCTGGCCAGCCGCACCGGGTCCATCCGCTTGTGGCTGTCCGGCATGATCTCGTCCAGATTGGCCGCCGTGTAGACGTGGGCGCGCGCGGTCGGCCCGGTGCCGACGAAGGCGCCAAGCCCGCAGAAGGGCCGTCCGCGCGTGTTCTTGGTGACGCGGCGGTCACCGTGCATTCCGATTCTGAGTTTCACGGAAGTTTTCCAATGGGTGGGGGTGCGATGCCAGCTGAGCGGGCCGGGGTGGTGCTTGCCGAGTTCCGGCAAGCACGCCATCGGCAATCACTTCTTCTGCATCTGCTTCATGACGAATTCCTGGACCTTCTTGCCTTGCGCCGCCAACCCGCCAGCGGCGCTGAACTGCAGGATCTCGGCGCCTTCAGGCGACTTGAAGTTGTGCGGAGCAGGCCAGAAGCACACTTCGCCGGCGCGGCAAACATCAACGGTCCCATCAAGGTAGATGACCTCCAACGTGCCCTTCAAGACGTAAGCCCAGTGTTCAACCCCGCACAGGTCGTGCTCCAGTCCCTTCCCCTTCAGGATGTCCGTGAAGTCGGTACCCGGGGCGAAGACGTGGTATGCGCACTGCATGCCACCCCAGTTCTCTTCCCAGATCTTCAGGCCCGGGGTGGCTCGGGTGACGAAGTCGTCCACCGGCTTCATGTCCAACAACTTCTTGTGCATCTGATTGCTCCTGCTTGATGCATCACCTGACCAGCGGCGATGGAGAGTTGTTCGAAGCCAGACCCGGTCGTCTGCTGCAGTTCATATCTTCAGCCACTCAAACCACGGCTGAGCAGGCTACGCAGCCGGGCGGGTGGTTGCTTGACATTTCCTCGCAGCGACTTGACATTTCCGCGCACGCGTGAGAATCGCCTTGCTCGGATTGATCTGGAACAGATATGGACGCGCGCACGCACTCGATGAAGCCCACGATGAACGGTGGGGCCGCAAACGGCGGCTTGGTGCGCGTCGGCACGCTGCTGCCGATTGCGGACATCCTGCTCGGCATGGGCGTGGACCTCACCGAGTTGCTGGCCGCGGAAGGCGTCGACCCGAAGGTCTTCGACGATCCCGACAATCAGATCCCGCTGACGGTGCACAACCGCCTGATCGCCTTGGCGGTGGTGCGCAGCGGCTGCCCGCATCTCGGGCTGCTGGTGGGCCAGCGCGACGGCCTGCATTCGCTCGGGCTGGCGGGCCTGCTGGTCCGCTACTCGCCCGACGTGGAGACGGCGCTGCGCAGCTTCGTGCGCTACCTGCACACCCATGTGCGCGGCGCAAAATCGGCGCTCACGGTGGACGGCGATGTCGCCACGCTGCACTGGGAGATCTACCAGCCGGGCGTCGAGGCCGTCGACCAGGTGGGTGACGGCGCGCTGGCGGTGATGCTCAACATCCTGCGCGAGCTGTGCGGTCCGGACTGGAAGCCGATCGAGGTGCGCTTTGCCCACCGTGAGCCGGCCCAACTCCAGCCCTTCCGCATGTACTTTCGTACCACGCTCACATTCGACGCCGAGGACTACTCGATGCGCTTTCCCGCCGGCTGGCTGCAGCGGCCCGTGCCCCAGGCCGACCTGGCGCTGCGGCGCGTGCTGCAGAAGGAGATCGACGCCATCGAGGCGCGTCATGAGGCGGACTTCCCGGAGCAGGTGCGCAGCGTGCTGCGCACCGCGCTGCTCACCGGGCATTCACGCTCGGACCAGCTGGCTGCGCTGTTCTCGATGCACAGCTCGACGCTGGCACGGCGCCTCAAGCCTTATGGCGTGGGCTTCCGCGAACTGGTCGACGAATGCCGCTACGAAGTCGCGCGCGAGATGCTCGCGAATTCCGGGCTGGACGTCAGCCACATTGCCGCGATGCTCGACTACGCCGACGCCAGCGCCTTCACGCGCGCCTTCAAGCGCTGGAGCGGCATCACGCCGGCGCGCTGGCGGGCGCTGCAAGCGGCCTAGCCAACAAGGTTAGCGCGGTCGACGGGGTGATCGCCCTCCGGCGGTCACGGCGTTGGCACGACCTTTGGTGCAGGGATGAGGGCGATGCCGGTCATTTGTTGTCGCTGCTGCTGGCGGCACGAGCCTGAGGCGCGGGGCCGACCGGTGGCTCGACCGCCAGGCGCCGAGTGGCCACCGGCAGCCCACGAAGATAGTTCTCGCTGTCTTGCAGCGCATCGCGCCGGGCATCTTCCAACGCAGCCGGATAGTCCAGGGACTTGCTGGTCTTGCGGATCTCGAGCCGCTTCGTCGTTTCGTCCACGTGCACCACGTACTTCGCCAGGTTGGCCAGCAGGTACATGGCAAGGAGGTTGTCGAAATCCTCGTACTGGCCTTGCTCCCTGCGGAAGTCGCGCGACAGCACCGACGGGAAACGATCCGGCAGGTCCTTGAACATGAGGTCTTCGTCCGGTGCCTTCCAGGTCGAGGTGGCGTACTTCCGGTACAGCACCACGTCCAAGCGGTAGCCGCGCGCATGCCAGGCGTCGAGCAGCTTCATCGCCATCTCGGTGGGGATGTTGGCGTGGGCTGCCGCCACCAGCCGCCGCCTGGACAGGATCGGTGCGCTGGTGACTTCGAGCTCCGAATATTGCGCGCCGAACTTGAAGGCCGCACCGATCGTCTTGGCGCAGTTCAAGCGCAAGTAGTCGTACTTGACCTCGCCGTCGTGGTACTCGGTGTCGCGCGCGCGCTGCCGAAAGTCGTCGTTGATGCGCTGGAAGTAGCCGACCAGCGCCTTCCGCTCGGCGACGGGCACGCCATAGACCCGCAGGCCGATGACGGAGCGCTTGTAGACCTCGCCGAAATCCAGGCCAAACGAGGCCTTGGCGCCGAGCGACGAGCGCGTCCCGAACAGGTATTCGTACTTCGGGATCGCCAGCATCAGTTCGTCGACGTAGAAGTCGGTTTCGTGCTTACGCGATCGGTCGGCGTAGAAGTTGGCCGAATACACACGGCCGTCCGGCGATGACGCATCGTGCACGGCCAGGGCCAAGTGGCCCGCGGCACCACCCTTCGACGTGCCGAAGCTGATCAGCAATTCCAGGTCGCCGGCGTCCTGCTGCAGCACATCCGCGAGCGCACGCAGATTGGCGGGTTCGGGCCCACCCGGACTGCCGAAACCGGCGCTGTCGGCAATTGCGCTACAGGAGCTGCCGAGCAAGAGCACGCCCCAGGCCAGAAGCAGCCAATGCGAGTTGCGCCGCCCGGACCTGCGCGCGGCGCTGCAGACTGCCGCTTCTGGGCTTGCGCGCCTCATCCATGCAGCGCAACCGGCGATCACTCGTGGTGTTTTCATCGCGCGAACTTGTGGACCTGAGAACGACCCTTCGCAGGATACCGGCCCCAGCCAGTCAGGGCCACAAGTCACTCCGAACGCAGCGCTTCCACCGGGTCCATGCGCGCCGCGCGGCGCGCCGGCAGCACGCCGGCCAGCAGGCCGATGACGGCGCTGCTGGCCACCGCCAGCAGCACATAGGGCAAGGGCGTGGACACCGGCAAGGCGGGCACGAACAGGCGGATCAATTGCGCCAGGCCGAAGCCCACCGCCACGCCGAGAAGGCTGCCCAGCACCGCCAGCACCACCGCCTCGCCCAGGAACAGCCGCAGGATCGTGGCGCGCCGGCTGCCCAGCGCCAGCAGCAGGCCGATCTCGTGCGTGCGTTCGGCCACCGCGATGGTCATGATGGTGACGATGCCCACCGCGCCGACCAGCAGCGAGATGCTGCCCAGCGCGGCCACCGCCATCGTCAGGATGTCGAGGATGTTGGACAGCGTGCCCAGCATCTCTTCCTGCGTGGTGACGGTGAAGTCGGCACGGCCGTGGCGCGCCTTCAGCACGCTTTCAGCCGCGGCCGCCACGGCCTTGGCCGACGCGCCTTCGGCATAGGTCAGATGGATCTCGGTGAGGCCGTCGCGGTTGAACAGTTCCATCGCGCGCGCCGCCGGCACGAAGGCGGTGTCGTCCAGGTCCAGGCCCAGGAACTGTCCCTTCGGCGCCAGCACGCCGATGATGCGGAAACTCTGCCCGCCCAGGCGCAGCCGCTCGCCCAGGGCGTTGTCGGCATCGAACAGCTCCTGCTTCAGCTTGGCACCGAGCACGACGAAGCTGCGCGCCTCGTCCGCGCCCTCGCCGGGCAGGAACTGGCCCACCGCCACCTTCATGTTGAACACCGGCAGCGCATCGGCCGACACGCCGTAGACGATGGTGCGGCGCAGCCGGCCGCGGGCCTGCGCCTCGGCATTGCCCCAGGCGGTGGGCACCACGCCGATGACGCCGGGCACGTGCTGCAAGCTCTGCGCATCCTCCAGCGTCAGCGGCCGCACTGAGGTCGGCAGCCCGGTGGGCCCGCCACCGCGCGCCGCCGTGCGCCCGGGCGAGATACCGACCACGTTGGTGCCGAACTGCGAAAACTCGCCGAGCACGAAGCCGTGGATGCCCTTGCCGATGGAGGTGAGCAGGATCACCGCGGTGATGCCCACCGCGATGCCGGCCAGCGTGAGGAAGCTGCGCGTGCGCTGGGCGCTGATCGAACGCCAGGCGTAGCGCAGTGCGTCGCTGGCGATCATCGTGGGTTCACCGTCTGGCCAATGCGGTCACAGGGTCCAGCCGCGCGGCATTGCGCGCCGGCAGCACGCCAAACAGCACACCGGTGAACAGCGCCGTGGCCAAGCCGGCCAGCACCGCCCAGTCGGGCGGGTAGGCCGGAAAGGTGGGGTACAGCGCGCGGATCACGGCCGCGCCAGCCAGGCCCAGCGCATAGCCAAACAACGCGCCGGCGGCCGACAGCATGGCCGCCTCCACCAGGAAGGCCGCTCGGATGGTGCCGCCGCTGGCGCCCAGCGCCTTGAGCAGGCCGATCTCGCTGCGCCGCTGCGCGACCGACACCAGCATCACGTTCATCACCAGGATGCCGGCCACGGCCAGGCTGATGGCGGCGATGCCGGCCACGCCCATCGTCAGCGTGCGCAGCAGCTTGTCGAAGGTGGCGAGCATCGCGTCCTGGGTGATCACGGTGACGTCCTCCTCGCCGTCGTGGCGCTGCTGGATGACCTGCGCCACCTGCCGCTTGACCGGCTCGATGGCGTCGCGGTTGCGCGCCTCGACCAGGATGCGGAACAGCGTGTTGGTGTTGAACATGGCCTGCGCCAGCGACACCGGCACGATGGCCAGTTCGTCGGTGTTCATGCCCAGCCCGCTGCCGGTGGACGCGAGCACACCGATGACGCGGAAACGCCGGTCGCCGACGCGCACGAAGCGGCCCAGGGCGGGCTCGTTGGGAAACAGTTCGGCGCGCAGCTTGGCGCCGATGACCATGACCATCGAGCCGCGGTTCCAGTCCTCACTTGGCAGGAACTGGCCCTGCGCCATCTTGGACTGCCGCACCTCGATGTACTCGGCGGTGGTGCCCACCACCATGCCCTCGCGCAGCTTGCCGCCCACCGACAGCTCCGAGGTGCCCACCACCAGCGGCGCCACGCGCTGCACCCCCGGCGCGCGCAGCAGCGCGAGGGCGTCGTCGACCGTCAGGTCGCGCGGCGTGCTGCTGACGAAGCTGCCGGGGTTGATGCCGCCGGTCTCGGTGCGGCCGGGCAACACGATCACCAGGTTGCTGCCGATGGCGCTGAACTCACGCACCACGTAGCGCCGCGCACCGTCGCCCAGCGCGGTGAGTGTGACCACCGCGGCCACGCCGATGGCCATGGCCAGCATCAGCAGCGCGGTGCGCACGCGGTTGCCGCGCGCCGCGCCCACGGCGAAGGCCAGCAGATCACGCGTGCGCATCGGCGAAGGCCCCGTCCTGCTTGAGCTGGTCGTGGCGGATGGCGCCGTCTTCCATCAGCAGGCGGCGGCGCGCGCGTGCGCCGAGCGCGGCATCGTGCGTCACCACCAGCAGCGTCACGCCGCCGGCATTGAGCTGCTCGAGCAGGCGCACCACCTCGTCGCCGGTGGCGCGGTCGAGGTTGCCGGTGGGCTCGTCGGCCAGCAGCAGGGCCGGTTGCATGATGGTGGCGCGGGCAATGGCCACACGCTGTCGCTGGCCGCCGGACAGCTCGTCGGGCCGGTGGCCGGCGCGGTCGGCCAGGCCAAAGCCTTGAAGGGCCTGGCGCACGCGCTGCTCGCGCTGGCGCGCCGGCAGACCGGCCAGCACCATTGGCAGCGCGATGTTCTCGGCCGCCGTCAGCCGCGGCACCAGGTGGAAGCTCTGGAAGACGAAGCCGATGCGCTGGCTGCGCACCTGCGCCTGCTCGTCGGGCGACAGCGTGGTCACGTCGCGCCCTTCCAGCCGGTAGTGGCCGGCGTCGGGCCGGTCGAGCAGGCCCAACATGTTGAGCAGCGTGCTCTTGCCGGAGCCCGACGGCCCCATCACCGCGATGTACTCGCCGGCGTCGATGCGCAGGTCGATGCCGGCCAGGGCGTGGACCACGCTGTCGCCGAGGTGGAACACGCGCTCGATGCCCTGCAACTCGATCTGCGCCTCGGCTGCGCTCACCGTGGCCTCCGGATCAAGGCGCCGCAGGTTCTTCGACCGCCGCCGCGCCGGCCTTGACGCCGGCGCGGTCGAGCGAGGTGACGATGCGCTCGCCGCCCTGCAGGCCTTGCAAGATCTCGGTGTGCTCCCAATTGGCCAGCCCGGTCTTCACCGGCTGCTCCACCAGCTTGCCATCCTGCAGCAGCAGCACGCGGCCGCCCTGCAGCAGCGCCGAGCTGGGCACGCGCAGCACGTCCTGGCGCACGTCGAGGATCACTTCGACATCGGCGCTGTAGCCCACCAGCAGCCGGCCGGCGGATTGGGGGTCGTCGAAGTTGACTTCCACTTCCACTGTGCGCGCCTGCTTCTCCACCGCGGTGACATAGGGCGCGATGCGCCGCACCTTGCCGGCGAAGGACTTGCCGGGCAGCGCGTCCAGCGTGATGCGCACCGGCTGGCCGACGGCGATTTTCGGCGCATCCACCTCGTCCATCGGCGCAGCCACGTACAGGCAGCTCTCGTCGATCAGGTCGATGGCCGGCGGCATGGCCACACCCGGCGGCGAGGGCGTCGAATACTCACCGACCTCGCCGACGATCTTGGCCACCGTGCCGTCGAAGGGCGCCACCAGCACCGTGCGCTGGCTGGCCGTACCGACGACGTTGATGCGGGCCTGCGCCTGCGCCACGTCGGAACGCGCGGTGGCACAGGCCGCCACACGCGCGTCGGCCTGCGAACGCAGGTTGTCCAGCCCGCCTTCGGAGATGAAGCCCTGCTGGAACAGCTGCTCCTGGCGCTTGAACTCGCGCTGCGCCAGGTCGGCCAGGGTGCAGGACTCGGCCACGCGCTTGCGCGAGGTTTCCAGCTGCGCGCGGGCAAAGGCCTGCTCGGCCTGCTGATCGTCGTTCCACAGGCGCATCAGCAACTGGCCCTTCTTGACCTTGTCCCCCTCCTTCACCGCCAGCACCTCGATGCGGCCGCCGGCAATGGTCGACAGCTTGGTGCGCTGGCAGGCCTCGACCGTGCCGGCCCGCGTGTTGGCCACCGTGGCCTCGACCGTGCCGCGGCCGACCGCGTCGGTGAGCACGGCCACCGGCTTGGGCCGGCCCAGCCACCAGCCCAGCGCCGCGGCCAGCGCCAGCAGCAACAGCAGGATCATCGCGCGGCGCCCCCAACGGGCGCGGTTTGTCTCAGGCATGCAGCAACATCGATCAGCCCACCTGGGGTGGCGTGCCCAGTTGGTCGCCGAAGCGCTTGCGCAGCCGTTCGACGATCTCGCCCATCATGGCCAGCGTCTCTTCCTCACCCAGTGCCACCAGCGCCTTGTCGCGCACCGAGTAATGCATCATCAGCAGTTGGCGCATCTTGTCGAAGGCGCGCTGGTTCTGGTGGCCGCAGACGAGTGTGTCGTTGCGCAGCACACGCTCGATGTTGCCCGGGTCGAGCAACTGCACCTGGCAGATCTTTGCGAGCTGGCCGATCTCGAAATCGATCCCCTCGAAATGCTTCAGCCAGCGCTGGTGGTGGTAGGACGGGTCTTCGGACATGGCAACTCTCCCACGACAGATTGACTGCCGCCATTGTCGCGCTCGGCCGGCCGCGATCGACTGCACTATAGGCCGGCGCCGCTGCGCCGATTGACCGTCGTCATGCTGCTGCAGCCTGTTCGGCTGCGATCGCGCGGCTGCGGGCCGGCCCGGGCCGCCCTCAGCCGATGCAGGTGCGGTTCTTGCCCGTGCGCTTGGCTTCGTACAGCGCCTCGTCGGCGCGCTCCAAGGCGGCTTCCAGCGGTTCGCTATCGCGCAGCGCGGTGACGCCGGCGGAGAAGGTGACGAACACCTCCTTGTTGTCATGCATGAACAGGCTGGCGGTCAGCTGCCGCTGCAGCCGCGTCAGCACCTTCTGCGCTTCGGCCGGATCGATGTCGGGCAGCAGCACGACGAATTCCTCGCCGCCGAAGCGCGCCACCGTGTCCAGCGGTCGCAGCTGCTCGCGCACCTGCTGCGCCAGCTTCTGCAGCGCCACGTCGCCGGCGGCATGGCCCAGCGTGTCGTTGAGCTTCTTGAAGTTGTCGATGTCGATCAGGCCCACGGCCAGCGAGCAGTCGGCCTTCTCGGTGCGCGCGCGGTCCATGCGCGCACGCTCGACCTCGAAGGCCTGGGCCAGGCCGCGCCGGTTGGCGACCTGGGTCAAGGCGTCGGTGGAAACCTCGTCGGACAGGCGGCGCAGCTCGCCTTCGAGCTCGCGCACGCGCAGCTGCATCTCGCCGGCACGGGCCTGTTCGGCCTGCAGCCGGCTCTGCGTCTGGCTGACCAGTGCCTGCACCTCGGTGGTGTCGTGCAGCATCTCGCGTACCACGTCGGCCAGGCTGCCCAACGAATCGGCCTTGGAAATGGCCTCGGCATGGCGGCCGACGTTGGCATGGAAGCGGCCGGTGTGCTCGCTGAATTCGCCCAGCTCGGTGAGCATGCCCTGGATCAGTTCCTTCAGCGCGTCGCGGGCCTGGTTGCGCTCGCCGCGCAGCACCGCCTGGCGCTTGCGCGCATTGGCCAGCAGATCGCTGGCGGCGCGCACGCTGCGCACGTTCAGGCCTTCGG
>Ga0316603_10001628_pt1 | contig 12051 bp, 9 predicted proteins | sample OWC_soil_day10_n_FD_207649 | JGI IMG/M metagenome (GOLD analysis project Ga0316603, IMG submission 207649) | Wetland soil microbial communities from Old Woman Creek delta, Ohio, United States - OWC_soil_day10_noCT | ecosystem: Environmental > Terrestrial > Soil > Wetlands | place: USA: Ohio...
TGGACATGGCCCGCACCTATAGCATCGGCGCCCTGCCCGCAAAGTTGGAGGATGCGTACGACCGCGCGGTCTCCGTGCTCCGCGCCATCGAGGCGAAGATATGCCCGGGCGTCGTGGCGGGAAACCTCTACGAGTCGGGGCTCGCAGTAGCCGCCGCCACCCCGTACGCGGCGAACTTCATGGGCCCCCCGGGGTATAATACAAAGTTCATCGGCCACGGCGTCGGCATCGAGGTGGACGAGATCCCCTTCATCGCGAAGGGGGCGCACACGGTGCTCGCGCCGGGCATGGTCTTCGCCCTCGAACCGAAGTTCGTGTTCCCGGGGGAGGGGGCCGTGGGGCTCGAGAACACGTACCTCGTGACCGGGGACGGCTTCGAAAAGCTGACGCCGCTCGAGGAAGGGATCCTCCGCTGCGGCGGAGGATGAGAAGGAGGCCGGCGTGAAGAGGGTCCTGAACCGGGAAGACGCCGTGCTCATCGTGGTGGACGTGCAGGAGCGCCTCGTCCCGGCCATCCACCCGGAGCTGTACGAGCGGTTCCTGAAGAACATGAAGATCGTCGCCGAAGCCGCGGGGACGCTCGGCCTGCCGATCCTGCTCACCGAGCAGTACCCGAAAGGTCTTGGCAAGACCGTTCCGGACGTGACCAGGGCCCTGGAGGGGAAGCCGTACCAGCTCATCGAGAAGGTCACCTTCAGCTGCGCGCGGGACGAGGGGTTCCTCGACGCCCTTTCGAAAAAGGGGCGCCGGCAGGTCGTCCTGGTGGGGATGGAGACCCACGTCTGCGTCTACCAGACCTCCGTGGACCTGACGAACGCCGGGTACGAGGTGTTCGTCCTGGACGACGCCGTCTCCTCCCGGTTCCTCCACAACTACCAGAGCGGCATCGCGGCGCTGCGCGACGCGGGCGTCGTCGTGGTCAGCACGGAAACGGCCGTCTTCCAGCTGATGAAGGTGGCGGCCACGCCGGAGTTCAAGAAGATCTCGTCCCTGATCCGATGACGATCCGCGCGCGTCGGCTCGCCTTCCTGGCGGCGCTGGCATTCTGCCTTGCATGCCCTGCACACGCCGCGAAGCAGGTGGTCGCCCTGTTCCCTCCCGAGACGACGGAGACCGGCGCGGACAACGTGCTCCGCCCCGCCATCCCGACCCTGGAACAGACGCTGACGCAGGCGCTCGAGGACCGGTTCGACATCCGGCCGGCCGGCGCATCGCCCGCCGTCCCGCCCGGGGAAGAGGAGCGCCGCCGCCGGGCGCGCTCCCTCGGCGCCTCCTACATCCTCTCCGGCAACCTCTCCCGGATCGGGAAGGCCGTCACGATGGACCTGACCATCGCCCCCGCCGAGGAACCCGGCAAGGGACGCACCGTCGTCGTCACCGGAACGCTCGACGACCCGTCCCCGATCTCCCCGGCCTACGGTTCCCTCTTCCGCCGCCTGGGAACGGAGGCCGCCCTCAAGATGAAACAGCTCTTCTTCGGCGACGAGCGGGTGGGGGAGGGGCCGGCGGCGAAAAAGATCCCGAAGCCGCTCGGGACGACCGCCCGCAGCTCACCCGTTCCCGGGGACATGGTTTCCATGGCCGCCTCCGACCTCGACCTGAACGGGAAGGTCGAGATCGTCGCCGCCTACCCGGACGCCATCGTGGTCTACCGCGTGGAGGGGGACGACCTGCGGGAAAAGGCGAGGATCCCCAATGCCGGACCGGGGCTGATCCACGTTGATGCCGCCGACGTCAACCGGAACGGGGTCGCGGACATCGTTGCCACCCGGTTCGCGGACGGGAAGGTTCTCTCCGACATCTGGCAGTTCGACGGGAAGGAGTACAGGAAGGTCTCCGCGGGCCTTCCGTTTTTCCTGCGGGCGGCCGACCTGGGGCCGGAAGGGGTGGTCCTCCTGGGGCAGGAGTCGGACCCCGACAAAGGGTACCGGGGGCAGATATTCCGGCTCGCCGTGGACCGGACCGGCCTGGTGGAACTCAAGGACAGGGACCGCCCCCTCCCGCTGCCAAGCGGCGTATTCCTCTACGGGTTCGCCTCCCTGAGGTACGCGAAGGGGGTCCGCTACGCAGTCCTGACCGGTCGGGATCGCCTCGTCTACCTCGACGGGGTCGGGAAGGAGCTTTGGGAGGGGCTGGACGCCGTAACGGGGCCGGGGATAACGCTGGAAGCCCGGGAGGGGCGCATTCCGATGCCGCCGCGGATGGTCGGGGTGGATCTGGACCGGGACGGCAACGACGAACTGGTCGTGCTGAACGACCTGGTCGCCGCCGGGACGTACTTCGAAAACCTCCGGGTCCGCACCCAGGCCGAGCTGCTCTGCTTCGCGCAGGGGGAGTTCTCCCTGCAGCTGGCCTGGCGCTCCCCCCAGAACGACGCCTCGGCCCGCGACCTCGTCGCCGACCGCTCCGGACCGAAAACGATCCGGTTCGCCCTGGCCTCCCGCGACCGGGGAAAGCTGGTCGGCGGTGCCGCACAATGGCGGGTCCTCTGGCTGCGGTGAGGGGACAACGCAACGCCACCGAATGCGGGCCGGGGGGATGCTGCGGGAAATCGACGCGGCGGGAAAATTGACAAGTCCGGTAATTGTCATATAATTACAAATTCTTCCGAGCGTGGCGGTGTAGCTCAGATGGTTAGAGCATGCGGCTCATATCCGCAGTGTCCGGGGTTCAATTCCCTGCACCGCCACCATTTCTCTCCTGTGGTAAAATCGCAGCATCCATGAGAAACCTGGGCGTGCTCCTTGTCGACTCCGACCGGGAGGAGAGGGAAAAGAACGCACGCGTCCTCTCCGAGGCGCGATACACGGTTTTCCAGGCCGATGGCCTGGAGGAGGCGGCGGCGATCCTCAAGCGGCACCGGGGCCGCATGGCCGTGCTCTCCGAGCTCTCCGCGGATGGAGCGTGCGGCCTGGAATTCCTCGGGAATACCCTCCTGAAGTACCCCTTCATCCCGTTCACTTTCCTGGCCGCTTCCCCTCCCCTCGGATCGGTTATCCAGGCACTGCAGCAGGGTGCGTACGATTTCCTGCGGAAGCCGGTCGCCCCGGACATCCTCTGCCACTCCGTCGGCCGGTCCCTTCAGAAACTGGACCTTACGCTGGAAACGGAGAAGCAGGACAAGGAGATCCGCCATCTCCTGGCGCGGAGCAGGGAAGACCTGAAGGCCTCGCAGACCCTGTCCTCGTTCAAAGGATTCATGATTTCCATGGCGGCGCACGACTTCCGGTCCATCATTACCGTCCTGGACGGATACCTCCAGTACATTCAGGACCGCTGCAAAGGGTGTTCCGTCTCGGAACCCGAAGGCATCCTGCGCCAGGCGCAACGGACGACCGAGCGGCTCCGGACCATGGCGAACACGCTCCTCGACTACGAGGCCGCGGAGAAGGGACAGATCCGGCTCGAAATCAAGCCGTTTCCCCTGCGGGAAGCCCTTCTCGAATGCATCGCCTTCTACCACCCGTATTCGGAACAGAAGAATGTCGACATCTCCCTGGAGGAGGGGTCGGAGGACGTCATCGTCGCCGGCGACCGGAACAAAGTGAAGGAAATCCTCGACAACCTGCTTTACAACGCCCTGAAGTTCACACCATCCGGCGGGACGATCCGTCTGTCCGGGAAAAGAGAAGGTGGCTTCGGCAGGTTTTGCGTCAAGGATTCCGGGATGGGCATTGATAAAAAGAAGTTGAACACTATTTTCAGCCAGTCGGATGTCGCCACCGTGGACGCGAACGCCCGCATCGGGCTGGGATTGGTCATATGCAAGCGGCTTGTGGAGGCCCAGAACGGGAATATCTGGATCGAGAGCGTCCTGGGGAAAGGAACGCAGGTCTACTTCACACTTCCTGTCTCTGTATAGGGCAATATCGGTAAAATCTTACCACTATTGATGCTGATATTTCCCATGACTGTTTTCCGCTTGTTATTTCCCCGGCAACCTCCGGAAATATTTTCCACATAAAATCCATTGATGGTTGTATATTTAGCGTTGGATTGCCGATAATTACAGATGGCAGGCATGGGGTTTGCTGTTTACCTGGCAATTCGATGGAGGGCGCTATGAATAACAATACGGTTCTCCTCGTCGACGACGATCCCGTCTTCAACCAGTTCACCCGGAACCTCCTCACCGACAAGGGTATGCAGGTGGTTTCCGCCTTCAGCAAGGCGGAAGGGCTGGAGGCGTTCGAGAAGAGCCGGCCCGCCTGCGTGATCCTAGACATCTTCCTTCCCGATGGCTCCGGCGTCGACCTCATCAAGCCCATGCGGGCTTCCGGGTCCAACCTCCCCATCGTCATGGTCTCGGGCCAGGGGGACGTGGACGAGGTGGTGAGGGCGATGAAGGACGGGGCGAGCGACTACCTCAAGAAGCCGTTCCACGGGGAGGAACTGTTTCTCAAGATCCAGATGGTCATGGACACCTCCCAGGCGAAGTGCGAGCTCGAGGAGCTGCGCACCAAGGTCCGGCCGGAAGAGGAGTACAACCTCCTGTTCGGGATGAGCGACCGGATGAGCAAGGTGCAGGCGGTCCTCGACCAGGTGGCGGGTACCGACATCACCGTCCTCATCACGGGGGAGAGCGGAACGGGCAAGGAGCTGGTCGCAAAGGCCCTCCACAAGGCGTCCGATCGTGCGACCGCGCCTTTCGTCAAGGTCAACTGCGCCGCCCTCCCGCGGGAGTTGCTGGAGAGCGAACTATTCGGTTTCGAGAAAGGGGCCTTCACCGGGGCTCACCGCCGCAAGTACGGCCGCTTCGAGATGGCGCAGAACGGCACCATCCTGCTCGACGAGATCAGCGAAATGCACATGGACCTGCAATCCAAGCTGCTCCACGTCCTGCAGGAGAAGCAGTTCTTCCGCATCGGCGGCGAAAGGGACGTGAAGGCCAACTGCCGGATCCTGTGCGCCACGAACAGGAATCTCGAGAAGATGGTCGAGGAAGGAAGATTCCGGCGCGACCTGTTCTACCGCATCAACGTGGTGAACATCCTCGTCCCGCCCCTGCGGGAGCGCAAGGACGACATCCCCCTCCTCGTGGACTACTTCGTCGGACGCTACTCCCAGATGTACAATCGGGAGGTCGCGAAGGCGAGCCCGAAGCTGATGGAGATGTTCCTCAACTACAGCTGGCCGGGGAACGTCCGGGAGCTCGAGAACAACGTGAAACGGTTCATCATCCTCGGGAGCGAAAGCCAGCTGATCGCCGAGTTCAACCGGAAGCGCGAAAACGGCCAGTACAGCGCCATTCCGGACGACGGGGGGCTGTCGGAAGCGGAGACCACGGTTGCCAGGCAACCGAAAGCGGCCCGCCCCGCCGCGACGAAAGTCACGACGAACAGCGGCGGCAACGGGACCGAACAGGAATCGGACATCCCGGAGAAAACCACGCTGAAGGAAGTGGCGAAATTCGCCCAGAGAAAAGCCGAAAGGGAACTCATCGAGCGGGTCCTCCAGCACACACGGTGGAACCGGCGCAAGGCGGCGCAGATACTGGACATCAGCTACAAGGCGCTGCTCTACAAGATCAAGGAGTGCGGGCTGAGCATGGAGTAGGGGATCGTCGCGTTTTCGCATCCGCCTGGAAAGAAAGAGATATTTTGGTTACGATGCGGTGTGGAAAATCGGTTTCGGGAGGTGGAATGGTGAAGGCCATATGGGCGGTAGCCTGCTCGGTCCTCGTGCTCGCATGCTTCGCGGTCCCCCTGGTCCTGCCCGCATTCGCGGAAGAGACGGCGGGGCTTACCGGTACCACGGTCGAGGTGCCGGCAAGAGCCCAACCATCCGCCCTGGCCGGAGCCGCCGTGTCGCCCCCCCCGGGGACCGCGTCCGATCCGTCGTACCGCCTGGGGGCGGAGGATCAGCTCCGGATCTCGGTCTGGGACAACAAGGAACTGACATTGGACCTGGTCGTCCGGCCCGACGGCAAGATCTCCATGCCCCTCATCCAGGATGTGAACGCCGAAGGGTTGACCTCGGCCCAACTCGCCGAAAGCATCCAGCAGAAATTGTCCGCCTTCATCGTGAACCCGGCGGTTTCCGTGATCGTGCTGCAGGTCAACGCCCCGAAATACTATGTCATGGGATACGTGGCGCGTCCCGGGACGTACCCGTTGCGCGGCGAAATGTCGGTTCTGCAGGCCCTCGCGCTCGCCGGGGGGATGACCCAGTTTGCCTCCCCCAGGAGCATCAAGCTGATCCGGAACGTCGGGGGGAGGCAGGAACTCCGGAAGATCAACTACTACTCCATTATCGACGATGGCGAGGGGAACTATCTTCTCAAACCGGGCGACACGATCGTGGTGCCGTAAATGACGCGCTCCGTATGCAGGCCGCCGGCATGGGGAATACTGTCCCTGGTGGTATCCCTGTTCGCCCTGAACCCGATGATGGTCAACGAAGCTGCGGGCGTCAACATGGACGTGATTCCCTCCGTCCGGCTCGAGGAGGGGTGGAATTCCAATGTGTTCAATTCGAGCACCAATGAGGTATCCTCCTTCGGCACACGCTTGACGCCCGGCCTCGGCTTGAGGTTAACATCCCCGGAAGACGTCTCGATACTGTTAACCGGAAATTACGAGATTCTCAGGTACCACGATTCCGACGCAGAGGAAGCGGATTCCGACACCTGGTTTTTCCGGCTCAACTCGACCGGGGCATGGGCGTTTACGCCGAACCTGTCCATGATCCCATCGGTGTATTATCTCAACACCAACGACTCCTACCGACGGACCCAACTGGTGCCATCCGGGGACCCGGTGCTTCCCCCGGTTACGATCACCAACTACGGGAGAACCAATACGGAGAATTTCGGGGGGGCGTTGGATTTCAGCTACCGCATGACACCGAGTGCGACCATCGGGGTGAACGGGAATTACAGCGAACAACGATTCACCGACAGTGCATCGGATTCCGGACTGACGGACTCAACGACAATAGGAGGGAATGCCTCCGTTTCATACCAGTTTTCGCCGCGAACCAAGCTTGGGATTCTCTTCGCGGGAAACCACCAGACCTACGATAACGCCCCGGATTCCGATACCCTGTCCGGCGGCATCCTGTTCGGCTACCAGTTCTCCCCCACGCTTCTCCTCGATGGCGTCCTCGGGATGTCGTATATCCGGCAAAAGGAGGCCCCGGGGATACCGGAGGAAAAGGAAGCCGCGCCTTCGGGAAGAATCACCCTCTCGTATACGTCCGAAACGTTCACTGCCACTGTTTACGGGTCCGCTGTGTATTCCGGTGGGAGCGGGTTCGGGGAGGCCACACGGCAGTGGACCGCAGGCCTTTTGTGCTCCGACCAGTTCGCCAGGGATTGGTCGTGGAATCTCGGAGGATCCTATCAGGTCAGCCAGTCGGTTTTCGTGACAGATGCCGTTGATACGAATACATTTTATGTCACCGCGCGTTTGAGTTACAAGCCCTGGGTTTGGGGCACCCTGGACCTCACCGGAAACATGGACCGGCAGACCTCCGACGGCCAGTTCGGGGATTCCTTGAATAATTATTCCGTGATTCTCGGGTTTACGGTCGGGCGTCCTTTCAAGATACTATAACGAGAGGGAAATCATGCCACTTCGTCCTGATATGGAACCAGCCGAATTCCTGGACATTCTCCGGAGGAAGAAATGGATGATCCTGTTCTCCGTACTCGTCATCCTCTTCGGGGCGACGGTCTATTGTGTCCTGGCGCCGGAACTGTACCAGTCCACCATGAAGATCCGCATCATTCCGCCGGTCGTGCCGGAGGGGATAGTACGCTCCACCGTGAATATCGGATCCAAAGACCTCCTGGTCATCATCCAGCAAGAGATCTTCAGTCGGAAGCGTCTGATGGAGGTGATCGGAGATTTTGGCCTCGCACGGGAAGACCGCAAGGAGATGTCCGAAGACGCCATGGTGGAAATCCTGCGGAAGCGCGTCATTCTGGATATGGACCGCAACAACACGGTCCTCCTTTCCTTCGAGCATGAGGACCCGAAAACGGCCCAGGCGGTGACTTCGCGCCTCGGGTCCTTCTTCATCGAGGAGAACTCCAGGAGGCGCGGAGCCGCCACCCAGGGGACGGCGAATTTCCTTGAATCCCAGCTGGCGGAAACGCGAAAAAAGCTCGAGGAGCAGGAGGACAGGCTGAAACGGTACAAAACCCAGTTCGGCGGCGAGTTGCCGGAACAGATGCAGGCCAACCTCGGCAGGCTGACGAGGCTCCAGGAGATTATAAGGACCAACTCCGAAGCGATCACGCGGATGGAGGACCGAAAGGCATACATGGAAGCCCAGATCAGCAATCTGGAGAACCAGATCCGGGCGGCGGGGAGTTTCCCCGACGACACGGGGTCGGTTGCCTCGATTGGATCGGCCGAATCGTACGATCCCGCATTGCCGTTTCTGAGCGAACTCGCCTCGCGAAAAAAGAAACTGGAAGACCTGGCGACGAAATACACTTCGCTTCATCCGTCGGTAGTGCAGGCGCGCACGCAAGTGGAGCAACTGGAGGCGAAGATCGCCGAACTGCGCAAGGCGGCCAGGCAGGCCGAAGGAAGGACTTCCGGAGGGTCGGCAAAGCCATCCCTCCCGTCTCCCCTTCCAGGCCAGATAACGACAAATTGGGAGGATAAGGAAATCCGACGCCTCCGCGGACAAGTCACTGCTATCGAATATGAAATCGTCGCCAAGAAGAAGGAAAATGCGAACACGGCACACACCATCGATGTGATCCAGGCCAAGGTGGAACGTTTGCCGCAGCGGGAGCAGGAGTTGGTCTCCCTTACGCGGGATTACGGCAATATCAAGAGTTCCTACGAGGATCTGCTGAAAAAGAAACTTCAGGCGGATATATCCGGGAATCTCGAGGGGAAAGAGGAGGGGGAACAGTTCCTGGTCCTCGAACCCGCAAACCTTCCCACCCAACCTGTCAAACCGGACCGTTTGAGGGTTTTGGTTCTCGCCTTGATGGCTTCCATCGTGATCGGTGCCGGCGGGGCAATCGGGCTCGAGTTACTGGACCCGACGCTTCGGGGATCAAGGGATTTCAAGAGCTTCTTCGATCTGCCGGTCCTCGCATGCCTGCCCGTCATCCAGGATGGTCAATACAAGCGCCGGATGTCCGTGCGCAGAGCGGCGGTCGTTGGAGGGCTGGTTTCCATCATGGGGGCCTACCTGGTTTTCCTGGTGATTTACGGGGAGAAGGTGAAATCGATCCTTCAGATCGCCGGAGGTGGTAAATGAGGATAGTCTCCCTCCCCAGCATGAAAGAAGAGGGATTTCGATCGGGAAACCCGGCCAGATTCAACCGCCAGGATATCGATCAGATTTATAGCGAGTCCCTCAAGGGGCTTCGGGCCAGGATCGAACACAAGATCGACACGGGGGGCCTCCAGGTTCTCGCGGTGACCAGCGCGGTCGCCGGAGAAGGGAAAACCTTGACGGCCATCAACCTGGCGGCCAACCTGGCCTCGACCGAACGGAAGAAGGTGCTCCTGGTGGATCTGGATCTACGGAGATCCGCCATCGCCAGGGAGTTGGACATCGATGCGGGTCCGGGATTAAGCGAATTTCTCATGGATTCCATTCCCATGGAGAAGGTGATCCGGAATTCCCTGATGCCGGGTCTGTCCGTAATCCCGGGCGGCCAGCCGTTGCCGTCCCCCGCTGACGCGCTTGCGGGGGACCGGTTCCGTTCTTTCCTCCGGAATCTGCGGCAGGAGTTCGATATCGTGATTCTGGACACGCCGCCTGTTCTGGCGGTTCCCGACGCCATCACGGTCGCGGAACAGGTGGACGCGTTCATCCTGCTCTTCCGGTTGAACCACACGCCCCATAAACTGTTCCGTCAGGCGGTGGAGGATTTGGGGGAAGGGAAAATCATGGGCGTGGTATTGAACGGAGAGGAGAAGAAGTCCGATAAATATTACACCCGATATTACGGGAAGTATTACCGGCGTGTGGACACCGAAAGCCAGTAATAATGATCATCACACTCGAAAACCGGTTTTTTTCACTACGGAGCGCCGCCTGTTTCCTCGTCGAGGGAGGAATCATCATTTTATCGGTCGTGGGGAGTTACCTGGTGTTCCAGGGCCGGCCCGGCACTCCCTCCCTGCCTATGGATTACTTGCTCGCAAGAGCGATCCTGATCGCTTTTTTCTGTCAATCCTGCATGTATCTACTCGATCTCTACAACTTCAGGCTCTCCCAGACAAAGGGGGAAACGTTTTTCGCGCTGGCGATTGCGATCGGTTTCGTTTGCATCGGTGTCGGATTGCTTTCCCAGGCCATCCCGAAATTCGGTGTTGGTGGAAAGCTTTATTATCTCAGCATCCTGATTGCGTCCGTTTGTCTTCTGGTCTGGCGCCTTCTGTTCGAGTTGTACCTTACCCGATTTGCCCCTCAAGAGAATATCCTGATCGTCGGGACGGGAGAAGTGGCACGGAAAGTCGGAGAGGAAGTGAGAAAAAGCCAACGGCTCGGATTTCATCTCGCGGGTTTCATCAATGCCCCTCCTTCGACGAATCCCTCGTCCGTGGGGGACATCGGGAAAATTCTCGGCGGCCCTTCGTCGATGAATCAGATCATCGAGAATCGCGGGATCAACAAGGTCGTCGTTGCGATCACGGAACGGCGCGGCGAATACCCCGTCAAGGAGATGCTCGCGCTCCGGGTGGCCGGGTGCCAGGTGCTGGAATGGCCCGGATTCTTCGAAAAGCTATCCGGCAGAATACCGATCGACCACCTTGCCCCTTCCTTTTTCATATTCAACGACGGATTCCGGAAATCCAGGTTCCTTCTCACGTTACGCCGGGTCGTCAGCGCCGTCGTCGCCGCTGCGCTCCTGGTCATCCTGCTCCCGGTCTTCCTCGTCGTTGCCGTCCTGATCAGTTCCGATTCTCCCGGTCCCGTGATCTATACGCAGATCCGGGTAGGGCAGAACAACCGGCGGATCCGGATCTTTAAATTCCGATCGATGCGAAACGATGCGGAGCCAAACGGCGATGCCGTGTGGGCGGTGAAGGACGATCCCCGCGTTACGCGCATCGGCCGCATACTGAGGAAGTCACGGATCGATGAACTTCCGCAATTGTACAACGTCCTGATCGGGGAACTGGATTTCGTGGGGCCCCGTCCGGAGCGTCCGGAATTCGTCGAGAAACTTCAGCAACTGATACCGTATTATTCCCTGCGTCACACGGTCAAACCGGGGATCACCGGCTGGGCGCAGGTCATGTTCCATTACGGGAGCTCGATCGACGAGTCGAAGGAGAAGCTCCAGTACGACCTGTTCTACATCAAGAACATGTCGTTGAAACTCGACCTCATGATCCTCTTCCAGACCATGAAAATCGTCATCCTGGGGCGCGGCGCTCGGTAGGGTGGACCCCCGCATCGGTTTCCTTTTCGCATCCCCGACAAAACAGGAAAATCGTGGAATCCCAGGGCGGCGTTCCTATCCCCTTGCTGATCGTCGATGCCCATGTTCACATTCACGATTGCTACGATCTGCCCGGTTTCCTCCAGGCTGCCTTCTCCAATTTCCTGCGCGCTGCCCGAGAGGCGGGAAGGGGAGGATCTCACATCCCCGTCCTCCTGCTTGCGGAAGGTCGCAAGCAACGGGCGTTTCAGAGAATTTCCGACGAGATGAAACGGGGGACGGACAGGATTGCCGAAGATGAAAGCGGGATCTATCGGGCGTTCCCCACCGAAGAGCCGGAGTCCATCCGGATCGAACGCCCGGATGGAGCGTTCCTGGTTCTCATCTCGGGCCGTCAAATCGTGACTGCGGAAAGACTGGAGGTTCTGGCATTGTCGGCCGTTTCCGGTATCCCGGACGGCCTTTCTCTGGAAGAGGCCGTCGCGGCCGTGGAGAAGGCGGGCGCCATTCCCGTGATCCCGTGGGGGTTCGGGAAATGGATCGGAAGGCGGGGAGCGGTACTGGGCCGTTTCCTGAAACATGTCACCCGGCCCGGAATCTTCCTCGGCGACAACGGGGGGAGGCCGGCGTTTCTGCCGGAGCCTCCACAGTTTTCCCTCGGGAGGGAAAGGGGGATCCGCATT